>OGHK01000001.1_pt1 | contig 369748 bp, 366 predicted proteins | sample 1571411 | NCBI WGS metagenome assembly OGHK01 (sample SAMEA2582043, study PRJEB24529) | metagenome | biome: Human gut stool | place: China | collected 2011 | reverse complement strand
TTTCGTCTCCTCTCGTGCTTAGCTATAAGTCACCCACTACAGTTGACAAAGAGCCAAAATATTTCTAATCACTTTTTGCATATTTATATTTATGTAACAAAAATGACCTATCCAGCTTGTGCTGTTTGCATTTGATAATAAACGCCTTGTTTTGTCATTAGCTCGTCATGAGTACCGTATTCTACGATATCACCATCAACCATTACCAAAATACAATCAGCTGATTGAATCGTTGATAAGCGGTGAGCGATGATGAAACTTGTACGACCTTTCATTAATTTTTCAAAGGCTTCTTGGACAAGAATTTCAGTACGCGTATCAATTGACGAAGTTGCTTCATCCAAAATCAAGATTTTTGGTAATTTGACAAAAATACGAGCAATAGTCAAAAGCTGACGTTGACCTTGTGACAATGACGCTCCCGCATCAGACAAGTAAGTGTCATAACCATTTGGCAATTGACGAATGAAGAAATCTGCGTTGGCTGCTTTTGCTGCTGCAATCACTTCTTCACGAGTAGCCTCTGGATTACCATAAGCGATGTTATCATGAATGGTACCGACTTTTAACCATGTTTCTTGAAGTACCATGCCAATTTGTTGGCGGAGCTCTTCAACTGAGTAATCAGCCATTGATACACCATCTAGATAAATAGCTCCGCTATCGACTTCATAAAAACGCATCAAAAGATTAATCAAAGTTGATTTACCAGCACCAGTCGGCCCAACGATAGCAACTTTAGAAGCGGCAGGGATTGAGAGATTCAAATGATTAATCAAAGTTTTCTGTGGTGTGTAACCAAATGACACATCTTTAAATTCAATTTGTCCTTGAATCTTATCAGCATCAAGCTGTGCTTTTACTGGAAGTGGCTCATATTCTTCATCTAAAATATCGTAAAGACGTTCCGCACAGGCAATGGCACCTTGCAACTCAGACAAGACTGATGAAATATCATTAAATGGTTTGGTATATTGAGTGACGTAATTCAAGAAAGTTGTCAACTGACCAACAGTAAAGGCACCTGACATGATACGGAGAGCCCCGACACCTGCAAGCAAAGCGTAAATCAAACTATTGATAAAGCGTGTTGATGGGTTAACCGTTGATGAATAGAAAATGGCACCTTGTGAATAGTCCGCATAAGTATCATTGATTTCTGTGAAAGTTTCAATCGCTGCTTCTTGCGCATTAAAGACATGCAAAAGACTTTCTTGACGAATCATCTCTTCAATGTATTGAGTTTGGCGACCACGAGATTTAGTTTGTTTTTGATACAAATGATAGCTCTTATTAGCAATAAAGCGTGCTAAGAAAAGAGATAAAGGTGTCAAAATAAGCACCAAACCAAGCATCAATAAATCAATGTCAGCCATTGTCACGATTGTAATGATGATGGTCAAAACCCCAATGAAAAATTGGTTGAAGACCATCAAGAGACCATTACTTAATTGCTCAGCGTCAGTTGTGACACGACTGACCAAATCACCAGAGCTATTCTTATCCAAATAAGAAATCGGCATTTTGTTCAATTTTGCCATAACTCTTTGACGAAGATCATAGATATAACCAAAGGTCAAACGATTGTAAATCAATGGATTCAACCACTGAACCAAAGTATTTAGACCAATGACAATTGCCATTTTCGTGATAATCGGGATAATCAAGGGCAATGATTTTGGTGATAACACCACGTCAACTGCATTACCAATTAGGACAGGAAGGTAAACTGTTAGAGCAACTTGGGCAATTGTTCCAAGAGTCGCTCCAATCACAAGTCCTTTTTGAGAAAGAAGTTCTTTAAACAAACGACGGCTTGTATCAGATTGTTTTCTAGCTTTCATCTTCTAGTCCTCCTTTCCTTTTTGGTGTTGTGAGTAATGGATGTCTCGGTAAAGCTCATTAGTTGCAAGCAATTCATCGTGACTAGCAAATCCTAGTTGATGTCCCTTATCCAAAAGCAAAATCTTATCAGCAGCCTTCAAACTATTAGTACGTTGTGAAATCAAAATCAAAGTTGTATCACTCAATTGCTCATGAATAGCAGTCAATAATTTTGATTCTGTCAAGTAATCAAGGGCTGATGTAGAATCATCCAAAATAAGAAGCGGAGCTTTTTGAACAATAGCACGCGCAATCGTCAAACGTTGACGTTGTCCTCCAGAGAAATTACGGCCAAAGGCTTCAACTGTCGCATCTAACTGTCCTTCTTTTTCAGAAACAAAATCACTCGCTTGTGCAATATCCAAAGCTTTCCAAAGCGTCTCATCGCTCACATCACCCTTCATTCCTAGAGTTAAGTTAGAACGAATCGTACCTTGAAAAAGCTCGGCTTTTTGCGGCACCACATTGACCCATGAGCGCCACTCACCTAAGGTTTTAGGCGATTTTTGATTTTGGAAAATGGCTAAGCGACCTTCCTGAGGTGTGTAGAGATGTGTAAGAAGTTCAACTAAGGTTGATTTCCCTGAACCAATTCCTCCAATAACTCCTAAAAAGTCACCTGGATTTAGTTGAAAATCAATGTGTGATAGTGATGGTTCTGCTGCTGTTGGATAAGTGAAGCTCATATCACTCACGCTAACCGCAAAATCAGATGTCATTTCTTCAAGCTCAGTCGACAAGTCTTCAGACTCTTTTTCAAAAACTTCTGTGATACGTTTAGCACTGATAAATGATTGGTTAAGAGAGGTTACAAGCATTGTCATCTTAAGCAATTCAGTCAAAATTTGCAAAAGGTAGTTAACCAAGGCAATCAACATCCCTTGAGAAAGAAGACCTTTACCGATTTGGATATTTCCTTGCCAAATGACAAGAACCAAAGTGCTATTAACCACAAGGTATGTTAATGGTGTGACTAAACTTGAAAGACGTCCTGCTTTTAACTGTAAATCAGTGTAGTTTTGGTTAGCAGCCGCAAATTCTCTTTCTTCTTTGTCCACTTGACCAAAAGCTCGAATAACACGAACCCCTTCCAACTGCTGACGTGTCATGTTAACAATCTTATCTGTTGCACGACGAATGCTAGCATAAATCGGATTCAAAAGATGTGACATGGTAAAGACAATCACAAATAAAATGGCAACCATGACCAAAAAGTCGATAGTCATCTTAGGGCTGATATTAAAAGCCATGATGATAGCACCAAAGACAATAATCGGTGCGCGTAAGAAAAGACGCAAGAATTGGTTAATTCCTGTTTGGATTTGGTAAGTATCGCTGGTTAAGCGTGTTACCAAACTTGAAGTTGTCAGTTTATCACGGTCTTCCTTACTTAAGCCCATGATTTTTTTAAACAAATCCTTGGTCAACTGACGCGTATAGCCAACTGCGGCTTTTGAAGAAAAGTATTGTGCGGTAATCGCCACAATAACACCGACAACAGCGAATAGGAACAAAAGTCCAATCATCAAAACAAGATTCATCTTGTTATTGCTTGGAATAATCGTATCAACGATTCGCGCAATGATAATAGGAACTAATAATTCAAAAGATGCTTCAAACAATTTGAAAAGGGGACCTAAGACAGTCTCTTTAAGGTACCCTTTGAAATAACGACTTAAATATTTCATATTTCTCTTTTTTAATAGAGATATTAAACTCTAAACCTTACAATTTTAAACTAAGCTCATTAATTCAATCAAATATAAATTAAAATGAACCTCACGCGAGTAGTAAATATTACCACCATTTCGATATAGCTGTCCACCTGAAATCAAAGCCAGAGGATGATAGTAAAAATAAGATTCACCAGTCGTGTTACCAAGACTTGGAGCTACTACATCGCGTGAATAAGTTTTAGCTAAAGTAATTGTATTTTTACTACCGTGCCTTGCAACATAATCAATATAAGATGTTCCAAAGTTATAAGCTTGAACAGCTGTCCAAACATCTACTCCTGCCTCATGGGCTAAAGAAAGATTTTCTGAAAGGACTGTGACCCCTTGGCGAATACTCGTTTTACTATCAGTGATGGAATTAGCAACGCCGTCTGAACTTTCGCTAGATTGCATAACGTCGCCATCATTTCCCTTTGTTTCTGTGTAAATCATTGCCAAGACCAACTCAACGTTGGCTGTGGTGTCATTATCGTCTAAAATCTCTTTGACCATGCTTTTATACTGCAATACATTATGAACATTTTCATGAGTGACGTAAACTTGGTAGCCACAGAAAATGACAAATGCCAGTACAATCAGGCGTTTTAAGAACTTAAACATTATTTATTTTGAATATCCTCTATATTTTTAATCAAGATGGAATAGGTTCCATTTGAATTTTGAATAAATTCAACCGACTCAGCGTCTTCATAAACATTATTAGGAACAATTAATTGAATACCATTTGACAGTGACAATTTTTGATTCTCTAATTTTTTCGTTTGACGCGAGTGGTCAATATCTGAGACCTGAATTGGCTCTGGAATGCTCTCTTTCAACTCATCAACAAAGGTTAAACGAGCTGTTAAATTATTGTCAAAGAGTTGATCTGCCAGTTTTTCAGGTGATAATTCTTGCTCTTCTTCCAAGTTTTTGTGAATGGCTGCTTTCATTTTTGATTGGAAAGCAAAATCATCTTGTTGGAAATTTTCAGCAATTTTCTGAGCAGCTTGTTCCACCATTTTAATCGATTTTTTGACCGACTGTTCAGGCTGAACTTGCAAGAGATTCTCTGAGAAATAATTGGCAAAGCTACCATTGTGCTTAATGCGTTTTTCAATCAAATAATAATGATGGTTAACACGATTAATCACCAAGGCTTCATCTGGTGTCTGAGCCGCAGATGGGTAATTATTTTGTGTGATTTTAATCGGACTTTCACTGTCACTTGAGATATGCGTGAAATTTTCTCTTAACGCCACACGAAGGAAAGCAAAATGCTCAACACCGTCTTTATCAAATTGGATGAAAACCAAATCATTTGTCTTTTGATTATCAGAAATGACAAACTCTTCTTTCCAAAGCTGAGCGATTTTAACGGATGATTCCATCAAATCATCACTCAAATAACTAAGAAAGACATTGTCTTCTGAGAACGTTCCACGTTTGGCTTCATCTGAGAAAACTTTGCTTAATTTTTTACGAAAATACTCATCAATACGTGGCGTAATCGTCAATAACTGATCTGACAAAATCAATTCCGTATCATTTGGCGTAAATTGATGAATAGCAATGCGTTTAATATACAAATCAATCATGGTTAAGTCTGTCTGAACACTTAAAAGTGTTCAGCTGTTCGTTAATAAAGTGGGAAAGCATCTGTCAATGCTTTAACCTCACGACGAACCTCCTCTAAAATAGTTTCGTTTTGATAGTTTTCAAGAGCTTTTACAATCAATTCAGCAATAAGGCGTGATTCTTTCTCACCCATTCCACGACTGGTAATGGCAGGTGAGCCAATACGGATACCAGATGTCTTAAACGGTGACAGGGTTTCAAATGGAATTGAATTTTTGTTGAGCGTAATGTTAACAGACTCAAGAATATTTTGTGCCAATTTTCCATTTTCAACCACTTTAGTCACGTCAACCAAAAAGACGTGGTTGTCTGTACCGCCTGAAATGACACGAAAATCAGAGTGTTGATTAAAGACATCAGCCATAGCAGCTGCATTTTTAATCACCTGTTCACCGTATTCTTTGAAAGCTGGATCCAGCGCTTCTTTTAGAGCGACAGCTTTTCCAGCAATCACATGCATTAATGGACCACCTTGAAGACCCGGAAAGACCGCAGAATTAATTTTCTTAGCAATAGCTTCATCATTCGTCAAAATGAGTCCGCCACGAGGGCCACGAAGGGTTTTGTGAGTAGTTGTCGTTGTCACATGAGCATATGGGACTGGACTTGGGTGATGACCAGATGCCACAAGACCAGCAATGTGAGCCATATCAACCATTAGATAAGCACCAACGCTGTCTGCAATCTCGCGAAATCTCGGAAAATCAATAATACGTGAATAAGCTGACGCCCCAGCAACGATTAATTTAGGTTTGACTTCTTTAGCCAAATCTGCCAATTTATCATAATCGATACGTTCTGTGACAGGGTCAACTGAATAAGAGATAAAATGATATGTTTTTCCTGAAAAGCTGACTGATGCACCGTGAGTCAAGTGACCTCCTGCAGCTAAATCCATTCCAAGGACAGTATCACCTGGTTGGATTAAAGCCATGTATGCTGCGGCATTAGCTTGACTTCCTGAATGCGGTTGAACATTGGCAAACTTAGCACCAAACAATTCTTTGGCACGTTCGATAGCCAAATTTTCAACCACGTCCACATAATCAGTACCGCCATAATAACGTTTGCCAGGATAACCTTCGGCATATTTATTTGTCAGTACTGTTCCTTGAGCTGCCATAACAGCTTTAGAAACAACATTTTCAGAGGCAATGAGTTCAATGTTATTTTGTTGACGAACTTCTTCCGCATGGATAGCTTGCCAAAGTTCGGTGTCAAATACTTCGTAGTTTTCCTTGTCAAAAATCATATCCTTATCTCCTTTTGATAAGATCAAGTCACAATCTCCTCTCGATTGTAAAAGCCGAAACAGTATCAAATAAATTCCAAATCTAATCTTTTGCAAACGTCAACTCAGGGACACGCGCCAACAAATCTTCTTTTGTAATAGCTCCCTGACGTAAAATACGTGCAAATTCACCAGACAAATCCAAAATTGTCGAGTCAACACCAGTGATGGAAGAGTCATCGGCAAACCCTTCGACTGAATTGTCAAACTGCTTCTGGATTTGGGCAAAAACTTTGCCACTTTCTTGACCAGAAATATTAGCTGATGGTCCAATGAGAGGACCAGTCTCTTTAATAAGAGCCAAAGTCTGCGGGTGTTTTGGAATTCTAAAACCAATTGTTGATAAGCCAGAATTGATCCAAGCTGGCACGCGGTCATTTGCCTGTAAAATAATTGTTAACGGTCCAGGTAAAAAAGCATCATAGAGTTTTTTTAGATAAGTTGGCTGATTTTTTGAAAAAGCTAAAATCGTCTCGTAATCTGCCACATTAAGATTCATGGCTTTGTCTTTAGGACGACATTTTAAGCGATAAACATGTTCAACTGCTTCTTCATTCGTGGCTTGTGCAAAAAGTCCATAAACTGTTTCTGTCGGCAAGATCACCGCACCACCCGTTTGAAGTATTTCTTCCAAATTAGTCATTATCCATCACGACCTTTCTATCTTTACCAAATATGTCTTCTAAGACACGGATACGTTTTTGTGGGAAATGTTTGCTAAGCAAAGCACGCAAACCATCTCCTTGCTTATAGCCAATTTCAAAATAAAGTTTACCATTTTCTGATAAATGCTCACCAGCACCTTCGATAATTTGACGGTAAATGGCAAAGCCATCCTCATCCGCAAAAAGTGCCAAGTGAGGTTCAGAAGCAAGAACATTCATCCCAACTTCATCCTTATCACCATAAGCAATGTAAGGTGGGTTTGAAATAATCACATCAAAAGTCCCTGTAATCTGACCGAAAACATCTGATTCCACAAAATCAAGCGACACTTGGTTGAGCTTACTGTTTTCTTCTGCCAATTGCAGAGCACCTTGCGAGATATCTGAGGCTGTAACTTGCCAGTCAGGTCGCGCAGACTTGAGTGAAATGGCAATAGCTCCGCTGCCTGTTCCAATATCTAAAACACGTAAATCAGCTTTGCTATTTTCCTTTAAAACCAAATCAACCAATTCTTCCGTTTCAGGTCTCGGAATCAAGACACGCTCATCAACCGCAAGCTCTAAATCTCGAAAATAAGCTTTTCCAGTGATGTACTGTGGTGAGCGATGATCTTCTAGCTGAGCCATGATTGACTCAAGGATCTTCTGATCTGATTCAGTCACTTCTTTATTTTGATGTAAAATGAAATCAAGAAGACTCCAGCTCTTTAACTCACGAAAAACGTAAGTGAGGTTTTCTGGATCTTCTCCAATTTCTTGTAAGTTTTTTTCTAGTTGGCTGATTGTTTCAACGTAGTTCATTATTTATTTAACTCTTCTAGTTTCTTTGTTTGATCAAAAAGAATAAGCGCATCAATCACTTCATCCAATTTACCTGACAAAATGCTATCAAGTTTTTGCAATGTCAAACCAATACGGTGGTCTGTCACACGGTTTTGTGGGAAGTTATATGTACGGATACGTTCTGAACGATCACCAGTACCAACTGTTGATTTACGTTCAGCATCTTGTTCGTCTTGAGCGATTTGAGCAAAGTGGTCCGCAACACGCGCACGAATGATTTTCATGGCTTTATCACGGTTCTTTTGTTGTGTACGTTCTTCTTGCATTTCAACTTTGATACCAGTTGGAATGTGAACCATACGAACAGCTGTCGCAACTTTATTGACGTTTTGTCCACCAGCACCTGATGCATGATAAATGTCCACACGCAAATCTTTTGGATCGATTTCGTATTCTACTTCTTCAACTTCGGGCATAACAAGAACTGTCGCTGTTGATGTGTGGACACGGCCTTGGCTCTCTGTGACAGGGACACGTTGAACACGGTGAGCACCTGATTCGTATTTCAACTTAGAGTAAACAGATTGACCAGATACCATGACAATAACTTCTTTGATGCCACCGACACCGTTGTAAGAAGCTTCCATGACATCGAATTTCCAACCTTGGCTTTCAGCATATTTTTGATACATTTGAAGAAGGTCGCCAGCAAAGAGGGCTGCTTCATCACCACCAGCGGCACCGCGAATTTCCAAGATGATGTTCTTATCATCGTTAGGGTCTTTTGGTAAAAGAAGAATTTTAAGTTTTTCTTCGTAATCTTCTTTTGCTGCTTTTGAGTCTTTGAGTTCCTCTTTCGCCATTTCTTCAAGTTCAGGATCGCCACCAGCGTCTTTAATCATTTCTTCGGCATCTTCGATGTTTTGAAGAATTTGTTTGTATTCGCGGTAAACAGTTACGGTTTCACGTATGCTCGCTTCTTCCTTAGACAAAGCCATAAAGCGTTTTGTATCGCTAACGACATCAGGGTCAGATAGCAATTCGCCTAATTCTTCGTAACGGTCCTCAACCGCTTGTAGCTGATCATAAATGTTCATTTGTTTTCGATTAACCTCTCTTTTGCAAATTCATTTTCTTATTTTTCTTTGGAAATCATTGGGTTAAAATAATGTTTACGGCAAACAGGGATGTAAGTTTCATTTCCACCAATTTGAATTTGGTCTCCCTCGTAAACCGGTTTTCCATTTTCAGTTCGCAAAACCATTGTGGCTTTTTTTGAGCAAAACTGACAAATGGTTTTAATCTCGTCAATTTTATCTGCTAATAACAGTAGATATTTGGAGCCTTCGAACAATTCGTTTTGAAAATCATTTTTTAACCCAAAAGCCATCACAGGAACGTCCAAATCATCAACAACACGCGCCAAATCATAGACATGCTTTTTCGTTAAAAATTGACATTCATCAATAAGAACACAATAAGGTTTCTCTGATAAAGCTTTGACGTAAGCAAAAACATCCATGTCATTAGTAATTGCAATAGCTTCACGGCGCATACCGATACGACTAGAAACAATACCATAACCATCACGTGTATCAAGTGCTGAAGTCATGATGACAACTGGTTTGCCTTGTTCTTCATAGTTATGAGCAACTTTTAAAATTTCAATGGTCTTACCAGAATTCATGGTTCCATATTTATAATAGAGTTGAGCCAAAAGTGACAATCCTACCTTCTACTAATATTCTACTATTCTACCATAAAATTGCTCATGGATAAACAAGTAGGATAAGCAAATTAACCAGACAAAAACGTCTACATCTCACCAGACTAAGTATTTGACCAACAAAAAAAGCTAAAGCAAATTTTGCTTTAGCTTTTATCACAGAATGTGATATCGGTAACCAACACTATTGAATAACAAATCAACGCACTAAAGAGCGACTAAAACGCCACTCCTTGTGCTGTTAAGTTGTTAATGCTCACTAAAAATTATAACACAGCAAGTCATGTAAATTTGATGACACTTTATTAAAAGAATCACGATTATGTTACAAAAATGTATTGTCCGAAAAAATCTCCTATCAAACAGCCCAAAACCTTATTGACGAAGTAAGCAGATTAAAGTATCTTATAGGAGAAAATGATTTTTTAATACTAAGAGGTTAAACTATGAAAGTTGGATTTAGAAAACAAACTTTAAAGAAGAGTTTGAAAGCTCGTACTACTGCTAAATGGAAAAGACAAGCTAAAAAAGCTATTATTTCAGGATATGGGAAGAAAGGCTCAGGTTGGATTAAAAATCCTAAAAAAGCTGCTTACAATAAAGTCTATCACAAAACAACTTTTGGCTTGTCAGATATTTTAAAACTTTTCAAGTAAGCTTGTTTAAAACGCAGTGCGTTAGCACAAAAGAGAATTCAGTCTTGATTGGAAGTTTTCTAAAAATTTCCTGAATTTTCCTGCAAAATATGCTACAATGTTACTGTTAAATGATTAAAAAGGAGACTCGTATGCCATTCGTAAAAATCGATTTGTTTGAAGGTCGTACTCAAGAACAAAAAGTTGAGCTCGCTCGCGAAGTAACTGAAGTTGTTTCACGTATTGCTAAAGCTCCAAAAGAAGCAATCCACGTTTTCATCAATGACATGCCAGAAGGTACTTACTACCCACACGGTGAAATGAAAAAGAGAAACTAATTTTTCATAGCAACTAAGCTTGAGGCGATTGTCTTAAGCTTTTTTACTGGCTTAAAAATTGCTTTTTTAACCAGAAAACATTATGCTAAAACTAAGAAACTTTCAGGAGGAAAAGCATGCAACTTAGTCATAGTATCCAGATGATGGGAACTACTATTGATATCTTAATCGATTCTGACACCCCCAAAGAGCACATCGCCGAAATTTGTCGTCTGCTTACACTTTATAAAAATCGCTTTAGTGCTAACGATGCTGACTCTGAGCTCATGGTCATCAACGACAACTCTAGCATCGCTCCTGTCACTGTTCACCCAGATTTATTTGATTTAATTGCGATTGGAAAAAAGCATAGCTTAGCAACTCCTAGCAACCTCAACATCGCTATTGGTCCTTTGGTACAAAGCTGGCGCATTGGTTTTGACGACGCTAGAGTTCCTAGTCCTCAAAAAATTCAAAAAGCGCTAGCCTTATCTAAACCAGAAAATATCATTTTAGATGCGACTAAACAAAGTGTCTTTCTAAGCCAAAAAGGCATGAAAATCGACCTTGGTGCTCTTGCTAAAGGTTATATTGCTGATAAAATCATGGATTATTTAAAATCAGAAAAAGTCACTTCTGCCATGATTAACCTTGGTGGAAATGTCCTTGTTTACGGCGATAATCCAAGAAACGATAAAGGCATCTGGCGAATTGGCATTCAAAATCCTCAAAAACCAAGAGGCAATCATATCGGGATTTTGACTCTCAAAAATCAATCTGTCGTCACCTCAGGCATTTATGAACGTCGCCTAAAAGTCGGAAACAAAGAATATCACCATATTTTTGACCAAAAAACAGGCTATCCAATTGACACTGAAATGGCAAGTCTTACCATCCTTTCTGACTTGTCTGTTGATTGTGAAATCTGGACCACAAGACTCTTTGGTCTTCCTGTCATGCAAGCTCTGGCAACTATTCAAGCTACTCCGCGTATCGAAGGCATTCTCATCACTAAAGATAATCGCTTAGCCTTGACAAATGGCTTACGCTCCAACTTTCAACTCTTACGATAAAAACAAAACACATCTAGGAAAAATTCTAGATGTGTTTATTTATGTCGAAACGCTTATTTTTTTGGTTTTCCGTTTAAAATCAAATTAAGAACAACAGCAAATAATGCAGCAATAACAATACCATTTGTTAAGAACATTTGAACTGTATTTGGAAGGCTAACAAAGAGATTTGTTCCGTTAAAACCAACTCCACAAGCGATTGAAACCGCAGCAATGATAAAGTTGTATTCGTTATTTTGGAAATCAACTTGATTGAGCATTTGAATCCCTTGCAGAGCAACCATACCGAAAAGTACAATCATAGCACCACCAAGAACTGGACTTGGAATCATTTGTGCCATTGCACCGAATTTTGGAAGAAGCCCAAGAATCACAAGGAACAAGGCTGTATAGTAAATTGGACGACGTGTTTTGATTCCTGAAATACGAACCAAACCAACATTTTGTGAGAATCCAGTATATGGGAAAGTATTGAAAATACCTCCAAGAAGAACGGCTGCACCTTCTGCACGGTAACCGTTACGAAGACGTTTGCTATCAAGTTTTTCACCTGTTAAATCAGAAAGCGCCAAATATACACCTGTTGATTCAACCATAGAAACCGTTGCAATGATACACATCATAATGATTGATGTGATTTCAAATTTTGGTGCGCCAAAGTAGAATGGTTGTGGAATGTGAACAAGCGGTGCGTTAGCGACTACTGATGTATCAACCAAGCCCATAAAGGCAGCCACAATCGTTCCACCAATCAAACCAATCAAAATGGCAATTGATTTAATGAATCCTTTAGCAAAAATATTAACCGCAAGAACAATCGCAATGGTTACAAGAGCCAAAATCAATGATTGTGCTGTTGGTTTGTCTGAGTTATCACCCATATTACCGATAGCAACTGGAATCAAAGTCAAACCAATAGTTGTGATAACTGAACCTGTGACAACCGGTGGGAAGAAATCAGCAATTTTTGAGAAAATGCCAGAAATCAAAATCACATAAATACCAGAGATAATCAAAGCACCAAACATGTAACCAGAACCTTGTTTAGCCCCAATGATTGATAACGGTGCAACAGATTGGAAGGCACAACCAAGAACAACTGGAAGTCCGACACCAAAGTGCTTACGTAACTGCAATTGCAAGAATGTAGCAACCCCACACATGAAAATATCAGTTGAAATGAGGTAAGTTAATTGTTCAGCTGAATAGTTGAGGGCGCTGGCAATCATGATAGGAACCAAGATTGACCCTGCATACATGGCAAGTAAATGTTGCAAACCTAAAATAGCGGCTTGTGAGTGTTTTTGTTCATTCATTTCCATATTATGCATCAGCCTCCATAAAGACAACTTGACCATCTTTAAATTCTTTGATTCGAGCTAGAGATGTTACAGTTACACCTGTTTCTTCAAGTAATCTACGACCAGTTTGGAAAGATTTTTCAATCACAATACCGATACCAGCAACTTTTGCACCTGCTTGACCAATAATTTCAAGTAGCCCTTTAGCAGCTTGCCCATTTGCCAAGAAATCATCAACGATAAGAACAGTGTCGTCTTCTGACAAGAATTTACTTGCGATTGATACTGTGCTTGTCACGCGCTTAGTAAATGAATAAACTTCTGCTGTTAAAATACCTTCTGTCATTGTGATATTTTTAGCTTTTTTAGCGAAAATCATTGGAACGTTCATGGCTTGTGCCGTATATAAAGCTGGTGCAATACCAGATGCTTCAATTGTAACTACTTTTGTGATACCAGCGTCTTTATAAGCTTCCGCAAGAACTTTACCAATTTCTTGCATGAGTTCATAGTCAACTTGATGAGTAAGAAAGCTATCTACTTTCAAGATATTCTCACCCAAAATATTACCATTATTTAAGATACGATCTTCCAGTAATTTCATGGATTCTCCTTTTGAAAATTTTTAAAATCGGATTGTTAAAACAAACAACTTACTATGAAACTTTTCAAGCGTCATTAAACAAAGACAGATTGTATAAAAAGAGGTGTTTACGAATTGTAAACACCTCTTGCAAAACTCGGTCACATTTTTACAGGTATGCAAAAATGTTTTCTCAGACAGCAACTGAGAATTGACTTATTGTTAGACATTACGGTGTCTTGTAGAAACGCTACGCCTATTCGTAGCATAAATAAGTAATATTGAATTTTAACCATCACATTAATGATAGAACTATTGTATCATTTTAAGCTTGGATTTCAAGATGACATTGGTCCTATTATTAAAGAAGTAATATTCTGAAAATGATGACAACTTTCCTGTTCTAAATTGAATCACCATTCCAGATTGAATTTTTAACGATAACATAATCAACACGTGTCAAGGCATGCAAATCACGACCACCAGCGTATGAAATTGAGCTTTGAAGGTCTTCTTGCATTTCAACAAGTGTGTCTTTTAGATGTCCTTTGACAGGGAGTAAGATTTTCTTACCTTCAACGTTTTTGTGTTCTCCTTTTTGGTACTCAGAAGCAGAACCGTAGTATTCTTTATATTGTTTTCCATCTACTTCTACCAATTTTCCTGGGCTTTCTAAGTGTCCAGCAAAGAGAGAACCAATCATAACCATTGTCGCACCAAAACGAATAGATTTGGCAATGTCACCGTGAGTACGAATACCACCATCAGCGATAATTGGTTTACGAGCTGCTTTTGCGCACCAACGTAGTGCTGCTAATTGCCAGCCGCCTGTTCCAAAACCAGTTTTCACTTTTGTGATACAAACTTTACCAGGACCAATCCCAACTTTTGTGGCGTCAGCACCTGCATTTTCCAACTCACGAACAGCCTCAGGTGTTCCAACATTACCAGCGATAACAAAAGTATCTGGCAATTCTTTTTTAATGTGCTTAATCATCTCAATGACACTATCAGAATGTCCATGAGCGATATCAATGGTAATGAATTCCGGCGCATCATCTTTTAAGCTTGAGACAAAGTCGTACTCATAATCTTTAACACCTACTGAGATTGAAGCAATCAAGCCTTGGTCATGCATGCGTTTGACGAAAGTTTTTCGAGAAGCTTCGTCAAAACGATGCATAATGTAAAAGTAACCATTTTTAGCAAGCTTTTCAGCGATATCTTCATCGATAATCGTCTGCATATTAGCAGGAACAACTGGCAATTTAAAGGTATAATCACCAAGTGTTACATGCGTATCAGCTTCCGAACGGCTTTTAATGATACATTTGTTAGGAATGAGTTGAATATCTTCATAATCAAAGACAGGCATTTCGTTATACATATCAATTTCTCCGTGGTCTCTGTGTCAGTGAACACTCAGACAAGGTCAAAGGACAATCTAAAAAGGTCACCCTTTCTCTGTCAGAGTAGCTCAAAAACACATCGACTCTTTCATTAAAAAATTACCTTCCTATAACTCTATTAAGCATTGACTTAATAAAGCATCGCTAGGTAAAACCTTACCCTTCCATTATCATTTTACAACTTCATTCGTTTTATGTCAATTATTTTTATTTTATATTTTTATATCGTTCGGTTTTTACGGACGATATTTGGTGGTAGCATTTCCACAATTTTTAAGTTTTGTTTCAGTTTTTTTTCAGTTTGACTTAAGTTTAATCCCCTAGACTTTTTTGTAATACGATTGCAAAGGAGTTATTGACATGAATTTTATTAAGCGAGCCTGGCTTGCGACAAAAGCTAAAAAAGGACGCACGGGACTACTCGTTTTGGTGACCAGTGTGATTTTAATTTTTGTGCTAGCTGGATTAACCATTAAAAATGCGGCAGATTCTGCTGTCACATCAGCTAAAAAACAAGCAGGTGCAACAGTGACTTTATCTGTTAACCGCGAAACTATGATGAAGGCTTTTAAACCTGACAGCGAAAATAGTTCTGACTCAAGTAACGACACCACAACTACTACTTCTGTTGAGCTTGCAACAGCAAAATCAATCGCAGAAAAAAGCGATGTCTCATCATACCTTTTCACAACGACAACAACGGCTAGCGCAGGTGACGGCATTTCTGCTATCTCCACTTCTTCATCTTCTGAGAACTCAAGTGATGATACTTCATCAGCCAACAAACAACCCGAAAACCACGGCGGCATGATGGCATCGGGTGATTTTACCATTACTGGTGTTAACACAACTGAAAATGTCAGTGACTTCACTTCAGGAACAAGTACGATTTCTAAAGGAGACGGCATTACTTCAGAAACTGCCGACAACTCCGCACTTATCTCTTCAGATTTGGCTAGCGAAAACAATTTAAGTGTAGGTGATACTTTCACAGTAACAATTACTGTAGATAGTACTGAGACAAACTACACTCTAACTGTCATTGGTATCTATGACAATTCATCAACAGTAACGACAGCTCAAATGATGTCAAATGACTCAAACCCACAAAACAACATTTACACAACACTGACAACAGCTAATACCATGAAAGGTGAAACAGATAAACTTGATTCAGCTGTCTATACCCTTTCAAATCTTGAAAAAATGAACAGTTTCGTTAAAGAAGTAAAATCAGAAATCGACACTGACACTTACTCTGTGACATCAAGCGATGAAATCTACGAACAAATGCTTTCACCACTTAATAACATTTCATCAATTGCACAAAATATTGTTATTTTGGTAGCTATTGCTGGCGCAGTTATCCTAACCTTGATTGTTATTTTAAGCATTCGTGAGCGCCGTTACGAAATTGGAGTTCTCATGAGCTTGGGTGAAAATCGCCTTAAAATCATCGGTCAATTCTTCACAGAGTTATTCATGGTCACTATTGTTTCTCTTTTGATTGCATCATTTGCAGGAAATTTTGTCGGAAATGTCCTTGGTAACCAACTGTTGTCATCTTCAACTCAGACACAACAAACTACAAAACAAGTACCTAATGGCGGTAGTCCTGGTCAAGAGACAAACTCTTCTAATGATGACAATAAGCAAAATAACTTAAAACCCCAAAATGACAAACCATCCGGCGGTGGTTTTGGCAACATGATGTCAATGGCAACAACTTCACCACAAGAAATCGATAATCTCGATATCAAACTAACAGGAACTGATGTCGCAAAACTTGGTGGAATCGCGCTCCTCATCTCATTTGTCTCAACTATCTTAGCAAGTATTGGTATCATTCGCATGAAACCAAAAGATATCTTATCATCAAATTAGAAAGGACACTCATATGACCTTACATACTAAAAATATTGGCTATTGGTACACTAATAATCCAGATGATTACCTGTTCAAGGATGTTAATTTAAGCTTCGAAAGAGGAAAAATTTATGCCATTCTTGGTCAATCAGGAAGTGGAAAGACCACCTTTCTTTCCTTGCTGGCTGGCTTAGATAGCCCAAAAGCAGGCAAGATTTACTTAGATGACAAAGATATTAATAAATCAGGCTTATCCAATTACCGTAAAAACACTGTTTCAACTATCTTTCAAGCTTATAATTTAATGACTTACATGACCGCACGTCAAAATGTTCAAACAGCACTCGAAATCACAAACACTCCCGTTGACAATGCTAAAATCGATGAGCTTTTTGAGCTGGTGGGCATTCCTAAAGAAATAATTGATAAGCCAGTTCTTCAACTTTCCGGAGGTCAACAACAGCGTGTTGCCATCGTCCGAGCCCTAGCAACCAATCATAATGTCATTATCGCTGATGAACCAACGAGAAACTTAGACGAAGAAATCACCCAAGACATTGTCAATATCTTCAAAGACATCGCCCATCAGCAAAATAAAACCGTGATTATCGTGACACATGAAACGGCTGTCGCTGAAGAAACAGATGTCGTTTTTGAACTCAAGAAAAAACAATTCATCCAACTATAAACGAAAAGCACCCAGCAAAACTGCTGAGTGCTTTTTCTTCTCATTTTAATCTGACAAATCTTGTCCGTTACTTGCAATAACTTTTTTATACCAGAAGAATGAATCTTTGCGGTAACGTTCAAGGCTGCCAACTTCTTCATCAGTACGGTCAACGTAAATGAAACCATAACGTTTACGAATGCCTTCGTGTGTTGAGATTAGGTCAATAGCTGACCATGGATTGTAACCAAGCATATCAACACCGTCCGTAATCGCTAATTGAATTTGTTCAATGTGAGCACGAAGATAATCGATACGGTATTGGTCGTGAACTTTACCATCTTCTGTCAAAGTATCGTAAGCTCCAAGACCGTTTTCAGTAACCAAAAGTGGCAAGCGGTAACGGCTGTACATTTCACGAACAGTTGCACGGAAACCGACTGGGTCAATTTCCCAACCAAATTCAGTTTTGGGAAGATTTGGATTGTCAACACCACGGTAGAAACCTGCTTCTCCATGTGCTGTTTGTTGATCAGCTGATGGGTTCAAGCTTTCTGTACCATCTGATGCAGCTACTGTTGCTGTATTATAATAGTTAAATCCGATAAAGTCTGGTTTTGCAGCTTTCATGATGGCACGATCTTCATCAGTAATCACTGGCGTAGCATCTTGTTCTTCAAGGTATGCCCAGACAAGGTTATTGTATTCACCTAGGATATAAGCATCAAGATAGAGCCAATTACGAATTGCATTGAAGTTTTGAGCAGCTAGAACATCTTCTGGTTTTGATGAAGCCGCATAAACCAATGAAATATTTGGTGCTGGACCAATTTTAGCTTCTGGAAGCATTTCGTGACAAAGCTGCATAGCTTTAGCTTGCGCTACCAATTGATGGTGATTTTGTTGGTAAATTTCTTTTGTAAGGTTTGTTGTTCCTTCTGGCACATGAAGGGTACCGATAACAGGGCCAACCAAAGTAAGCATATTTTGTTCATTGATTGTTAGCCAGTATTTCACACGGTCACCAAAGTTTTCAAACAAGACACGCGCATATTCAGCAAACCAATCTACTGATTCGTGTGTTGACCATGAGCCACGTTCATCAAGCGCTGCTGGCATATCAAAGTGGAACATTGTCACAATTGGTTCGATACCATATTTCAAACATTCATCAATCAAGTTGTTATAAAATTCAATTCCTTTTGGATTCACTTCGCCAGTCCCGTTTGGCAAAACACGTGACCAAGAAATTGAAAAACGATAAGATTTAAAGCCCATTTCTGCCATCAAGGCAATATCTTCTTTGTAGTGATGATAATGGTCAACTGAAACTGTCAAATCTGCAGTTCCTGCTGGTAATTCTTTCACATCTTGACAAGAAGGTCCTTTACCATCTTCTAAAGAAGCCCCTTCAACTTGATAAGCTGACGTAGATGCTCCCCACAAGAAGTAATCTGGAAATGGTTTTAACGTTTTATGTAACATGTCAATCTCCTTTTAACTTTTCATTGACTACAATTATAGCGCTATCATTTCTAAAAAACTAATGCTATCCAACGCTATCCTTGTACTATCATACGAAAAAATGACGATAAATATCAGATATCGAAACAAAATATAAACAATCTGACAATTCCTATCTCAAGTCATTTTCATTCCATCAAATCTAATTTGGCAAAGGCGTTGTAAAAACCATCTTCTTTGACATCGTCAGTCACCATATCAGCCATCGCTAGAATTTCTGGGCCACCATTTCCCATAGAAACACAAATCTTACAACACTCAAGCATTGGAATGTCTACTTTAGCATCTCCAAAAGCGATGGTATCCTCACGACTAGCCTGCAAATGCTCTAAAATAACGTTAATGGCATGCGCTTTGGTAATGTCTTTAACGCCGAGGTCGCCAAATAAAGCTGTTTCCCCTCGACCACCCCAAGTGCCAGCTTTTAAGTTTGGAAAAGCCTTAGCAGAATTTAAATGATCTTGGTAAGAATTCAAAATAAAGCTGACTTTATTTAAGTCATCACGATATAATTCGCCACCATAAACCAAGCCATGAAGAGCTTCCTCTGCTTCCATGTGTTCAACTTCTGCTGCCGATTTCCCTTTTTGCATAACGTACTTTCGCATGACAGGACGCGCGGCTTCTTTAAAGTTTTCTGAAGCAAACAAGCCATTATTAGATTCCAAATAGAATTCTAATCCACGCTCATGCAGTCAATCAACAATTGCTCTCGAATCTTCTTTTGAAATCATCTGGTGCATGATAACTTCTTCATTGTATTCGACATATGAACCATTGCCCCCAATCATGCCATCAAGCCCAATCTTCCATAATTCAGGTTGCATTTCTGCACGACTACGTCCCGTACAGACAAAGACTTTATGCCCATTAGCACGCGCTTGTCGAATTGCGATCGCAGCAGATTCTGGAATACGATTGTGATAATCTACCAAGGTTCCATCAACATCTAAAAAAATAATTTTACTCACAGCACTGTCCTCTTCGTTTTTAATGCCTCTATTTTACTAAGAAAAGTTTGAAAACGATAGTTATATCTTACGAAAAACTGATACTTTCCTCTGCTTTTTTTCCAGCTGACAACTTTCAGACAGCTTGCTTGCATTTCTGATACAAAATCGCTATCCTAAAACCATGAAAAATGTAAAAGACTTACTGGCTCATCTTCCTTACCGAGCTAGTTTTTATGATAAAAATTTAAAACTGATTTATAGCAATAATCGTTCAGACGGCTCTTTTTTCTCTGAACCCGAAGAAAATAAATTACCACAATGGGTTTGGACCAGCCTTGAGCAAGCACCAGAACAAGCCCTTCATTTTCAAATTCCTACCGAATCATTTGACCGCATCTTATTTCAAACATATCAAGCGGTTAAAGATGATTCTGGTGAACTTATGGGTATTATTACTTTTATCCAAGACTTAAAGCCTGTTCTGACAAGTTACCTAAATGAATCTGGTCAAGCAATCGTTGGCTGGTCTGATGTCACTTCTGGACCTTCTAGCACCAATCCAATTTTCGATGATTAAAAAAGAGCCCAAAGGCTCTTTTTGTTTATTCTTAATCACGGTAAACAGGCTGCGCACCGTATGTTTGAGACACTGGCATCATTTCAATACGGTTAAAATTAACATGCTCTGGCTGACTAGCCACCCAAGAAACGGTGTTTGCGATATCTTCTGGCGTAATGGCGTGCGCTCCTTCGTAAAGTTTCTCAGTACGTTCATCGTCACCTTTGAAGCGAACATTTGAGAACTCTGTTCCTTCGCAAAGCCCTGGTTCGATATTCGTCACACGAATCTTTGTCCCAGCAAGATCAGCACGCAAATTTAGCGAGAATTGTTTGACGAAGGCTTTTGATGCACCGTAAACATTGGCACCTGGGTATGGAATAGTTCCTGCCGTTGACCCAAGGTTAATAATCATCCCTGAATTATGCTTAACCATGTCTGGTAAGACTTGGCGTGTCAGATAAACAAGACCTACGATATTGGTATTAATCATGGTCATCCAGTCAGTAAAATCGGCCTCATATGCCTTGTCTAAGCCAAGTGCCAAACCAGCATTATTAACTAAAAGGTCAATGTGTTGCCAAGTTTCTGGTAAACTTGCTAAAGCTTGATCAATGAGTTTTGGCTCAGAAATATCCATTTGTAAAGGATAAACCTTATCACTACCTAGTTCTGCTTGTAAGCTCTGCAATTTTTCCAAACGACGAGCACTGGCAATAACTTGATAACCATCTGCTACTAATTTCTTAACAATAGCTTTTCCAAATCCTGCCGAAGCGCCTGTTACTAATGCAATTTTTGTCATGTTACTCTCTTTCTATACTCTTATGGATATAAGAAAGTCAGTTGGTTATCAGCCAACTGATTCATTCTTATTATTCGTTCATGTCATCAACAGCCTGAGCTGCTGTGATAATAGCTAATTTATAAATATCTTCTGCACTTGAACCACGTGATAAATCGTTGACTGGTTTGTTCAATCCTTGAAGAATTGGACCGATTGCCTCAAACATACCAAGACGTTGAGCAATCTTGTAACCAATGTTTCCTGATTGAAGGTCTGGGAAGATAAAGACGTTTGCTTGTCCAGCGACATCACTATCTGGTGCTTTTACTTCTGCTGTACTTGGAACAAAAGCGGCATCAAATTGCAATTCACCATCGATAGCCAATTCAGGCTGACGTCCCTTAGCCAGTTGAGTGGCTTCACGAACTTTTTCAGCTTGAGGTGCTTTGGCACTTCCTTTTGTTGAAAAGCTAAGCATGGCAATCTTTGGATCAATGTCAAAAATTCTTGCCGTTTCAGCAGTGTTTAAAGCAATTTCAGATAATTCTTGAGCATTCGGATCAATATTGATAGCACAATCCGCGAACATAAAACGTTGATCAGTGCTTTCACGGTTCATCAAGAAAACACCTGATGTTCTGGAAATGCCCGGTTTTGTTTTGATGATTTGAAGAGCTGGGCGAACAGTATCTGCTGTTGAATGAATCGCACCAGAAACCATACCATCAGCCAAACCAAGTTTGACCAACATGACACCAAAATAATTAACGTCTTTCAATAGACGATCAGCATCTTCAGGACTTGCTTTACCTTTTCGGATTTCAAGAAAGGCTTCCTTCATCTCATCAAACTTATCATAAGTTTGCGGGTTAATAATCACATAGTTTTGATCAGCAAAACCGAATTTAGCCAGTAATTCTCGAACTTCCGTAGCTTCTCCTAAAATAATTGGTTCAATCAAACCTTCAAATTTTAAACGAGCGGCTGCACGAAGAACACGTTCATCATTTCCTTCAGGAAAAACAATTTTGAGGTTTTTACCAACAATTTTTTCCCTTAAGCTACCAAATAAAGATCGAATTCCCATAAAAATTAACCTTCCATCTATTTTTGTTGTAGCTTCATGATAACGCTATCAAAGTCATCTGTCAAGTTTGCACTTTGAATAATCTCTTTATTTGTATAAGGGTCTACAAAACGTAAATAATGGCAATGCAGCGCTTGTCGCGTAATGCCAAGATCCATGCGACCACCATACAAATCATCTCCCAAAAGTGGGAAACCAATGTGAGCAAAATGCACACGAATTTGGTGAGTTCGTCCTGTGTGAAGTCGAATATCTACCAAAGCCACATCGCCAAAGCGTTCCACAACGCGATAACTTGTGTGAGCGTATTTTCCAGACGGATGCACGCGACGTGTGATAATACTATCTTCATCTCGAGCAATCGGCGCAATGATTTCTCCCTCATCTTCTAGTTCACCTTGACCAGAAACCAAGGCATAATAACGTTTTTCAATGGTCTTACTTTGTAGTTGTTTATCAAGTCGAGCATGGGCATAGCCGTGTTTGGCAAAGAGCATCAAGCCGCTTGTATCCTTATCAAGTCGAGTTACGATGTGAACTTGCTTGTTGGGATAATTTTGCTCCATGTAGTAATATTTGACAAAGTTAGCGATGGTATTTGAGTGCAAAACACTTGGAATACTAGCATAACCATGGGGTTTATTGAAAATCAAAAAGTGATCATCTTCATAGGCAATATCAAGGTCATGTTTGACTGGAATAAGGGTTTCATGTTCCTGTTCATCAGGAATTTCAATCGTCACCACATCTCCCACATCCAATAAATAAATGGCATTTTGCTCAACGCCATTTACCCAAATATTTCCACCTTTAAATTTCACTTTGGCTAATAAGCCTTTTGAAACATCATGTCCCTTTAAAAAGGTTTTTACTTTTGTTCGTCGGTCCGCAATAAATTCAAATCTCACGAATCTACTTCTCCTATAAAGGCATCTCTCACGCGCTCCCAGAAACTTGTATGGAAGGGTGTTGCCACAAAACCAATTTTTTTATTGTCAATACAATATTCAATTTTAGACACATTTTTATAATGCATGGTTTTGTTATCGATTGACACTGTATAAACGCCTTGGCGTTTAGGAATGATTTCAATTTTATCTTTTTTCGGCACAATCACAGATGACCCAAGGGTGCGATAAACACGGTTGTTAAGACTAGAAATCTCTGTCAACTGCATCGCTTCCATCGTTGGGTGCAAAATAGCTCCGCCTAAAGATTTATTGTAAGCTGTGCTTCCTGTCGGTGTCGATACCGAAATACCATCACCACGGAAACGTTCTAACTTCACTTTATCAATGACAACGTCAGCAACCATTGTTTTCTCAATACGTTTGATGGCTACTTCGTTAAGGGCGCGCGCTTTCACCACACGACCATCATCTAAAGTGATTTTAGCTCGCAAAACTGGATAAGATGCCTTACACCCCTTATCAGCTCGCAAATTCTCAATTAACTTTTCTACTTCAAAATCTCGGTAATCGGTGTAAAACCCCAGATGACCGGTATGAATTCCCACAAAGCGGACTTTATCAAGGATCTTTTCATACGTGTGAAAAGCAGACAACAGCATGCCATCACCACCAATGGAAATGACAATATCTGGATCTTTTTTAGACAAATAGAATCCTTTATCTTCCTTGAATGCCGCAAAAAGCTTTGAGGCAACTCGTCTACTCTGATATTTCCCGTTTGCTACGATAGCAACACGTGTTACTTTATCTGTAATATTCGTCTGTGTCATCACTATTTCCTACACCATCACTTAATTTCCGACTTGCGGGATCAAATAAAAGCTGTGCTTCCCTAATATCCTCGCGAATTTTTCGCATCTCCTCATCCAACTCAAGGGCAATTTTTGCTGTTGTTTCCAAACGTTTTTTAATTTCATCAGGAAACTCGCCTTTATATTTATAATTCAATGAATGTTCAATCGTTGCCCAGAAGTTCATCGCTAAAGTCCTAATTTGAATCTCAGCTAGAACTGTTTTTTGACCATCAATGGTATCAACAGGATATTCCACAATAACATGGTATGAACGATAACCACTGGCTTTCATATGCGTGATGTAATCACGTTCCTGCACGATTTTCATATCATGTCGACTACGTAAAAGTGCCAAAACTTCATCAACGTCATCAACAAATTGAACCATAATACGAAGACCAGCAATATCTTGCAAATCTTGTTCAATGTTCTCTGGTTTAATCCCGCGTAGCACCATTTTTTCCTTGATACTTTCGACCGATTTTACACGACCAGTCACAAACTCAATCGGTGAATGTCGATTTTGTTTACGAAATTGCTTGCGGATTCCGCGCAATTTAATCTTCAATTCACCAACAGTTTGTATGTAAGGATCTAAAAATTTCTCCCAGTCCATCACATTTCCTTCCTAATGGGATGGGCTTGTCACGCAGACATAACCAATCCTTGTCAAAAAATTGACTTTTGTATAGAATTAATATAACAAACCTATTATACCATATTTCTAATTGAGGAAAAAAGGAAAATTATTTTATGACACACCTTGAAATTGAGTACAAAACATTACTCACTAAAGACGAATTCAATCGTCTTAACAGTCAACTTTCACACGTTACACCCGTAACGCAAACAAATTACTACTTCGATTCAGATAATTTTGACATGAAAGCACATCGCATGTCTCTTCGCATTCGGACATTGCCAAATCGCGCAGAAATCACATTGAAAATTCCAAAAGAAGTTGGTAATTTGGAATACAACTATGATTTGAGTGTGGCTGATGCCAAAGAAATCATCAAATCAGGTCAATTTCCAGAAGTTGATTTTTTGAAACTTATCGAAGAAAATGGTGTTAAACTATCAAGCCTTAAAAATTTTGGTAGTCTGACGACAACACGCCGCGAAACAATGACAGATATTGGTCTTATGGCTCTTGATAGCAATCAATATGCTGATATTAAAGACTATGAACTTGAACTAGAAGTTGAAAATGCTGAAAAAGGCAAAAAAGATTTTGACAACTTCTTAGCTCAGCATGACATTGATTTCAAGTATGCTAAAAGCAAAGTTGCTCGCTTTAGCGCAACCCTTAAGCGAAATTAAAAGGCGCTTTTTCCTTAGAAAATGCTGAATTATTTCAGTTTTTTTGGTAAAATATAAGTATTAATTTTAAAGGAGTTTATTTATATCATGGCAGAACATTACGCCGACAAACAATTCAAGCTTTTTTCTCTTTCTTCTAACGTAGAGATTGCACAAAAAATTGCGGACGAAGTTGGAGTCCCTCTTAGAAAAGTGTCAACACGTAAGTTTTCAGACGGCGAAATCATGATTAACATCGAAGAAACAGTTCGTGGTGATGATATCTACATCATCCAATCAACTAGCTACCCTGTTAATGACAACCTTTGGGAACTCTTGATTATGGTAGACGCTTGTAAACGTGCCAGCGCCAACACTGTCAATGTCGTTATCCCTTACTTCGGATACTCACGTCAAGACCGTATCGCTGCATCACGTGAACCAATCACAGCTAAACTTGTAGCAAACATGCTTGTTAAAGCTGGTGTTGACCGTCTTTTGACTCTTGACCTTCACGCTGTTCAAGTACAAGGTTTCTTTGATGTCCCAGTTGATAACCTCTTTACTGTTCCATTGTTTGCTCAATACTACTGCGACCTTGGTTTGAAAGGTGAAGACGTTGTTGTTGTCAGCCCTAAAAACTCTGGTATCAAACGTGCTCGTAGCTTGGCTCAAACCCTTGATTCACCAATCGCTATCATCGACTACGCTGAAGATGATGCACACCGTGAAGAAGGCTACATTATCGGTGATGTTGCTGGAAAAAAAGCAATCCTTATCGATGACATTTTGAACACTGGTAAAACATTTGCTGAGGCAGCTAAAATCGTTGAACGAGATGGCGCTACTGAAATTTATGCCGTTGCTAGTCACGGTCTATTTGCTGGAGCTGCTGCAGAAAGCCTTGATGCTGCTCCTATTAAAGAAATCTTAGTAACTGACTCAGTTGCTACTAAAGAACGCTTGCCTAAGAACATTAAATACCTTTCAGCAAGCAAATTGATTGCTGACGCGATTATTCGTATCCACGAAAAAACTCCGCTCAGCCCATTATTCTCATATAACGCTAAAAAGGATTAATTTACTATATGATATATCTCGATAATGCTGCAACTACCCCTCTCACACCTTCTGTTATTGATGCAATGACAGAAATTATGGTCAACGATTTTGGTAACCCATCAAGTATTCATGGGATTGGACGTCACGCTAACCAGCGTTTGCGTTCTTATCGCCAGACCATTGCCTCAGCTTTAAAAACTGACCCACGCCGCATTATCTTTACATCTGGTGCTACTGAAAGCAACAACACTGCTATCAAAGGCTATGCTCTTGCTAACCAAGAAAAAGGTAAACACATCATTACCACTTCTATCGAACACCACTCTGTTCTTCATACAATGGAGTATTTGGAAAAACGTTTTGGTTTTGAAGTCACTTACCTAAAACCTGAAGATGGTCATGTTTCTGCTAAACAAGTGGCTGACGCTCTTCGCGATGATACGATTTTAGTCAGCACAATGTTTGCAAACAACGAAACAGGTGACCTTCTTCCCGTTAAAGAAATTGGCGAACTTCTCTCAGACCATCAAGCTGCTTTCCACGTTGATGCTGTTCAAGCAATCGGGAAAATTGATGTTTATCCTGAAGAGATTAAAGCTGATTTTCTTTCAGCTTCAGCTCATAAATTCCACGGACCAAAAGGTGTGGGTATTCTTTACTCAACACCACAACACTTTGATAATTTACTCCATGGTGGGGAACAAGAAGAAAAACGCAGAGCTAGCACTGAAAATATGATTGGTATTGCTGGTATGGCAAAAGCCCTATCAGATGCTGTTGCTAACAAAGATGCTAATTACAAACACGTCCAAGAACTACGTCAAGCCTTCCTTGATGCTATTTCTGGCTTAGACTATTACATCAACGGTAGCCAAAACAAAATACCTCACGTGCTCAACATTGGTTTTCCAAATCAAAACAACGGTATTCTCCTAACTCGCCTTGATTTAGCTGGTATCGCTGTTTCAACTGGTTCTGCATGTACTGCTGGTACTGTTGATCCAAGTCACGTCTTGGCAAGCCTATATGGTGAAGATTCACCACGTTTGGCAGAATCAATCCGCGTTAGCTTATCAGAACTTAACACTATCGAAGAAGTTCAAGAACTCGCTAAAAAATTAATAGGAATTGTAGGAAAATAGGATGGCATTTGAAAAAGAAATCACTTTAAAAGACTGTCTTTACAGCTATGCTATTAGCGATAATATTAAAAAATATACGCTTCGTGACACAACCTTTACGCAAAACCGTATCGGTAATTACGAATTAACGCGTTTATTGGAAAAAGTCCCTAATTCAGGTGATGGATTCCCACTAAAAATTACTATCAACAAAGATGTGACAGGCTTCAAACTAAGCATCACTGACAAATCAGGGCTTCGTTTCGTTAATATCTTCAAATCTGAAGATAATAAAATCCTCCAAGAAAAATTCTATTTCTTGATGGACAGCCTCGTTGAACGTGATATTTTCACTAAAAAAGAAGCTTAATCAATAAAAACAACTCCCAAGCTACTTCTTATTAGCTTTGGAGTTGTTTTTTTACTCTATTTTGTAAAATTTGTTTTTATTTTCACAAAGTTTTTGTTACAATAGATGTAATAAATAAAAGGGAGATGGTATTGTGACTACTGAGAAATCTATTCCTAAAGCAACGGCTAAGCGACTTTCGCTGTATTATCGCATTTTCAAACGTTTTAATACAGATAATGTCGAAAAAGCAAGTTCAAAACAAATTGCAGATGCTATGGGAATCGATTCTGCAACTGTTCGCCGAGATTTTTCATATTTTGGTGAGCTAGGAAGACGTGGCTTTGGCTATGACGTCAAAAAATTAATGAACTTCTTCGCTGATATCCTAAACGACCATTCAACGACAAATGTTTTATTGGTCGGATGTGGTAATATCGGTCGAGCATTACTTCACTACCGTTTCCATGATCGTAACAAGATGCAAATTGCTATGGCTTTTGATACAGACGATAATGAAATTGTTGGGCATAAAACATCAGATGGTATTCCAGTTTATGGTATCTCATCACTTAAGGAGCACGCACAAGAAGCTGGTATCGAAACTGCTATTTTAACCGTTCCGAGTACTAAAGCTCAAGAAGTTGCTGATATCTTGGTTGAAGCTGGTATTCGTGGTATTTTAAGTTTTGCTCCCGTCCATCTTAATGTTCCAAAAGGTGTCATCGTCCAATACGTTGACTTAACGAGTGAATTACAGACACTTCTTTATTTCATGAGTCAATCAAATCAATAACAAACTGCAATCCAACTGCTTTTTGCTTAGCTGAGTTTATTTAGTATTAGAATACTTTTTCTTGCCTGAGAGTTTTCCCTTCAGGCTTTTTTAGTTTTACAGTACATCTGTTTCTTCCCTAAAACTATAATATTGGTATTTGCCTACTATAATGTGATCTAAACAGACTATGCCAATATCATCGCAAGCTCGTTTCATTTTCTCGGTAAATCGTAGGTCATTTTCACTCGGTGCTGGTGAACCTGACGGGTGATTGTGAATAATAATCACTGAAGTTGCCATGTTTTTACAAGCATAGTACAAAATCTCACGAGGTTCTGCGATTGAACGACGAACCGAACCAATAAAAATCGTCCGTTGTTCGATAATGCGATTCTGAGTATCCAAATAAATCGCCACCAAATGCTCCTGCTTCTGATCGCTCAACTCTAACATCATCTTTCTAGCCAAACGTTCACTACTCATGATACGCTCTTTTTGGACATATTCTGCTTTGCTAATGCGCTTTGCCAGTTCAATCATTGCTTTGATTTCAATAGATTTGACATAGCCAATTCCTTTAATTTTTTGCAATTCTTGTAAGGATAAATGCTGAAAGTCAGCAAGTGTATCGATGTGTTTTAAAATATCATTAGCTACTTCTAGAACTGGTCTTGTCTTGGTACCTGTTCGTAATAAAATGGACAATAATTCTTGATTGCTTAATTGCTCGGCACCTAAATCTCTCAATCGTTCGCGTGGCAACATAGCATCTGCTTTCATTTCAATTGCATACATAATAAAAAGTACCTCCACTTATTTATTCGTAAGTCGAGATACTTTTTTAATGATTTTTCTTATTTTTTAAAAGTAATGCGCGGTGCTGATAGTGTTTATAAAGAGCACTGTAACGTCCGCGGTAATCTTTTTTCCATGGCTTATTTCGTCCGCAAAAATGCAAGAAAACCGTATGTTCAATAACCCAATTTAAATTCCATTTGCCAGAACTTCTACTATAATAAAGAACATTATATCGCACATCGTAATTATAAATCTGGTCAGGAATTTGCAAGGTTTGATGCCCATATAAGGCATTCAAGATGTCTTGGTCTGGCAACAACAAGAGATAATTATTTTGCTCAATATATTCTAAAATGTCTTGTCGGTGCACCGACTGGCGAATGGCATCCAAGTTCATCAAAAGGACACCAGAATTAAAATACCCTTCTGCCTCAAAATTCCGTAAACGCAGTTTATTAACGAGTTCTGAAATATTGCCATCTGACGTATGGCTAGCAGCGGCATATAGTTTATCCCCTAAATTCAGCTTATATAAAGGAACAACATCATTCAAACACAAAATATCCGCATCAACATATAAAATCTTGTCCAATTCCTTTGGCAAATATTCATGAGCCAAAAGGCGATAATAAATGGTTTCAGGGTAACGATTTGTCGTCGGAGCATCTTCAAACACTTCCTCACCAGTCACAACAGGCGTATAACGGACACCTAGTTTTTGACAGAATTCCGAAATGTCATCATTCTTTTTTAACAATTGCTTTTGTAAAACATAAACTGCTAGGTTATGATTGCTACTATTTTGATGAATCGAATATAGCGTGACCATAAATTGCGAAACATAGCCATCATCGATTGAAAAGAGTAAATTCATTGTATCCATATTATCTCAGTTATCTAAATTTGCTTGTTGGCGCTTAGCAACGTTGTCTTTAATGATTTGATAAAGACTTGCTCCCAAAGGTACAGCTATTAACATTCCAAGAATACCCCCTAAAGCACCACCGATTGTGATTGCCATTAAGACCCATATACCTGGTAATCCAATTGAACCACCAAGGACACGCGGATAAATGACATTCCCTTCAAATTGTTGTAAAACAGTCAAGTAAACTAAAAAGAGAAACGCTTGTGAAACAGATTGTGTAGCAATTAAGATAAAACCAATGGTCGCTCCGATATAAGCACCAATAACAGGAATTAATGCCGTAAATGCAACCAAAATACCTATTGTTGCCGCATAGGGGAAACTAAACAGAAACATTCCTGCTGCTGTCAAGCTCCCCAAAATCATCGCTTCTAGCGTTTGACCAACAAAGAAACCGTGAAAACGTTGGTGCAAAATATCTAGGACATAGTGAACTTTTTCGGCGTATTTGCCAAGATAGGTATCAATCAAAAGATTAAACTGACGCCCCAATTGTTCTTTACTTGCCAAAACATAAATTGAAAAGACCAAGCTAACAAAGACAGTTAAAACAGTTGAAGCAATCGTACTAACCGACGTCAAAACCCCTGTTAAAACGGACAGCACTTGGTTTAAAATTTGCTGACTATACTTTGAAAAGGTTGAGTTAATATCAGATGAATTTCCAAAATAATCAAGTAATTCTTTGATAGCCTTATTATCACTAACTTCTTTAATAAAATTAGCAACGCCGGTCGTATCAATCTTCAGCAAAGAATTGATACTTGAAATCAAATCAGGCAGGACAATCGAAAAAAGCCAGCTAATCAATAAAATAAAGGTCAAGTATGCCAAAATCATCGAAATCGCACGTTTGGCTTTCAAGAGTATTCTATTTTTAATAACGCGCGTGTAGAGCATCTCATATAAGCTCATGACAATGTTGACAATATAGGCAATTCCAGCACCAATTAAAAAGGGGAAGCTTGCCTTATAAATCGTTCCGACAATTGATGCACCATTACTCCAATAAGCTTGGATAGCATAACAAAGGACAAAGGCAAGTACAACATAATAGACTAGTTTTTTCTCGAATTTCATAACAGCTCCTAATTTTCAGTTGCTTTCATTATATCATATCAAAATTTATCGAAAAAACGAAATATCTACTTCTTTTAACCTGCTTTTTGCTATTCCTCGCTAACAATACCATTTATCATAAATTTGCCCACTAACGGGGTCAATGATTCTAATTAAATCAAAAGTGTCATCCGTGATACTGTAATGAAAAATGCAATTCAGGGTGATTTTCTAATTTTAAAGCACTAAAAAAGCTCATAATTGCACCTGAATGGCTAACTGCTAAAATCGTTGCGTCATCGTCTGATTGCGACACTAGACGAAAAACAGTATCACTAACCCGTTCTCTTACCTGCGTTTCACTTTCACCGTCATATTTTAGGTAGAAATCACCATGCCCCTTTTGATTGGGTTCACGATTCGGGTGTAAATACTCTGGCTTTCCTTCCATTCGACCAAAATTAAATTCTTTCAAACCTTTGAGCCGTGTATAATCTGCACGTCCGCTCACAATTTCTAAAGTATCAGAACAACGTTCTGTTGTCGAACAATAAAGCTCATCAAAAGTAATGTGATGAGTATGAAAATAATTACGCGCTGCTTGAGCTTTCTGCTTGCCATTTGTCGTCAAGGGAGAATCACACCAGCCTTGAATTAACCCAAGTTGATTAAACAAGGTTTCTCCATGACGCATTAAGTAGAGTGTCTTAGTCATTCTCTTTCCTTTCAAAAATATACTCTTTTTCTATTGGATTATAGATTGATTGCACCATAATATCCTTACCGTCATAAGTCATTTTGAAAATGGCACAGTTTGCCAGACGTTTCTTAGGAACTAGCGGATTCAGCGTAGCATGGCGGTAAAACTAGGTTATTGCCGCACCATGACTGACAAATAAGAGCTGGTCTTCATCACTACTTTGCTCTAAAACCTCACGAATGGTCTTAGCTATTCGTTCATAAACTTGAACATTGGATTCACCACCATAAGCCATAAAATAATCACGGTAACCAGAACCATCTTCATGGTGAACTGGCGGATTCAAATACTCTTGATGCGCTTCATACGCTCCAAAATCCATTTCCTTGATTCCTTTTAAGCGAATGTAGTCTACACGCCCAGTCGCTAACTCAGCAGTGTCACAAGCTCTCTCTTGCGTTGACGAATAGACACGCGTAAAAGAAATCCCTTCTTGCTCAAAATACCGTCTTGCTGCCTTAGCTTGTTCAATCCCTTCATCTGTCAATGGCGAATCACACGCTCCTTGAATTCTCCCTTGAACATTAAAGCGAGTTTGCCCATGTCGCATTAAATAAAAAGTTTTAACCATTTTCTCCTCCACCATCTCATAGAAGCAAAGCAACTCAGTTGAAAACTATCAACCGAGTTTAGCTTATTAATCGTTTAAAATATTAGCACCACGAGTTGCAATCAAATCTTTGTAATAGAAGAATGAATCCTTACGTGAGCGGTCAAAGCTACCATTACCTTGGTCATCCGCATCAACGTAAACAAAACCGTAGCGTTTAGACATTTCAGACGTTGATGCTGACACAAGGTCTGTACAACCCCACCAAGTATATCCCATCAAGTCAACACCATCTTCAATGGCTTCATACATTTGTTTGACATGAGATTCCAGATAATCGATGCGGTATTGGTCATGAATAGAACCATCTTCTTCCACCTTATCAAGAGCGCCAAGACCATTTTCAACAACCATAAGCGGTACTTGGTAACGGTCATAAAGCTTATTTAAAGTGATACGAAGTCCAACAGGGTCAATTTGCCAGCCCCAGTCAGAAGCTTCCAGATATGGATTAGGTTCACTTAAGATTAAATTACCAGCTGTCTCTTCACTAGATTTTTGCTTACGTGCAATAGAGCTCATGTAATATGAGAAAGACATGAAATCAACAGGGTATTTTTCAAAAATTTCAAGATCACCATCAGCAATTTCTAACTCAATATTGTTTTCTTTGAAGATACGTTTCGTGTATGAAGGGTATTTACCACGCACTTGAACATCAGAGAAGAAAAGATTTTCATGGTCTTTTTTAATTTCTTCCATGACATCATCAGGATTACATGTAACTGGATAAGCTTGCATGCGCGCTAGCATACAACCAATTTTAAAGTCAGGATTGATTTCATGACCAACTTTTGTGGCTAAACTTGATGCCACAAATTGGTGATGCGCTGCTTGATACATCTCTTGCAAATTCAATTTTCCATCTTCAAATAAGAGTCCACCAGACAAATAGCCTGTCATACCAATGATATTGATTTCGTAAAAGTCAACCAGTATTTGACTTTATCTTTGTAGCGATTAAAGACTGTTTCAGCGTAACGCACAAAGTAATCAATCACTTTACGATTTTTCCAACCGCCATATTCTGTGATTAGATGAATTGGAAATTCATAATGTGACAATGTCACAAGGGGTTCGATACCATATTTATTAAGCTCATTAAAAACTTTGTCATAAAAGGCTAGCCCTGCTTCATTTGGAGTGGCATCATCACCATTTGGAAAAATACGTGACCAGGCAATTGACATACGGAAAGTCTTAAAGCCCATTTCCGCATAAAGAGCAATATCTTCTTTGTAATGGTGATAAAAATCTGAACCCCAACATTTCGGATATAAACCTTCTGTGTCATTTAAAGCAGCATCCAATTTAGCACGAGTCATTGGGCTGTTGAATTCACTTCCCATTGATTTTCTCTCTTCTGGCCCCACTGCACGTGACGTATCTGAGGTAGCAGGTCCGCGTCCATCAACATTCCACGCCCCTTCAAATTGATTGGCAGCTGTTGCACCACCCCATAAAAAATCTTTTGGAAATTGTTTTGTCATATTTTCTCACCTCATACTTTAGTTTACTATTGTAGTATATCTTGAAATGTAAGCGTTTTCTATCACTATTATCTTAAAAAAACAATACTATCACATGATAATAAAACTATTTCCTCACCTTAGAGGAAAAATCTTTTCAAAAAATGAAATCAAGTATGAAAACTACTCATTTTTCATTCACTCTTATAGAAGAAAATTTGACAAAAGCCCTTTCTCTCTATATAATTAATTAGTTGAAATTATTCTATTTTTTCTGAAAATGGGAAATATATTTTAATAAGTAGTACTGATTTAATGGCTAAAAGATAAAGAGTCACTTGATGATTTATCCTTTAACCAATGATTACAGTACTATGACTGACTTAGGAGTTTAATTATGTATAATTTTCTATCGTCTTTAGACAGTCTAGTCTGGGGACCACCTCTTCTTGTTCTTCTTGTTGGAACAGGAATTTATTTGTCTTCTCGCTTAGGATTATTGCAAGTTTTACGCCTCCCAAAGGCCTTAAAACTGATCTTTAAATCTGAAGCAAAAGGTAAAGGGGATATTTCAAGTTTTGCTGCACTAGCTACTGCTCTTGCAGCAACTGTCGGTACTGGGAATATTGTCGGTGTCGCAACTGCCATCAAACTTGGTGGTCCAGGGGCACTTCTTTGGATGTGGATGGCCGCATTCTTTGGAATGGCTACAAAATATGCTGAAGGTGTTTTAGCCATCAAATACCGTACAACAGATGCAAATGGTGAAATTTCTGGTGGTCCAATGTACTACATTGTTAATGGGATGGGAAAACGTTGGAAACCTTTGGCCATTGCCTTCTCAATTTTTGGGGTAATGGTTGCCTTGTTTGGTTCAGGGACTTTCACACAAGTTAACTCAATCACTGATTCACTTAGCAACACTGTTGGCTGGTCACCAAAAATCATCAGTATTGTCTTGGCTGTCCTTGTCAGCATTATTATCTTCGGTGGTATTCAATCAATTTCAAAAGTTGCTGAAAAAATTGTTCCTTTTATGGCAATCATTTATATTCTAGTAACAATTACAATTCTTGCTTTCCATTATAACCAAATTCTTCCAAGTATTGCTTTGGTTATTAAATCAGCCTTTACTGGAAAAGCAGCAACTGGTGGTTTTGCTGGAGCAACTGTTATCACAGCTATCCAAGCTGGTATCGCACGTGGTATCTTCTCAAATGAATCTGGGCTTGGTTCTGCACCAATCGCTGCCGCTGCTGCGAAAACTGACGAACCTGTTGAACAAGGTCTTGTTTCTATGACTGGTACTTTCATTGATACCATCATTATTTGTACCCTAACAGGACTTTCAATTATTGTTACTGATGGTTGGTCAAGCAATCTTAACGGAGCAACTTTGACACAATCAGCATTCTCTAGTGTCTTTGGAAACTTTGGTGTCTATGCTTTGACATTCAGTTTAATTCTCTTTGCCTTTACCACAATTATTGGTTGGGGATATTACGGAGAACGTTGTTTTGAATTCCTATTTGGTGTCAAAGCTATTCCAGTTTACCGTATCATTTTCATCGCTATGGTCGCTCTTGGCGGTTACATTAGCCTTGAAACTATCTGGGTTATCGCTGATATCGTTAACGGTTTAATGGCAATTCCAAACTTGATTGCCTTACTAGCCCTTTCACCAATTATTATCAAAGAAACAAAACACTATTTCGATACACATTAAAAAATAAGAGATTAGGGATTATCCTAATCTCTTATTTTTCCCCTTAAAGAAAACGCTTATTAACGGGATTTCTGTGCCAAAAGAGGCGTTTTAGTGATATAATAAAGGATAGCTCAAATTTAACATAATCTACTGATACATTTATAACCTCATTTGAACAAAGGAGGCATTTCTTATGTCAACACCAGAAGAAAACCTACGCTTAGCAAAACGAGGGCCCATTGTTAGTATTATTGCCTACATGGTCATCACCTTATTGAAGCTAATCACTGGTTATTTTTTGAATTCATCATCATTAATCGCTGATGGTTTTAACAACTTGTCTGATATTCTCGGAAATGTTGTGCTTTTAATTGGACTACATTTGGCGAGCAAACCAGCCGATGAAGATCACCGCTTTGGTCATTGGAAAATGGAAGACTTATCAAGTTTGATCACTTCTTTCATCATGTTCTACATTGGATTTAAAGTTTTCTTTCAAACCATTGAAAAAATCATCTCAGGTAGCATGACACCCCTTAATCCTGAAGGGGCCATTGTCGGAGTCATCTCTGCAGCGATTATGTATGGTGTTTACCTTCACAATAAACGCCTCTCACAACGTGTCAAATCAAGCGCACTCTTAGCCGCATCAAAAGATAACCTTTCTGATGCTGTCACTTCTATCGGTACTTCTGTAGCCATCCTCGCAGCTTCATTTAACTTAGTCATCATTGATAGATTGGCCGCCATCGTTATTACTTACTTCATTTTGAAAACAGCCTATGATATTTTTATCGAAAGTGCCTTTAGTCTTTCAGATGGCTTTGACCAAAAAGAACTTCAAAAATACAAAGAGGCCATTCTCAAATTACCAAAAGTGTCAAATGTAAAATCCCAACGTGGTCGCTCATATGGAAGCAACATTTATCTTGATATTGTTGTTGAGATGAATCCTGACCTATCAGTTTACGAAAGCCACGAAGTCACTGAACAAATCGAAGAAATTCTTCGTAAAGATTTCTCTGTTTACGATACTGATGTTCACGTTGAACCAGGAGCAATCCCTGAAGATGAGGTTTGGGATAATGTCTACAAAAAGCTTTATAAAGCCGAAAAAACCATTCTCGCTAAGATTCCAGATTATGAAAACCTTATCTCAGATGACTTCTACCTTATCGATGTTGACGGTCATTCCTATACCAAATCTGAAATGACTGCTCGAGAAAAACACTACATGAGCAATATCGAAGCTTTTGAAATGACATCTATCAGTCAAAAAACAAAGCTTATCACTTACAAGCTCGATAATATGACTCATACAAGTATCTGGCGGCGCAAGGAAAATTGGTTCCTTGTCTTCCACCAAATCACTCCACAAACAACAAATTCTCAAGATAAACCGCAAAACCAGGATTAATACTCCTGGTTTTTTAGATGCTTAGAATTAATCAGTTATTTTAATTAACTGGTTAACTATCTAATATTATAGCACGATTCTATTGATAATCAAGAAAAAAATGAAAACTAAAAAAGTTCTAAGTTTCACTACTTAGAACTCTTTTAATTTATTTTTTAACGGCATCAGTTGCCACGTCATCACCAAACCATTTGTTTGAGATTTCTTGGAACTTGCCTTCTTGATAAAGTTTTTGGAAAGCCTGATTGATTTTCTTAACCAATGTTTTATCAGCTTTTCTAGCCCCTACAGCAAAATCTTCACCATCAAACTCACTAGCAATGATATTGTAGTTATCTAATTCACCTTCTTGTTCAAGGTAATAATTAGCGTAAACTTTATCGATCAAGAGACCATCAATACGATCGTTTTTAAGATCAATGAGGGCTTGTGTGAAGGTTTCATACTGTGTCGCATCACCACCAGATACAATATCTTTCAAAACTTTTGGTTTTGCATTGAAAGCATCGTAACCAGATGAACCTGATTGAGCTCCGAGGACTTTATCTTTCATCCCTGCAAAACTTGTAATTCCTGAAGATTTTTTAGTGACTAGCACTTGTTCATTAACCATGTAAGGATTTGTAAAGAGAACTTTTTCGGCACGTTCATCACTAATAGAATAACCATTCCAAATCAAATCAATCGTACCGTTGTTCAATTCAGTTTCTTTCATATCCCAGTTGATTGATTGCCATTTCACTTTAATACCATACTGTTCAAAGACGGCATTGGCAAGATCGATGTCAAAACCAACATTTTTGCCATCTTCATCTTCATACCCCATTGGTACAAAAGTGTTATCAAAACCAATCGTAATCTTACCATCTTTTTGATAAGTTTTCCATCGGTCTGTCTTAGCAACTTTTTTTGATGACGATGACCCGCAAGCAGCTAAACTAACTGTCGCAACAAGCGCCATAGCACTTAAAAGAACTTTTTTCAATTTCATAAAGACACCTAATGAGACTTTCTGTTATTTTGGATTAATTTTTAAAATGTGATCTGAAATCGTTTCTGCAAATTGTAAATCATGGGTAACCACAATCTGAGTCATTCCAGCTTCTCGGTTTTGTAAAATCAATTTTTCAACTTCTTGACGTAATTCTGGGTCAAGCGCTGACGTTGGTTCATCATAACCAATGATTTGAGGATCAATCATCATCGCACGAGCAAGGGCGACACGTTGCTTTTGCCCACCTGATAATGAGTAAGGATAAGCATCCGCATGTCCTCCCAAACCAAGACGTTTAAGAAGACCAAGCGCCTTTTCTTTTGCCGCTTCTTTTGTCATTCCCATTGTTTTAACAGGTGACAAAATCAAATTATCTAAAACAGACAAATGTGGGAACAATTGAAAGTCTTGGAAAACAAAACCAAGCAAGTTAAGTGTCTCTAAGTGATCAATCGGAACAACTTCACCATTATAGATGATTTCACCCGAATCAATTTTTTCAAGACCAGCAAGCATGCGTAGTAAAGTGGTTTTACCACCACCTGAAGGTCCTACAAGAGACAAAATTTTACCATCTTCAATTGTTAAATTAAAATGATCAAAAATTTTCTTTTGACCAAATTGTTTGGAAATATTTTTTAATTCTAACATCTGGTCACCTCTTATTTATAATAATCAAATTTTTTCTCAGTTTGTTTTGAAATCAAGGTAACAATACCAATCATAAGCAAGTAAATAGCCCCTGCCACAAACATCGGTGCAAGTGTTGCATCACGGTTGGCAGCTGTCTTACTTGCAAGCAACAAATCACCAACCCCAAGAACATAAACGAGTGAAGAGTCTTTGACAAGGTTGATAATTTCATTGAAAACACTTGGTAAAACAATCTTGAAAACCTGTGGCAAAATAATATAATGAATGGTTTGCAACTGATTTAATTTCAAAACTTTTGCGGCTTCGTATTGACCCTTAGGAATAGCAGCAATCCCACCACGGAAAATTTCAGCAAAATAAGCTGCATAATTCAAGGTAAATGCCAAAATTGCCGCAGGCATACGGTCCATAACCACTCCTACACTTGGTAAAACATAGTAGAAGAAAATAAGTTGCAATAGCAATGGTGTTCCACGCATAATCCATACATATAATGTCAACAACCATTGCAAAGGTTTAAATTTAATCTGCATCAAAAAAGCTAGGATAGCACCAATCGGAATGGAAAGCACAATAACAATACAGAAAACTTGCAAAGTTACCGCAGCGCCATCTAACAAGCTAGGCAGAACTTGTGAAATATATGACATGTTATCTCCTAAAAAGAATTTGTTACTATTATAGTATTATATCAAATTTTCAAACAATTGGGGAGCAAAGAAGAATATTTTATCATTTTACCTTATAAAAATTAATTCAAATAACATAACTATATTTATGTAAATAATATCTTTAAATATAAAAAACGCTACGAGAAAAGCTCATAGCGTTAATGTCATTATAGTTTTTTAACAAACTCTGATTTTAATTTCATTGCACCGAAACCATCGATTTTACAATCAATGTTGTGGTCGCCTTCAACAAGACGAATGTTTTTAACACGAGTTCCTTGTTTAAGATCTTTTGGTGCACCTTTTACTTTCAAGTTTTTAACGATAGTAACACTGTCACCGTCAGCAAGACGAGTTCCGTTGTTATCAATAACAACCAAGCCATCTTCTTCAACTGAATCAGCTGGGTTCCATTCATAAGCGCACTCTGGGCAAACTAACATTAATCCATCTTCGTAAACATACTCAGAGTTACATTTTGGACAATTTGGTAAAGACATCATTTCTCCTTATCAAAAAATAACTATAACTTTATTACTGTCATAAAGTTAAAAGTTACATTATCCATTCTACCTTAGAAAGTAAATTTTGGCAAGTATTATTCCACAGTAACCGATTTCGCAAGGTTACGAGGTTTATCAACGTCCAAACCACGTTGAAGTGTTGCGTAATAAGCAATCAATTGTGCTGGGACTACCATTGCAATAGCTGACAAGAATGGATGTACAGTTGTTACGATGATATCGTCACCTTCACGAGCTTGGCTTTCATCAACAATTGTCAGAACACTTGCTCCACGTGCTTCAACTTCTTGGATATTACCACGTGTATGTGATGCAAGAACAGGATTGCTTGAGATAAGAGCGATAACAGGCACACCTTCTTCAATCAATGAAATTGTACCGTGTTTCAATTCACCAGCTGCAAATCCTTCACATTGAATGTATGAAATTTCTTTTAATTTCAAACTTGCTTCCATAGCAACATAGTAATCTGAACCACGACCAATGTAAAAGGCATTACGAGTTTCTTTAAGAAGTGCTTCTGCTTTTTCAGCAATCGTATCTTTTTCAGAAAGTGTTGCTTCAATAGATTGTGCAACGATAGCAAGTTCGTGAACAACATCAAAATCAGCTGCTGCTTTGTTGCCATTAGCATCGCCTACTGCTTTAGCAAGAATTGCCAATGTAGCAACTTGAGCTGTGTAAGCTTTTGTAGAAGCCACTGCAATTTCAGGACCTGCATGCAAAAGCATAGTGTATGTTGCTTCACGTGACAATGTTGAACCTGGAACGTTTGTAATAGTCAAGCTAGGAATGCCCATTTGATTTGCTTTAACCAAAACTTGACGACTATCAGCGGTTTCACCTGATTGTGAAATCATGATGAAAAGTGGTTTTTTGCTCAATAAAGGCATGTTATAACCCCATTCAGATGCAATACCGAGTTCAACTGGTGTATCAGTCATTTGTTCAAGGAATGATTTTGAGGCAAAACCAGCATGATAAGATGTTCCAGCAGCTAAAATGTAAATACGATCTGCTTCTTGAACAGCTTTGATAATTTCAGGATCAACAGTGACTTGATTATTGTCATCTGTGTAAGCAGTGATTAACTTACGCATAACTGTTGGTTGTTCATCAATTTCTTTCAACATATAGTAAGGGTAAGTTCCTTTACCAATATCAGATAAATCAAGTTCAGCTGTGTAAGAATCACGTTCAATAGTATTGCCATCATAATCCATAACTGAAACAGAATCTTTTGTCAAAACAACCAATTCCTTGTCATGGATTTCCATAAATTCGCTAGTTTCGCGAATCATAGCCATAGCATCTGAACATACCATGTTGTATCCGTCACCCAAGCCAATCAAAAGAGGTGATTTATTTTTAGCCACATAAATAGTATCAGGATCTTCAGCATCAACCAAAGCAAACGCATATGAACCTTCAATGATTTTCAAGGCTTTTTTAAAAGCTTCAAGAACTGTCAAACCTTGTTCAACAAATTCACCAACTAAATGAACAGCGATTTCAGTATCAGTTTCACCTTTAAGATGGTGATTTGAAAGATATGTTTCTTTAATTTGTAGATAGTTTTCAATAACACCATTGTGAACCAAGACGAAACGTCCAGTTTCAGATGTATGTGGGTGAGCATTCAATTCAGTTGGTTGACCGTGAGTTGCCCAACGGGTGTGACCGATACCAGTGTAACCAGCCATATCAATTCCAATTTTCGCACGAAGATCAGCAATACGTCCAACTGATTTAATTAAGCGACCTTGATTAACACCATTAGTAACGTAAATTCCTGCAGAATCGTAACCACGGTACTCCAATTTTTCAAGACCTTGCATTAAGATGTCTGTTGCGTTTTTGTTTCCAACAACACCAACAATACCACACATATTTTTTTACCTTTAATAGGAAAAAACCTATTATCTCTTTCTTATTTTTTGAATTGGTATAGTCTAATAAAGACCTTCCAAAACCTTACAGCAACAGTATATAACTTTACTTTTACCTTGTCAACAGAAAGATTGGTATAAAATATACTATACCAATTCTTTATTGGTATAAAAGGAAAATTAAACCAACAAAAAACAGAGTAGCTAAACTACTCTGTTGTAATAAATCCAAATTGATTAAGTGGTAAAACTTTGAAAGTAACAACACCACGAATTTGACTTTCCTTGATTAGTCCAAAACTACGACTATCATTAGTATTCTGACGATCATCATTTAAGACTAGATAATACCCTTTTGGCACTTCGTTATATTTACCATTAGAAACTGTATTAACAGAAAAATCAGAAGTAAATGGCTGTTGGGTATCCGAAGTTGACAAATATTCGGATTTTATCTTGCTAATGTACGGTTCTTCTTTTACTTTGTTGTTAACATAAAGAATATCATCCATTACAGTCACACTTTGTCCAGCTGTTGCGACAACACGACTAATGTAAAAAATACCATCTTTCTTGTAAACGATGAAATCTTTATAGCGTGGTTCTCGATTTCGATTAACAACTACGACATCACCATTTGATAGGTATGAATTAGCGGCATCCTCGTGCACTTTAAATGTTGAAAAGACAAAAACCCTCAACAAAAATATCGCTAAAATAGCAATTAAGACTAAAATAATGTTTCGAATAAAATCGCGCTTAACCATAATTTCTCCTATTCTTTGTTCTATTATATCATGTTTCTGAACATAAAAAAAGTAGGCATGTGACTTTTGACACAAAGTAAGTAAATTAGCCTTCTTTTATCTAGATAAAAGAATAAAAAATGATAATATTTGCCCCAAAAATGCCCCACAACCATAAAAAAAGCCCTATCACACAGGCCGTAAAGCTTGATATGATAGGCTTTTTATTATTTAGGTTATTTTACAGTGCGGATACGCATTGTGTTTGTATTACCTGAACCAACTGGAACACCAGCGACGATAACGATGTTATCACCTGATTGAACCAATCCTGATTCAAGGGCAGTTTTTTCAGCAACTTCAAACATGTCATCAGTTGATGCAGGTTGTTCAGTTACAACTGGAATAACACCCCAGTTAATCATAAGTGATTTTTGAGTTTTTTCGTCAAATGTTATAGCCAAGATGTCAGCATCTGGACGGTATTTAGAGATAAGACGAGCAGTGTTACCAGATTCAGTAAGAGCAACTACAAGTTTGATATCCATTGAGGTTGTTGCATCTTTAACTGCAGAAGCAACAACTTCTGTTTTAGAAGTACGAGCGAATGATGATGAATCAAGACGTCCGTATTCGTTAAGAAGAGCTTGAGCGTTTTTATTAATTGTAGCCATTGCACGAACTGCTTCAACTGGGTATTTACCATTTGCAGATTCACCTGAAAGCATTGTTGCGTCAGTACCATCAATAACAGCGTTGAACACGTCAGATACTTCTGAACGAGTTGCACGTGGTTTTTCAGTCATAGATTCAAGCATGTTTGTTGCTGTGATAACTGCTTTACCAGCTGCGTTAACTTTAGTGATGATCATTTTTTGGTAAACTGGAACCATTTCAAATGGAACTTCGATACCCATGTCACCACGAGCGATCATGATACCATCAGCAGCTTCGATGATTTCGTCGATGTTATCGATACCTTGTTGGTTTTCGATTTTAGCGAACAAACGAACGTGTCCGTTACCAGTTTCTTCACAGATTGCACGAACTTCTTCAACGTCTTTTGCAGTACGTACGAATGAGATAGCGATGAAGTTAAGACCTTGTTCAAGACCAAAACGGATATCAGCGTTATCACGTTCAGCAAGTGCTGGGAATGGGATTTTAGTGTAAGGTACGTTTACACCTTTTTGTTTAGCGATAATACCATCGTTTTCAACTTCAACAACAAATTCACGAGTTGCATCGTCTTTAGCGACAACACGAAGACCAAGTTTACCATCGTCAACAAGAATTTGTTTACCAACTTCAACGTCATCGTAGATATCAAGAGCACCAGCAACGTTCAAAGCGATAACTTCGCGAGTTGATTTGATACCTTGTTTAGTAGCAACACGGATTTGTTCACCAGTTTTGTATGAATACTCTTTAGCTTCGCCTTCAAAAAGTTCAGTACGGATTTCAGGACCTTTAGTGTCAAGAAGGAAACCAACTTTTTGTCCAGCAATTTCTTCGGCACGACGTACAGTTGCCATACGTTCACCTTGTTCTGCGTGGTCACCGTGTGAGAAGTTGAAACGGAAGACGTTTGCACCTTCTCTAATCAATTGAGCGATTTCTTGTGCTGATGCTTCAACATCAAGGCTTTCACCCCAATATCCATCTTCACCGAATTTTTTACCGCCACGGATTTCAACCGCAGGACCAAGTGTTGCAACGATTTTTACGCGTTTATTCATGATAATATGAAACTCCCTTTATTTTTAAGCCGAATGAACGACTATTAATAACAATAATTTTTAATCTAATACTATATTACAAATGAGCAAGGTCTCGATTTAATTGAGCAAAGTCAAGACGTGCTTTGTGTGGCATGTTGACGATAATGCTACCATCTTCTGCCAATGAGAATAGAGCACCTTCTTCTTTAGTACCAAGAATTGGACTTTCTACTAATTCTTCGTTGTGGATACCAACGGCAAGTCCACCACGACCTTGTTGAAGCAATTCAACAGCGTGAGCACCCATCCAAGAAGCAAGAACACGATCACGAGGTGATGGTGCACCACCACGAAGGATGTGACCAAGGTTAGTTGCGCGAAGGTCGCTAGTATCACCAGCTTCTTTCATCAACTCTGCAAATTTTTCAGCATGCATTACACCTTCAGCAAGAACGATAAGGTGACGTTCTTTACCTTTGTTTTCGTAACCATCTTTAACTTTTGCAACAACTTCGTTGATGTCATATTCTTCTTCAGGAATAATGATTTGGTCAGCACCTGCAGCAATACCTGCCCAAAGAGCGATATCACCAGCGTTACGTCCCATTACTTCAACAACGAATGTACGTTTGTGACTGTAAGATGTATCACGAATTTTGTCAAGAGCTTCCATAGCTGTGTTTACAGCTGTATCAAACCCAAGAGTGTAATCTGTACCAGCGATATCGTTATCGATTGTACCTGGGATACCAACTGCTGGGAATCCGTGTTCTGTCAAGCGCATAGCACCGTGATAAGAACCGTCACCACCGATAACAACGACACCTTCGATACCGTGTTTTTTAAGTTGTTCGATACCAGCAAGCTGTCCTTCAAGAGTTGCAAACTCAGGGTAACGAGCTGATTGAAGGAAAGTACCACCACGTGACAAAATGTTTGAAACACTTTGAGCATCCAATGGGAAAATGTCGCCATCGACCATACCAGCATAACCACGGTTGATTCCGAAGACTTCCATTCCTTCTTTAATTGCTTTACGAACAACCGCACGAACAGCAGCATTCATACCAGGAGCGTCGCCGCCACTAGTCAAAACAGCAATACGTTTCATTTTGCTAATACTCCTTTTATTAATCTAACGGTCTTATTATAGCACATTACTTTGTAAAAAGCTTTACTTTATTTTATTTTTACTAAATTTTTATTGATAAATCGCTTTCACTGTATATGGAGTTAAAGCTTGTAAAAGCTCTTCGTCCTTTTTAACCAAATGTCTCTGACTTTGCAAGGTTTGCTTACTATCTTGATAATGCAAAATCACGGGAATATTTCCTGGATATTGTGACAAGATTTCTGAAACTTCTCTATCATGTAAATGATTTGGAAGTAATAACCACAAGCGTTCACTACTTGTTTCTTGAACATGATTTAACACCATCTGCAAACGATTGTTGCGATTTTGAATCTTACCAGTTAAATAATAAAATCTCCCTTCTTGCAATTCGTCTTTATAACGTGTGAAGACTTCTGGAAAGAGAGTGACGTCAAATTTTTTCTGTGTGTCTGTCACATTCAGAAAAGCCATCTGCTCACCCTTGGTTTTTGTTCGAATCACACGAATCTGACTTAATTCAACAAGAATTGTCGCTTCAGTATTTTCATGCAAATCGGCTAAAGCCGTAAAAGCAACAGATGAGTTCTTGGCAATTTCAAGAAGTGGGTGTGGACTGATTCCTACTCCTAGTAATCCCTGTTCCTGACGATATTTTTCAGTATTTGGAAAGTCTTCTACTTCAATCCAATTATAAGAATTTTCAGCAAAAAGACTACCTAGTTCATTAACGAATATGAAAAGAGGTTCCAGATTTTCAATAATCTTGCGGCGATTTTTTTCAAAATTATCAAAAGCACCGACTTCAACCAATGGTGTGATAAGTTCCTTCTTCTGGTAATTCTCAGGCAACTTGGTCAAGAAGTCCTCAATACTTGAAAATGGTCGATGATCAATAATCCAGTAACATAAATCACGTGGAAGTGCGCGTAGATTTTTTAAGCCAAGATAAATTTGACCATCAGCTATCTTATCGTTATAGGGCACTGTATTGATGTCGATTTTCTTGATGCGAAACTCTGATTCCATAGCATCCGTAATATAATCAGCACTTGAATAATTCAACATGACATCATAAAAAACTGCAGGATAGTGTGCCTTAAAGTAAGCTAGTTGAAAAGCTAATGCTGAGTAAGCAAAGGCGTGACTTCTATTAAAACCGTAGCCAGCAAATTTAGCCATGCGAGAAAATAAATCTTTGGCCGTTTCAAGCGGTCGCCCCAGAACCTGTGCACCTTTTAAGAACTCGCTTTCCATTTTTTGCATGTCTTCTGCCTTTTTCTTTGACATGGCACGACGCAACAAATCCGCTTTTCCTAGAGTGAATCCTGCATAGACCTGTGCAATTTGCATCACTTGCTCTTGATAAAGCATGATGCCGTAGGTTGGCTCCAAAATTTTTGCCACCAAAGGATCGATTAAATCAATCGCTTCTTGTCCAAAACGACGTCTAATAAAGTTCTCGGTGTAATCACTAGCCCCTGGACGGTTCAAACTTGTTGTTGCCACAATATCTTCAAATTTTTGTGGTTTAATACGTTTTAACAGATTAATGGCACCAGCTTGTTCAAATTGAAAAATCCCTTTTGTCTTTCCTGCTGCAAATAAAGCCAGCGTTTGCTGATCTTCTAGATCAATAGATTTGACATCAATATTAATACCATAATCTTTTGCCACTTTTTCTTGCATGCGCTGTACAAAAGTAAGGTTTCGCAAACCAAGAAAGTCCATTTTGAGGAGTCCATTAGCTTCAACCGCAGCAGCATCATACTGGGTAATCATCATGTCTTCCCCAGCTTTTAATGGAATATGCTCGGTCAGATTGTCATCGCTCATCACAACACCGGCTGCGTGTATAGAGGTCTGACGAGGATTTCCTTCTATACGCTTAGCAATAGCAAATGCTTTTTGGTACTCAATCTTAGCATTAATAATTTGACGAAAAGCTAGATTTTTTTCATAAACTGATGTCAAATTATCTTTGAAACCAATTTTCTTTGTGATATTTGTCAGTTCGTGTTCTGGGGCGCCAAAACGTTTAAAAACATCGCGAATAGCTTGTTTAGCACCAAAAGTTGAAAAAGTCACAATTTGAGCCGAGTGAAGACTACCGTAACGATTACGGACATAATGAAGAAACTCACTGCGATAAACATCTGGGAGGTCAATATCAATATCAGGCATGCTATAACGTTCTTCATTTAGGAAACGTTCAAAAAGCAGATTGTTCTTCACTGGGTCAATACCAGTAATATCAAGAGCATAGGAAACTAAACTTCCCGCAGCAGAACCGCGTCCCATTCCCATGTAATACCCTCGACTGCGACCAAAGCGCAGTAAATCCCAAACGATAAGGAAGTAATCATCAAATCCCATCTTGTGAATGACCGAAAGTTCTTTAGCTAAGCGTTCTTGGTACTCTGGCAACCAAAGATTTTTAGCCTTAAGCCCTGCTTCAGTTAATTCTATCAATTCCTCTTGAGCAGGTTTTTGACGATTAAAACGTGGTAATTTTAATTCACTATTAAAGTCATAATGAATTTCAGCTACTAATTTTTCTAAGTTTTCTAGAGCTTGTGGAAATTTTTGCTCAAAATCCTGTGTTAAAATATCACAAGCCATCAACTGTTGTCCTTGCGGTGCAGCTGGCGCATCTTTCAAGCTAATATTATCTCGAATAGCATGAAGCATGTGAAGCGTTTCGACTTCATTAGTATTAAAATACCGTACTGTATGAAGTGGAATTAAAGGTTTGTCATAATCCCTTTCTTCTGAGTGAACATTCACTCCGATATAATACTCAAAAGGAAGCGACAAGCTCTCCAAACCATCAAAATCCGGGATAATAACCACTAAGCCTGACAAGTAATCCTTTAAATCCTCTACCTGAATACCAGATGTCATCTGACGACTAGACACTTTCATCAAGTTTTTGTAACCTGTCGTATCACGCGCAATTAAGTACACACTTAAGGAAAGATTTTCCTGTAAATTAAGCGTCAACTCAAGCCCCAAAACAGGACGCAGACCTTCGCTTTTAGCTTTTGTAATAAAATGAAAGGCGGCATAGAGATTATCTTTGTCCATAATCCCAATGGTTTGGTAGCCTAATACTTTTGCTTCTTTGACATAGCCCTCTAAGTCAATTAAGCTATCCATAAAAGAATAAACAGTCTTGGTATCTAATTGGGCAAACATAAAAGCCCTCCTTTCTCCGATTGATTTCTGTATCTATTATACACTAAAAATGAAGGCATTTTGGGGTTAAACCGAAATTAGATGTCTCAGTGATTGATTCCTTGACATTTCAAACTTATTTTTGTACCATTTATTTAGTACAAGACTTCTTCTAATTAATACAACTAAGACTTCTTTAAATTTTAAAAGAAAGGGGTTATCGTATGTCCTGGAAATTTGATGAAAAATCACCTATTTATGTTCAAATTGCACAACATATTAAGATGCAAATCATCAGTCAAGAAATCAAAAGCGGTGATCAACTCCCAACCGTTCGCGAATTAGCTGAAGAAGCTGGTGTCAATCCCAACACAATGCAACGCGCTTTTTCAGAACTAGAACGCGAAGGCATAGTTTACTCTCAACGAACTTCTGGCCGCTTTGTTACAGATGACACTGACCTCATCATGCAAAAACGTCGCGAAGTTGCTGAGGCAGAATTGCAATCATTTGTTAATAACATGCAAAAAATAGGATTTGAAATCGACGATATTGTGACTACACTAGAATCGTATATTAAGGAGAAAAAATAGAATGAGTCAATTACTCCAACTACATCACGTTACCAAAAAATACAAAAAGCATGTAGCTGTTGACGATGTGACACTTAGTTTACCTGCCGGTAAGATTATTGGCTTACTAGGCCCAAATGGAAGCGGAAAAACGACACTAATTAAACTAATCAATGGACTTCTTCACCCAACAACTGGAGAAATCGTCATTGATGGTTACCGTCCTTCAGTTGACACTAAAAAAATCATTTCATATCTTCCAGATACTTCTTACCTCAGAGAAGATATGAAAATCAAGGATGCCCTTGCTTTCTTCGAAGATTTTTACGAAGACTTCTCTCGTGAAAAAGCTGAACACCTTTTAGAAGATTTAGAGCTTAATCCAAATGACATCCTCAAAGATCTATCAAAAGGGAATAAAGAAAAAGTGCAGCTAATCTTGGTCATGAGCCGACAAGCGAAACTTTATATTCTTGATGAACCAATCGGGGGTGTTGACCCAGCCGCGCGCGACTACATTTTACGCACTATCATCAATAATTACTGTGAAGAGGCTTCTGTTATTATCTCAACGCACTTAATTTCAGAAATCGAACCAATCCTTGATGAAATCATTTTCCTTAAGGACGGAAAAATTATTTTGCAAGGCAATACGGATGATATTCGTGAAGAGCACGGTCAATCCATTGATTCACTCTTCCGTGAGACTTACAAAGCTTAGGGAGGAATTATGTTTTCAAAACTTTTAAAATACGAACTAAAATTTGTCGGTAAATGGTACTTCGCACTTAATGCATCAATTATCGCTATTTCCATCTTCCTTGGCTTTAGCATCAAGACACTTACAGACTATGCTGAAAACTATGCAACAAGCAATGATAATCATTACACACAACTTATTCCAATCATCTTATCAATCATGTTTGGTGTTGTGGTTGCCAGTGCTTGGATTGCTACACTAGCTATCATCGTGCGACGTTTTTATAAAAATATCTTTGGTCGCGAAGGTTACCTTACTTTAACCTTGCCAGTATCTACTCACCAAATCATTTTATCTAAATTAATTGCTTCACTGATTTGGACAGCCTTTAACGCAGTCGTGGTTACCATTGGAGTGACCTTACTTGTCATACCGATTTTTGGCCTAGGTCATTTCTTAGCCTTCCTACCACAATTAGCTAAAATGCTCACTCCTGCCGAATGGGGAATTGGGTTCCTTTGGTTAGCAATCTCTTCTATTTCAGGAATTTTGCTCATCTACTTAGCTATTACAATCGGGCAATTATTTGCTAATAGACGTGCTCTTATGGCATTCGTTGCTTACTTCGTCGTTTCATTCATTGTTTTATTAGTGTCTGAAATTCTCGGAAGCCACGAACTAAATAGTGACCTTACTATCCATTTCTTTATCTATTCTTGTATTGAGTGCTTTATCGAAGGTATCATCTTCTACTTAGCAACACATTACTTGCTTAAAAACAAAATTAATATTCAATAAATATTATAGCCACCAAATTCTGGTGGCTATTTTTATATATGGAATTGTGTCTGGGTGAAAGCACAAAAAACATTCTCGCAGTCTTCCTACTACTGATAGTGAAAAAAATTTTTTGTGTTTCTTTTTGTGTTTCTCTAAAAGGCAAAACTAGGCAAAATTAGGCAAAACGTAAAAATAAAAAACGTTGATATATCAACGTTTTGCGTAACTTTGCTAAACTATGAAAAGCTTTTATGGAGCCGGTGGGAGTCGAACCCACGTCCAAACACCTGCCAATACATTCGTCTACAACCATAGGTTATGTCTTTGATTTAACTTAAGCTCGATACATAACTCAAACCTAGATTAAGCGAGCCTATAAATCTCTTTTTGACTAGCTAGGCAATAATCAAACGTAGCTTGCTAATCAATGAAACCTCTAGCAAAACACAAGCAATCCTGTAGAGATCACGCGAGCTGGTTTTTAGGCAGCTACAGCGTAAGAATTTGTATTTTTTGCAGTTATATTTAACTGGCATTTTTACATCTGCCGATGAGTTGCAGAATGTACCTCATAATGCCTGTCGAATCCGTAACGACCCCAGATATTATAAAGTAATCAAAAGCTACGTATATTATTATAGCAAATAATGTTTAAAATAGCAAAAAAGAAATTCTTATGATATGATAAGAATTATGAAAATGAAGATGTTCGACCACTATGCCTTTTGGCAGCGACTGATCAAGTTTCTGGGAGTATTAGCCTTGCTGGGAACGTTTGTTTTAGTCATCTGGTTCTACCATTTAGGGATTCTAAACGATAGTAATGCACTCAAAGATTTTGTTAATCAGCACAGTGTCTGTGGGCCTTTAGTTTTTATCTTAGTGCAAATCTTTCAAGTCGTCTTCCCAGTGATTCCAGGTGGTGTCACAACAGTTGCTGGCTTTTTAATTTTTGATCCAATCCTAGCCTTCTTTTACAACTATGTGGGTATTGTGATTGGTAGTATCATTCTATTTATTCTTGTTAGGCTATATGGTCGCAAGTTTATTCTACTTTTTGTCGATGAGAAGACTTTTTACAAATACGAAGCGAAGCTTAACACTCAAAATTATGAAAACTTCTTCATCATTTGCATGTTATCACCCATTTCACCAGCCGATATCGTGGTGATGATAACTGGATTATCTCGCATTTCATTAAAACGTTTCACCTTCATTATCCTACTAACCAAGCCAATTTCAATTATTTCTTATAGTTATATCTGGATTTTTGGAGGAAATATCCTAAAATTACTATTAGGTCACTAAAGCCTGAGCTTAGCTCGGCTTTTTCTTTTTTCATTACAACTGTAATTTTTCAAAAAAATTTCATGTAAACATTTTCAAAGTATTGAAAAATTCTTACATAGTAGTAGACTTATAACGAAGGAGTTTACTAATGAAGTTATACGTTCAATTTATGATAATTCTCATCTTTTCATTTATTGGGGAGGCGATTTCTAATTTACTCAATTTACCTGTTCCTGGTAGCATTATTGGGTTAGTGCTACTTTTTATTGCCCTGGAATTCAAGGTAATTCGTTTGAGACACATAGATGTTGTGGGAAATTTCTTGCTCAATAATATGACCATTCTGTTCTTGCCTGCGGCTGTCGGAATCATGGATCGATTCAATGACATCAAGGATTATTTGCTTCCTATCACCATTATCATTCTTGTAGCTATCTTTTTGAATGTTGCTACCATTGGTTTTGTTGTTCAATTCATCAAAACACGCTTTGAGGGAGACTATGTTGATAAAGGAGGTCATCATGACTGATATTCTTACAAACCCAATCTTTGGTATCATGCTATCAATCCTAGCATACCTTATGGGCATGCTTATTTTTAGGCGTTTTCCACACCCAATTACTACCCCTTTACTATTGGCAACCTTTTTTATTATTGCCTTTTTAAAGATTACTAAGATTCCCTACCATGATTATTACATTGGCGGAAGTTATCTTAACACATTGATTGTTCCATCAACAGTAGCACTTGGTATTCCACTCTACCGTTCATTCCACTTGATGAAACATCACATCAGAAGTATCCTAACTGGTATTCTTGCTGCTTGTATTGTCAACACGACTTTTACCGCTCTTGTTGCGAAAATATTTGGTATTAAATATTTGCTAGCTATTTCATTATTCCCTAAATCAGTAACAACTGCAATGGCTGTTGGTATCACTGAAAAAATGGGAGGAATTACAACTGTAACACTTGTTGTCGTTGTTATTACAGGAATTTTAACAAGTGTTCTTGGACCCGTTTTTTTAAAACTCTTACGAATCGAAGATCCTGTTGCTATCGGGCTTAGCCTTGGAGGAACAGGGCACGCAATCGGTACTGGAACAGCTCTAAAATACGGTCTCGTTGAAGGTGCGATGGGCGGACTTGCTATCGGAGTTACCGGAATTGTTTATGTTATTATCAGTCCAATCGTAGCTCAAATTATTTTAAAATAAGCTTTTATAAGTGCCTGTGGTGAAAATCACAGGCCTTTTATTTGCCCTTAAACTGCTCGTAATGCCATCCAATATTAACTTGCGACAACTTTCCTTAAATTCTTCTACAAGCTTCACAACACGGCTTTTATGGCCATATATAAAAAGAAAAAGCCAGTTATTGGCTTTTTCTAATTGGTATAATACTCCACTCTAAGGGAATCGAACCCCTATTTCAAGAACCGGAATCTTGCGTGATATCCATTACACTAAGAGTGGCAACTACTATATTATACCACATCGAAACAAAAAGAAAAGACTTGGAAATCAAGTCTTTACTCATTTATAATTACAATTCAATGTCGCCAAACAAGTCAGCCATTGAGAATCCAGTTTGAGTTTCTGGAAGTTCGTAATCACGTTTAGCTTCACGTTTTGGACGACGTGGACGTGATTGACGTTTTTCTTCGTTTTCAGCTTGTGCTGGACGTTCTTCAAGAGCTTTGATTGAAAGTGATACACGTTCTGCAGCAGCGTTAACATCAAGAACTTTAACGTTAACTTCTTGACCTACTGAAAGAACATCTTTTGGATTTTCAACACGTTTGTGTGAGATTTGTGAGATGTGAACAAGTCCATCGATACCAGGCAACACTTCAACGAAAGCACCGAAGTCAGTCAAACGTTTAACTTTACCTTCAACAACATCACGAGCAGCAAGTTTTTGTTCTACACCATCCCATGGTCCAGGTGCTGTAGCTTTAAGTGAAAGTGATACACGACCTGCTTCTTCGTCGATTGAAAGAACTTTAACTTCAACTTCTTCACCAACAGAAACAACTGATTTAGGTGAAACGTTGCGGTCGTGTGACAATTCAGTTACGTGAACAAGTCCGTCAACACCACCAAGATCGATGAAAGCACCGAAGCTTGTCAAGCGAGCAACTTTACCTTTAACGATTGCGCCTTCTTCAAGTTTAGAGAAGACTTCTTTACGAGCTGCAGCAGCTTTTTCTTCAATAACTTCACGACGTGAAAGGATGAAGCGGTTTTCAGCTGGAACAACTTCTTTGATTTTAGCTTCAAATTCTTGACCAACGAATTTTTCAGTGTTACGTACGAAACGTGTATCGATCATTGAAGCAGGGGTAAATCCGCGAAGTCCTTCAAATTCAACTGAAAGACCACCTTTAACAGCGCGTGTACCTTTAACAGTAACAACTTCGCCTTCGCGACCAACAAGTTTATCCCAAGCTTTGCGAGCTTCCAAGCGTTTTTTAGAGACAAGGAAAGTAACTGTATCAGTATCTTTACCTACTACTTGACGAAGAACAAGTACTTCAACTGTGTCGCCAGTTTTAACGAAATCGTTAATATCAGCATCGCGATCGTTAGTCAATTCACGAAGTGTAAGAACACCTTCAACACCTGTTCCTTCGATAACAACGTTTGCTTGATCATTATCAACAGTTAAAACTTCCGCAGTGACAACATCACCAGGGTTTACTTCGCTAACACTGTTTAGCAAATCTTCAAATTCATTCATTCTAAAAAATCCTCCAATAAAAGCTAGCTTAAGCTAGCTTTTGACAACAATAATATTTCTCAAGGTAACCCGCAACGACAACAACTTTTATCTTTGACGGTGTCAAGCCGAAACTCGATACCTTTGACTGGGGTAGCTGGATTCGAACCAACGCATGAGGGAGTCAAAGTCCCTTGCCTTACCGCTTGGCTATACCCCAAAAAACAGTTACTAGTATATCGAAAATACGAGTCACTGTCAACCTATTTTCTGAAAAAATTAGAAAGAAATATTTCCATAATTTTGGGCTAATTATTTGACAAAACTAACTAAAACAAACTAAAAGGATTGAGCTCCACATTATACAGCAGAGCTCAATCCTTCAACTAAATAACATTTCACTTTGTCTTATTATTTGCTGTAACGAATCATTTTAATGGCTTGAACAACCAATGTAGGAGCAAACGCTAGGCCTAAAATTGTCAAAATTTGACTTAGTGATAGACTTACAACACCGAACATGCCACCGATGGCTGGAACAAAGACAATAAGAGCAACAAGAGCAAGACCAACCAAGAATGCATAGACAGTATTCTTATTAGAGAAAATACCAATTTTACTTAATGGAAGGTCACTACGACAACTGAATCCATGGAAAAGACGTCCAAGACAGAGCACCAAGAATGCAAAGGTTGTTGCGTAGCCCTTACCAGTATTAACACCGATGAGATAAGCAACCATAACGGCGATGGCAATAAGAATTGCTCCACTAATAACTTCTTTGAAGGTCTTGGCTGTGAGAATAGACTCATTTGGATCGCGTGGCGCATCATCAAGAACAGCTTCCGTTCCTTCCTCCATACCGATGGAAATGGCTGGAAGTGAATCCGTCACCAAGTTGATGAAGAGCAGTTGAATTGCTAAGAAAGGCACGACAAACTTACTATCAAAGAAAGCCATAAAGGTTGTTAGAATAACTACGATAATAGCTGAGCTATTACCAGTCAAAAGATACTTGATGGCATTCTTAATGTTAGCAAATAGGTTACGTCCAACAGTAACTGCTTTAATGATAGTTGCAAAGTTATCATCCGTCAAAATCATGTCTGCAGCGTCTTTTGAAACCTCTGAACCAGTAATCCCCATAGCGATACCGATATCAGCTTGTTTAAGGGCTGGCGCATCGTTGACACCATCACCGGACATCCCAACAACCTTACCTTTGGCTTGCCAAGCGTTGACAATGCGAATTTTATGCTCAGGCGCAACACGCGCATAAACTGAAATCTTCTCAAGATCGCGTGCCAATTCTTCGTCGGACATTTTTTCAAGAGTAGCCCCGTCAAGAACCATATCACCTTCTTGGAAAATACCAATCTTACGGGCGATAGAACGACCAGTCACGACATGGTCACCTGTAATCATAATCGGTTTGATACCGGCACGGATAGCCTTAGCAACTGCTTCTTTTGATTCTTCACGCGGTGGGTCAATCATCGACGTCAACCCAACGAAAGTCAAATGATCCTCATGTTTAAAATCAAGTTCATCATCGTCAAAATAACGGAAGGCGTAGCCAAGTACGCGAAGTCCTTCTTCAGCAAACTTATTATTTTGATTAAGGATATTAACCTGGTCATCAGATGTGATTTCGCGAACCTCACCATTAATCAAGACGTGAGTTGTCTGGCGAAGCAATTCATCCGGTGCACCTTTGACAAGGAGGACACGCTGTCCATCAATATCATGAAGAGTTGACATGTATTTACGGACAGAGTCGAATGGTAATTCGGCAACACGTGGGTATTTTTCACGATGATTTTGTTCGGTAATACCGTACTTACGACCTAGTTCAATCAACGCAAGCTCCGTTGGGTCACCAACTTTTTGATCACCATTGATAAACGAATCATTAGTCAAAACCATAGTGTTCATCAAGAATTGAGCTGCTTTGTCAGTCAAATCAAGCTGGTCAGGTTTTACCAATGTTTCGTTGAGGTAAATGTCATTGACCGTCATCTTATTTTGAGTCAACGTTCCTGTCTTATCTGAGGCAATCACTGAGACTGAACCCAAAGTTTCAACAGAATTAAGACTCTTCATAATGGCATTTTCTTTAGCCAATTTTTGACAACTGAGAGATTCCACGATCGTAATAATAGAAGCTAGCGCTTCTGGAACCGCTGCTACTGCAAGGGCAATTGCAAACATGGCCGCTGACATGAAATTCCCAGAATTCCAATAAACCAAACCGAAGACAATCACACAGATAATCATGATTCCCATTGACAAATGTTTTGAAAATTCGTCAATAGAACGTTGAAGGGGTGATTTACGGCTAGTAGCTCCCTTGATTAGTGATGAAATCTTACCGATTTCAGTATTTTCACCGATGTCTGTGACAATAGCAGAGCCATTACCATAAGTAACTTGAGAACTAGTGAAGACCATATTGGTCTGGTCACCGATAACCACTTCTCCTGCAATAGGGTCAACCGTCTTATCAACCGCATGGCTTTCACCTGTCAGAGCTGATTCGTTAACCTGAAGCGAACTCGCATCAACAATACGAGCGTCAGCGACAATCATGTCACCTGCTTCAAAGACAACCAAGTCACCAATAGTCACATCCGTAGAATCAATTTCTTGCTTCTGACCGTCACGAATAACCTTAACCTTAGGGACAGACAAAGACTTCAAAGAATCAACTGATTTTTGTGCATTGAGCGTCTGAGTGGTCCCCAAAATCGCATTCAAAATCAATACCGCAATAATAACAATCGTTGACTTTAAATCACCAGTCGCACCAGAAATCAAGGCTGCAACAATCAAAATAATGACAATCAAATCCTTGAATTGGTCAATAAAAATTTGCAATGCACTAGGTCGATCAGCTTCCTTGAGCTCATTAGCCCCGTAGCGCTCTTTGCGTTTAGCTGCTTCTTGCGACGACAATCCGTTCAAGGAAGTATTCAACTCTTCCATTGTCTCATCAGAAGACTTTCGATAAAAAGACATAGCATCCTCCTTCTGGTCTCTTTTGCAACAAAAAAGAGACCTGTTTTACTAAAACAAGTCTCGCTATTTCATATATTGCCAGAAATTTCTTTCGTATTGACGACAATATCACGAACCTAGTTCGCTAGCTACTCCCTCATATTACCACTATTATAGCATAAATAGGAAAAAATTCAAATGAGAACGTTTTAGAAAAATGTAAAGAGACCGAACCGAAGTTCAGTCTCTCTAGTTTTCCTCATCAATAACGAGTCTTACTTTTTTACCTTGAGTTGGTACCGAATAGACAATCGACCTTATCGCTGTAATGGTACGACCTTTTTTACCGATAACACGACCGATGTCCTGTGCATCCAAATCAAGATGATATTCTAAAAACTCAGGTGTATCTTCAATTTTAATGGTAAGATTATCTGGTTGTGAAATCAAAGGTTTCACAATAGCGATAATAAGATTTTCAATGGTATCCATAGGCTTAGTTTACTCTATTATTTTGAGAATTTTGAATCGTGGAATTTTTTCATAACGCCTTCACGTGAAAGGATGTTACGAACTGTATCTGAAGGTTGAGCACCTTTAGACAACCATTCAAGAACACGTTCTTCTTTAAGTGATACTTGGTTTTCTTCGATAAGTGGGTTGTAAGTACCAACTGTTTCGATGAAACGACCGTCACGTGGAGTACGTGAATCAGCTACGTTGATACGGTAGAAAGGTTTTTTCTTAGAACCCATACGAGTTAAACGGATTTTTACTGCCATTAGTATAAAGTCTCTTTTCTATTTTTTTGTTTAGGTTAATAGCTCTGCTACTAACTCACTTAATTTATTATATCATAAAAAGATAAGGTGTCAAGAAAAAAACTTGACACCTTTTAAAATTTTTTTCAAATTGTTAAACAATATAAGCATTGTAGATTACTTAGTTTACAATTCATATTACTTATAACCAATAACTTTTTCTGAAACTTCAGTAATTATTTCATCAGAAATATCGCTTACAGATAGTGAATATGCTTTATTAAGTCTCGGATTGAAAATTTCGAGATTCTGAATATTGTTAAACTCTAGATAATTAGAATGCTTTCCCATTATATTATAAATCAATATTTGAAGTGTCTGGTCTTTATTTGGCTCTTTCTTTGATACTTTAAAATCCCAAAGAGTATCAGCAGTTAAATAGTCACCATCACCTATAGTAATAACATCAGTATAAGCTCCCTCAAAAGTAAAACCATCTTTAGTAACTGGTCCATAATTTTCAATAAATGCAAGTGATCTTAGGACCATTGTACGTACATTCTCAATAGTCTCATCAGTTAGAACAGGACTATTTTCTTTTTGCATATTCCTATAAAATGATGACATTTGTACACGATAATATACATCAAATTCAACAAGTTTATGAGCACAACGTATCGATTCATTATCTAAACCTTTAATGTGCTTTAAAAACGCCTTTGCCAATTCATACTAAGAAATATTTTTAGCCCCTTGTAAAGAAACTTTAAATGCATCCTCTAACGGTGCTCCATTTATAAATCGAGTAAGATAATCAACCAACAATCCAACAAGAATAGGATGTATGTTCTCTTCATCATTTAACGCTGTCTCATCATCAAATTGTTGGACATGAAATGCTGTCTTGGGTCGGATATATCCTCCCCAAGGTTGTTTCACTTATTTTATACGTTGTGTTACTGAAACCATTTTTTCTCCTCAATATAGTAATATAAAATTATTCAGATAGTAATATATTACCAATTAAATCTCAATTACACCATAATGGAACTTCTGATTTGGTCGCACAAATTGCTTAAACCCATAGATTTCAAATACCTTATCTCTAAAATGAGCTTTAATGATAATTTTCTTTCTTGCCACGCGCTTTGCTTCTCTCAAAAATTCTTCTGAAAAAGCTGTGTCGTTAGCATATTGGCGTAAGCCATCTAAATTTTTAGACTCCGTAATTCTCTCAGAAAACATTGGATCACAGTAAATGACATCATAAGAATTATCTGGCAATGTTTTTAAATAAGCTAAATTCTTCGCACAAACCGTGTGAATTGAACGCATGGCTTTATTTAAAACTTCTGAATCAGACTGATAATGCTGTAATCCTTCTGATACAATAAAATGAATGATTGGGTGGCTTTCCACCGCTGTGACAGTGTGGCCCGCATAAGCCATGACAATGCTATCACTTGCTAAGCCCATCGTGCTATCAAGAATTTGCAAAGGTTCTTTTCCTAACAAATCAATTAAAGCATCATGTGAGCTTTTAATACGTAGCATAGCAGTGTCTGGATGAAAAACAAGTTCACTACCATCTTGATTTACCAGGCAAAGCTTATTATCATAAACCAGAAGAAGACCTTCTCTTCCCTTTAAAAGCTTTGTTACTGATTGCTTTTGCCGTTTGATGATAGGCAAAGAAAGCTTCTCTCCGATTATTCTTGCTCTTTTTAATAAATCATCATTTTCCCTTAAACTCGTTGTAATTGCAATAGTCATATATCTATTATAACAAAATCAAAGCAAACTTCTGATAAATTGCCCGCCGTAAATCCAGAAGTAACTAAAAGCAACGATTGAAATCGGCTTGCAAAGTAAAATAATATAAAGGAATCGTTTAAAAGACATCTTAGATAAACCTGTAATCATAACCAAAATGTCTGCTGGCGAGATTGGTGAAGCCATATTCAGCGCAAAAACTGTTTCGTAGGTTGATGAAGCTAACTTTTCCTCATATTTGGCATAAGTTTGCTCATCAATAAAGAGCATGATGAATGGTTTGCCGTAGCGGCGAGTTAACAAGAATAGAATGATACTTCCAATTACTATCCCAACATAATTTAGGATAAAGCCTAGAATAGGTCCAAAAGCCATAAACCCCACAACTGTGGTCACTCCCCCAGGAATAATTGGAATAACTACTTGGATGATTTGTAGAAGAAGAAAAGCAAAACTCCCAAGAATAAGATGACCTTTTAGAGCTCTTGTTAAGGCATCTGGATCATTTAAAATATCCAAATTCTTAAACAGATAAACTAAAAATAGAACCGTTAAAACAATTGAAAAAATTCCTAGAAATTTAACCAGTTTTTTAAAGCACCATACATCTTATCACCCTTTATTTTTATTTGTTACTTTAAAACCATTATACAAGGGTTGCTCCTATTAAACAAGAATTCTTATAACTTTCTCACTATTCATAACGAAGAGCTTCAATCGGATCTAGTTTACTTGCTTTATTAGCCGGCAAAAGTCCAAAAATAACACCAATTATCGCTGAGAAGATAAGACTTCCTAAAGCAATGTTTAATGAGATTGATGGTTTTACATTTGGAATGCTATTTCCAATAAGGCTTGTTAAACCAGAAGCTAGACAAAGTCCAATTAAACCACCTAAAATTGTCAATACCATTGATTCAATCAAAAATTGTGTCAAAATCTTTTGACGGGTTGCTCCAAGAGCTTTTCGTAAACCAATTTCTCGTGTACGCTCGGTAACAGATACCAACATGATATTCATAACCCCAATACCACCAACAAGAAGAGAAATACCTGCGATAGCACCAATAACTGCTGTCATCATGCTGTAAGCAGAGCTGACTTGCGAAATAACTTGTGACATGTCGAAGATTGTAAAACGACCAGTTCTCACCCCTGACAACTGCGTCAAGAGACGAGCCGCTTCTTTTCCGACTTTTGTTGTTTGTTTGACGTCTTCAACATGAACAAATGCCGCTTGAACTTCATCCACATTAAACTCAGCAGCTAATTGAGTATTGGTCATGACAGCATTCCCACCTGATTGCATGCCATATTGCTGAGATCCAGCATTTGGATCTTTATAAACACCAACAACCAAATAATTTTTTGAACCAATTGATACATGTTGATTTAGTGCATTTTCATTGCTACCAAATAATTTAACTGCAAGCTTGGTATCCAACATGACAATACGAGAAAATCGACTGTAATCGCCAGTTTCCAAGCTTCGTCCTGCAAGAACTTTGTAATTTTTAACCGTAAAGTAGGTTCTGTTAACTCCTGTTATGTTAACATTTTTTGACTTTTTCTGATTGCCCTCAACTGTTGACGTTGTACTATTGGTTAAATAATAATTTTCAACATCTTGCAGCTCACTAGTAATTTTTTGTAGCCATTCTTCTTTAATGGCTGGCCCCTTATCAGCTTCTCTAGGATCTGTATCGTCAAAAACATCAATATTATCAGTCTTTTTTGTTGTGTAATAGAGCTGAACATCTTGACTGTCTGAAGCAAACATATTAGTGACTTGATTAGTCATTCCTTGCCCCAAAGCCATGATAACCACGACTGAAGCTACACCAATAATAACCCCTAAAGTCGTCAGAAACGAACGCATCTTGTGCCCCAAAATTGAACTTAGGGCGAATTTCCAATTTTCCATTATAATCCTCCCCTAATCAATTCTGACACTTTCTGTCGTGTCTCGCGTAATCTCACCATCGCGAATAACAATTTTTCGTGTAGCAAAATCAGCAATTTTAGGTTCATGCGTAACCATAACAATTGTTTTTCCTTCACGATTAAGCTCAGTCAATAATTGCATGATTTGGTCACTTGTCTTGGTATCAAGTGCACCGGTTGGCTCATCAGCAAGGATGATTGATGGATTATTCACCAAGGCACGCGCAATAGCTACACGTTGTTTTTGACCACCTGATAACTCTGATGGCAAATGTTTCATGCGTTCGCTGAGCTCAACTTTTTCCAAAAATTGTTTGGCTAATTGACGTCGTTTTGACGAATTTACCCCGGCGTAAACAAGCGGAAGCTCAACATTTTGCAAAGCAGACAATTTTGAAAGAAGGAAAAATTGTTGAAAAACAAATCCGATTTCTTGATTTCTAACTTTGGCTAATTGCTTTTCTTTGAGTTCTTCTACTTGTGTTCCATTTAAACTATAATCACCTGAGGTTGGTTTGTCTAACAAACCAATGATGTTCATTAGAGTTGATTTACCAGAACCAGATGGACCCATAATTGCTACGAATTCACCTTCATAGACTGTCAAATCAATTCCTTTGAGGACATTAAGCTCTTGATCACCATTACTATAGGATTTTACGACATTACTTAGCTGAATTAATGCTTTTTTCTCATCTTTCACTACTTACTCACCTCTTATTTTTCTGTTGTAGCGGCATCTTCAGTAGTGACTTTATCTACTTTCTCACCATTCTTCATTGATTTTTCAGGGTTTGAAATAACTGTTTGTCCGACTTCCAAACCACTTAAAATTTCTTGTTGAGAAGCATCTGCATTACCAACGGCTACTTCAACTTTGCTGATTTTCTTAGTCGCTTTATCGTAAACCCAAACAAATTTCTTGTCACCTTCAGATACAAGAGCATCAACAGGAACTAATTTGTTTTTATTTTCGTTGACAACTTCCACAGAAACTGTAAAGCCTTGTTGAAGGTTTGCTGTGTCTCCAGTCAAATCAATCTTGTAATCATATGAAGCTGCACTGTTTGATGAGCCATTTGATTCAGAAGAGGCTGTTTGATTTGGATAATTTGAAATATATGAAATCGTACCTGTCCACTCTTTATCAGGATATACTTTTGATTTGATTTTAACATTTTGACCTGTTTTAATATTTGCTAAATCATACTCTGTCAACGTCCCTTTAACTTGAAGTTGACCTTCAGTAGCAACATGGACAAGAGTTTGACTATTTTTAGATGCTGGATCAATGTCGTTATTTACTTCAACAACTGTACCAGACACATCGCTAGTAATGATTGTTTCATTTAAAGCTTGTTGCGCTTTATTCACTTCTGCTTGTGCATCTGCGTAAGCATCATTCAAGTCTTGTAATTGTTGATTGTAATCTGCTGTTTGTTGAGCAGTTGGTTGTTGAGTAACTGTCTTTTCTTCACCAGTTTCGTCATTAGTCGTTGTTGATGTTGTTGGAAGATTACCATATTTTTTCAGATGGTCAATCTGGCGTCCAACTTTATTAAGGCCACGAACGGCTGTGTCATATGTTGCTTGAGCTGTGGTTGAGTCGTATTGAACCAATTGTTGACCAGTTGTAATTTGATCTCCTACAGCAACAGTTGCCTTAGCAGAGCTGCCTTTACTGCTATCAAAATAAACATACTGCTCTTGAAGAGCCTTTACTTGTCCCGTTAAGAGTGTTGTTGATGAAACCGTTCCTTCTGTTACTTTTACAGCTTTATAAGAAACTTCAGCGTTCGCAGCTTTTGCTTTTGATTGTTGCACAAGCATTAAGCCTCCACCTGCAAGAACAAAAAACGCTGCCGCTGCACCAATCATCACCTTAGTTTTTTTTGACATACTTGATTTACTTCTTCTAGACATAATAATCCTCATATTCTTTCTTGTATAGTTGTATCACTCAGATAGGACAATTATACATTTTTAATATTTTACTGTCAAGAACAAACCTGACCACTATCTTTATCAAATATTATAGAATTTTTTTAGCATTGCAATCTTACAAGTTTGTAAGAGAAAAAAGCCTGAGACATTTTGTCTCAGACTTTTCAAATATATATTTAGACTTAAAATTAGATGGCTTGTGTTGTAAATCCTCGACTTTCAAGGACACGAATCATAGCATCTACTGTATCGAGCGCGGTAAAGAGAGGCACACCGTGTTCAATAGCAGAGCTACGAATAATCGCACCATCTTCGTCAAGTGTACGTTTTGTACCGACTGTATTCACAATCGCTTGTACTTTACCTGTACGAACAAGTGCAGGAATGTCATTGTCATCATCCTGACCAATCTTATCAATGATTGTTGAATCAAGTCCATGTTCAGCAAAGAACTTAGCTGTTCCGTGTGTTGCAAAAATGCTGTAGCCAATGTTAGCAAAGCGTTTTGCCAAGCCAAGAGCTTCTTCTTTAGTATCATCAGATACTGTGAAGACAACATTACCAAATGATGGCAAGTGAAGATATGACGCTTCAAAAGCTTTGTAAAGTGCTTTTTCAAGAGTCAAATCAGAACCCATAACTTCACCAGTTGATTTCATTTCAGGGCCTAAAAGACTATCAACCTTAGCAAGTTTTGTGAATGAGAAGACTGGCGCCTTGACATGCACAAAATCAGATTCTGGGTAAAGTCCATCTTCATAACCAAGATCAGCAAGACTTTGTCCAAGAATCAATTTAGTTGCAACTTGTGCCATTGGAATGTTAGTTACTTTTGATAAGAATGGAACTGTACGACTAGCACGAGGGTTAACTTCGATAACATAAACTGTTTCATCTTTGATGACAAATTGAATGTTCATCATACCGTAGCAGTTCAAACCAATTGCCAAACGTTTTGTGTAGTTTGCAATGGTTTCTTGTACTTTCTTAGAAAGTGTCTGTGGTGGATAAACAGCCATTGAGTCACCTGAGTGAACACCAGCGCGTTCGATGTGTTCCATAATACCTGGAATAAGCACATCTTTACCATCTGAAATAGCATCCACTTCACACTCACGACCAACGATATATGAGTCAACAAGAACCGGATGGTCTGGACTTGCTTTAACGGCAGTACGCATGTAAGAACGAAGGTCATCTTCATTTTCTACAATTTCCATCGCACGCCCACCAAGGACATAAGATGGACGAACCAAAACTGGGAAACCAATCTTGTGAGCAGCTTCAACCGCTTCTTCTTCGTTGGTAGCTGTTTGTCCTGGTGGTTGAGAAATATCCAATTCTTTCAAAGCTTGTTCAAAGAGATCACGGTCTTCAGCGCGGTCAAGATCAGCAACCTGTGTACCAAGAATTTTGACACCAGCTTTAGAAAGTGGCTCAGCCAAGTTGATAGCTGTTTGTCCACCGAATTGAACAATGACACCTTTAGGTTGTTCAAGTTCAATAACGTTCATAACATCTTCAAACGTTAGTGGTTCAAAGTAAAGCTTATCAGAAATTGAGAAGTCAGTTGATACTGTTTCTGGATTTGAGTTCATGATAATAGCTTCATATCCAGCTGCCTGAATAGCTTTTACAGAGTGAACTGTAGCGTAGTCAAATTCAACCCCTTGACCAATGCGGATTGGACCAGAACCAAGTACAATAATTGATTCTTTATCAGATTTGATTGATTCATTTTCCCATTCATATGTTGAATAGAAATATGGTGTAGCAGATTCAAATTCAGCCGCACATGTATCAACCATTTTATAAACTGGAATGATTTTGTTTTCTGTACGAATAGCACGTACTTCATCAGCAGCCATATTCCAAAGTTCTGCAATCTTAATGTCTGCAAAACCATTACGTTTTGCTTCTTTAAGAACGTCAACATCTCCGACATGACTCGCCAATTCTTGTTCAAGTTCAAAGATGTGGAGCAATTTATCAAGGAAGAAGAGATCAACTTTTGTTAATTTTGATAATTCTTCAATAGTATAGCCACGACGAATTGCTTCAGAAAGGTAGAATAAACGATCGTCTTGAGCACGAACAATCCTATTAACTAATTCATCATCAGTAACATTTGTGAACTCTGGCATTTCATTATGATGAACACCAATTTCAAGTGAGCGACAAGCTTTAAGAAGTGATTCCTCAATGTTACGACCGATTGCCATAACTTCACCTGTTGCTTTCATTTGTGTTCCTAGGCGACGTTCACCGTTTTCAAACTTATCAAATGGGAAACGAGGAATTTTAGCAACCACATAGTCAAGAGCTGGTTCAAACATAGCATATGTTGTACCAGTTACTGGGTTCACCATCTCATCAAGAGTCAAACCAACAGCGATTTTAGCAGCTAATTTCGCGATTGGGTAACCAGTTGCTTTTGAAGCGAGGGCTGATGAACGTGATACACGTGGGTTAACTTCGATAACATAGTATTTGAAACTATTTGGGTCAAGAGCTAGCTGAACGTTACATCCACCTTCAATTTTAAGGGCACGAATGATGCTTAGACTAGCGTTACGCAACATTTGGTTTTCAATATCTGAAAGAGTTTGTGTTGGTGCAAATACAATTGAGTCCCCAGTATGGATACCAACTGGATCAAAGTTTTCCATGTTACAAACAACAAGAGCATTGTCAGCAGCATCACGCATAACTTCATACTCAATTTCTTTGAAGCCAGCAATAGAACGTTCAATCAAACATTGTGTTACTGGTGATAATTTCAAACCATTTTCAGCGATTTCGCGAAGTTCTTCTTCGTTATCACACATACCGCCACCAGTACCTCCAAGAGTGAAGGCTGGACGAACGATAACAGGATAACCGATTGATTCTGCAAATGCAACAGCTTCATCAACAGTATTTACAATTTCAGATTCTGGAATTGGTTGGTTGAGTTCTTCCATCAACTGTTTGAAGAGATCGCGGTCTTCTGCTCGTTCAATAGCTGATAGTTTTGTTCCCAACAACTCAACACCAAGTTCATCAAGAATACCAGCTTTTGACAATTCCATCGCCATGTTAAGACCAGTTTGTCCTCCCAAAGTTGGAAGCAAAGCATCTGGACGTTCTTTGCGAAGGATACGAGTAACAAATTCTGTTGTCAAAGGTTCAATATAAACCTTATCTGCAATCTCTTTATCAGTCATGATTGTCGCAGGGTTTGAGTTAACTAGAACTACGTTGTAACCTTCTTCTTTGAGGGCTAAACAAGCTTGTGTTCCGGCATAGTCAAATTCTGCTGCCTGACCGATAATAATCGGACCAGAACCAATCACCATAATTTTTTTAATATCTGTACGTTTTGGCATTATTTTCTCCTATTTGTCAACTCTCTGATTGACTTTAAATATGTTAATGAACTTGCTGTCAGTCATTTTGCAATTTACCGACAAGATTTTGATGTCGAATGACTTTTTAACGATTAGCTTTTTCAGTTTGGAATGCATCAATCAATTCGATGAAATCATCAAAGAGATAACTTGCATCATGTGGACCAGGCGCAGCGTCTGGGTGAAATTGCACTGAGAAAGCTGGAAAATCACGGTGACGAATACCTTCTACGGATTTATCATTGATTTCTTCGTGAGTTACCATAAGGCAATCTGGAAGTGTGTCGCGATCAACTGCGTAACCGTGGTTTTGACTTGTAAAATCAATACGACCTGTTGCAATTTCGCGAACGGCATGGTTAAATCCACGGTGACCAAATTTCATTTTATAGGTTTTAGCACCATTAGCAAGGCTAAATAATTGGTGTCCCATACAGATTCCAAAAATCGGAATTTTCCCTTGTACGCCACGAATCATATCTAGAACTTCTGGAACATCTTCTGGGTTACCAGGACCATTTGATAGCATCACACCATCTGGATTAAGGTGAAGAATTTCTTCAGCTGAAATGTTGTAAGGAACAACTGTCACATTACATTTACGTTTTGAAAATTCACGTAGAATAGAATGTTTAAGTCCGAAGTCCACCAAAACAATATTTTTTCCAACACCTGGTGCTGGGTAAGCAGTTTTAGTTGATACTTGTTCAATGTTATTGGTTGGCAACACTGTAGCTCGCAATTGATCTTGTAAATGCTCAATCGTATCACCAGCATTTGCAAGAGTCGCTTTCATAGTACCATGCTTACGAATGATTTTTGTAAGGGCACGAGTATCAATTCCTGAGATTCCTGGAATATTTTTAGCCTTCAAGAACTCGTCCAAAGTCATTTGATTACGCCAGTTATTGGCACGACGGGCGTTTTCAGATACGACAACACCTTTACAAGTTGGTGTAATTGATTCATAGTCATCACGGTTAATCCCATAGTTACCAACAAGTGGGTAAGTAAAAGTCAAAATTTGACCGTTGTAAGATTGGTCTGTGATTGATTCTTGGTAACCTGTCATACCAGTGTTAAAAACAATCTCACCAGTTACATCAAGGTCAGCTCCAAAAGCCTTCCCTTCAAAAATTGTTCCATCTTCTAAAATTAAAAGTCTTTTTGCCATTTTTATTCCTCTCGTTTGCTCTCACGGGAGCACTTTAACGTTTATTAGCAGACACTTCAAAATAATTGTTAAGCTTTACCGTTAAGTACAGCTTCTAGAATTGCCATGCGGACAAACACACCATTTTGCATTTGTCGAGCAATTCTTGATTTTGGTGCTTCTACCAAGCGATCAGCAATCTCAACATCACGATTAACTGGTGCTGGGTGCATGATGATTGCAGAAGGCTTCATTTTATCATATCGGTCATATGTAAGACCGAATGTTTTGTGATAAGTTTCTTTTGAAAAACCACGTTCACTATCATGACGTTCGTGTTGGACTCGCAACATCATCATAACATCAACTTGATCAACAATCTCATCGATAGTCACGTATTTTCCATACACATCAAATTCACTTGAATACCACTGCTCTGGACCTGCAAAATACAACTCTGCTCCTAAGCGTTTTAGGATTTGCATATTAGATTTTGCAACACGTGAATGCTTGATGTCACCAACGATAGCCACTTTTAGATTTTCAAAACTACCAAACTCTTCATAAATCGTCATCAAGTCTAACAAACATTGACTTGGGTGTTGACCTGAACCGTCTCCACCATTAACGATTGCTGTTTGAATTGTTCGGCTATCAATTAATTCTTTGTAGTAATCTTCCATTGAGTGGCGAATTACACAAATATCAATTCCAAGAGAACTCATTGTCAAAATCGTGTCATACAAAGTTTCCCCTTTGTTGACTGAACTTGTTTTAGCATCAAATTCGATAACATCTAAACCAAGTTTTCTTTCTGCGACTTCGAAAGATTTGTGTGTACGTGTTGATGGTTCAAAGAAAAGATTAGCTGCAAAATACTGTCTGTCCAAACTAAAGTCGGCTTCATTGTTCTTAAACGCGATTCCGCGTTTAATCAAGCCTAGCACTTCTTCATTTGATAAAGTTTCCATTGTTACCAAATGCTTTAGTGAAACAACGCCATCTGTAATTGCCATTTTTTTAGTCCTTTTCTGGAAGAATTTGATACAAGATAATACCTAGAAGTGTTGAGAAAGCAACACCTGTAATTTGTAAACCAGCAACTTGCAATGTCAAACCACCGATACCAGACACTAGGATAACACTTGCAATCAAAAGATTTTTCTTATTGTCAAAATCAATTTTATTTTCAACTAAAATTTTAAGACCACTTGATGCGATAACACCAAAGAGGGCAATTGAAATACCACCGATAACTGGTGTTGGAATTGATGAAAGAAGAGCTGAGATTTTTCCGATAAAGCTCATCACTACAGCAATTACTGCTGCTCCAGCAATAACATATACTGAGTAGATTTTATTAAGGGCCATAACACCAATGTTTTCACCATATGATGTTACCGGTGGAGCACCGAAGAAACCAGCGATAATTTGTGCCAAACCATCACCTGTAAGCGTACGGTCAAGACCCGGATCTTTAAAGAAATCACGTCCTATTAAGCTGTTAAGAACCATCACGTGACCAAAGTGTTCAGTCATTGTTACAAAAGCGATTGGAGCCATTGTCAAAATAGCACTTGGGTAAAGTTTGAAATGATAATCAACAAAGAGAATATCAAAACTTGGAACTTGGAACCAAGCTGATTTTGCCACACCTGACAAATCAACAATACTTTGACCAGTTACCGCACCAACTACCAATGCAAAAATGTAACCAACAATCAATCCAAGCAAGATTGGAATAACACCGATAATCTTTTTACCATACATGTTAAAGAGAATAACCGCAAGAAGAGTTACCATCCCAACTAAAAGGTAAGTAAAATTGTAAGCACCATCTTTTAGCATAACATCGTTAACAGCTGTTGTCGCAAGACTAAGACCAATAACGATGATGATTGGTCCAACCACAATAGGTGGAAGAACTTTATCAATCCATGCATTTCCGGCAAATTTTACAATCAAGGCAACGATTAAGTAAACCAAACCACCCGCGATAGCCCCCTGTGCTACCGCTGCAATCCCGTCAGTCTTCATTAACATTTGCATAGTCGCAATGTAAGCAAAACTTGAACCCATGTAAGCTGGGATTTTATATTTGGTTACTGTCAAATGTGCTAAAGTACCTAAACCACTTGAAAATAGAGCAATCGCTGGATCAATACCAACTAAGATTGGTACCAAAACTGTTGAGCCAAACATTGCAAACAAATGTTGAAATGATAATCCAAACAGCATTCCTGGTTTTGGCATATCATGCACATCATATCTTACATTTTCCACTTTTTATCATCCTCCTCAATTCTAATACTGCTTAGCTTGGATCTACAATGCTAACGCGATCTTTACCATCTACTTCGATCACTTCAACAATGATCTCCTCGATAGCACTTGTTGGGATGTTTTTACCAACATAATCAGCACGAATTGGGAGTTCACGGTGTCCACGATCAACAAGAACAGCAAGGCTAACACGAGCTGGACGACCAAGACTTACTAAGTTATCAATAGCCGCACGAATTGTACGTCCTGTATAAAGAACATCATCAACCAAGATAACATCTTTACCAGTAATATCAACTGGCATATCAGTTGTATCTTCTTCAACTTTCATATCATCACGGAAAGGTTTTGTATCAAGTTCACCAAGCGGAATATCAATACCTTCCAATTGTTTCAAGCGATCTTGAATACGACGAGCAATGAAGACACCACGTGTCTTAATTCCTGCAAGAACAATATTGTCAAGATTTTTATTACGCTCAATAATCTCATAAGTGATACGTGTAATCGCACGTTTCATTGTTACGTCATCAACAATTTCTTTTGTTTTCATAAACAAACCTCTCTTAATATACAAAAAATCTCCTCGTTACCAAGGAGATTCCACAAAATATAGGTACAACTATACCAGTTGCACGCTTCTTTTACCGTTCTCTCCTTGCCTGCCTCACGGGACAGTATTAAAGGATAATATTTACTCTTATATAATACCAAATTGTTCATCATTTGACAAGGGATTTACGATTTTCAGCAAAAAAATATCTCGTGATTTTTCGCAAAAACGAATAAAAAAAAGCAGGACTTTCCAAAAGGTTTATCACTGCAATTTTTATCATATGTTTTAAGCTTTTCCGCTTCGCAATTTTTCAAGTGTTTCTTTAAAAATCACTGGCACTTCAGCTGTAAAAGTCATTGTTTCACCTGTTTTTGGATGTGTAAAGCCAAGTGTTTGGGCATGCAAGAATTGACCACTACCTTTCAATGTCTTACGTGGTCCGTACAATGGATCTCCTGCAACTGGGTGTCCAATATAAGCCATGTGCACACGGATTTGGTGAGTTCGACCTGTTTCAAGCGTCAATTCAACCAAAGTATAGTTACTAAAGCGTTCTAAAACTTTGAAATGAGTTACAGCTGGTTTTCCTTTAGCCGTAACAGCTTGTTTTTTACGGTCTTTCTCAGAACGTCCAATCGGTGCTTCAATAACACCACGATCATTTGGAATATTACCATGTACGATAGCCACATATTTACGAAGGGATTTTTTATCCTTCAATTCAGTAGCAAGTGCATTGTGGGCAGTATCATTTTTGGCAATCATCAAAAGCCCTGAAGTGTCTTTATCGATTCGGTGAACAATCCCTGGTCGAATCACACCGTTGATAGATGACAAATCTTTGATATGATACATCAAAGCATTGACCAAAGTACCTGACGTGTGACCTACAGATGGATGAACAACCATGCCTTGAGGTTTGTAAACCACTGCGACATCTTCATCTTCATAAACAATATCAAGTGGAATATTTTCAGCTTTATATTCAAGTACCTCTTCTTCTGGCACTTCATAAGTCACAACATCGCCAACTTTGACAGCATATTTTGCTTTAACAGCTTTGCCGTTTACTAAAACTGTTCCTTTTTTAATTTCATCATTAGCTTGGCTACGTGACAAGTCTGTTAAGTCTGCTAACGCCTTATCTAAACGAGCACCAGCTTCTTTAATGATTAATTCCATTTTCCTCCTCTTTCCATAGGGCGATAAATAAAATCACTACCCCAACTGTTAAATACGAATCCGCCACATTAAAAATAGCAAAATTCATAAAATCCAAATGAACCATATCAACAACGTAACTAAGTCGCAAACGGTCGATAAAATTACCGATTCCACCCGAAATAATCAGCAAAAGTCCAAATAAGAACCAAAAATTGCCATTAATATTTTTAATAAAATAATAGCAAGCGGCTCCGACAACAGTAAGTGTAATCACCGTAAAAAACCACTGCTGATTCTGCAAAATAGAGAAAGCTGCACCATAATTACGTAAATAAGTTAAGCTAAAAATACCTGGCACACATTTGCGAATGGCATTTAAAGGAATATGATTGACAATCCATTGCTTGCTTAATTGATCTAACAAAATCAACATCACAGCAGCTAATGGAAAATAAAGTTTTCTATAGTTTTTCATTTGGTCACCTTTGGACTGAATTTTTCAAAATAATCTTTCATGACAGTGATGAATTTCAAAGCACAAGCCGATAAATTTTTATCACGACGCTTGATATAAACCATTTTATTATCTAGCTTATCTTCAAGTGGAATAACAGTAATACCATTAAAACTACGGCTATCTAGGAAACCTGAACCAGTTGCGTAGGCATCTGTACGCTCTAAAATACCATTTAAGGTTGCACGGTCAGTCACATTAAAAACATGTGGACTATCACTGGTATCAACAAAATTCTCAGAATAATAAAGGTACTCGTCTTTTTCTTGGGTGAAACGGACCGTTGGTAGCTCCTTCAAATCCTCCATTACAAGACTTTCCTTTTGTGCCAAAGGATGAGTCTTAGCCAGATAAATATGAGTCTTAAAAGGGATTAACTCGACAAATTCCAAGCCTAATTTTTCCATACGTTGCAAAAGTCCTTTGCGATTTTGATTATTTAAATAAATAATCCCAATCTCACTATCACCTTGAGCCACCTCATCAAAAATTTGAATAGTTGTTGACTCAAAAATACGAAAATCCTTATGCTCTGGATGAGCCTTAGAAAAGGTTGTTATCAAAGGCGGTAAAAAATCGTAGTGCTGACTAGCAATAGAAAACTCATCTGAATCAGCCGACGATTGTGAAAATTGTTTCTCAAATGAGTCAAAACTCTTAACAACCTCCAAAGCTTTTTCATAAAAAGTCATTCCGTGACTCGTTAAGACAGCACCTGTCGTTGTACGTGTGAAAATTTGAAAACCTAATTCACCTTCAAGGTCCTTAATAGCTACTGACAAACTTGGCTGACTGACAAAAAGCTTCGAAGCTGCTTCACGAAAGGTCCCACTGTTTGCAATAGCTACAACATATCGTAATTGTTGTATATTCATTGTCAATCATTCTTTCTAAAAAATCAATCATCTTTATTATAGCAAAATATAGCTAATGGCGCTATATCAAGCCCAAAGTGACTGGCTAACCATTTTGTATTTCAAAAAGGAACAAAAAAGCCTGCACGAAGCAGACTTTTCTGTTAAATTATTTTGCAATTGGATAAACTGATACTTGACGTTTATCGCGACCTTTACGTTCGAAACGAACAACACCTTCAACTTTAGCGAAAAGTGTATCGTCACCACCGCGACCTACGTTCACACCTGGGTAGATGTGAGTACCGCGTTGACGGTAAAGGATTGATCCACCTGAAACAGTTTGACCATCAGCTGCTTTAGCACCAAGACGTTTTGCTTCAGAATCACGACCATTTGATGTAGAACCTCCACCTTTTTTGTGGGCGAAAAGTTGCAAGTTAGCAAGATTCATTTTTAACATATGTAGTGTCCTCTTTTCAAATTAGTTTGCAATGACCTTAACTGACACAAATTCTTTCGAATTCTCAGCCAAATTTGTCATTCCTAAAAGAAAGCTTTCAAATAAAAGTTGAACTTTCTCATCTGTCTTTTTAGTCATATGAGAGATATCAATCTTCATATAACCACCATCAATCTCATTGACAGCAAAATCAGCATTGCATTCTGCCAAAACTTCTAACGAATTAACAAAGTTAATCGATAAAGTTGAAACAGCTGCACATACGATATCAAAGCCATATTCACCACTACCAGCGTGACCAGTCAGTTCAACACTTTCTAAGTGACCTTTGCGGCGAATAAAAGTTGCTTGAATCATGAGAATGCTAAATTAAGCGTTGATAGCGTTGATAACAACTTTAGTGTAAGGTTGACGGTGACCTTGTTTACGGTGTGAACCTTTTTTAGGTTTGTATTTGAAAGTAACAACTTTCTTTTGTTTTCCTTGTTTTTCAACAGTACCAACAACAGAAGCTCCTTCAACAACTGGTGTACCAACAACAGTTTTTTCACCACCAACAAGAACAACTTCGTTAAATGTTACTTCTGAACCAGCTTCAACATCAAGTTTTTCAACATAGATAGCTTGACCTACTTCAACTTTAACTTGTTTTCCACCAGTTTTGATGATTGCATATGTGCTCATCGTGCACCTCCTATAAAATTTTGTTGCGGATTTTTCCGCTTGTGAAGACTCGCCTAAATCGTGAACCTCGAGAGTTGCTTACAAACGATTTTCGTGCGGTTGCACAGGATGTGCATTTAGTCAACGTTCATATTTTATCATGTTAGGCTAATTAAAGCAAGGAATATGCTAGCTCTTTTTAATGATAGTACGTTTTCATTTTTTATCTTCTGTCAAAGGATACTTTCACTAATCCCAAAACAGCTTTTTTAGTCAATTTTTCGATAGCATCAATATCAATCTGCTTAGTATTTGCCATCATTTGATAGGTCTCACTACCTTCGTGGTAATAATAGGCTGTGATGTGAAAACCATTTTTCTCATAAAAACGCACGCGCTTCAAACGTTGATCAAAATTATCAGCTTTTTCGTCCATAGGCTCAATTGCCAAAACGACTGGACGATTCCCAGCTAAATCTTTAACATCTTGCAAAATAGCTGAGCCATAACCACGATAACGAATGTTAGGGTTAACAGCTAAGAAAAATAAATAAACCACAGCTTCATTTTGTAAAATGTAAGCTAAACCGACAAAATCATCGCCATCATAATAAGCATAAAAATCTGCTAAGTCACGATAAGCCGTCAGCAACAACGGCAAATACGGTGCACGTTCAACAGCTGGAAAAGCTGATAAGTATAATTTTTTGACATCACGGGAACTTTTTGAAAAAAGTTTCACCTCTTGACGTTTTAATTCCATTGTAAATTCACCAATTCATTCATTTCTTGATAGGCGGTATCGACTTTCTCTTGCATCCTGGCATCAAGTTTTTCGCGGTATTTACCACCTTTTATAAAGTCTTCTAAAATAAGCGTACGATAATCTGAAAGAACAAAGCCTTCTGACCCTGTCACACCCTTGCTCCATACCCAAACCATTGTTGGGTGAGCTGCGACAGTTTTAATTTTCGTTTTATGATTTTTCTTTTCAAATGTCACATCCATCAAAAGACCACGTTCTGTCCAAATGTCATCAACCGTTTCTAAACGTTGATTAGAAATAAAATTTCCCATTGAATAGATAATAAATTTCTTTTCGCCGTCTTTTTCGACAGTTTCTGATGGTTCCACAACGTGAGGGTGTCCACCAAAGATAACATCTGCACCCCAATCAATCATCTTGTGATAAAGGGTTACTTGCTCTTGAGTTGGTTCGCGTTGGTATTCCACTCCCATTTGTGGCATGACAATTGTTACATCAGCTTTCTTTTCAGCTTCCTGAATTTCAGCTTTCATCTTGTCTTCATTTAAATCAGACATGTGCTTCTCATAATCCTCAGCTGACAAATTAGCTTCTAATCCATTGTAAGCATAAGAATAACCTAAAATAGCAATTTTAATACCATTAACATTTTTAATTAAAATATCTTCTTTGTCTCGGTCTTTTTTGTAAACGCCAATGCTAGGCATTCCTAATTTATCAAAGGTTTTAACGGTGTTAAGTGCACCTGAAAGACCAGAATCAAGGATATGGTTGTGAGCTAAATCGACAACATCATAACCTGTGTCTTTCATAGCATCAGCAATTTCACTCGGTGCATTGAATAAAGGATAGCCAGCTAAAGGATAATCTGGACTAATCGTTCCTTCATAGTCACCAATTGCCAAATCTGCACTTGAAATCCAGTCTTTGGCATACTCAAAGAAAGGTTTAAAATCATAAGTCCCATCAGCCTGCTCAGCACTGCCATAAAGACCATTATGGATAAGAATATCTCCATTTGCCATGACACGCGCTGTTTTGACTTTACTTGACTGAGTTTTTGATTGCTGAGTCTTACCACTTGAACTAGCCTTCTCAAATAGTAAGCCATAAAATGCTGCACCTAATAAGCTTAGCAATATGAATGCCAAGCAAGCCAACGTTGTCTTTTTATAAATTATCCTATCTAACATCCTTAATCACACCTCCATGCGACTATTATATCATTTTATGATTAGGCTTTCAGGATTTAACTGGTAAGAAAAAAACTGCCCTAAAGGCAGTTTCTATCTATTATAGTAAGTCATCGATTAAGTCATCGACTTCATCATGTTCTGCTTGTGGTGTGATTGTTGTCACTTTAATTCCTGCAACAGCACGTTCAACAAGTCCTTCAACGTCCATACGTTTTTCGTATTGTTCAACATTTTTGATTTTTGGATTTGTTTTTGGACGATCTGGCGCAAAGATAGTACAGCAATCTTCAAATGGTTGAATTGAAATATCAAAAGTATCGATTTTTTGTGCAATATCAATGATTTCCAATTTATCCATTGTGACAACTGGACGAATAATTGGCGTTGCAGTTACGGCATTAATGGCACGCATACTTTCAAGCGTTTGACTAGCCACTTGTCCAAGACTTTCACCATTGATGATAACCAAGCCATTACGTTCTTCACGAATGCGATCTGTAATACGCATCATGAAACGACGTGTCAAAGTCATCAAGTAAGCTTCTGGCGCTTTTTCCTTGATTTCTTCTTGGATTTCCGTAAATGGTACTTCGATGAAATCAATGTTACCACCGAATTTTGTCAATTTACGTGTCAAATCTTGAGCTTTCTTAAGAGCACCTGGACTTGTGTATGGTGGACTAGCAAAGTGGACAGCTTCAATATCAACCCCACGTTTAAGAGCAAGGTAACCTGCGACAGGTGAATCAATACCACCTGATAACATCAACATTCCGCGTCCAGCTGTTCCAACAGGAAGTCCTCCAGCACCTTTGATATTTTCATATGAAAGGTAGGCGGCTTCTTCACGAATTTCAACTTTAAGATTGACATCCGGCCCTTTCATTTGCGCTTGAATGTTAGGCAAAACTTCAAAGACAGCTGAACCAAGGTACTGATTCAATTCACGGCTATCCATCTCAAAGTTGTGGTCGCTACGTTTACTTGTGATTTTAAATGTCAAACCTTCATGATAAACGTCAGTCATCACATCTTGAACAGCTTTTTTAATCGTTTCTAGATTTTTTTCAACCTTGTATGATGGTGAAAATGCTTGAATCCCGAAAATTTGTTTTAATGATTCCGCAACGGGAACATAGTCAGTACCATTTAAGAAAATGTGAGCGCGGTCGCGGTCAGCCACAACACGGACATCTGGATAAATTGAAAGAACGTGTTTCATGTTACGTTTCAATTTATTGATGAAACGCATGCGGTTCTTTCCTTTAGTTGATAATTCGCCGTAGCGAACCATAATTTCTGAGTATTGCATAGTTTTCTAAAGAGAAAATCTCTTTATCCTTTCTTATTAATTATCTTACTTTTTGTGTTTTTTCGTAGACTTGTTTGAAAATTGTTAGGAATTGTTCAACTTGTCCCATATCATTGTCATCATCGAGACTAATGCGAACAGCTGACTGCGCTAGTTTTGTAGGGACTCCCATGGCAATCAATGTTCCTGCAGGTTTTCCTGCTTTTGATGAACAAGCTGATGTTGTTGAAATATAGATTTCATGTTCTTCAAAGGCATGAACTACTACTTCTCCACGTACACCTTTGATACCAAACGTTAAGATGTTTGGGGCAAAAGTATCATCTTTACCAGAGAAAATAACGATATCTTTGTGCTTAGCTAATTCGTCATAAATGATTTCTTTCATTTTGGCGATTTTTGGAAGGGCGTAAGCTTCTTTGTCAGTAACCAAGCGAAGAGCTTTCGCTGTCGCAGCAATCCCTGCAACATTTTCAGTAGTTGAGCGAAGGTCACCTTCTTGTCCACCACCGGCTAGTAATGGATTTAATTTTTTACCTTCTTTTTTATAGATAAAACCGACACCACGCACACTGTGGAATTTGTGACCAGAAAAACTTGCAAAGTCAACACGGTCTGTCAAATAATCAGCTGCTGGAATTTTACCGATAGCTTGAACAGCATCCACGTGGAATGAAATTCCTGGTTTATCAGATAGTAATTCTGAGATGGCTTTAATTGGTTGGATAGAACCAATTTCATTATTAACTGCCATGATTGAGACCAAAGTTGTATCTGGGCGCAAAAGCTCTGCTAATTTATCAACATCAACAAAACCTTTTTCATCAACTGGCGCGTAAGACACTTCAAAGCCGTGTTCGCCAAGCCATTTTGCAGATTCTTTGACAGCTGGGTGTTCGATATCTGATACGATGATGTGTTTTCCGTAGCGTTCTTTTTCAAATGCGACACCTTTAAGAACCCAGTTGTCTCCTTCAGTACCACCAGAAGTGAAAATAATTTCATCACTTTTAACGCCAAGCAAGCCAGCGATTTGCTTACGGCTTGCCTCTAGAATACGACTAGCTTTTGTTCCTAGATTGTGCAAACTTGATGGATTTCCATAAATTTTACTTGCCACTTCCTGATAAGTGCGCAAAACTTCAGGATAGGGAATGGTAGTGGCAGAGTTATCAAAGTAAATCATTTTTTCTTCCTTCACAAAAAAATCAATACTACCATTATAACACAGTCTCTCATAAGTGTGAAAGCTTTAATCTTAAGTTTTTTAAGCCTATTTTTAAGAAAATGACCTAAAATATTTCTTAAAAGAGTCCTATCTCTTACTGGACATTTAAAATGAAAAAACTATAATAGAATCATACGCGAAAAAGGAGTTAAAAATGTCTCAACATTATTCTAGAAGTCAAAAATCATCAAAAAAAGATAAGGAACAAGTCCCATCAAAGCACATTAAAAAAGGTTTCTCAGCCTTTCAAAAAACAATTGCTCTTATCGGGTCTATCCTTAGTATTATCGTAGCAAGTATCACTATCACAAACGCCTTAAAAGGCTCATCAAGTCAAAAGCCAACTGATAAATCAACGACAACTGTTGTGATTAAAGAAGGTAACAAAAGCAATAACAGTATAACTGATACTTCTGCGTCAACAACATATTCAAGTTCTGCTGCTAACAACAGTGTTTACAATAGTGACACTAATAGCAACAATGCAACTTATGACTCTAGCTCAGATTCTACAACTTACAGTTCAAGTGCTGATACAACACAAGACAACACTCAAACAAGTTCTCAAGCGACATCTGATACTACTGCAGAAAGTGTTACTGAAACAAATCAATAAAATCAAGAGGAATGGGACGATAAAATTCCTTATCATCCCACCTCTTTTTTACTAGGTAAAATAAACTCATGACTTATATTGACACGCTAAATTGGATTCACTCTCACAAAGCTAATGGTCGCCGACCAAGTTTAGAGCGCATGTGCCATCTCCTTAACTTACTTGATAACCCGCAAAATAAATTTCCAGCTGTTCACGTTGTGGGAACTAACGGCAAAGGCTCTACAACTAGTTTTCTCCAACATATCTTAACAGCATCAGGTTATAAAACAGGTACCTTCACATCTCCTTTTATAACGCGCTTTAATGAACGTATCGCTATCGATAGCAAAGAAATTTCTGATAGCGATCTGGTTAAAACAGCACAGGCAATTAAACCTATCGTAGATAGCAATGACTTTCAAGAAAAAGTTGGTAAGGTAACAGAATTTGAACTTGTCACAGCTCTTATGTTCTATTACTTTGCAACTATCAATCCTGTCGACGTCGCCGTTATTGAAGCTGGTATTGGTGGTACTTTTGACTCAACCAATGTCTTTACAGCGAGAGCAGTTATCTGCCCATCAATCAGTATCGACCACCAAGAAACACTGGGGAAAACTCTTACTGAAATTGCTGGTCATAAAGCTGGTGTTTTAAATCCTCACGTTCCTTTTATTCTTGGTCAAATGACACCAGAGGTCCAAAAAGTATTTCATCAAAAAACTAAGGAGCTCGATTGTCCGACATATGAACTGGATAAAGAGTTCTCAATCAGAGAAAATGGTGAAATCTTTGATTTTCATTATAAAGATATAAGCATTGCAAACATCACTTTATCAATGCTTGGTCATCATCAACGAACTAATGCCTCGTTAGCTGCTATGGCTGCTATCATCCTTAAATCGTATTTCAAAAATATTACTAAAACAACTATCAAAAATGGCTTAGAAAACACGGTTTGGGCTGGGCGTTGTGAGTTGATGCGACCAAACCTCATGTTAGATGGTGCACATAACGAAGATTCGATTGCAAAATTAGTCGACGTGCTAAAAAAAGACTTTTCAAATCGCAACATTCACATCCTCTTTGCAGGCTTAGGGCGTAAGCCTTTGACACAAATGCTCGAAGAACTATCCGCATTTGACTTAGCGGTGACTAGTTTTGATTTCTATCAAGCACAAGCTTTGTCAGATTATCCTGAAAAATATAAAAAAGTTGCTGATTACAAAGACTGGCTTGCTGACGACGAAAATAATCCTGAAGATTTCTTTGTTGTCACCGGTTCACTTTATTTCATCTCAGAAGTTCGCAACTTTTTACTCAATCAATAATCCCACCTAATTTTCAGATGGGATTTCTTTTTGATTAGTTTAGACTTTCAGCAAATTTACGTTTGATAAAGTTGGCTGAATTTTCAAGTTTAGCTTCTTCGTCAGCTGGCAAAGTTAATTTTACTTGCTCGATAATACCTTCTCGTCCAACAATAGCTGGATAGCTAAGGTAAGTATCTAGCGGTTCATAGTAATTAGAAACCGGTAATTCTTCATGGCTATCTGAAACAACTGCAATCGCCAAACGAATAGCTGCACTTGCAATCCCATAGCTTGTGTATTTTTTACCATAAAAGACCGTATGTCCACCAATCATGGCTTCATGTGCAATTTCCTCAAGCGTCGCTTGGTCTGTAAAGTTAGAAATTGGTTGTCCTTTGACACGAACTTGACTCCAAGCCGTAAATTGTGAATTTCCATGTTCGCCAAGGTTATAACCGTAAACGCTACGCGCATCAACACCAAAACGTTCTGCAACGGCACGTTTCATACGAGCAGTATCTAGCAAAGTACCTGTACCAATAACACGTTCCTTTGGAAGACCTGAGTAGTGTTGATAGAGACTAGTAATAACATCAACTGGATTTGAAATAGCTACAATAATCCCTTTAAATCCAGCCTCTTTTAGCTTTTTAGCAACTAAAGGCACTTCTTTCGCTGTAAAAGCTAACTCCGCAAAACGGTCTGCATTTGGATTATCTTGAAGTTTGATATTTCCTAGAGCTGAGATAACCACATCGGCATCTGCTAAAGCTTCATAATCATTAATCACAATATTGGCATGTTGATTGAGATTCGCTGCAGCATCACGGAAATCAACCGCATCTGCGGTGACTTTTTTCTCATTGGTATCAATTAAGACATAATCATCAAAAGCCCCTTGAGCAATCAGTCCGTGAGCAACAGTTGAGCCAACATGACCCATTCCAATAATTCCAACCTTACGTGACATAAAATAACCTCCTTATAAAGTTATCAATCATTATAGACCTTTACCTCTAAAAATACGAAAAAAACCTAACAAGAAATGTTAGGTTACAGTTATTATTTCAAAAGATCTTGCAAAGGACCAAAAATAATTTTTTCAAGGTCTGCTACATAAACTGACAATGATTGTTGAGCACCAAGATAAGCTTTAAGAACAGGATTTGCTTCGATTTTAGCACCTAATTCTTGCATTTTAGTTTGTTCATCACCAGTCGGCATTTGACCTGATTGCAATTTGGCATAAAGACCTTGTTGGAATTCAGTGAATTCTTTAAATAAAGCTTTTGCTTCTTCGTCAGCATCAATCGCAGTACGGCATTCTTGTGCTTTTTTGTATTCAGGAAGAACACGGATTTCGCGTTCTAGTTCATTTGCCAAATCATAAATGTTTGCCATGATATTTCTCCTTAATTAATATGAATGTTATAGTCAGTGTTTTCACTGATGACTGTTTTAGCATGTTCCAAATCTTTAGCATTCTTAAATGAAATTTGTAAAATCCCATTAATATCTTCACGGTTTTCTTCATTGACATGAATATTAACCAAAGATGTTCCGCGAAGCAATTCCAAGATTTTTAAGATAACATCTTCTTCATCGGGAACATCGATAAAAAGATCGAAGGCACTTTCCACACCACCACGTTTATGAATTTGCATTTCCTTACGCGTTTCTTTGGCGTGGTTAAAATAATTCCAAATCGCATCCCCATCACCTTGTAAAACGAGTTTCTTAACCTCATCGAGTCTATCCTTAAAATCATCGATGCGATTAGCAACAGCTTCTTTATTAGTCAAGAGAATGCTGGTCCACATGCCGGGCTCACTTTCAGCAATACGTGTCATATCACGAAAAGCACCCGCCGCAAAATGATTAGCCATTTCATGCTCTGCTGCATAATCACCAGCCTGCTCCATCAAACTTGCTGCAAGGACATGTGGGAAATGTGAAATTTGACTCGTTACGCGGTCATGCTCTGCTGCATCAATTTCCACGTAGCGCGCATGTAAACCAGATAAAATCTCCTTAAGCTCAGCAATTGTTCCATCAACCGTTAAAGAAGATGGAGTAAAAATGTAATACGCATTTTCAAATAAATTCACATCGGCGGCAATTGCCCCTGACTTGTGAGAACCTGCCATTGGATGTGAGCCGACAAAGCGAATACCTTTACCAGCCAAGTATTTTTCTCCCGCCTCAACAATATCACGTTTCGTTGAACCGGCATCCGTAATAATCACATTCTCTTTCAAGTTCATTTCAGAAAGCGTCTTAATAAACTCAATGGTCTGTTTAATCGGAACTGCCAAAATAATCACATCTGCTAGGGGTGCAAATTCTTTAAAATCTGCTGTCGCTTCATCAACAATCCCACGCTCAAGTGCAACATTTCGTGATTTGTCAGAACGATTGTATCCTAAAATTTTGTAATCTGGGTGGTCACGCTTAATTCCTAAGGCAAGAGATCCCCCAATCAAACCTAAACCTGCAACGTAAATCACTTTATTTTCCATAGTTTCTCCATTTCCGGATAACAATACCTTATAGAAAGAAGCTGAGGACTTTTGTCTCAGCTTCTGTCAACTGTTTATGCATTAAAAATGTTTGACATAATCACGATGACGAGCGACAGCTTCTTTTAGTTCTTCGAGATTGTCAGAAGAAAATTTTTCAAGAATCTCATCAGCCACAACCGTTGCCACAACTGCTTCCATAACAACACCTGCTGCTGGAAGAGCCGTTGGATCTGAACGTTCGACAGTTGCTTTATAAGGCTCGTGAGTTTCAATATCAACTGACATCAAAGGTTTATAAAGCGTTGGGATAGGTTTCATGACACCACGCACAACAATTGGTTGTCCGTTTGTCATACCTCCTTCAAAACCACCAAGATTATTAGTACGGCGTGTGTATCCTTCTTCTTCGTTCCAGAGGATTTCATCCATTACTTGGCTACCTTTAAGGTAACCATCTTTGAAACCAAGTCCAAACTCAACACCTTTGAAGGCATTAATTGAAACAACGGCACCAGCAATCTTAGCATCAAGTTTCTTATCCCATTGCACATAAGAACCAAGTCCAACAGGAACACCACCAACAACTGTTTCGACAACACCACCAATGGTATCTCCGTCCTTTTTGATTTGGTCAATATAATCTTTGATTTCTTGTTCACGTTCTTGGTTAACAATTGACACTTCTGATTGGCTAGCTAATTCTTTAATTTGTGAAACAGTGAGTCCTTCTGGAACATCAACTTCTTTACCGCCAAAGACCACAACGTGGTTAGCAATTTCAATGTCCAACTCAGCCAAAATACGTTTTGCCACAGCACCAACTGCCACACGCATTGTTGTTTCACGCGCAGAAGAACGTTCTAGAGAATTACGCAAATCTTCAAAGCGATATTTCATTCCACCTACAAGGTCAGCATGACCAGGACGTGGATGAGTAATTTTACGTTTTGTTTTAAGAGCATCATCAATATCTTCAACAGCCATAATATCTAACCATTTTTCGTGGTCTTTATTAATAACGTTAAGGGTAATTGGAGCTCCTGTTGTTTTTCCATGACGTACGCCAGATGTGATTTCAACCTTATCTGACTCAATTTTCATACGTCCGCCACGACCGTAACCGCCTTGGCGACGTTTCAAATCAACATTAATATCTTCGGCAGTTAAAGGAAGTCCCGCAGGAACTCCTTCAATAATAGCCGTTAAACGCGGTCCGTGAGATTCACCAGCTGTCAAATATCTCATATTATTTCTCCAAATACTCTTTCATCTCTTCAAGGGGGATCTGATTGATCGCTGCGCTACCAAGCTCTGGTACAATGACAGTCTTAATCATTTTACCACGAGCTTTTTTGTCATGTACTAAAGCTCCGTAAAGCACCTCAACATCCCATGGTTGGTAGTCTGTTGGCAAACCAAATTTTTGGCACATTTCAAAAATCTCTTTAGTGATACCTTTAGGCATTAAACCTTTTGCTTCGGCAACACGAGAAATTTGTACCATACCAATGGCAACAGCTTCACCATGCATCACTTTACCATAGCCTGCAGTTGCTTCAACGGCATGACCAATGGTGTGACCAAAGTTAAGATAAAGACGAACACCATTATCAAGTTCATCTTCTACAACAACTTTACGTTTTACATTACATGAGCGATAGATAATGCTTTCTGCATGTTTTAAAATGCTTTCAGGCGAACCATCCATAGCAGAAAGTTCGTCCCAAAGTTCAACGTCTTCAATCAAACCATACTTGATAACTTCCCCCATACCTTCAATGAGTTCTCGTTTCCCAAGAGTTTGAAGGGTTTCAGGATCGATTAAAACACCATTTGGTTGCGTAAATGTTCCAACCATATTTTTAGCAAATGGTGTATTAACACCTGTTTTACCACCAATTGATGAATCCACTTGAGCCGTTAGACTCGTCGGAATTTGCAAGAAATGAATTCCGCGCATATAAGTAGACGCTACGAAACCAGCTAAATCTCCAACGACACCTCCGCCAAGCGCAACGATTCCATCGCTACGTGTCATACCATTTTTAACCAAAAATTCATATGCTTTATTGACTGTTTGAAGATTTTTTGATGCTTCACCTTCTAGAAAATCAAAAACAATCACTTCAAAGCCAGCGTTCTCAATGCTAAGCTTAACTTTTTCAGCATACAAACTTCCAACATGGTTATCTGTAATAAGGGCGATTTTTTGAGGTTGCCAAAGTGATTTTACCCAATCACCGGCTTTAGCTAAGACACCTTTTTCAATCACAATATCATAAGGTGATTGTGGGAGATTAACATTCAATTTCATTAGCGTCACCTGTTTTTTATCCTATTTTGTATTGTACTTTTCTTCCAAAGCTGACCAAATCTCAGCCGTTGGCATAGTCTCACCAGTCCAGATTTCAAAAGCTTCTGCTGCTTGGAATAACAACATACCCAAGCCATTAAGCGCTTTGAGACCTTTGCTTCGAGCTAATTTCAAGAATGGTGTTTCAAATGGTTGATAAATTGTATCAGCCACCAAAAGACCTTCAGGAAACTCAAAGTCTTCTGTGATAATCATTGATTTACCATCCATTCCAACACTTGTCGCATTGACAAAAAGTTGTGATTCTAACACTTTTTCTTGAATTGTCTTCAAATCTTCGACTGGATAAACAGTAATAGATACACCAGTTTTATCAGAAAGTTCCTGTGCTTTTTGACGTGTCGCATCCAAGAACTTTGTCTGATTGAAAATGTTAATATGACCTGCTCCATTAAGAGCAGCTTGGGCAATAAGAGCTGTCGCAGCTCCACCACCACCAAGAATAGTCATTGTCTTGCCTTTAACATCAAAATCAGCAAAAGTTGCAAGGCTTCTAAAGAAACCAATACCATCAGTATTGTGGCCAACCAACTTGCCGTCACGATTAATAGCGGTATTAACCGCGCCAATCAATGCAGCTGAGTCTGTCAACTCATCCATATAAGGCATAACTTTTTGTTTGTATGGCATTGAAATATTCACACCAAACATGTCATAACGTTTAACATTTTCCAAAGTAACCGCTAGGTCTTCCTCAGGAATATCCCAGGCAACATAAACACCATTTACACCTGTTTTATCAAAAGCGTAATTGTGAATAAATGGTGAAATAGAGTGTTTAATCGGTGTTGCCACGACAGCGGCTAAGCGAGTGTATCCATCAATCTGCATCAAGTACCTCCCTAATACGTTTCATATCAGCAAGAGCAACCTGTCCAGGTGCACTTGCTTGGTCTAGGCTTGCAAATGACCATGATGAGCCGAATACATCAACAGCAAAACGTGAAACACGTCCAAGTTTGCCCATTGACATAGTCGCATACTCTTGTTCAGGATTTAGTGTTTTAAATCCACGAGTGTAGTTCATCAAGTCAATAACATCTTGTTCACTTTGGGGCATAACAGCAACCTTAACTACACGAGGAGCTAGGGCTGTTAATTCAGAAAATGATTCCATCAAGTTTTCAGGAGTCTCTTCAAAATTATGATAAGATAAAACTAGATTTGGAAACTCTAACATTTGTTGAAAGGCTTCTTTATGTGAAAAATATTCAAAATCGATATAATCTGGGTGGTAAATAGCATTAATATTTTTCAAAAGCTCAACGTATTCGTCATCAGATAAGTTAAGATTACCACCTTCTTTATCTGTGCGAATGGTAAAAATAATTTCTCTGCCAGAAAATTTTTCAAAGATAGCTGGCGCAACAGTCATGATATCTTCTTTGGCTAAGTAATCAGCTCGCCATTCAATGATATCCACATCTTCAAATCTCGAAATATCAATCGACTGCGCCTCTTCTAAATCTTTCGGCATAATAGGTACTACTATTTTCATTTCTCAACCTTTATTGTAAATACTTTCAAATAATTACTGCTCATATCTGCCTTGTTAACAGTGAAATCACTTGGCAATTGTTGCAAGCGAATATATTCATGCTTAACAGAAGCAAATCCTTTTTCCAATTGTTTCTTAAACTGTGCCACAGTCAAATTAGCTACATTTGTAGAAGCAATGATTGTGCCATCATCTGATAAAACTTCTAGTGCTTGACTAATGAGACGGTGATAGTCTTTAGCAACTGAAAATGTTTGTTTTTTATTACGAGCAAAACTTGGTGGATCGATAACAATCAAATCAAAAGTCAAGTTTTTACGTTTAGCGTATTTGAAATATTCAAAAACATCCATGACCACAAAATGATGATTTGTCACATCAAGGCCATTGGCTTCAAAATGCGCTTGAGACAGTTCACGAGAACGTTTAGCTAAGTCTACAGAAGTTGTTTCAATCGCACCACCCATAGCTGCTGCAACTGAGAAAGCTGCTGTATAAGAAAACATATTTAGAACACGTTTTCCAAGACCTAGTTCATTAATTAAAGCATCACGGACTTCATGTTGATCTAAAAAGATACCTGTCATCAGGCCATCATTCATAAAAACACTGTATTTGACACCATTTTCCAAAATGGTAAAGGTTTCAGGTGCTTCTTGACCATAAATGTGAGCTGACTCATAATCAAGTCCTTTAAAGCGAATTTTTTCATATCCGCCTTTAACCGCAGGATAAACTTTTTGAAGGGCTTTAACAATGATATCACGATACTGATAAACAAAAGTGTTGTACCAAGAAAATACAACAAAATCAGCATAACGATCTATCGTCACACCACCGAAATTATCGCCATCTTGATTAAATAATCGATAAGCTGTTGTTAAATCAGAGTTTTCAAAGTGTTGACGCTTCTGCTTAGCCTTACTAAACAAGCTTTCAAAATAAGACTCTATCAAATCAACCTTGCCATTTCCTAAGAACCAACCAATCCCTTTATTTTGACGAGATAGGTAAGCTGTTCCTAAAAACTGACGTGAGTGATTGTAAAGAGCAACTAACTGATTATCTAAATCAAGTTGATGAAAATCTTTTCCATCCAAAAGTTGAATACCACGCTTAATTTTCTTTTCAACGAAAGAATCCACGTATAGTTTGTTCATGAAGCCTATTATATCAAAAATTCAGAATTTTTCCCACTAAATTTTATATTTCACAGGCATAAGAACCAACTTTTTACGCCTAAACAAGGGGATTCCATTAAAGATTAGAGAAGTAAAATAGATAACAGAGTTATTTTTGCATCTAATACACTAAAAATAATAGTCACTATCTGAAATCTTGTCTTCAAATGCTGACTTTTTTATCACCACAAACTTCTTTTACTTCCTTTGAAACACCTTCAATATGCACTACGGTTCTTTGTACTAAAAATTTCTTCTTTATGATATAATGGGGACTGAGATTTTATCTTTAGGAAAAAAAGAATAAAGGAAGTTCCTACAGTGAAAAAAATGAAACAAATTATCTCTCACGTGGTTAATACACGTTTGGGATTTATTTTGACACTTTTAGTCTTGTATTGGCTAAAAACTATGTGGGCTTATCACGTTGACTTTAGTCTCGGACTAGAGAATCCGTATCAACTTTTATTATCAATTATCAATCCTATTCCGCTAGGATTGCTTCTACTCGGGTTAAGCCTTTATATTAAGAGAACGCGTGTTTTTTATATCGTTAGTTGGATTATCTACACAATATTAAATCTTCTACTTATTTCTAACGCGATTTATTTCCGTGAATTTTCGGATTTCATTACTGTAAGTGCTATGCTAGCAAGTAGTAAAGTTTCTGCTGGTCTTGGTGACTCAGCCCTTAACTTACTGCGTGTTTGGGATATTATTTACATTATTGATTATATCGTTCTACTTGCACTATTTGCTACTAAGAAAATAAAAGTTGATAATCGTCCATTTAACAAACGCGCAAGCTTTGCTATTACGGCCTTATCAACTCTATTCTTTTCAATTAACCTTTTCATGGCCGAAATTGATCGACCTGAATTGTTAACTCGTGGTTTTTCAAATGTTTATGTGGTTAGAGCGCTTGGCTTGCCGTCATTTACAGCCTATAGTGCTAATCAAACCTATCAAACAGAAAAAGTTCGTAGCGAAGCCACCGCTTCTGACCTAAAAGAAGCTAAAAAATATGTTTCAGAGCATTATGCAGCACCAAATTCAAAATATTTTGGTATTGCTAAAGGACGAAACGTCATTGTTATCCACTTAGAAAGTTTCCAACAATTTTTGATTGATTACCATTTGCAAGTTGACGGAAAATCATATGAAGTCACTCCGTTCTTGAACTCGCTATATCACTCAAATTCAACTCTAGCTTTTTCAAACTTCTTCAACCAAGTTAAAGCCGGTAAAACATCTGATGCTGAAACCTTGATGGAAACGTCATTATTCGGTCTCAGCAGTGGTTCATACCTTGTTAACTACGGTGGAACAAATACTGCTTACGCTGCCCCATCAATCCTTGGACAAACTGATGATTACACAAGTGCTGTTTTCCACGGTAACGTTGGTACCTTCTGGAACCGTAATAATGCCTATAAACAATGGGGTTACAACTACTTCTTTGATTCATCATATTTCACAAAACAAAACAGTGAAAACTCATTCCAATATGGATTGAATGATAAATACATGTTTGCTGACTCAATTAAATACCTTGAGCACATGCAACAACCTTTCTATACTAAGTTTATTACTGTAAGTAACCACTACCCATACACAAGTTTAGCTGGTAATTCTGATGAAGAAGGTTTCCCATTAGCTAAAACCAATGATGAAACAATCAACGGTTACTTCGCAACTGCTAACTACTTAGATTCTGCCGTCAAAGCTTTCTTTGATTATTTGAAAGAATCTGGTTTATATGATAATTCGATTATCGTCCTCTACGGTGACCACTACGGTATCTCAAACTCAAGAAACACTGATTTGGCGCCACTTCTTGGAAAAGATTCTGAAACATGGACTGGTTATGATAACGCCATGTTACAACGTGTTCCTTACATGATTCATATTCCAGGATTTACTGAAGGACACATCAGCAACACCTTTGGTGGTGAAGTTGACAACTTACCAACGCTTCTACACTTGCTAGGTATCGATACAAGCAACTACGTTCAACTCGGACAAGACTTGCTTTCTAGCGATAATAAACAAATCGTAGCCTTTAGAACATCAGGCGATTATGTGACACCAACTTATACAAGTTATAGCGGTCACCTCTACTACACTGACTCTGGTCAAGAAATTACAAACCCTGACGAAAACACTCAAGCAGCAACTAAAGCTATTCGCGATGCTGTTGCTAAACAACTTTCTGTCAGCGACGAAGTTCAAACTGGTGACCTACTTCGATTTGATAAGAATGGTTTAAAAGAAGTCGATAGTTCTTCAATTTCTTATACACATTCTCTTAAAACACTTAAATCAATCGAGAAAAAACGCGGTGACGAGTCAACTAGTCTATATAGCGAAAATGGCGACAAATCAACAGTCGATCTCTTCAAAGCACCAAGCTACATGCAACTTCACGAAAGTTCAAATAGCTCAAGCTCTGAATAAGTACTCATAATTAAAAAGTCTTGCTAGGTTTAGCAAGACTTTTTTTGATACCTTCATTTCTAAGTTTGGTAAATATTCATCGAAAGTACGGTGAATAAAGAACAATACTTTCATTGTACAACTAACTCTTAGGGTAACCATTTTGCTTCTCCTATCGCTCTAATTTCAGCACTAATCAAATTTTATACTAAATCTATAAATTATTGATATAGAACCATAAAGACAAAAAAAGACTAACCAAAGGCTAGCCTTTATTAATTCTTATTTACCAAGTTTAGCTTTAGCTGCATCTGCAAGAGCTGTGAAAGCTGCTGCATCGTTAACTGCTAAATCAGCAAGCATTTTACGGTTAACTTCGATTTCAGCCAATTTCAAACCGTGCATCAATTGTGAGTATGACAAACCGTTCATACGAGCTGCCGCATTGATACGAGTGATCCAAAGTTTACGGAAATCACGTTTTTTCTGACGACGGTCACGGTATGCATAGTAGTAAGAGTTCATTACTTGTTCTTTTGCAGTACGGAACAAGATATGTTTTGCACCATAGTAACCTTTAGCAAGTTTCAATACACGTTTACGACGTTTGCGTGATACAACGCCACCTTTAACACGAGCCATTTATATTCTCCTCCAAATAATTCTTAATAATATCGAGTAATTGCTTTAGTCTTATTTAAGACCTGAAAGCATTGCTTTAATACGTTTGAAATCTCCTGAGTGCACCATAGCTGCTTTACGAAGATGACGACGTTGTTTTTTAGTTTTACCGTGGAAACGGTGTGAAGTAAATGCGCGGAAGCGTTTCAATCCACCAGAACCTGTACGTTTGAAACGTTTAGCTGATGCGCGGTGAGTTTTTTGTTTTGGCATTTTAGAATTCTCCTCTTAAAATAGTTTAAAATTGACAATTATTTTTTGTCTGGAATTGGAGCAAGTTGCATGAACATTTGACGTCCATCCATCTTAGCTCTTTGCTCAATAATAGCAATATCTTGCGTTTTTTCTGCAAATTCCGCCAATACCTTTGCTCCAATTTCTTTGTGAGTAATCATACGACCTCTAAAGCGAATTGAGACTTTCACTTTGTTTCCTTTTTCAAGGAATTTACGGCCGTTACGAAGTTTAGTCTCGAAGTCACCTTTATCGATAACTGGGCTAAGACGAACTTCTTTAACAGTCACAACGCTTTGTTTTTTACGTTGTTCCTTACGTTTCTTTTGATACTCAAATTTGAACTTTCCGTAGTCCATAATTTTAGCAACAGGTGGCGTAGCTTGTGGCTGAATTAGAACCAAGTCAACATTAGCATCATCAGCAATAGCTTGTGCTTCTGACAATGGTCTAATTCCTAGTTGTTCACCATCAAGACCAACGAGACGAACTTCGCGAACGCGGATTTCATCGTTAATGAATAGATCTTTCTTAGCTATGATCTTCACCTCTTTATTTTTTTAGAGAAAAACGAAACGGACTTGATAAATCAAGCCCGCACACACGTAATATTCCATTCGGAATCTTTGATATGTTGGGCCAGACAACCGTAGTCGCAAGGCGAGAAGCTCTCACTTCTGCTTTTCTCATTGATTATATTCTATCATAGAGACTAGTCCATGTCAATGATTTTTTCCGCTTTTTCTTGAATAAATTTCACAACACCATCAATATCAACACCAGTTGTATCAAATGTGATGGCATCTTCTGCTGCTTTTAATGGTGAAACCTTACGGTGACTATCTTTATAATCACGTTCTGCGATTTCACGTTTAAGTGTTTCAAAATCAGTTTTGATTCCTTTTTCTTGGTTTTCTTTGAATCGACGTTCTGCACGTTCTTCAACAGAAGCAATCAAAAAGATTTTAAGTTCAGCGTCGGGTAAAACAACTGTACCAATATCACGACCATCCATAATGATGGCACCATTTTTAGCAATACGACGTTGTTGTTCAACAAGTTCTTCGCGAACTTCTGGAATAGCGGCTACCCATGACACATTATTTGTCACATCGTTTTGACGAATAGCAAGGGTAACATCTTTATCCCCAACAAAAACAGTCTGACTGCCATCTTCTGCTCGACCAAATGACACTGGGTTATTGGCCAATACTTTTAAAATTTCTTCTACATTATCTTCTGTTAAATTATTTTGTAACGCTAAATAAGTTGCTGAACGGTACATTGCTCCAGTATCAAGATAAGTATAGCCAAGATTTTTAGCAATAATCTTGGCTACTGTACTCTTACCACTTGAAGCAGGACCATCAATCGCAATTCTAATTGATTTCATGATTCCTTTTCTTCCTAATTAATGTGTACTTCATCTCCAGGATTTGCATACCAGTATCCTGAAGTCATGTGGTCAGGATTAAGTTCATAGAGTTTGTCAACTGAAATTCCTGCACGTGCAGCAATTGATGCCGCACCTTCACCAGACATAACTGTAATGGTATCCCCATTACCTTCACTTGATGATTCAGTTGTGTCACTTGAACTAGCATCTGTAGACGAAGCTTCCGTTGATTTTTGTGAGCTTTCTGAACTTGTCGCTTCAGATGAAGAGACAACACTAGATGAAGCGCCATAAAAATTAGATGTTTCTGACGCTTTATCACCACCACGATTTGAAGTGTAAAAAACAACAAACAAAATCGCAACAACAATAACAAAGAAAACACTCAATAAAGCTGTCAACAAAGGTGTGCTGATAACCGAACCTTTTGTTTTACGGCTAATTCTGATTTCGTTGTCATCGACTACTTTTTCTTCCCATGGTTGTTTTGCCATAATGTCCCCTTGTTAAATATATCAATTCATATTACAATAATAATATGAAAGTATCAATTATTCCTGAAAAATGTATTGCCTGTGGCCTCTGCCAAACATACTCTAATCGATTCGATTACCATGACGATGGCATTGTAAAATTTGCTGATTCTGATTTATTAGAACAAACAGTTCCAGACTCAGACAAAGACACCCTTCTTGCTGTCAAATCTTGTCCAACCAAAGCTCTTACAATTTAGTAGGAGCTTTTTTGTTAGACTTATAAGCTTCAAAATAATCAAGTTTGATAAAATTATCCGTCAATTCAACTGTACCTCGAAAATCAGGATGAACAGCTAGAGCATCTAAGAAATACTTCTTAGGCCATTTGCGCATGTAAAAAATCCTATCTGTTTGATTTTTAATTTTTAAAACTAAACCAGATCTATTGACTTCAATTTTTTCAATCTGTGCAATCGCAACACTTGATTTTTTAAATGGGTTAAGTGATACAATACGCAGTTTACCATCTTCTTCAATAACGAAATAACGATGGAACCCTAACCCTACCAAAACAATAAAGGCAGCAAATAAAACAAAGAATTGACTCGGTATTTTTGTCCGCTCGAATAATAATGACAAACCGATAAACATTGGAACCATTGCAATTGACCAATAAATAATTGACCAAGATAATTCTGGTTGCCAATGGTATCGAATCTTTCCAAAGATTTTAATCATTGCGGTCCTCCATTTAGCTAATTCTAAAAAATAAGGCTTAGATAAAGATTAATTATTTTTGAACGATTCCAATAATGACATCCACTGCTTTTTCCATTGTTTGAAGGCTGACAAACTCAAAGCGTCCATGCATATTTTCTCCACCAGCAAATAAGTTTGGTGTCGGAATACCCATAAATGAAATCTTAGAACCATCTGTTCCACCGCGAATTGGTTCAATAACCGGTTTAATGTCTAAATCTTCCATGACTTCTTTGGCCAATTCAACTGGAGTCATATCTTTTTCAATGACTTTCTTCATGTTGTAATATTGGTCGTTCACTGTGATAAGAACACAGTCTTTACCAAGTTCAGCATTCATCTTATCAGCGATTTCTTGAACTAATTTTTTACGATTTTCAAATGATTCGTCTTCAAAATCACGGATAATATATGAACTATGTGCTTTTTCAACAGCGCCTTCCATACCATGTAAATGGAAGAATCCTTCATAGCCTTCTGTTTTTTCTGGGCGATCAGCTTCTGGTAATTGATTGTGGAAATCAATAGCTAATTGCAAAGCATTAATCATTTGATTTTTAGCAGTACCAGGGTGAACATTACGTCCCATGAAATCAATCTCTAAACTTGCAGCGCTAAATGTTTCGTATTGAAGTTCGCCAAGTGGACCACCATCAACAGTGTAAGCAAAATCAACATTGAAATCATCAACGTCAAATTTATTAGCTCCAACACCAATTTCCTCATCTGGTCCAAAGCCGACACGAATTTCACCGTGTTTAATTTCAGGATGAGTAACCAAGTATTCAATCGCTGTCATGATTTCAGCAATTCCAGATTTATCATCTGAACCAAGAAGAGTTGTACCATCAGTTGTTACCAAAGTTTGTCCAAGGTAATTGTTCAAATTTGGAAACTCTTCTGGTGAAAGTGCATAGCCAGATTGACCAAGTTCAATAGAACCGCCAGCATAATTTTCGATAATTTGTGGGCTGATTCCTTCTGAATTAAAATCAGCTGTATCCATGTGAGCAATAAAACCGATTTTACGTGTTTTAGTTGAATCGTTAGCTGGTAACGTACCAACAAGGTAACCATTTGTTAGATAATGCACGTCTTGCAAACCAACAGACTCCATCTCAGGTTTCAAAACATTCAAAGCAAAATCGACTTGAGTTTGAGTCGATGGCGTTGTTGTACTATCTGGATTACTACGTGTATTAATCTTAACGTAGGTCAAAAAACGATTTAATAAGTTTTCGTAAGACATCTTTCACCTCTATTTTTCTCGTTAACTATTATATCACATAATCGGTTAAAAAAAACAACCCCAAAGGTTGTTTTTTAGGTCAGCTTCACTCAAAAATTAACAGATTTATTGCGAAACGTGGTAGTATGCCTTGTTAGCTAAATCCCCTGAATTTATATCAGCTGACGAAATCACACGATCCTTTGAAACATCTGTTGGATCAGATTGACCATTCAAATAATCTGATGAAAAAGCCGTATTAGCTGGGACAATATACAAGGTAACATTTGATCTTGCGCCAGTCTGAACATCTAGTAGTAGAATACCATTTTGATCGATATCTAAAATATTAGGGGTCATTCCTTCGGTAGTTAATCCAGTGTTATTAAAGGTTAAAACATTTCCAGATGCATTTTGCCAATTTCCTGCCATCGTAGCATAGTCTGCTTTTAAAATAGCACCTGTATAAATGGGAGCAATCTCTTTTTCAACTTGTGTTGATGAAGCTTCAGTCGATGAAGGCTGACTTTCTAAAGAAACTGACGATGACGAAGCACTACTTTTACTTGAACTTGAAGATGTTACTTTAGTACTTGTTTTCGTTGCTGTTGAAGATTGTTTGCTATGATTATTGGTATGACTTGTACAACCTGTCACCATGCAAAGTGACAAGACTAAAGCCAGAACAAGTTTTACACTCTTTTTCATCGCTATTCCTCCTTTTACCAAGTAAATCGTCCTATGTAATCAATACTTTCATCAAGTGCATGTGAGAGTTTTGGTGAAACACTCGTATACTGCCAAGCGGCTGTATTTGAATAATATGACAAAGATTTAGCTGATTCTTGATCTAAGTAAGTATAAGCATACAAGTAATGCGCTACCCATAGATTTGATAAACCAAATTTAGCTGTATTTAATTTTCCACCTTTAGTGTCCAACCAACTTGCCATTGTGTAGTAAACATTGTTACTGTAACCAAGACGAGTCATTTCATCTTTCCACGCTTGGGTATTAGCATTAAGGTCACCATTTAGCATGCTACGTTCTTCCATGTCATTGACCATTGTCGTTGAGCCTGAAAGTCCCATCGATTGCGCTACACGAACAAAATATTGTGCTTCTGCTCTTGCTTCAGCTGCTGTTTCATAATGAGAATAATGATAAGCTGATACTCTCAAACCAGCTGCTTGCGCATTAGCGATTTGCGCTCTAGCATAAGGATTTGTGTAAGAAGTTCCTTCTGTTAACTTAACAACAACACCCGTAATTCCTTGACTCTTCAAACGTTGATAGTCACTAACAGAAATGACACCATTATGGCTACTAATATCAATGAAATAAGACGGCGCGTGTTGTGCAGGCTCATCAGAATTCAAAGCATATTGCCCTAAGTTAAATCCTGAGGTTGTATTGTCTGTGAAATCAACATAAACATGAACAGTATAGTTACCTTTGATGTAGCCATGATTTTTCTCATTAACCATGACAGTCACTACACCATCATACACATCAGAAGTTGTGTACCAATGAAGGTTAGATTGATTACTTTCTGACCATGCTGCAACAGTAACGGATTTGATTTTTTTAGTATTTTCAGACTCAGCTACACGAACTTTTAAAGTACCACCATTTGCATCATGATTTTGAACCGTTACAGATGGGGCAACAACATACTTATCTGTTGATAAATCAACACCACTTGTTGATGATAAAGCTTCTAATGAATGACTAACTTGGCTTTGACCATAGATGTGAATATTGTAATGCCCAGATTCAAAGTTATGTTCTTTAGGCGAGAAGGTTAAGATATAAGTCCCATCAGATTGTTTAATAGCCTGATACCATTTAATATCATCTTGACCGTTCAAACTTGTCCAAACTGGAATTGTAATACCAGTTACATACACTGGAACATTTGAAACAGTCACCTTAACTTTAACGTCGCTTTCTTTTGTAACTGTCGCTTTAATCTCTGGTTTCGGCACATTAATGCTTGTTGCACTGATACATGTCATTTGACCATTGATAACAGCGTAGGTATGGATAAGATATGTTCCATAATCGCCAGTATATTTTGCTGTTAGTTGACTATCTGCTGGAACTTGATACCAGATAAGATCATCTTGATCATTCTTAGCTGACCATACCGCATGCATAACTTTTAAATTAGAGCTGACATCACTTGGCATGCTGATGTTAATACCATTCTGATCTACACTTGCTTGAACCTTAACATCACCAAATTGGTAATCAAATTCAAAGCGTGTTTCAAGCAAAGCTGTTTGACTATTTGTGACACGGCTATTTCCATAGACGTGAACATTGTAAGTGCCAGCTTCTAAGTTATGTGTTGCTTCACTAAAGATCACATAATATAAGCCATCGGCAGTTTTAGTAGCCTTATACCATTGAATATCATCTTGACCGTTCTTTTCAGTCCATGTTGGTACTTGAATACTATCAATGTAAACCGGAACGTCCGTAATTGTGACTTTATAAGTTGTTGGACTTTCTTTAATAATTTTAGCTTTAGCACTTGGTCTTGGCACGTCAATACTTGTCGCGCTGATACATGTCATTTGACCTTTAATCACAGCGTAAGTATGGATAAGGTATGTGCCATAGTCACCAGTATACTTAGCTGTCAATTGACCATTAGCTGGAACTTTGTACCAAATCAAGTCATCTTGGTCATTTTTGGCTGACCAAACAGCATGGTAAACGGTCATATCTAAGCTAACATCACTTGGCATGCTAATTTGAATACCATTAGCGGTTAAAGTTGGTTGAACTTTGACATCTCCAAAATGATAATCACCTTGGAAGCTTGTCCCTGTTAAACCTGTTAGGGAATTAGTTACCGCACTTGTTCCATAAACGTGGACATTGTATTGTCCGCTTTCCATGTTATGCTCAGCGATACTAAAGGTTCTTATAAAAGTGCCGTCAGCATTTTGAGTAGTAGCATACCACTGAATATCATCCTGACCACCTTTTTCTGTCCATATTGGTAGTTGAATACTTGTGATGTAAGCTGGAACATCACTTACAGTCACTTTATAAGTTGTTCCATCAACCTTAGTAATCCTCACTTTTGCACTTGGCTTTGGAACATCAATAGAACGACCGTTTAAGCCAGTCATTTGACCATTAAGATTTTGGTAAGTGTGAATATAGTATCTTCCATAAGACCCAGTATATTTAGCAACTACATGGCCATTGCTATCAGCCGTATACCAAATTAAATCATCTTGGCCATTAGTATCAGACCAAACGGCAAACATAATTTTAGCACCTGCTGGAATAGCTTGATTATACTGAATATCAAAACCTTTATTCGTTAAGGTCGCACTGGTTACTTCTTTTACAACAGCTTTAGAAGCAGCTAATTGATTAATTACCTTTTGACTAGCAGCTTGAACAGCTGATGTTGAGACCTTTGACTCAGCAAGGTTTGACAACGAAGTCTTACTAGAAACATGATCTGTTGTATCATCAGATGATTGTGACTCTTGTACCGCTGAATTATCAACGTTATTCCCTTCAGAATTGCCTGCTGATTCCTTATTATCTTCAGAAATTGAAGGATTAATCAGACTGGTTTGGTCATCGGCATTTTTTCAGCTTCTTGACCATCAGCAATTGCTGAATCTTGCTTATCAGCATCGGTTAAATTTTGTGATTCATTTTGAACTTCAGATGATGATAATGAGTTGTTTGTTTCATTATCATCAGAGATAACAATATCACTATTTAATTGAAGTGAACTAGATTGCTCTACCGATGATTGAACATTCTCGGTTACTGTCGTTGATTGAGTGGTTGTGTTTTCGTCAGCGAAAACTTGCCCCGAACTTAAAAAAGCTCCTATAATAATCGGAGATACTAAGCAGCTTCGAAGGATATTCTTTTTCAAATCAATCCCTTTCTTTCTATTCTTTACTCGTATCCATTTTATTATGATTTTGTAAGCCCCTCAAGCACATATGCTTTCGCTAAACAAAAGAAGGCAGCGATTCCAAAATCACTGCCTAAAAAATTAATCCGGATAAATGTAAGAAACATCACCACCCCAGAATGAATCGATCGGGTTAAACCAAGCACGGAAATTAGCAATGTATTGTTTACCAGCATAGTTTGATTCTTTAACTTGGATACGCGTGTTGCTTGACACATCTGTTACATAAGCAACGTGTCCGTAGCCATTACCATCATGTGGCCAAACAACGATTGAACCAACTCTTGGTGTTGTACCAACTCTGAAACCTTTAGCACGCGCATTAACTGCCCAGCCTCCAGCATTTCCAAGCCAGTTTGGAATCCATGGCGCCAAAGACTTGACCGCCCATGTACATTGCCCAACTGGATAGGTATTTGTTTCGTTGATATATGTTGTGATACGAGGAGATGGTGTAGCGCTTGGTTTAGGAACATTAACAGCATTAAACCCTGATGTCACTCTCAATCCTTCAAAATTATTACTAATTGCATTTTGTCCATAAATATGTACACTATAGTCACCAGATATATAACCATGATTACCTAAATTAATCTGTGCTTTATAAGTTCCTTCTCCTATTTTTGTTGTCGTATACCACTTAATATCATCTTGACCGTTTGCATTAGACCAAACTGGAACAGTAATAGAAGTAATGTATTCTGGTACATTAGTTACTAATACGTCATAAGTTGTATCATTTACTTTATTAATTTGATAAGAAATTTCTTGCTTATTAATTGTAATATCTTGACAACTAATTCCTGTCATTTTTCCATTTTGTGATACGTACGTATGGATATTGTATTTTCCATATCCGCTATGGTTCTTTAAGTCAGCAATCGTTGTTCCTGTACCATTATCAGCATACCACTTAATATCATCCTGATCATTTTCTTCTGACCAAACAGCATAATAAAGAGTTCCATTTGTTGGAGCATAGATATCCGTTGACATTCGAATACTCCCATCCTTTAAGCTAAGAGTCGGTGCTTTAGGAGTAATACGTGTATTTTCCATAACTACACCAGAGCGACTACCATCAGTGTAGTTTGTATAGACATGAGTATTATAATTTCCTGCATGATTACCGTGATTGGCTAAATTAAATTGAACTTTAACTTGGCCATTTGAAACATTTGAACTTGAATACCATTTGATATCATCTTGACCATTTTCTTCTGACCAAATAGCGACATCAATGCTTTTAATTGCTTTTCCATTAACAGATTGCTGCGCAGTAACTTCAAAAGTTTTACTTGCTACATCAAACGGTGTTTTAGTCACTAAGGCATCAGATTGTTGATCTGCCATAGCAGAGTTAGTAAGAAAAGCCATGCTGAGCACAGCTGTTGACAATAAAGCTGATTTGATTTTATTCAAAAAGCTGTTCTCCTTTATAATATAATGTTGTACACTATATTAATTCGGAAAAACAGCTAAAAACTTTGATAAAAATTTAAAATTATCCTTTTTCTTTAACGATATAAACAGGACGTTTTTTAGTTTCAAGGAAAATCTTAGAAATATATTTTCCAATAATTCCTAGAGCAAGCAATTGGATGCCACCAATAAATAAAATGATACAAACCAAACTTGCCCAGCCAGAAACACTTCCACCGATTGTAAGTTTTCGAATAATGATAAATAAGATTCCTAAGATTGATACAATAAACGAAATCGCTCCAGCCCATAACGAAAGATCAAGTGGAGCTTCAGAAAAATTAATGAAACCTTCCATAGAGTATTTTAACAAACTCCAAAAACCCCAAGAGGTTTCACCTGCAACACGTTCACGATTTTCATAAGCGATATATGTAACATCAAATCCAACCCAAGAAAAAATCCCTTTAGAAAAGCGATTCACTTCACCAAGTTCTAAAATACTATCGACAACTTGTCTAGTCATTAAGCGAAAATCACGCGCTCCATCGACCATTTCTGTATCAGAAACAGTATTAATAATTTTGTAAAACATTTTTGAAAAGAATGATCGAATAACAGGTTCGCCTTTTCGATCAGCACGACGTGTCCCGACAACATCATAACCCTCTTTGATTTTTTCATACATATCAATCAAAAGTTCAGGCGGATCTTGCAAATCAGCATCCATAACAGTAATAAAATCACCATCTGCTGCTTCAAGACCGGCTAATAAACCAGCCTCTTTACCAAAATTACGTGAAAACGATAGATAATGGACGTTTTCAAAACGATTTGCAACATCTCGAAGGACTTTTAGTGTCTCGTCTTTTGAACCATCATTGACAAAAATATAATCAAAAATCAGTTGGTCCTTCATTTTTGTTTCAATTTTTTGAGTTTCCTCTAAAAATGGATAAATTGTTTCTTGTTCATTGTAGCAAGGAACAACAATAGATAGTTTTTTCATTGATTTCCTCTCAATCTGAGTTAACACGTCTATAAGTATAACACAGTCTAAAATAATTTTCATGAAAAACTATGAAAATAAAAAGAGAAGGTCTCCCTTCTCTAAAATAAAGATTAAGCGTCACTGCTTTTTCAATTTTTGTCTTACTCGATAAAGGGTATGGCTAATTTTACGAGCTCCTCTTTCAAGTTTGGTTGGTTCAGTATTCACGGTAATCAAGTCAGAAATGTGACGTAATGGTGTCTCAAGTGTTGATAAATCTTGATTTTTAATTTTTTCAATAATCTCTTTATAAGTTGTTTCAACACTATAAAGTTGTTTGGCTTTTGCTTTATCTTGACTAGCTTGTCCATAAATAGTTTCCTGATTATCCAACATTGATTTAATCATATCAGTCAATTCATCAATATCCCCCAAATGGTACATTGAGCCAATCTCAAAAATATCATATGCAGTCTTATGGCCCAAGTTATCTGATATAATAACAGGAAGTCCTTTTAAAATTGCCTCAACATAAACCAAACCAAACGTTTCTTGAGCTGATGTGAAGACACAAATATCCTTATCTGTAAGGCACTCCCACGGATTTGACTTAAATCCCAAAAAAGAAATATTTTTCAATTTATATTTATCAATATAGGATTGACATTTTTTCTTATAATCATCATCCCAAGGACCAATAAATACCAATTCTAAATCATTGTTACCATCATTTTGTAACCGTCCAAAACTTTTAATCAATTCCAGTTGATTTTTTCTTTCATTAACACGACCGACCGAAACAATTCTAGCCTTATCACCTCTAGCCAACTCCATATCTGGAATTTGAGTGTATGGAATGAAGCAACCAATATTCTTATCAGGGAATAACTTTTGAAGACAGTTGTTGAGGTTCCCGGAAACGCTAAAAATCTCTGTGGAATACTCTGAAATGAAATCACATTTATTAAGGTAATATGCAAATTCTTTTTCAGGAAATTCATGAATCAACCAATAATGAGGACAGGCCGTTAGTTTCGCCGCAACAGCTCCTTGAAAAACATTTACAGTATTAGAAACAACCAAATCAATAGAATGCTCTTTAATTATCTCACAAATTTCTTTAATATTTCGGCGGTATGATTCAACACGATGTGCTTTAGATCCTGGTTTTCCACCTGGTGCATCCTCCCACCACCACTTAGCAGCAGGTAGATAAATCATATGAATCCCAGCTTCATCATAATGTTTGCGATGTTCATCTTGCTGTGGTGCTGGAATTTCCTGACAAACACTATAGATATTGTATCCTTGAGATACCAAGTACCTCATCAGATAAAAAATAGATATTTCTGCTCCATTATCAAAAGTTGTGGTTGGGGTAATAAATAAAATATTCTTCATTCTTACTCTTCTACTTCTAAAAAATTATTCTTAATTGCTTTGGTAGTTGCATTTGTCATAACTGTTTGATAGGCAGAATTAGCGATTCGATTTCGATAATCTTTGCTAGTAATTAATGATTCTAATTTTTCTTCCCACTCAACATCAGTAGCAAGTAAACCATCAACTCCATCTTCAATCATATCTTCAAACGAACCAATTCTGCTAGCAACAGTCGGAACCTTAACAGCTGAAGCTTCAAGCCATTTTATTTCAGATTTAGCTTCATTAAAAGTTGATTTCACAAGCGGAGCCAAATTGATATCCATTTCAGAAATCAATTTTGGCAACTCTCTCCAATCAACATATGGATGCGTTACAATCTGCTCACCAAAACAAGCAATATCCTTAGGAATATCTAAATGTCCAGCTAAATGCAACTCAAGATTTTTATATTTTTTCAATAATGAAATAATAGCCGGTTTAATCATTTCAAAATTTTCATTATGAGTTATTGAGCCAGAAAAATATGCCATTCTAACTTTATCGTCATCAAAATCCTTATGTGGATTTTTTTGACTAATTTCAACTAATTCTTCTGATAACACATTGCGATTCAGAATTACAGTTGATTTATAATTTCTTAATTCTTCTGCTAACTGATTTGTTGAAGTAATGACAGCATCACATTTTTTAAGCATTCTACCATACCCTCGAACGCTTTCATCATAATTATTCTTATCTATCGATGATAATTCCTGTGTATAAGCCAACTGATCGGTATATTTTGTATCGAAAACCAAATCATCAATATCATAAAAAACAGGGACACCTGTTCTACCAGCTAAATGACAAATTTGGCTTAATATTGGAAGGTCAGAAGCTCTATAAATAATAATATGACTGGCACCTTTACAATCTAACAGCTGAAGCTTAGAAAGGTTAACAACTTTCACATCATATCCTAACTGCTTAAGTTGTTCTGCTTTGTTCAAAACACGATATCTTGTACATTGTGGAATAATATTTTCAACTCCGTCAATGATTAACACATATTTATGTTCTGATTTTTTCTTGAAATCTCTGATAATACTGTTAATGATTTCAATAGGATAATCAGTTTTTTGCTCAATGTAGTTAATCAACTCAGGTACTTCGCTCTGACGCTCCAAACCTTGCCAAATAAATTGATTATCATCGTAATTTGATAAAGCAGAATATTTTATCAAAGGTGATCCTTCTTTTAACACTCTCAATGGGTGAATATACATTGCACTATCACTAGTATCTCTAATTAACGCATCATAACGAAATCCTAAATTAGCAAAATGCTTAGTGAAATAAGTCTCATGTCTTCCAATAGCCTTCTGACGAGAATTTGTATCACCTAATTTTTCCCAGTAACGATAAAATGTTGACTGATGCAACAAGCTTCGTTCAATTACAACAAAATAAGTCTGAATATGTTCTGGAATGTAGCCAAATGGATTTAATCCCGTAAAATCGGGTTGAACTTCACCTAATGAAACTCCCCAAAAATCCAAGTCTTTTGAATTAACTGCTGAAAAAACATCTTCTAAATCTCGAAAAGGACCAATGTTAGTATCATTAACTAACAATAATTGATCATATTCCTTCAATTTTTCAGAGCCCAAATTTAGAATTCTTGCTCTAAAAGCCGCTACATCGTAACCCTTATTTTCTCTTAAAGTAACTTTCCCGATTTTTTCTAAACGCTCAATGTCCGACTGTGATAACTCACCATTAACAACAATGTAAATATCATCAACAATTTTAGCTAAGGCCTCTAAGAAAATAACTTTATACTCTTGAAGTGTTTCTCTTCCTTCAAAAATATTATAAATCAAAACACGCTTTGGACGTGGAAGATAGTCATTCTCACGAAAATAATCTCGAAAAGCACGGAGAATAATACATCTTAATTTAAAGAAAGCTTTCTTCCCCAAAAGAGCAACTTTTTTAAAAAATTGTTTCACTTTATGCAGTAGCGCTTTTAATTTTACAAAAAAATATTTGTTACCAATAATCCTCATTATCATTTCCAATCTTTTTACTATTATATATTCTACACTAAAGCTTATTTTTTTTCACTAGTAAATCTATTTTGAAGAATAAAATTACAATATAAAAAGAGAGCTTTATTGCTCTCTCGATATTTTACTATTGAAAATCAAAAAAATCAGAATGATTCAAAATATACCCTTTTCCTTCAGACAAATCATACTGAATTAATTTGAGATCTTTAGCAATTTCTTTACCATCACCATCAAGTTTATCTTTATCAACACTAGCTTTATTTAAAACTTCTGTTAATAAAGCATAATAAGGCGATACATGCGAATTTGTATGAGCTAATAATTCAGCTGGAAAATCACTAGAATTAACTAATGGATAATCATCTTTAACAGTACCATGATTTGACCAAATAAAATAATCAGTCAAATACTGCAATTCAGGATTATCCTTAAAGATTGATTTTGGATAGATACCTGGTAAATGATCTCCATAGAAAACAACCGTAATTTTCTTATCAATTCCTTCTAATTGCTGTAAAAACTCCGCAGTGCTGCTATCAGTATAACTCAAAAGTCTCGCATAGTTCGTTAAGCTTTCAATTTGGTCACTTGCTAAACTATCGCTACTTGCTGTAATATCAGTCAAATCAGTTGGAAACCACGGCCCATGGTTTTGCATGGTCATCACAGAAAAGAATTGATTTTGATTAGTATCAATCTTAGAAAGAATATTATCATAGGTTGACGTATCACTTGGGTAAGCTCCCAAAATATTAGCCTCGTCTGCAATATCATCTGACCCAGATGTAGCAACAAATTTATCAAATTTTAATTTCGTATATACTGAATTACGTGCATAGTGAGTAGCATCTGATAGATGAATGGCAATCCTATTTTCTGGCTCAAAAGCATTACTAATTGATGGAATATAATTCATCTTCGGAATTACCTCAGTATACAGAACTGAAATCATATCATTGTAGTTATACATCGGTAAACCTGTTAAGGTCTGGAATTCCATATTAGCCGTTCCACCACCATAACCATCGGATTTCATTAAACCCGATGTTGTTCCAGCTTGAATCTGTTGTATTTGCGATAATACTGGAGCCGATAAAGTTACCCCAGGAACACGAGCAGGATCAGCTAAACTTTCACTTAGAATAAAGATCACTGTTTGATCAGAAATATTTTCTGTCCTTGTGGCATTAATTTCACCAGCAAGATTTGTATACTTCTTATAAACTTTGTCAATCTCCTTTTGACCATAATTAGCTGGTTTTTCAATATCAGTAATTGTTAACTGTTTTAACCATACAAAGCTCAAAGATTGAAATCTTGTATTAGCATTGATTCCTTGCCAATTGACATTATAAAGGTTATAAACAGAAGACAAAACCGGAATATGTTCAGGAATTCTTCCATCCTCTTGATTCTTAAATATCGATAATGTTCCTGAAAAAGCAACAATAATTGTAACAGCGACTGCTAAACGTTGTTTCCAATTTTTAAATATTTGCCCGGGCAAACACTTCTTCCTAACATAATACAAAATAACAATCGTCCATAGGACCCCAGCTATACTTAATAAAAGAACATTTTCACTGACATACTCTTTAAAAAAGCCAATATCATTTATCCAAGTAAAATCCGCAATCAAAAATGGTTCATTACGTAAAGTAAATTTTTCAGCATTAATATAGCTGATTAAAACTACTAAAACAATGTTAAAAGCTGTAGCTGGCAAATAGTGATTAATAGTAATATAAATCACCATAAAACAAGCAAAGACAACTAAAATCTGAAATATCGTTGCTCCTGAGGCGATATAATACCCATAAGATTCACCTTTTTCAGTTACTCCAGCCTGAATCGTAAAATTAAAAATAAAAGCTAATAATAAACTTGTCGAAATCGCTAAAGAAGGTGTTGGCTTATTCTTAATAAGGTGATTAATTCCCTTAGCAGCTGCATAAGTAACTAAGCTGAAAAAGATATACATTCCAAGAGAGTAATTAAACAATTGCCATGCATAAGCCGTCTTTTTAATATCCTCAACAGCAAAAAGTGAATTTGAAAGGAAACTACTAATCAATTGATTACTTGTAACAATAAACATTGTTGCGATTTGGCTCATCACCAAAATATCGTAACGCTTCTTTTTCAAAGAAAAAGCATTAATATACTCTTTAGAAAAATAAACTGAGAAGTAATTAAAGACAAGAGCTAATACTAACAAACATGCTAAAGGAATTAAAAAGTTAGTATCCCAAAAATGATGAAATTTTGTCCAGTCAAATTTTTCATTATTAAGATTTAAAGTGACTTTTACAAAATAAGCATCTATTAAAAAAAGAAAATAAATAAGTGGAAGATATAATAACCACCATTTATTATCCATTCTTTTTCGAATTTGAATGGCATATAAGATAATAAAAGCACTTAATAAAATCCAAATAAGCGGTGAAACAGTTCGATGATTTTCTAAACCAATTACTATCATAAGATGTAAATAGGTAATAAGGAAGGTCACTAAATAAGAGAGTAGAACCCCTTTATTCTTTTTACAAAAATCACCTATTGATTTTAAAAATATCATTTTTCCTTTTGAAAAACCTTAACCTTTAAACTTTTTGTACAGACCAAGTAGCTTATTAAACAAAGCAGCTGCCTTTTCTACTCCTATCCCTTTTGCCACCAAGCCAGTATATTTAAAACTTTTGTTTTCAATCTGTCTAGAATATTGTAACAAATATCCATAATCTTTTAAATAGTTTTTAATATCAAAGTTGTTTTTATATAAATGAACAAATGGCAAGATTGAAATATAGGAAATTGCAAAATAAACTTTTAACGCCTCCTGCTTTTCAGATGGAAATTTTTCGATGTTATCAAGGCCAATTGAAATACTCTTTAAAATATCGAGAATATTTTTTTCTTTAACAACATTGGTAATACTTCCTGCTCGATTTTGACGATACATGTACTGTACATTGTCAAAAACTGAATAACTTGTCATTGACTTCAAGAGATTTGCACACCAAAGACAATCTTCTGAAAGGAAACCGACTTGAAAATCTAGAGAACCATCTGCAAACAAAGTTCTCTTTACACATTTATTCCATGCTGGTGCGGTTATCAATTCACGTTTAACTAAGTCTAGACAATCTTTCTTTATATTTCCCGATAATCCTTTATTACTGATTATCTTCTTAACAACCTTATCGGGATAATGGTACGAGTAAGAATAAATAATAACATCAACAGGATTTTCGTTAATTCTATTATTGATGCCATTTAAGAAAGACTGACTTGACCAAAAATCATCTCCATCTAAAAAGAGTACATAATCACCGCTTGCCGCTTTAACTCCGCTATTTCGTGCAGCAGATAGTCCACCGTTTTTTTGATGAATAACTTTGACTTTTTCAGATTTTTGGGCAAAATTATCAATAATTTGAGGTGTTTCATCAGTTGCTCCATCATCGACAACTATAACTTCATAGTTGTCGTAATCTTGATTTAAAATACTCTCCACACACTCTTCGATATATTGTGCCACATTATATGCTGGTACAATAATTGAAAATTTCATTTTATCTCCTCTAATCATTTTTTACTTTTACAATAAACTGACGCAAACAGTGGTAACAAATAACATTTATCTAAAAGACTAAAAACTAACACTACACAACGATTTGAAAATTTTTCGCCCTTCAAGCGACGTGATAACGGTGATATTTTTCTAGAAATATTTTGCTCACGTAAAAATGCTTTAATTTTCCTATTATAAGATAGGAATTGCTGTTTACTAGATGAACGTCCTGAAAATAAAAGATACCAAATATAATATCTATAAATAAAATATGACAAATAATCATCTGGCTCTGGATTATTTTCTAAAATTTTCTCTAGTAAAATGCGGATATCTAAACGATCATCTAAGCCACGTTGAGAGGTATTAGATACACTATCATCATTAAACATCCATTTATAGCCAGAATAGGAAATAATATCAATATTTTTGGTTTTAGCTAAAAACTGTAGGTTAAAGGCAACATCTTCTCCTATTCCATAATCAAAGAATTCAATTCTATTATCCAATAAAACTTGTCTTCGATAAAGTTTGGCCCAAGGTGCCATCACAATGTATTTTGCCCAGTCAGTCTGACTTAAAGATTCTTTAAATAAAACCTTTCCTGAATAAGTCATTCGAATATAGCCAGAAAAAACAGCATCAGCTTTTGATTGAGAAATAGCCGAATAGAATGTCTCCAAATAATCTGTTTCTACTAAGTCATCATTATCAACAAAGGCGACAAAGTCGCCTTTTGCTTTTTGAATTCCTAGATTTCGTGTTTTTGAAACACCTTCGTTTTCTTTATTAACAAAAACGATATTGCTATACTGCTTCGCATAACGCTCACAAATTTCAGCAGACATATCTTTTGAACCATCATTTAAAAGAATGATTTCATAGAAATCACTTTCTAATGTTTGATGCAAAAGTGAATCAAGACAGTCTGATAAATGTTCTTGAGCATTGTAAACCGGAACAATAACACTAATCATCCAATTATACTCCTATACCCAATAATATGCCCATAAAACGGCAAATGACACTGCAACATTAATTAGAATGATAATTGTTGATAGTTTAATAATTGATTTTTGACTAAATTCAAATCTTAGTTTTGACTGGTAAAGACTAAACAAAGGTGATAAATAAATCAAGAAAGGCGTAAAATATCGGCCTTGTTCTCCATGAGCAATTCTATTAGCACCAACATTGTCAGGATTTGAACGTAAAGTCCATGCAAAATACATTCCTACGACAATAACTAGTACTTGAAGTGGAAAAATCAAAGCTGATGAAATTCCTTCCGATTTAGTGACAGGAAGATATTCACTCAAATAAATTAAAATCAATACAACAATATCAATAAAGACTAGCCATAACGGTAATTGAGTCGTTAACCAGCCAAATTCTCCGAAAATACCAATAGTTAACAAACCATTTAAATTAACGTTTTCTTGTTGTAAGAAGAAAGTATTAAACATTACCCAAATAAAGTGTTGAGTTCCACCCCAGCCTTTTAAGAAGAAATAAAACGCAACAATTCCTAAGCAAACCGCACCTGTAACAAAATACCATCTATATTTCTTGAAGAAATTATAAGCTGGATTTAACACTTTTAAAAATCCTTCAAATTCAAAATCTACCATTACTAAGAACGGTAATAAAAGCAGGTTATTTGTTTTCGTTGAATAAAGGAATAAAGTTAATAAAATAAGCTGAAGAAACTTTTTATTAGTAAATGTTCTTTCTTTGATAAGATTAACAAAGAAAACAAAGAAACATGCAATCGAGACGTAATTTAAAACATCATAAGATAGAGAAGCTGCTTGCTGTAACATCATTGGTAATAACGAAATAAACATCAAAGCTAATTTACCGTATTTTGCTGCTTTGATAACATAATACATCCCGATGATATAAACAAGAGCATTAACGATTCGTCCTACTAACATAATGACGCCATATGAAGGATAGATTGCACGGCCAATCAACATTCCAATTGCTTGAGGAAGATGAGCCAGACTTTTAATTGAAACATTCAATTTAAAAGGAGCTGAAGAAAAATCTTGTTTCTTAGTAAAAAAACGATTTAGTTTTTCCTTATTGAGTACAGCAGGAGCTTCTGGTGAACTATTAGTGATTACTTCTCCTTGATGATGTGCAAGCCATTGAAGCGAATCTTCCTTTGCAGTATCATGTGTAACATTCCAAGCTAAAATTGCATGTGTTGTTTCATCTGGAACTTGCGTCACAGGAACCAAAAACATAAACAGTGCAATACAGGGAACTGCTAAGAATAAAAATAATTTTTCTATTTTCATTTTTTCTCCTTATATGAATCTTTAGCGCTAAAATAGATAATTAGGGATACTAGTAACCACGTTAACATTGATAATGTAAATGAAATTGATGCACCATAAATGCCATAATGCTCAACCAAAGGATTGGCTGAAAGATATGAAACACAAAAACCACTAGCAAATGATATTACCAAGAGTTTTTGCTTACGCAAAACTGTCAAAATATTATCACAAACTGTCGCAAAAGTACTAGCAATACCCCCTACCATTAAAATAATAAATGCCACTAAATACCTATTTAAATTAGTCGAATAAACAATATTTAAAATTGGTACTCCAATAACAGACACAACTGCTAAAATCAAAAATGAAATAACGACTAATAATTGCAATAATTTCCGACGGTAATGAACAAATGACTCATACTCCTTTTTCTCAAGAAAAATTGCCATTTGCGTCATCATTGGTCTAAAGAAAATCATTGTCAAATTCATGGCAAAAACCGGCATGAACAAAATATTAAAATCTGTTTGAACACCTACATCAAGTAGACCTCGTTCAAATAAATTATCTAGCGCATACTTTGGTTGGTTGTATATTGAAACCAACATAAAAGCATTAATAAACAGCGGACTACTTTCAATCAATAAGCCTTTGATTTGTTTAAATGAGAAATGGAAAGCTTTAATTTTACTGAAGTATCTACTTAACAAAAAATCAAATCCAAATACAAAAGCAAACGATAGCGCATTCATAATAATCAACGATAATAGTAACTCATGTGTAATAATCAATGCGATTGTAAATCCTACAAAGATAAAACCATTTCTAAAAAAAAGCGATTTTCCAGCAATATCCAAACGTTCGTGCTGTTGAAACATTCCCTGAAAAACATCCGATAAGGCATCACTACAGCGATAAAAACAAATCAGTAAAACACATAAAGATTTGTAAGCATCATAGCCATGCATAAAAACATAACCAAGGGCTACAAGCATCATAATAAAGATAGTTAACACACGTGCATAGAAATAATTATTAAAAGAATACTTCTCTTTAATATCTGTTGCTTGAAAGTCACGAACTTGAAAAGTAGCTACTGTAATCAATAGATTTCCAACAGCATAAGCAATACTAAAAACATCGGCGTTATAGCTATCCAATAAACGAGCTACAGATAACAGCAAAAGCGTTGACATAGCTGCTGAAGCTAAACTGCCCAAAATATTCCAAGCAAAGACTTCATTTTGAGAAGCTTTCTGCCCAATTTTCAATAATTTAATCATCCTTCTTCTCACTTAATGCAATTTGTTGTGCCAAACTTTTAATCTTTGAGCTTTGAATAGAAACAATGCGAGTTAGTGAGAAAAGAATCCACAAACTTAAGCAAAATCCAACAAAGAAAACCAGATTCATTGGGGAATGAATACCTAATAAATTAGCCAATACAACTAATAAATTTGGGAACCAAACAGCAATCAATAAAATAACGCTTAGAATATACCATGATAACGAATAACGAATAGATAGTTTATCCTTCTTAATCAAATGGAATGAGTAAACAACAAAAAGAATAATAACAATCGAAATAAAAAGGCTTGCAGTTTGTGTCATCTTATTTCCCCCTTAATTTAACAAATAAAATAGCTAGTGTCACTTTAATCATGTAATAAACAGATTTAGTTGCAGAAATTGATGAAACTCCGCCTTGTCTTTCGTTCATAACAACTGGAATTTCTTTAACAGAATAGCCTTTATTAAGCAAAGACACAATTGTTTCTGGTTCTGGATAATCATCTGGGTAATCACTAGCAAAAAGTTCAATAATATTACGGTCAATCATTCGTAATCCAGATGTTGCGTCAGTAATTTTCTTACCCGTTAATACGTGAATAAGTCCCATAAAATATTTAATACCTAAACGACGCATAAACGATGACTGAAATCCTTCTTTTTCAAGGAATCGAGACCCAATAACCATATTAACTTTGCTATCAACAAGTTCATCAGCCATTTTACCTAGAAATGAGGGATTATGTTGTCCGTCACCGTCTACTTGCACAGCAAGATCATAACCATGTTGCTTAGCGTATAGATAACCCGTCTGAACAGCTCCTCCTATTCCTAAATTGATAGGAAGTGAAACAACATTAAAGTTGTTTTTTCGACAAATTTCTAAAGTATTATCTGTCGAACAATCATTAATAATAACGTAATCAAAGTCAGGTGCATCCTTCTTGATTGCAGCAACTGTACCTTCGATATTACTACTTTCATTATAGGCTGGAATAATAATTAATTTTTTTAACACGCAGCTGCCTCCTATTGATTTGAATTCTGACTTTTCTGGTAAAACTTAATAAGCAAATTAGCAATTAATTTCGGCCAAAGTAATTGATACATTTGTAAATCTTCATTTGTTCGAGTATTGTTAGAAATCGTTGCTGTTGTTTCAGACTCTTCATGAATACGATGAAACATTAAAGGTTCTTTAATGTAAGTAAAAGATCCCTTGTATTGAGTAGAAATAGTATACCAAGCAAACCAGTCCAGACTTGTTTTCATTTCTTCATCAAATTTAAAATCTTTAAGTCTTTTCAAGTTGTATGACACACTTGGACAACAAATCGGATTTCCCATTGAAAGAACTCGGTTACGCCACCACTTTGAACTTGGCAGAACTGATAAAACATTGAGCATCAGACGTTTTATTTTTAAATTCTGATTACTTGCAATATCCTTAGAGCCACCTGATGTCATTTTTAATTCATGATAGTCTGTATAAATAATCGTTGAGTCTGGGTGCTTTTCAAATGATTCCATTACCTTCTGTGTGAAAGTTTCATCATACAAATCGTCTTGGTGAACAATTGTCACATATTCTGTTTTACAATGTGAAAGTGCCTGATTCCAATCGGATCCAATTGATTTTCGTTCACCAATATGTAGTGGAAGATGGTATTTTTCAGCCAATGATTTTATAAAATCATTTGGTGTTGATGTATAAATGTAAACATCAGATGATACTGTTTGCTTTTTAACAGAAAGAATACACTCTTCCAAATATGAACTCTCACCATATGCACAAATAGCAATGGTATGTCTTTTTTTACTCATTTATTATGTTTTTCCTTAACTAATTTGATTAAATTTAGACGTCTTAAAAAATAAGTCAAAGTCAATAGCGTAGCCTTCTTAAAGAAACGCAAGACTAATTTAGCACTGATCGGATAATTAATACTACTTGGTACCTCAAGTTCTGATGCAAAGAGCATATCATTTGCTTTTTTAGCATCAATCAAAGCAGGTAAACTTGCTTTATTTGGTAGCAAAACAAAATCATAGCGCTCTTTCCAATTAAAAATTGGAAGAATTTTTTCAAAATCTGAAAGTGTTAGATTGCCCTTATCATTCCATATTTTTTGCAATCCATCTACCCTAATCCAATAAGCCGACCAAGCTTTTTCTATCATAGGATTTTTTATTTCTGCTTCAGAAATATTTAATCTTTCAAAAACTTCTTTATCAATGGCTAATTGACTATCTTTATACCTTTCATATAAAAGCATGTCTGGAATGGCTAAACCAACTTTTTTATCATAAAGAAATGTTTTCTTAATAGTATCCTCTGGTGAAAACATTATCTCAAGTAGTTCCCTTAAACTATATGAATCAACCAATTGATTTAAAAAGAAATCTGAAACATGAATATAAGCTAAACAATTACCATCAAACACCTTAGAAGAATCACTAATAAATTTTTGCCAATCACTAACACTTTCAACATGTGCGTAAGAATAACCAATAACATCTTCTCGCTGGAACTGTTCTTTTACCTCTTCTAAGATTTTCTCTGATTCAGCACTAACTAAAGTTATAATATTTTTACGGAACTTCAAAAAACTAGTTAAAATTTCTACACCATTTCGTGTTGAAAAATGCAGGTGCAAAATTGTCTTTGAAGTTTGCTTTAGCGTGTTATCATATTGATTCAGATTTTTATAAGGTAATAAGAAAGATGTAGTCGGCGGCAATATACTAGAAAGATGATTAATGATTAAATCACCTGGATACTCACTCTTCTCCTCGATTGCATTTAAGACAAACGGTGCCAAGTGTGCTACATGACTAAAAGACTTAACTTTTACAAATGGGATACCTGCCTGCAATATCAAATCTGGTCGAAAAATTGAAACATTTCCAAGTTCTGGTTTACTTGATAAGTCAAGCATTGAACTACAACTGTAACCCGCTTTAACTAATTGTTCAGTCAATTTTGCTTCATAAGAATCGATAACATGTTGAACATTCTTATAACTTTTAACATTTGACCAAAAATCAATAAATGCTTCACTCACTACAACCTGCTTTTTAAAAGAGAGAAAATATGATTGCAGATGCTCTGCTACATAGCTTCCTCCTTTTATTTTACAAGCAGCATGGTTAGTTAGTCCCCAAAAATCAACACTAGCATCTGATTCAAATTTTTCAAAAGTCTCTTGCATATCCCACAAAGGACCAAAACAAGTATCATTCATCAAGGTTAAAGAATCAAATGACTTGACATAATCAAAAGAAGATAGAATTGCTTCCTTCCATGCTGCAAAATCATAGCCTTCATTTTGACGTTGAATCACATCATCAATTAGTTGATTTTCTTGCAATTTTTCAATAGCAGTCTTACTCAAATAACTATTAGAAATAAAACATATTGATGAAAATAAAGACCTCAACTGTTCAAGTTGATAAAGAACATGAGGACTCAGTTCATTAAATTTATTATAATGAACATAAAGTAGCATTCGATTCATCGATTTCTCCTGAATAAATTGATTATCTTCGTCGGAATTACCCAGCGTTTTGAATGGATAACCTTGTTATACTCGTTCAGCCAATAATTTTTTTCAGCAATTTGGCTTTCTAATTTTTCTTCAGTTGATTTTAATTTTGCCCTTTCTTCAAGTAATTCATCTAATATTACTTGAGCATTATTTAATTGTGTTGTTAATTCTTGCTGACAACGTGCAATAATTTTTTCACGCTCAGTATTTTCAGAGAATAAGTATCGTGTTAATACCTTGAAATCAATTTTTGAATAGTACTTTTCAAGATACTCTTCTTGTGTTTCTTGTAATTTTTCAAAACGCTCTGATAGCTTTTCAACTGATGCAGGATGTGAGTCCGAACCTTCGTGAAGGCGATAAACAGTAGTCGCTTCTGGTAAAAATGTTAACTCTGTTTTTGTAAACAACTCCAGTTGGAGACTAAAAGTATCATCAACTGCGTCAGGAGAAATAGCATCATTTACTTCCAACATCAAGTTGCGATCTACTAACCAAGTCGATGACATCGTCATTCCTCGAAATGCAAGCATCTCCTCGAAGCTTGAAATTTTTCGAATAATACCATTCTCAATAGCTTTTTTCTGACGTAATTCACCACTCTCAGAGATAATGTTAAAATCAGAGCAAGACCATTTTGATGTTGTTGATCGTTCTAAGATATCAACCTGCTTTTGAAGTTTGTAAACATCAATCCAGTAATCATCACCATCACATCGAGCAATGTAATCACCTTGAGCTAACTGACAAATATCAAGCCATGTTTTTGTGATTCCTAAATTTTCTTGATGAAAAACAGCCTTAATCTTATCAGGGTATTGATTCGCATAGCGTTCAATAATCTGAGGAGAATGATCGCTGGAAGCATCATCAACCAAAATGATTTCGTAATCGAAATCGCATTTCTGATTTAAGAACCCCTTAATAGCTTCTTCTATCCATGCCTCCTTATTATAATTTGTACAAATAATAGATACTTTCATTTCTTACCTCATTACTGAACCATTATTTTAAAAATCCCATTGGCCATTACGTTGAATCAAACCAGTTGCTGAATCAACTTCTGACTCATTGTTATAATCAAGATCATCACGTGTTAATAAAATAATTGGTGATTTTTCAGCTGGAACAAATCCAATCATCTGACCATCTTTACCACGAATTGTAACTTCCAATTTCAACTTCAAATCATTTACATTTGGAATATGACAACTATACTTAACATTTTTTTGCCCTGTTCCTTGTACCATATGTTCTTTTGAATTATCATTATAAATCCAAATATTACGGTCTATATCAGTGAATGATAGCGCAACATAGGTCTCCATATCTTGGAGCATTGTATAATTTACTTCAAATGAAATTTCGTCATTAGGTGTTAAACGTTTTTCAGACAATAAATTAATTGAAATGTCTGAGATTTTATCATTTTCGTCTACTTCACGTTCCTCTTGAACATTGTCATCATACTCTTTTTCAGTATTATCATAGCTGTATTGGTTGGCAACATCAAATGGATTTCCGTAAGCCTTAACCAAACCGTTTTCAATAAGAACAGCGCGGTTACAATATTTCTTAACTGCTCCCATATCATGGGTCACAAGAATTGTTGTCTTACCACTTTCTTTACGTTCTAGGAAGTAATCATTGCATTTACGTTGGAAAGCTTCATCACCTACGGCTAGAACCTCATCAAGAATAAGAACATCTCCTTGTGCTTTAATGGCTACTGAAAAGGCTAAACGAACTTGCATACCACTTGAGTAGTTTTTTAATTTTTGGTTCATGAAATCTTCAAGTTCTGCAAATTCAACGATGTCATCGTACATAGCATCGATTTCTTCGGTTGTAAAGCCAAGCATGGCACCGTTCATATAGACATTTTCACGTCCAGTCAATTCTGGATTAAATCCAACACCAAGTTCGATAAATGAAACCATTTTACCATTTACTGTAACAGTTCCTTTTTCAGGAACATAGATTTGTGAAATGATTTTCAATAGTGTTGATTTACCTGACCCATTACGTCCAACAATCCCGAAAAAGTCACCTTTATAAACATCAAATGAAATGTCTTTTAGGACATGTTGCTCACGATAACCTTTGACTCCTTTAAAACGATTAACTAGAGCTGTACGTAAACTATGAGTTGCTTCAGTTGGTAATTTAAAATATTTACTAACATGATCAACTTTTACTGCAATTTCTTTATCTGACATTATAAAATCTCCGCAAATTTCTTAGCATGTTTATGGAAAATTGAATATCCAACAATAAGAATTAAAACTGGAAGGATGTAAGGAATAACTCCCCAAATATGATTGTTATATAACTCCCAACCACGCATGCTACCTGAATAAACAATGTAATGACGCATATCTTGAATGATTTGTGCAAGTGGGTTTAGCATCATTAATTTTGCTACAGTAAACTGATTTTTTTGAATAATAAAAGTCAATGAATAAATAACAGGTGTAGCATACATTCCAGCTTGCATTACAACTTCCCAAATCGGTCCCAAGTCACGATATTTGACAAATAAAGCTGCAAGAATAAAAGCGACTCCCGCTGATATCATGGCTAATTCAATAAACAATGGAATAATGACGAAAAAGTTCCAACTTAAGTGAACACCATTAACTAGTGCAAAAACAAATACAACTAAAAGGTTAATACCATAGTTAATAGCTGCACCAACTACTGAAGAGATAACAATGATTTCCTTAGAGAAATTCAATTTACGTAATAAGTCACCACGAGTTACAATTGAAACCATCCCCATATTGGTAGCTTCTTGGAAAAATGACCATGTTACCATACCTAAAAGCACACCAATTGCATAATGAGGTGTTCCGTCATCTAATCTCAAAAAACGGATAAACACCAAATACATAATTGTGAAAAGCATTAATGGTTTTAAAATTGACCACAAATGCCCAATTAAACTTCCTTGGTAACGAAGCTTAAAGTCCGTTTTTACCATTTCTTTTAATAAGATTTTATTTTCTTTACTAAAGAACTTCATTTATTTCTCCTATAACCAAATTTGGTAATAATTAATGTTCTAAACACAAGCGTATGGAAGGTACGATTTTTGCGTAAGCCATACTGATTCAATGTTTTTATTCGCTGAATCAGTGGCTTGTCCATAATCGTTGTGAAATTTTCAACCAAGTCTCTTTTTTCAGGGGTCAATGCTAAATCTAATAAAAAACGTGCTTGAGTTTGACTAGCATTAATCAACCACCAATATTTTTCGACTAATTTATGAGGCTTAATCCAATTTTTCATGCGTTTAGTCCATGTACGCGCTCCCAACACATTAGCATCATGTTGACGATACAATTCAGTTGGGTAATCAACATAAGCAAGATTACCTAAAGCGCTAGCAAGTAAAGCAAGATACCAATCGTGCATCAACAAATCATCTGTTGATGTCCACAATTCAGCCAATGTATGATTTATCATTGCTGTACCGCCAGTTACTGTGTTTTCAGTCAATTCTTGAACCAACTCAGTATTGGCATGATCAGACTGAGTTTTAATCATACTTTCATGTAAAACATTTAAATCTCGGTCAACAATTTTCAAATCTGTATAAACCAATAAAGGTTTCTGACTATCATACTTTTCTGCTTCTGCTAAAGTAACGGCCAATTTATCTTCTAACCAAATATCATCTTGATCAGAAAAGAAATAGTAATCAGCTTTGCTATGTTTTAAAAGGGTATAAAAGTTTTTAATAACGCCAAAATTTTCACGATTGTCAGCATTAATAAAAACAATACGTGAGTCAAGCTGCGCATAGTGCTTAATAATTTCGGGTGTCGTATCACTAGAGCCATCATCACGAATATACAAAGTCCAATCTTTGACTGTTTGTTTCTGAATGCTTTCAATCTGTTCAGCAAAAAATTGTTCACCATTGTAGGTAGACATGAGAATATTAATCTTCATTTAAAAATAGTCCCTCGTACTCTCCAACGATTTTTTCCCATGTGTAATTTTGTTTAACAATGGCACGCGCACGATTGCCATATTCCGTAAAATCATAATAACCATCAGCGTCATTAATTAAACATGAGAGATTACCTGATGTTTTATTCCAATAAAAAGCACTTGCTCCTGCAACTGACTTATTGAAAGGCACATCAAGCACAAGATTTAACTTGGTATGTCCTAGAGCTTCTAACAAACCAGGATTTGTTCCACCAACTTCATGACCGTGGATATAAGCAAAAGCGTTCTCACGAATGTAGTTCAGCAAATCACGATCATACACCGTACCAACAAACTTAACCCTGTGATCACGTTCAAAGTTTGTCAAATGTTTTAACTTGTCAAAATAAGCACTATTTTTGTGGTTAGAAATAATAATCAAATCACGTCTTGTATTTGATTTCATAAACTCACGAATTGCTGTTTCATAATTGTTTTCTGGCACAAATCGACCAACAATCAGATAATAGCCATTTTCCTTAGTTTTCCAATTATCAAAACATTTTCTAACCTTATAATCATCAGCAGTTAGGGTTGATTTTTTCAAATCCGTTCCATAAGCAATAAAACGTGTCTTAGCATCCGGATAAGATTCTTTAATATAATTTTCAATACCGATATTATCTGAAATAACCAAATCAACTGTTTTAGCCATTGATTTTTCAGCATATTTTAAATAAGCTTGAACTGGTTTTGACCATTTTGAGCGTTTCCACTCAAGACCATCTGGATTGACATAAACTTTTCCGCCAAGAGCGTGAATTCTCCAAGCAAAAGGTGCAATAAATGCCCCAATTGTGTTACCCAAAATATAAAAAATAGGGTGTTCAATACCAGATCTTTTTACCATTTGAAGTCCATAAGTAATTGCCATCATATCATAGGCAATCACTCGAGCTGGACCAATTTTAGGTGCCTTGATGGTAAAACAATCTGCGCCCTCATATTTAAAATGCGTATGATGTTTATCGTCACTCAAACAAGCGACGTGATAAACAATATCTGAGCTCTGCTTATTTTTTACCAACTCCTCAACAAAAGTCTCAAAGCCACCATATTTCGCAGGCAAGCCTCGACTTCCGATGATGAATACATGTTGCATGGCACACTTCTCCATTCTAAAATACAATCAAGGATATTATACCATATTTTAAATAAGCTGGCGATGGAAAAACGAAAGCCCCTTGAGAATATAGGGAATCTGGTGGAAATTTCACACAAAAAAACACCAGCATTTCTACTGGTGTCATCTTTTATCTAATTCCCAAAGAAATGCGGGCATAACGACTCATTTTATCAACTGACCAAGCTGGGTACCATACCAATTTGACTTCAGTATTAGTTACCTCAGGAATCTCACGCATTGCATCATGAATTTGATCGGTAAGAAGATCCGCTAGTGGGCACCCCATTGTTGTTAAGGTCATATCAATTTCAGTGTGTCCATTTTGCTCGAATCGAATCTCATAGATAAGCCCTAGATTAACAATATCAATTCCTAATTCAGGGTCAATAACTGTTTCCAAAGCTTCAAGGATACGATCTTTAATCTTTGCGACATCTTCTTCTGTATATTTTTGTTCAGACATAAGCGAACCTCTTGACTATTTTTTAATCTTCGATAAAATCACGGAGCTGTTTGCTACGGCTCGGATGGCGAAGTTTGCGAAGTGCTTTAGCTTCAATCTGACGAATACGTTCACGCGTCACGTTGAAGACTTTACCAACATCTTCCAATGTACGCATTTTACCATCATCGAGACCAAAACGCAAGCGCAAGACGTTCTCTTCACGGTCAGTCAATGTGTCTAAGACTTCATCAAGTTGTTCACGAAGAACAACACGAGTTGTATAGTCTACTGGATTTTCAATAACTTCATCTTCAATGAAATCCCCAAGATGGCTGTCATCTTCTTCACCGATAGGTGTTTCAAGAGAAACAGGTTCTTGAGCGATTTTCAAGATTTCACGAACTTTATCAGGCGTCATATCCATACGTTCAGCAATTTGTTCTGGCGTTGGATCTTGTCCAAGTTCTTGAAGAAGGTTACGTTGTTCACGAACAAGTTTGTTGATTGTTTCAACCATGTGAACAGGGATACGGATTGTACGAGCTTGGTCAGCAATCGCACGTGTAATAGCCTGACGAATCCACCATGTTGCATAAGTTGAGAATTTGAAACCTTTAGAGTAATCAAATTTATCAACAGCTTTCATCAATCCCATGTTACCTTCTTGGATAAGGTCAAGGAATTGCATACCACGTCCAACATAACGTTTAGCAATAGAAACAACCAAACGCAAGTTAGCTTCTGCCAAACGTTGTTTTGCTTGAAGATCGCCTGCTGCGACTGCAACTGCCAATTCTTTTTCTTCTTCGCTTGACAACAAAGGCACAACCCCAATTTCTTTAAGGTACATACGAACTGGGTCATTAACTTTAGCAGAGTTGCTACCAAGCAATTCTTCGTCAGTTAGTTCTTCAGGTTTTGGTTCTTCAACCACATATTTTGTTGATGGGTTACCTTCTTTATCAGTAATTGAAATACCACCGTCTGTCAAACGTTCCAAAAGATCATCAATTTGATCAGCATCGAGTGAAAATGGAATAACCAATTTTTCTGTCACTTCGTCATCGACAGCTGTTCCGTTCTTTTTATGATTACGAATAAATTCTGCAACTTGAACATTAAAAGTAGTAATTTCTTTTTCTTTTGCCATATTTTCCTCTATTCCATTTTTCTTTTTTGAGCAATGAGATTTTCCAAAGCCTCAAGTGCTGCATCAACATCCCCGAGATTGCTAGTTTCACGAATTAATTTACTTTGCTTTTGCAAATCTCTTTCTTGAAGTAGTCGATTGCGCTTTTGAATAATTTCCTCAATTTCATTAGGGGCAACATCTTCTGGTAGATTTTCTTCTAACACTTGATAATACATCTGCCGCGTTCGGTCATCTAGCTGCGCTAAATCATAGGAAGTCACCTCACCTTGTTGCATCAACAAATCATAAAGTGTCTGCAATTCTTGGGTATCAAAGGTAAATTCTTCTTGATTTCTAAATTCATTAAGAAGATAATCATGCGTCAACAACCGCTGCATCAACTGACTCTCTGCTTTCATAATCGCAGAGATATTCTTTGATATTGGCAATTCAACGACCGTCACTCTTTGCTTAGCAGCTTCCGACTGAAGAGCTGAACGATTTTGAAGTCGCTCGCTGTTTACCGACTGTTCAACTTGATAATAATCAAAGTCAGGCAATAAATCAGCCACCATATTAATATACGAATTTTGTGCTGTAATTGACGGCGATTGTGCAATAATCCTAGAAATTTTTTCCACATAAGCAATCTCAGCCTGGAGATTATCACTATTTTCCGGTTTTAAGTAATGAATAAAGAATTCAGTACTGCTAATGCGACTATTTTCAAGCAAGTTAGCCAGGGCTTGAGGTGAATTCTTTTGAATGAACTCATCTGGGTCCATCTGTTCAGGGACTCGCACAATTTCAACATTAAAATCTTTTAAAAGCTCTAAAGACTTAGCAATCGCATTCTGCCCAGCATTATCACCATCATATGTTAAAATAACTTTTTTAACATATCGTTTTAAATGTCTGACGTGCTCAGGTGTTAATGCCGTACCCATAGAGGCAACAGCATTTTCAATACCAGCGCGATAAGCCGCAATAACGTCCATAAAACCTTCCATCAAGTAAACTTCATGTTTTTTAGACATAACCGGACGAGCTTTATCAAGATGATACAATTCATAAGACTTATTAAATAAAGCTGTCGACCTTGTGTTCTTATACTTAGCTTGCTGACTATCTAAATCCTCTTTCGTCCAAATACGCCCAGAAAAAGCAACCACCTGACCATTATCATCCGTCAAAGGAAACATGATACGATTTTGAAACGCATCATAAACTCGATTGGTACGTTCAGACAAATTAAAAAGACCTGAAGCCATCAAAGCATTCTCTTCATAACGTTTTGCAAGAGATTGATAAAGAAAATCAGGCTCATTTGGCGACAATCCAATATTGAAATAATCAATCAATTCATCCGTCAAACCACGCTGCGCTAGATAAGCTTTCGCTTCTTGACCTTCTTTAGTTGTTTTTAAAACAGCATTGTAAAACTTAGCCGCATCCTTATGAATATCAATAAGAACTTGGTTAGGATTTTGCGGTTTTGCTTGTGCTTGCTGTGTTTCAACCTGCAAAGGAATTCCAGCACGTTCAGCGACACGATGAACACTCTCTAAAAAACTAATCTGATGATATTCCTCTAAAAACTTGTAAACATCCCCAGATTTTCCGCAACCAAAACAATGAAAAAACTGCTTGTCTTCAATAACATTAAAAGATGGCGTTTTTTCCTTATGAAATGGACATAATCCTATATAGTTGCGTCCTGCACGTGTAAGATTGACCACTTCGCCAATAACATCAACAATATTAACGCTATTTTTTATCTCGGTAATTAACTCTTTGTCAATTGCCAAAAGATCACCTCCACGCACTATTCCCATTTTAGTTTTGTATTTCATTATACCATTTTGATTCAGATTTGTAAATTCTCAAAAACCAGACTTTAGCACATAATTTTGGTATAATAATACTAATAAAACATACAGGAGGTTTTTCGTATGATTAAAGAACTCAAAGAATTTTTGTTCAAAGCAAACGTTCTTGATCTCGCTGTCGCTGTTGTTATGGGGGCTGCTTTCAACGCTATCGTAACATCACTTGTTAATAATGTCATTACACCACTTTTCTTAAACCCAGCTCTAAAAGCTGCTGGTGTTGCCAAAATAGCTGACCTTTCTTGGAATGGTGTCGCTTATGGTAGCTTTCTAAGTGCTGTTATCAACTTCCTTATTGTTGGTACAACACTATTCTTCATCGTCAAAGCTGCTAACACCGCTACTGCTCTTACTAAGAAAGAAGAAACTGAAAAAGCAAACGAAGATGCCGCTCCAACTCAAGAAGAACTTCTTACAGAAATTCGCGATCTGTTGAAAGAAAAATAATCTTTATCAATCGTTAAAGCATAAAAAGAGACGCCTAGCTTAGCGCCTCTTTTCTTTGTATCTAATGTTTAATTAGAATTTTTTACGTTTGCGAGCTGCTTCTGATTTGCGTTTACGTTTTACAGAAGGTTTTTCGTAGAATTCACGTTTACGTGATTCTTGAAGAGTCCCAGCTTTAGTCACAGAACGTTTGAAACGACGAAGTGCATCGTCAAGTGATTCGTTTTTACGTACTACTGTTTTTGACATATGTTTCACCTCCTCAAGACATTGTAACATTTACACGTTCCTTACCATGATACATGAATTATATCAAAAAGTCAATCTAAAAACCGCATTAAATGAAAACTTTTGCAATTTCTCCTAGTCCACTAAAATAATATTTTAAAATAGAAAAAAGAGCCGTAAATCAGCTCTCTTTTATTAGTCTTCGATTTCATTTGCTGTCAATTGTGCAGCATCAGAAATGTATTTTTTGTATTTATCGTCTTTAGCCAGTTTTTTAATAACTTTGTTAACTGTTTTAACCATTTCGCCACTACCTTTTGGCATCGCTACTGCTTTGGCATCTCCATCACTGGTTTTTAGAGTAAAACCTGCAAGAGCAATATCTGAGTTTTGTGACAAGTAACCTTCAGCAACTGGTTTTTCAAGGTCAACCGCTTGAACTTGGCCAGATTTCAATTCATTAATGGCTTCACCCATTGCTGTTAGAGAAACGATTTTTGAATCTTTCAATTGGTCTTTAGCCAAACCTTCTTCGATAGTTCCTTTTTGAACTGCTACTTTTTGACCTGACAAGCTACTAATTGAAGTGAATTTATCAAGGTTGCTTGTTTTGACAAGAATGGCATTTTCAGTTTCGTAGTACGGGTCTGAAAAATCATAAGCGTTTTTACGTTCTTTAGTTGCTGACAAACCAGAAATCGCAATATCAGCTTTACCAGTTTGAAGACTTGAAAGGACGTTATCAAAACTCATTGAAGACAATTCAAGTTTAACGCCAAGTTCGTCAGCAATGGCTTTCGCCAACTCAACATCAGCACCGACAATAGTATCTTTGCCATTAACCAAAGTTTTAAACTCAAATGGTGCATAGTCTGGACTGATTGCAACAACTAATTTACCTTTTTTAACCACTTTTTCTTGCAAATTTTCATTTGATGAAGATCCACAAGCTGCCAAGGCAAAAACAGAGACAAACGTAAGTGCCCCTAGAACAAGCTTTTTAATTTTCATATTTATTCTCTCTTCTCTTAATATTATCTCTATTTTATCCATTTTCGAACGATTAGTCAATGATTTTTGAATAAAAATTCATTCATTTAAACATAAAGATAGTAACTCTAGTCCCTTTTCTAAAGTCTCTTTTTTACATGAATATCCTAATCTAACATATCCTTCTCGCTCAAAACGGTTTCCAGGAACCAATAAGACACCGTAATTTTTGAGCAAAGTCAGGCAAAATTCTTCAATTGGACAATCAACCTCCAATTTGACAAATGAAGTCGGCACTTCTGCTGGTCTTATATAGGAAGCTTTTTTCTCTTTTTTTATCCATTTGTCAAGAATTTCAAGGTTCTGTCTGATGATTTTGCGATTACGCTCTAGAATTACGTCCTTATGTTTCAAAGCTAAGCTAGCAACCATATCGTCAAACACACCCGCACAAATCATGGTATAGTCGCGATAATCACGCAAAATATCAGTCACTTCATCACAAGCGGCCACCCAGCCGACACGAATTCCTGGCAGTGAAAAGGTCTTAGAAAGACTATTTACCGAAATTCCCTTTTCATACAAATCAATAATCGACGAAACTTTTGTGTCCGTAAAAGGACGATAAACCTCATCAGCCAAAATATAAGCTCCGCAAGACCTAGCAATAGCGATCAACTCACGCAGATAGTCATCATCCATAACAGCACCCGTCGGGTTATTGGCGTTATTAATGCAAATCATTTTGGTATTTGAACGAATCAATTGACGAAGTTCTGCTAAATCTGGTAACCACTTATTTTCTTCACGGACCTGCCATAAATCAACATCTGCTCCCAAAGATTTTGGAATATCATAAAGTTGTTGGTAAGTTGGATACAAAGAAATCACATGATCCCCAGGTTCAATCAAACCGTACAAGACCAACATATTGGCACCCGTGGCACCGTTAGTTTGGAGAATTTGATTTTCAGTCACAGATTCATATAATTGACTGACCGCCTTTTTAAATTCTGGCGAGCCTTCAATCCAGCCATAATTTAATTTTCTAGCAAGTAATTCCTGATAAAAAGATGTTTCAGATTCCCTTGTCAATTCAAATAACTCTTGCAATGTTAGAGCTTCTATTGACACACCTGCAATGTCATACACTGCTTCTCTTTCGTGGCTATTGAGCCATTCTTCAACTCCAAATCGTGGTAATTTCATCGCTTACCTCTTTTGACTTTCTAAGATTATTTTACCATTCATAAGGAAAAACTTAGAGCAATAACCCTCAGTTTCCTTTCACTTCATTATTCTGACTCAGAACTACTTTGCGTGTAAGTCGAAGCTTTTTCAATCCATGCATCAAACTCCCCTGATTTCTTAGCTTTCTTGATAACTTTATTCACAGAAGCAATTAACTTTTTATCAGTTCCTTTAGCAAAGGCTACAGCATAAGCATCTGTATCAGTTGATTTCAATGGCATATCTGCGATGGCTAAATCAGGATTTTGAGAAATATAGCCCTCAGCAATCGCTTTTTCTAGCACAACTGCCTGAAGTTGATTATTTTTCAATTCATTAATCATTTCACCGTTTGAAGTTAGTGAAACTAGACTTGAACTTGGTAATTGGTCTTTGGCAATGTTCTCTTGAATTGACCCTTTTTGTGCACCAACAGATTTTCCTGCCAAGCTTTCAAGACTTGTATAAGTCGCTAAATCAGCTTTTTTAAGAATCACGACATTTTCTGCTTCATAATAAGCATCTGAGAATTCGTAAGCTTTTTTTCGTTCATCTGTCACTGAAATTCCCGCAATAGCGATATCAGCTTTACCAGAAGTCACAGAAGCGAGAACGTTATTGAAGGACATCACTGAAAAATCAGCTTTAACATCCAATTCTTTAGCAATTGCCTTAGCTAGTTCAATATCTGCACCAACCAAGGTATCTTTTCCATCAATTAAAGTTTTAAATTCAAAAGGTGCAAATTCTGATTCCGTCGCGATGACGATTTTACCTTTATTTTGAATACTTTTTTGACTTGTTCCTGACGTTGAACAAGCTGTCATCGTTCCTAATGCTAAAAGTAGAGACAAACCTCCTAAAAACTTCTTCATAACATTTTCTCCTTAGTTACTTGATTCATTAGTTGACAAAGCATAAGCTTCTTGAACAAATTGATCAATTTTTCCTGAATCTTTCAAGTCTTTGATAACTTTATTGACCTCTTTAGTCAATTTGTCGTCACCTTTAGGAAGGGCTACAGCATAAGCGTCGGCGTCATCATTTTTCAACTTGATATTAGCAATTGTCAAATCATCGTTATTAGCAGCGTAGCCTTCTGCAATTGGTTTTTCAAGGACAACTGCTTGGATTTGACCATTTTTCAATTCATTAATCATTTCGCCATTTTGTGTCAAAGCAACAACTTTTGAACCTTTCAATTGTTCAGAAGCCACATTTTCTTGGATAGATCCTTTTTGAGTTCCGACAGACAAACCAGCTAATGAACTTGTTTTTGTATATTTATCAACGTCTGTTTTCTTAATCAATACAACATTTTCTGATTCGTAATAAGCTTCTGAGAAATTATAAGCTTTTTTACGTTCAGGCGTTGCTGAAATACCTGAGATAGCCACATCAGCTTTACCTGATTGAAGACTTGCCAAAACATTGTTAAATGACATTGAAGAGAATTTCACTTTAACACCAAGCTCTTCACCGATAGCTTTTGCAATCTCTACATCCGCACCAACAATAGTATCTTTGCCATCAACTAAAGTTTTAAATTCAAAAGGAGCGAATTCTGGATTCATAGCAACGACAAGAGTTCCTTTATCTTTAATATCTGAAACTGATGTATCTTTTTGATTTCCTGAGCCACAAGCTGTCAATAGAAAAGCTGAAGCAACAAGAGCTAACCCACCAAACATTTTACTTACTTTCATAGTCATTTTCTCTTTTCTTTTTTGATATGTATACATTTTATTTAATATTTATACATTTGTCAACCCTTTTTTTATAAAAATTCATTATTCTTGTATTTTTTTGTATATACATAAAACGCGAGGTCTTTTTATCAACCTCGCGTTCTTGTTTATACTCTATTTAATCTTATTTGCTGTGCCAGATTTCATCGTTGTATTGTTCGATTGTACGGTCTGATGAGAAGAAACCAGCCTTAGCAATATTTTTGATAACTTTAGTCATCCAAGATTTTTGATCTTCGTAATCAGCAAGCATTTGTTCTTTAACAGCAATGTATTCTTTAAGGTCAATCAAAGTCATGAACCAATCTTTGTTAATCAATTCATTATAGAGACGTTCAAGACGTTCAGCATTACCATGTTTAACCAATTCATCACTAACAATAAAGTCTACTGCTTCTTTGATGACAGGATCATTTTCATAGTAATCAGTTGCTACGTAACCTTGAGTTGCATAAAGATCAATGATTGTATCTGAATCTTTACCAAATATGTAAATATTTTCACTACCTACAAGTTCTGCGATTTCAACGTTTGCACCGTCCATGGTACCAAGTGTCAATGCACCATTCAACATGAATTTCATGTTACCAGTACCTGAAGCTTCTTTAGAAGCAAGAGAGATTTGTTCTGAAATATCTGTCGCAGGAATCAAGTGTTCAGCTACAGTAACATTGTAGTTTTCAACTAAGTGAACATTTAGGTATTTGTTTACTTCTGGGTCGTTGTTAATCAATTCAGACAAGCAAAGAATCAAGTGAATAACATCTTGTGCAATGATGTATGCTGGTGCTGCTTTACCACCAAAGATAACAGTAATTTTACGTTCTGGTAGGTTACCACGTTTGATTTCAAGGTATTTATGAATAACATAAAGAGCATTCATTTGTTGACGTTTGTACTCATGGAAGCGCTTGATTTGTGTATCAATAATTGAGTTTTCATCAAGGTCAATACCTTTATTATCTTTAAGGTAACGTTTAAGCGCCAATTTGTTATTGTGTTTGATTTCAGCAAGTTTTGCATGAACAGCTTCATCGTCAGCATAAGCAAGTAATTTTTCAAGCTTAGTAGCATCAGTAAGATATTCATCACCGATAAGCTCTTTAAGGTAATCCGCTAAATTTTGGTTAGCAAATTCAAGCCAACGACGGAATGTGATACCGTTTGTTTTGTTGTTGAATTTTTCAGGGTAAATGTCATAGAATGGTTTCAATTCACTGTTTTTAAGGATTTCAGTGTGAAGTGCAGCTACCCCGTTTACAGAAGTTGAGAAGTGAATATCCATGTGAGCCATGTGAACACGACCTGAATCATCAATGATTTGAACAGCTGGATCTGAATATTGGCTAGCAACAAGTTTGTTTAGTTTTTCAATGATTGTTACCAAGTGAGGGACAACTTCATTGAGGTAATCAAGAGGCCATTTTTCAAGTGCTTCTGCCAAGATTGTGTGGTTAGTATAACCAACCATACTTTTCACGATTGATACAGCTTCATCAAAATCGATACCGTGTTTTTCAGTCAAGAGACGAATCAATTCAGGAATAACCATTGATGGGTGAGTATCATTGATTTGAACATAAGCATAGTCAGCTAAGTCATGCAAGTTTGAACCACGTTCAAGAGCTTCATCAATCAATAATTGTGCAGCATTTGATACCATGAAGTATTGTTGATAGATACGAAGCAATTCACCATTACGGTCTGAATCATCTGGGTAAAGGAAGAGTGTCAAGTTCTTCTTGATTTCAGTCTTATCAAATGAAATACCATCGTGAATCAAACCGTAGTCAAGCCCGTCAATATCAAATAAGTTCAAGTAGTTTTTAGTATCACGTTTGTAACCAAGAACATCAATACGGTCAAGACGAGATTTAAGTGTAAAATCTTTAAATGGAACATCGTAGCTGATGTCAGTTGGTACAAGCCATGAATCTTTTTCAATCCAGTAGTTAGCTTCTGCTTCTTGTTGGTTATCAACGAAGACTTGTTTGAATAGACCACAGTGGTAGTTAAGTCCAACACCTTCACCATTGATACCAAGAGTTGACATTGAATCGATGAAACATGATGCCAAACGACCAAGACCACCATTACCAAGTGATGGTTCAAGTTCGACATCTTCTACTTCTGCGATTGATTTACCTGCTGCAGCTAGTTCAGCTTTAACATCTTTATAGATACCAAGGTTAATCAAGTTATTTGACAAAAGTTTACCGATAAGAAATTCAGCAGAAATGTAGTAAACTTTGCGTTTAGCTGTATTTTTTGGTTTTTCGGCAGCTAATTCTTTAACGTAGTGCAAAAGCGCTACATAGATATCTTCATTGCTCAATTCAGCAAGTTTTTGGCCTTTTGAAGTTACGTAATCTTTAAATTTAGTTGTCATTATAATATCCCTTTTTCTTTTTATTTAAATGTATTTTTGCGGCAATATAGTGCTGTAATGTCTTTCAAGAATGCTTTGCGTTCATCTGTCAAATCTTCTTTTAACATACGCCATTGCCAGTTGCCACCAACAGTATTTGGAATGTTCATGCGAGACTCAGCTGGTTTGTCTAGTATGTCTTGCATAGTTGCAATTGCAATATCACTAACCGTTGCAAACAAGGTACGAAGCATTGTTTGTGTGATTGGTTCGCCTTCATGACGATGTGTATAAGCATCAACAAATGCTTTTTGTTCATCAGTCAAGTTGTCATACCAACCATTAACCACTTCATTATCATGTGTGCCATTATAAGCAACGCTATTTTTATTGCAGTTATGTGGAGCATCGATACTCTTACCTTCGGTATCATAGAAACCAAATTCAAGAATCTTCATACCTGGAAAAGCAGTGTCAGTTAACAATTGCTCAGCTTTGGCATCAATATAACCGAGGTTTTCTGCAATAATAGGAAGTTCGCCAAGCTCGTCACGTACGACATCAAACAAAGCGCGTCCTGGACCAGGTTGCCAGCTACCATCATTTGCAGTTTCGTAATCGCCACGAATTTCCCAATAATCTGAGAAACCTTTAAAGTGGTCAATACGAAGAAGGTCGTAGAGCTTAATCCCCTCTTTAATACGGTAAACCCACCAAGCATAATTTGTTTTCTTGTGGTTTTCCCAATCATAAATTGGATTTCCCCAAAGTTGACCATCATCACTAAATGAATCCGCAGGAACACCAGCAATACAAAGTGGGTTCTTTTCAGCATCAATTTTGAAAAGTTCAGGCATTGTCCAAACCTCTACACTATCAGCAGAAATGTAGATTGGCATATCACCAATAATCTTAATGCCTTTTTCATTAGCATAAGCTTTTAAATCAGCCCATTGTTGGTAGAAGAAATATTGAGTGACTTTATGATAAGTAATCGCATCTTTTAGTTTTTCGCGATAAGCATCAAGAGCTGCCTCTTCACGGCGAACAACTGCTTTATCATCCCATTCTTGCAAAGCTTTATTTCCAAAGAACTCTTTGATTGCCATGAATTCTGCGTAATCTTTTACCCAACTTGCTTCTTTTTCAAACTCAGCTAAAGCTTTTTGGTTATCAGAATTTTGCATAAATTCTGCAACTGCTTTCTCCAAAATTGGACGTCGTGCTTCGAAGATACGAGCATAATCTACGTTTTCTAAATCATCTCCGAAGTTAACTGTTTCAAAATCTTCTTTTGCCAAGTAACCTTGTTTACAAAGCAATTCTAAGTCAATTAAATGTGTGTTCCCAGCTGTTGCTGAGAATGATTGATAAGGGGAATCACCATAACTTGTCGTTGTTAATGGTAGGATTTGCCAATATGTTTGGTCAGTTTCAACCAAGAAATCAACAAAGTTATAAGCTTCTTGACCAAATGTTCCCACCCCTTGTTTGCCGGGTAATGATGTGATATGCATCAGTACACCACTTGCACGTTTTTCCATATGTTTTCTCCTTTATCAACGATCTTTACACTGCAAATTATAACGCAAGCGTTTGCGTAAGTCAATCATTTTTTGCAAAAAAAATAAAAAAACACCTCAACTGCTAAAACTAATAGCAATTAAGGCGTTTATTTTCATTCATAAAAACCGCTAGAAAGGGAATTTATTTGTCTTCAACATGCAATTGACGGACACTTTCACGCTCTCTCAAGGTAAAAGGAACAATGATTTTTTCGGTAATCGCCGTTTCAGGAGATTTAATCAATTCGACCAATCGTCTGAAACTAGTTCGACCTAAATTAGCAACATTAATATCAAATGTTGTCATATAAGGGTGAATCAAAGTGGAATAGGCTGAGTTATTGAAAGTGATAATTGAAATATCATCAGGAACCTTCAATTGATAATAAGACAAGAACTGTGCTAATCGAACTGAAATTGTATCAGCAATCACAATCAGAGCCGTTGCTTTACTTGATTCAATTTTTTCAATTAATGCTTCCAGAATCATTGGATCTCTACGATCGAACAAAACTGCTTTATCGCTTGTCAAACCAAATTTTTCCATGCCTCGAAGGTAACCAAAATAACGTTCTGATGACACTTCAGATTTTAAATCATCCGTAACAAATAGAATCTCACGATGTCCTTTTTGATAAAGATATTCAACTGCTTTTTTACCCATCAATTGGTTATCATTATCTATATGAATAATATCATTTTCGAAACCTTCGGGAGCACCGACAATCACAAAAGGTACATTATTATCCATTAAATACTTACGAACTGGATCTTCTGGATCAGAGTATAAGATAATAAATCCATCTACACGTTTTTGGCGATACATTAATTTTACTTGTTCTTCTAATTCATCAACTGTCATACCGGTTGCAATAGAAATTGTAAAATCATTTAATTTCGCTTCGCTAGTTATAGTAGAAAGAATTTGCATAAAGAATGGTTCGTTTAAACGATCTGGTGTGATTAACGGTGGAAAGATCAAACCAACATTATACGTTAGCCCACTGGCTAACATTTGGGCAGCCACATTAGGAACATAACCTAACTCTGCCATCGCTTTCCGAACTTTGTCTTTTGTTTTCTGAGAAATGGATTTATTATCCTTCAAAACACGGCTAACCGTCGAAGGATTGACGCCAGCTTTAGCCGCTACATCTTTAATTGTAACCATCTAAGTCTCCTTTGCATCTTACATTTTATAAAAGATTTACTGTACTGACAAGGTTTTAGAGGTAAAAACTCTTATTTTTATCCCCTATTATACATAAATAAGATATTTCTGCAATTGTTTGCCCTATTTTGTGATATTTTTTAGAAAAATATTGTTTTTTCAAGCTATTTTATAGTAAAAACTGACCAATATATATCAGATTAACGCACTTATTATCACTTTCTTTGTTTGACCTTTTAAGTTTTTTAAACTTTTTTACAAAAAACGCTTGACATTAACTGCAAACGGTTGCATAATATAGGTGTAAATAATATTACTAATCTTTCTCTAGGAGGGGAAACTCATGAAGAAGAACACATGGAAAAAAATGGTCCTTGCTGGTGCAGGTTTAACACTTGCTGGAAGCGTTTTAGTTGCTTGTTCAAATAACTCATCAACTAAATCATCTTCTGCCTCTGACAGCAAGACAATCAAACTTTGGGTACCAACTGGTGCTAAAAAATCTTACACTGCTATTGTTAAAGATTTCGAAAAAGAATCTGGTTACACAGTTAAGATGGTTGAATCAAACGATTCAAAAGCACAAGAAAACGTTAAGAAAGACCCACAAAAAGCTGCTGATGTCTTTTCACTTCCACACGATCAACTTGGTCAACTAGTTGAATCTGGTGTTATCCAAGAAGTTCCTGAAGATTATGCCAAAGAAATTGCTACTAACGATACTGATCAAGCAATAGCTGGTGCAAAATACCATGGTAAAACTTACGCTTTCCCATTTGGTATCGAATCACAAGTTCTCTTCTATAACAAATCAAAACTTTCTGCTGACGATGTTACTAACTATGAAACAATTACAAGCAAAGCTACATTTGGTGCTACTTTCAAACAAATGAATGCTTACGCTACTGCCCCACTTTTCATGTCAGTTGGCTGCACATTATTCGGAGAAGACGGTGAAACAGTTGATGGCACAAACTGGGGTAACGAAGCTGGTGTATCTGTTCTTCAATGGATTGCTGATCAAAAATCAAACAAAGGTTTCGTTAACTTGACTGCTGAAAATGCAATGTCTAAATTCGGTGACGGAAGCGTTGCTTCACTTGAATCAGGCCCTTGGGATCTTAAAGCTGCACAAGACGCTGTTGGTAAAGATAATCTTGGTATCGCTGTTTATCCAAAAATCTCAATCGGCGGTAACGAAGTACAGCAAAAAGCTTTCCTTGGTGTGAAACTCTTTGCTGTTAACCAAGCTCCTGCAGGTTCAGATACAAAACGTATCGCTGCTTCTTACAAACTTGCTTCTATGCTTACTAGCGCAGAAAGCCAAGAAAACCAATTCACTTATGAAGGTCGTAACATTATTCCTGCTAACAAAGAAGTTCAATCATCAGATAAAGTTCAATCAGATGAATTGGCTCAAGCAGTTATCAAGATGGCTTCATCATCAGACTACACAGTTGTAACACCTAAACTTAGTCAAATGACTACATTCTGGACTGAGAGTGCTGCACTTCTCAGCGATGTCTACAATGGTAAAATTCAAAGTGGTGACTACCTCGCTAAATTGCAACAATTTGACAAAGATTTAGCTAACGCTAAGTAAGATGTTCTGAAGTGGGGAGTTACATCCCCACTTTATTTTTAGGGAAACTCTTGTCGGAGTTATTACTAAGAACTTTAAGATTAAATTTTTAGCAGTGACTTCCAACAAGATTAATAAAAGGAGTTTTGTATGACTAATTCACACTATTTTGACAGTGTATCAGTTACTGAGGCTTTTAAAAAAGGAAAATTTGATACCAAACTGTCATTTCTGATTATGGGATTCTCAAATTTTTACCATAAACAGATCATTAAAGGTTGTTTGTTTTTACTATCAGAGATTCTTTTTTTAATCACTTTCTTCTCTCAGATTATTCCAAACTTGCAAGGATTAATCACTCTGGGAACACACCAACAAGGTCTTGTTGAACAAACCGTCAACGGGATTAAGATGAAAGTTGCTGTTGATGGCGATAACTCAATGTTAATGCTTATCTTCGGTCTTGCTTCTCTTATCTTCTGCCTTGTTTTTGCTTATATTTATTGGTGTAATCTTAAGAGCGCTAGAAATCTTTATGTCATCGATAAAGAAGGTTTGAAAGTTCCTACCTTTAAAGAAGACTTTGAAACATTGGCAAACGGTCGTTTCCACATGACTTTGATGGCAGTCCCAATGATTGGGGTTCTTCTCTTCACTATCTTGCCATTAATTTATATGATTTGTTTGGCTTTCACAAATTATGATCATAATCATTTACCACCGAAAAGTTTGTTTGACTGGGTTGGTTTTGCTAACTTCGGTAACATCTTTAATGGTCGTATGGCAGGAACATTCTTCCCAGTCTTGTCTTGGACATTAATTTGGGCAGTCTTTGCTACTGTTACTAACTTCTTCTTTGGTATTGTTCTTGCATTAATCATTAATACTAAAGGATTGAAATTGAAAAAAATGTGGCGTACTATCTTCGTTATCACAATTGCTGTGCCACAATTCATTTCACTTCTTATCATGAGAAACTTGCTCAGTGATGCAGGTCCAGTCAATGCATTCCTTGAAAAAATCGGACTTATCTCTGCTGCAAACCCACTGCCATTCTTGTCAGACCCACTTTGGGCTAAATTCTCAATCATCATCGTTAACATGTGGGTAGGTATTCCTGTCACAATGCTTGTCGCTTCAGGTATTATCATGAACCTTCCACAAGAACAAATAGAAGCCGCTGAAATCGATGGTGCCAATAAATTCCAAATCTTTAAATCAATCACATTCCCTCAAATTTTACTGGTTATGATGCCAAACTTGATTCAACAATTTATCGGTAACATCAACAACTTCAATGTTATCTACCTCCTTACTGGTGGTGGTCCTACTAATTCTAATTTCTATCAAGCTGGTAGTACAGACTTGCTTGTTACATGGCTTTACAATTTGACAGTTACTGCAGCAGACTACAACCTTGCTTCTGTTATCGGTATCATCATCTTTGTTCTTTCTGCCGTGTTCAGTCTTCTAGCTTACACAAGAACAAGTTCTTATAAGGAAGGGGTTGCGAAATAATGAAAAACAAAAAAAGATTAACACTGACTTTTGTCTATATTTTATTGATTGTTTTATCAATCATCTGGCTCTTTCCAATCGTTTGGGTTGTTCTTACTAGCTTCCGTGGCGAAGGAACAGCATACGTTAACTACTTCATTCCAAAAACTTGGACGCTAGATAATTACATTAAACTATTTACTTCTGATGCCTTTCCATTTGGGCAATGGTTCTTGAATACATTATTCGTCGCTTCTGCCACTTGTGTAATTTCAACATTCATCAACGTTGCTATGGCATACTCACTTAGTCGTATCAAATTCAAACACCGCAATGGTTTCTTGAAGTTAGCACTTGTACTTAATATGTTCCCTGGTTTCATGAGTATGATTGCTGTTTACTACATCTTAAAAGCATTCAACCTTGACCAAACATTGCTTGCACTTATTCTAGTTTACTCTGCTGGTGCAGCGCTTGGATTCTACATTGCTAAAGGATTCTTTGATACAATTCCTTACTCACTTGATGAATCTGCTATGATTGATGGAGCTACTCGCGCTGACATTTTCTTTAAAATCACTCTCCCACTTTCAAAACCAATCATTGTCTACACAGCGCTTATGGCTTTCATTGGTCCTTGGATTGATTTCATCTTCGCTAAGGTTATCCTAGGTGATGCAATAAGTAAATACACTGTTGCCATCGGTCTATTCTCAATGTTGCAACAAGATACCATTAATGACTGGTTCATGTCATTCACTGCTGGTTCAGTTCTTATCGCTGTCCCAATCACATTTCTCTTCATGTTTATGCAAAAATACTACGTTGAAGGCATTACTGGTGGTTCAGTTAAATAAGAAGAAGTTCAATCACTTCTCCCCTTCTATTATTAATTATCAAAAAAAGCTTGGAACAATTGTTCCAAGCTTTTTGATTGTTTAAAATCTGGCTATTCAAATAGGAAGACAACTTATTACTCTTACCAAAATTCACGTAAGAAATCGTCTTTTAAGCGTTCACGATAAAAGAGTTCATTAAGATCATCTTCTTCAAAAACACGTAGCAAATTTAACATATCATATGCTAAGTCAAGGTTAGGTAAGTCTTTTCTAGCTACCCATTTAATTTTTCCCTCATCGGTCGAATGAACATTCCCTTCAAAATCAGAAGTTCGGTACAAGAAAACGAGATAACGTTTATCTTCTTTGGTGTACCAATGTTTCATCCCAACTAACTGAGGATTTTTAATGGTAAGTCCTGTTTCTTCTTTGACCTCACGGATAACTGATTCTACCAATCCTTCATGAGCTTCAATATGTCCTCCAGGAAGAGCATAGCCTGACCAAGAATAACGTTTTGGGTCACGAACCTGCATGACGACATTGCCTTTGCCATCTTCAATTAAGCACATATTAGTTAAAATCACATGTTGTGCACGAGACATTTTCTTACATTTTCCCTTCTAATCCATTGCTTTCAATTCCAACACCATATCACGCAATTGAGCAGCGAGCTCGAAATCAAGCATTTCAGCAGCTTCATGCATTTGTTTTTGCAATTTCTTAATAGCATCTTTGCGCTCTGCCTTGTTCATACTTGAGTAATCTGGCGTATCCTCAGCCACTTCAGTATCTGTCGCTTTAGAAATAGAAATCAAATCGCGAATTTCTTTCTTAATGGTTTGCGGTACAATACCATGTTCTTCGTTGTAACGCATTTGAATCTTACGACGGCGCGCTGTTTCATCCATGGCTTTTTGCATTGATTCTGTAATCTTATCTGCGTACATGATAACATGACCTTCACTATTTCGCGCAGCACGACCAATGGTTTGAATCAGACCACGTTCATTACGGAGAAATCCTTCTTTATCCGCATCAAGAATAGCAACCAAGCTAACTTCTGGTACGTCAATCCCTTCACGCAGCAAATTAATCCCAATCAAAACATCAAAAACACCTAAACGCAAATCGCGAATAATCTCAGTACGTTCCAAAGTCTTGATATCTGAGTGCATGTATTTTACTTTGACACCCATTTCTTTGAGGTAATCCGTCAAATCTTCTGCCATTTTCTTGGTTAATGTCGTGATAAAGGTACGCTCACCTTTTTCAACACGAGCATTGATTTCACCAAGAAGGTCATCCATTTGCCCCATCGTCGGACGAACTTCCACCTCAGGATCAAGTAGCCCTGTCGGACGAATAATTTGTTCAACGACAGTATCGGTTTGTTCTAGTTCATAATCACCAGGTGTCGCTGAGACGTAAACAATTTGGTGAACATGACTTTCAAACTCTTCACGACGAAGCGGACGATTATCAAGTGCACTTGGCAAGCGGAATCCATAGTTAACCAACATTTCCTTACGTGAACGGTCACCATTGTACATTCCCTTGATTTGTCCCATGGTCATATGACTTTCATCAACCATAATCAAAAAGTCTTCTGGGAAGAAATCAAGAAGGGTAAATGGCGGCTCACCTTCTGAACGTCCATCCATATAAGAAGAATAGTTTTCAACACCATTTGTATAGCCCATCTCGCGAAGCATTTCGACATCATATTCTGTACGTTGACGAATACGCTGTGCTTCGATGAGTTTGCCTTCAGCTTCGAACTGCTTAACCTGATCTTCCATTTCTGCTAGGATTTTTTGAATAGCTTCTTCCATGTGTTCTTCATTGGTCATGAAGTGAGTTGCTGGGAAAATCGCCAAATGCTCAACATCGCCTAAAACTTTGCCTGTCAAACTTTCGATCTCTCGAATGCGATCAATTTCATCACCGAAGAATTCGACACGAAAGGCATGTTCGTCTCGGCTGGCTGGGAAAATTTCAACCACATCACCGCGAACACGAAAGCGACCACGTTGAAAATCAATGTCATTTCGTTCAAATTGAATGTCAACAAGGTCATTTAACAATTGGTCACGTGAGATTTCCTGACCTGGACGAAGACTTACAACACTATCAGCATATTCTTTCGGTGACCCCAAACCATAAATACATGATACAGATGCAACGACAATAACATCATTTCGTTCAAGAAGTGATGACGTTGCTGAGTGGCGTAGCTTGTCAATTTCATCATTGACCGAGCTATCTTTTTCAATATAGGTGTCACTTGATGGCACATAAGCTTCGGGTTGGTAATAGTCATAGTAAGATACAAAGTACTCAACCGCATTTTCTGGGAAGAATTCCTTGAATTCCCCATAAAGCTGACCAGCCAGGGTCTTATTATGTGCAATAACAAGGGTCGGTTTATTAACTTTAGCAATGACTTGACTCATCGTATAAGTTTTACCAGTACCTGTTGCTCCGAGAAGAATCTGAGCTTTTTCTCCCCCTTCAATATTATTAACTAAAGTCTCGATTGCCTGTGGTTGGTCACCAGATGGCTCATATTTCGAGACTAATTTAAAATGATTATTTTCTATTCTATCAATCATAATATTCCTCAAACTGTCTTTATTACCTTCATTTTATCATAAATAAAGGTAAAATACTCCCTTTTGATATCGAAGACAATTCATCCTGACATCTCATGTTAGGTTTTCTAACATGTGTTAAAATCTAAAGTTGCCTAACTGTCTGAATTTTGATATAATTAATGCAATCTATTCAAAAGGAGACTTACATGAAGCACAAATTGAAAGCTATTATGCTAGCAATGGTTTCTGCAATCTTTGTGTTTGGTGTAGACGCTAAAGCAGATACAATTAGTATCGTATCTGACACAGCATACGCACCATTCGAATTTAAAGATTCAGATCAAACTTATAAAGGTATTGACGTTGACATTATTAATGAAGTCGCAAATCGAGAGGGTTGGGATATCAATATGACATTCCCTGGTTTCGATGCTGCCATTAATGCTGTTCAAGCTGGTCAAGCCGATGCCCTTATGGCTGGTACAACAGTGACAGAAGCTCGTAAAAAAGTCTTCACATTCTCAGATACTTATTACGATACCGCTGTTGTTGTCTACACTCGTAGCGATGCTAAAGTGTCTAACTATAAACAACTTTCAGGTAAAACTGTTGGTGTTAAAAACGGTACTGCTGCTCAAGCATTCCTAAAAGAAAACCAAAAGAAATACGGTTATAAAATCAAAACATTTGATACTAGTGACTTGATGAACAATAGCCTAGATGCTGGTTCAGTTTACGCTGCTATGGATGACCAACCTGTTGTCCAATACGCAATCAGTCAAGGTAAAAACTATGCTATCAATATCGATGGAGAAAAAGTCGGAAGCTTTGCATTTGCTGTTAAAAAAGGAAGCAAATACGAATACCTTATTGATGAATTTAACCACGCATTTGCCGAAATGAAAAAAGATGGTACTTACGATGCTATCATGGCAAAATGGCTTGGTGATTCTGAGAAATCTGATGACAAATCAAGTATTGTTGCATCAAGCAGCCTAAAATTAACTGGAGACGCTTCTGCAAAAGCAACACCTGTTAAATCAACTTACAAAATCGTCATGGATTCTTCATTTGCCCCATTTGAATACCAAAATGACTCAGGTAAATACGAAGGAATCGACGTTGACTTAATTAAAGCTATCGCAGAACAACAAGGTTTCAACATCGAAATCTCAAATCCTGGTTTTGACGCTGCACTTAACGCTGTTCAAGCTAGTCAAGCTGACGGTGTTATGGCAGGTATGTCAATCACTGATGCTCGTAAAGAAATCTTCAATTTCTCAGATCCATATTACACTTCAAACATCTTGCTTGCTGTTAAAAAAGGAAGTTCTGTTAAATCATATGAAGATTTAAACGGCAAAACTGTTGGAGCTAAAAATGGTACATCATCATACACATGGTTGTCTGAACACGCTGCTCAATACGGCTACACACTTCGTGCTTTCGACGAAGCATCAACTATGTATGATAGTTTGAACTCAGGTTCAATTAACGCTCTTATGGATGATGAAGCCGTACTTCGTTACGCTATCAAACAAGGTCGTAACTTTGAAACACCAGTTGATGGCGAAAAATCTGGTGAATACGGATTTGCTGTTAATAAAGGTGCTAACCCTGAACTACTTGAAATGTTCAACAATGGTCTTGCAGCACTTGTCAAATCAGGTGAATACGATAAAATCGTAAGCAAATACCTTGGCTCATCAGACGATAAGAAATCAACTTCATCAAGTGTTGATGAAACAACTATTTGGGGACTTATCAAAAACAACTACTCACAATTGCTTTCAGGTCTTGGAACAACTCTTAGTCTAACACTAATTTCATTTGCAATTGCTATGGTTATTGGTATCATCTTTGGTATGATGGCCGTTGCTCCAAATAAAGTTCTTCGTACAATATCAGCAGTCTTTGTCGATGTTGTTCGTGGTATCCCATTGATGATCGTCGCTGCTTTCATCTTCTGGGGAATTCCAAACCTTATCGAATCAATGACAGGTCACCAAAGCCCAATCAATGATTTCCTTGCTGCAACAATCGCACTTTCATTGAACGCTGGTGCTTATATCGCTGAAATTGTTCGTGGTGGTATCGAAGCAGTTCCTAAAGGACAAATGGAAGCAAGTCGAAGCTTAGGTATCTCATACGGTAAGACAATGAAAAAAATTATCTTGCCACAAGCCGTTCGCGTGATGTTGCCAAACTTCATCAACCAATTCGTTATTTCATTGAAAGATACAACTATCGTATCAGCAATTGGTCTTGTTGAACTCTTCCAAACAGGTAAAATCATTATCGCTCGTAACTACCAATCATTCCGAATGTACGCTATCTTAGCAATCATCTACCTTGTAATAATCACCCTTTTGACTCGTTTAGCAAAACGTCTAGAAAAGAGGCTTAAATAATGGCAGAATTAAAAATTGATGTACAAGATTTGCATAAATCTTATGGAGATAATGAAGTCTTAAAAGGAATTACAACACAATTCCACGAAGGTGATGTTGTCTGCATCATTGGACCTTCTGGTTCTGGTAAATCAACTTTCCTTCGTACGCTTAACCTTCTTGAAACAATCACAAGTGGTAAAGTCATTGTCGACGGTTATGAACTATCTGATCCAAATACTGACGTCGATAAAGTTCGTGAAAACATCGGTATGGTATTCCAACACTTCAACCTTTTCCCACACATGACTGTTCTTGAAAACATCACTTTCGCTCCTATCGAATTAGGAAAGGAAAGTAAAGAAAATGCTGAAAAACACGCTATGGAACTTCTTGCAAAAGTTGGGCTTGCTGATAAACGCGATGCCAAACCAGATAGCCTATCTGGTGGTCAAAAACAACGTGTCGCTATCGCACGTAGCTTGGCAATGAATCCTGATATCATGCTCTTTGACGAACCAACTTCTGCACTTGACCCAGAAATGGTTGGTGACGTTCTTGGTGTTATGAAAGACTTGGCAGAACAAGGCATGACCATGTTAATCGTTACCCACGAAATGGGATTTGCTCGTAAAGTTGCCAACCGTGTCATCTTTACAGACGGTGGACAATTTATTGAAGATGGAACACCAGAACAAATCTTTGATAACCCACAACACCCACGTCTAAAAGACTTCTTGAATAAAGTATTGAACGTCTAATAAATCAAAAAACTAGGTTTTATAACCTAGTTTTTTTTGCGTGTCCATATTGACGAATTGACAATATTTTCTTTTAACAATCTCTATTAAAACTTTGACTTCCATTTTTGCTTTTGGTAGACTGAAGGTAAGTTATCAAGACAAGCTACATAATTAAACTCACCCTAATAGCTTTGGGAATTACCTCACTTATATTGACAGAAAAACTCCTTTTTAGGCGAGATAAGAGCGCTAAGGTAGCAAATCCATAACTTTTTTCTGTGTAAAATCAGTAGGTATCTACTGTTTAATATAAGGAGGACTTTGATATGTCTAAGTATGCTGGTACTCAAACCGAAAAAAATTTACAAGCTGCATTTGCTGGTGAATCTCAAGCACGCAACAAGTACACTTTCTTTGCATCAAGAGCCAAAAAAGATGGCTTTGAACAAATCGCAGAACTTTTCTTGAAGACTGCTGACAACGAAAAAGAACACGCCAAAATGTGGTATAAAGAACTCTTTGGCATTGGTGATACTGCCGAAAACTTGGAAACTGCTGCAGATGGTGAAAACTACGAATGGACAGATATGTATGTTGAATTCGCCAAAACCGCCGAAAAAGAAGGATTCCCTCAACTTGCTAAAAAATTCCTCATGTCGCTGAAATCGAAAAGCACCACGAAGAACGCTATCGTACTCTTCTCAAAAATGTCGAAACTGCTAAAGTCTTTGAAAAGAGCGAAGTTAAGATTTGGGAATGTCGTAACTGTGGTCACATTATTGTTGGTACAAGAGCACCAAAAGTTTGCCAAGTCTGCGCTCACGCTCAATCTTACTTCGAAGTCCGAGCTGAAAATTATTAATTTCAAAAATCCTCAGCCTTTTGACTGGGGATTTTCGCATATTCTTTGACAAAAATAGCACTCTTTTGCTAAAATGAAAGCAAATCAAGTAGGAGGAATTTAAGCAATGAACAACTAAGAACAAAACGTTTTGGTATACCATATCAGGTTTTGTTTTTAGTGCAGTTCTCTATTCTCTTGCTTATCCATCAGACGTGTTGGGTATTTTTAACGTTGACCATAATGAGATTCACACTCTACCTGCTATGGTAGAGTGTGTTTTTTTGAAAGCGAGGATCTTATGCTAGAAATTAATCAGTTACCCATTCACCATTTCAAGGATTCTAAGCCAATCATTACGGACTTGCATCTCATTGTAAATCCTGGTGAGAAATTAGCCATTATTGGAGAGGAAGGAACAGGAAAATCAAGCCTACTAAAAACTATCGTATCCCCAAAATTAATTGCAAGCTATGCTGACTATACTGGACAAATTCGTAATCAGTTTAAAAAAAAAACGGATACCTTCCACAATTCCTGTCTAAAAATGAAAATGACCAGACCATCTCTGATTTTCTTTATAAGAATATGGATTATCTTTTCAATTATACAGCTTCTTATCAAATGGCTGCGCAACTAGGTTTGAATCTTGCTACATTAGAAGAAAAAAATAAACTTTTATCTAGCTTATCAGGCGGTGAGAAACTTAAACTCCAACTGTCTAAATTAACTGGACAAGAAGCTGATTTACTCTTATTAGATGAGCCAAGCAGCGATCTTGATATTGACAGTCAAGTAGTCTTAAAAAAATTCATTCAAGAATCTAATAAAACCATTATTTTTATCTCTCACGATGAAGCTATATTTGAAGATACTGCTACTGCCATCTTACATCTTGAACTTCTTAAGCATCGTCAACTTCCTCGCGCCAGCTATTTCCAAGGAAAGTACCTAGATTACCTTAAACAACGCCAAAGCACTTATACTAAGCAATTACAAGAAGCCAAAAACGACTATCGCTTAAAGAAAAAACGAGATGCAAAAATCCATCGCATCCACCAAGCTGCCCAATACAATGTTAGACACACTCATGACAGCACTCTTGGAAGACTGGCGGCTAAAAAGATGAAAACTGTTCTTTCACTTGAAAAAAGGTATCAAAAAGAAGATAGCAATCGTGTCGACTTTCCAGAAAACATGGATAACATCGCGCTCTTTTTTAATGATATTTCAACACTTGATAAAAACAAGAGAATTCTTTCTTGGAAAAAGCACCAGTTACCAACTGGTCAGAAAATTAATTTAGATATTTTCGGACAAGATAAATTAGTGATAACAGGTAAAAACAGCATTGGAAAAACAAGATTAATCAAACAGATTTATCACGACCTAAACCAAAATCAGCAACTTTCTATCGGTTACATGCCACAAGATTACGACAGTTTCTTTTCAAAAGAGATTTCAACTCTCGAATTTTTAGACGATGTAGCAAATGAGAATACCGCAAGAACCATCTTAGCTTGCCTTCAATTTACACGAAAAGAAATGGAGCACTCTGCTCTTAACCTATCTGGGGGGCAAAAAGCTAAACTTTTCTTAGCCCACACGGTCCTTTCTAAAAATCAAGTGATTATTCTTGATGAACCAACACGACATTTTTCACCAACAAGCCAACCGCTTATCCGCGAACTCTTCCTTAATTATCCAGGATGCATAATCAGTGTTTCTCACGACCAACATTTTATTCAAACCGTTGCAAGAAAACACTACCGTTTAACTGAAAATTCCTTAGATAGCAACTAAAAAAGCCCAGCCAAAAAGCTGAGCTCAAGTAGGAGTGCAGGTTAAGACTCTTGGTCTTCTGCTTCTCCTGCTTTTTCTTTTGCTAATTTTTCACGTTCTAAGCGAAAACGTCGATTTGGATTAAGGGTATTGAAAAGTTCTTCTAGCTTTTCAGCATTCCAAACATCGGCTGCTGATACAAAATTACCATCTTTATCTCTAAAAGATATCGGTTTTTCACCCATAAGAACCTCCCGTTAAAAATATCTATAAAACTTATTATCGTTGATAAACACCTGCTACGACATGAGAAAATGGGTTCGACATTAAACCATTTTCAAACTAGTAAGATGCCTAGGCAACGCTCTATAGAGCTTGCCACAACTGTTAATTAGTATACCAATTAGTAATAGCTAACATAACAATCAAACACGTCCTACGAGCTTGGCAAAAAAGATAATTTTTCCTAGAGCTCATTGCTCTTCGTTAAAATTTCTATTTTTGCTTTGCTCGCTTAACGGACTTTGTATCTTATATTAATCCACGAATTCGAATTCAAAGTTACCAATACGAACAATATCTCCGTCTTTAGCACCGCGTTCACGAAGGGCTTCATCGACACCCATACCACGCAATTGACGGGCAAATTTCATAACTGATTCGTCACGTTCCATATTTGTCATGACAAAGAGTTTTTCAAGTTTTTCACCTGACAATACCCAAGCAGCATCGTCATCACGTGAAATTTCAAACGGACGTTCGTCTGGATCAAATCCGTAGTAAACTTCTTCGTCAATCATGTCATCTTCAGTGTAAAGCAAGAATTCATCAGTCTTGCCAAGCAACTCTGCCGTTGCTTCCATCAGATTTTCCAAGCCTTGGTGAGCTAAGCTTGAAATTGGGAAAATCATTGGCATTTCATCGAAATCATCGTAATTTGCTGCTAATTTTTCTTTGAAGACTTTCAAGTTTTCTTCTGCTTCTGGCATGTCCATCTTGTTAGCAACAATGATTTGTGGACGTTCCATCAAACGAAGGTTGTAAGTTTCAAGTTCGTTATTGATTGAAACATAATCTTCGTAAGGGTCACGACCTTCACTTGCTGACATGTCGATAACGTGCAAGATAACACGTGTACGCTCGATGTGACGAAGGAATTGTGTTCCAAGACCTACACCTTGTGAAGCTCCTTCAATCAATCCTGGAAGGTCAGCCATGGCAAAGCTGTCACCTGATTTTGTGCGAACCATACCAAGGTTAGGCACGATTGTTGTAAAGTGATAAGCACCGATTTTGGGCTTAGCAGCTGTAACAACACTTAGTAATGTAGATTTACCAACTGATGGAAACCCAACCAAACCAACATCTGCCAAGATTTTCAATTCAAGTTGAAGTTCACGTTCTTCACCTGGTTCACCATTTTCGGCAATTTCTGGTGCAGGGTTACGTGGTGTCGCAAAGCGGATGTTACCACGTCCACCGCGTCCACCATGAGCCACAACAAATTCTTGACCATTTTCAACAAGGTCAGTGATAACTTTATTTGTCTCAGCATCACGAACAGTTGTTCCTTGTGGGACACGAACAATAAGGTCTTCTGCACCACGTCCGTGCATTCCTTTTGTCATCCCTTTTTCACCAGATTTAGCTTTAAAAATACGGTTGTAACGGAAGTCCATCAATGTACGAAGTCCTTCGTCAACTTTAAAGATGACTGAGCCACCTTTACCACCGTCACCTCCCCAAGGACCGCCATTAGGGACGTATTTTTCACGACGGAAGGCAACCATACCATCACCACCACGACCAGCTTTAACGCTGATTTTGGCAGTATCTAAAAACATACTCATTATTAATTCCTATTCTTTCATTGTAATAACTGTTGCACTAAAATTGGATGTGCAAAAGCATAAAAAAACGCCTCTTCAGCGTTCTTTAAATAATTGAACCAATAGCAGTCGCAATAAGACCACCTACAGTTACTAGAACCATTAAGATAACAACTACTAAAGTCATTTTTTCAAACGCTGTTTTTTTACGTGGTCCGTTTTCACCAAATGCCACCTTAATACACCTCGCTCAATTGATTTTATTACTATTATCTTAACATGATTAGGCTAAATAATCAAATAAGTACTGTAAGAAATTTACAGCTCAACGTCAAATACTTCTAGTTTTGCTAGCTCTTCTGCTGTCAATCGACGCCACTCACCGAGTGATAAGTTTTCATCCAATTGTAATGGTCCCATACTCAAACGTTCTAAGTCTGTGACTTCCTTGCCACAAGCTAAAACCATGCGTTTGACTTGGTGGAATTTTCCTTCTTTGATTGTGATAGCAACTAAGCTTGTCTTTGCAGCTTCATCAATTTCTAAAATCTCTAGCTGCGCTGGTTGACACGTGAAATCTTTCAACTCGATGCCTTTAGCAAAATGCTCGACATCTTCAGCTGTCATAATCCCAGCTACTTTAGCGCGATAAAGCTTATCAACATGCTTTTTAGGCGAAAGCATGGCATGCGCCAATTTCCCATTATTTGTCAAAAACAAAAGCCCGTGAGTATCAATATCTAATCGCCCAACAGGAAAGACTTCTTTATCCCAAGCTGTTTTATCCAACAAATCTAAAACCGTTTTGTGGTGATTATCTTCTGTTGCTGAAATCACACCTTTGGGTTTATTTAACATGTAATAGACATATTTTTCATAGGAAAGATTTTCACCTTGACAGACAATTTTGTCTATTTTCTCATCAATTTGAGTCTTTGGAGAGGTTTCAATTTCACCATTAACAGTTACTTGTTTTTTCTTAAGCAATTGTTTGACATCATTGCGTGAACCGATTCCAGCCCTTACTAAAAATTTATCTAAACGCATAATATTCCTTTATCTGATATGATACATTCATTGTACCATTTTTCAGGGCATAAAAAAACAAGGCCGAGCAAGCTCGAACCTTGTTTAATCATCACTTCAAGATTTATTTTTTGTATGCGTGTGTGAAGTCTACAGACAAACCTGTTGAGTTACGGACGAGACCTTTAAGGTCTGGATTTTGAAGTGATTTTGTACTACGGAAGTAGATTGGGTTGTAAAGTGCGTTGTCATAAAGTGCTTTTTCAGCAGCTTTATAATCATCAGCAGCAGCTTTACGATCTAGAGCATCTGTAGTAATAGCTTTTTGGTAGGCAGCATCGTAATCTGCATTTGAGAATTTACCATAGTTATATGATGAACCAGTAGTGAAGAGTCCGTAGAATGTTGAACCTTCTGGATAGTCACCACCCCAAAGAACAAGGGCAACATCAAAGTTTTGGTTCTTAGTATCTTCAAGACGTTGTTTGAAAGTAACGAATTTTTCTTCAACTTTCAATCCTGGAAGAGCTTCTTCCCAAGTTTGTTTGATGTAGTCAACTGAAGCTTTTGCAACCGGTGCATCTGAGTCAGCTGTGATAGTCAATTTAACTGAGTCTGTACCAAGTTCTGCAAGACCTTCTTTGAAGAGTTTTGCAGCTTCTTTCTTATCATAGCTGTAACCAGGTGATACGTATTTAGCCAAGTCTGTTCCATCAGGGAGTTTTTCAAGACCTGTTGGTACAAGAGCAGTTGCAGCTTTTGAACCAGTATCGATGGCAGCTTTAACGATACCTGCACGGTCAGTTGCAAGGTTAAGTGCTTGACGAACTTTAAGGTTATTCAAAGCAGTAACTGTACCTGTTTGGTTGTAAACCATGTAAGAAGTTGTTGCTTCTGGAACTGGAACAACATCTTTACGGTTTTTGTTAGCTTTGAATGTAGCTTCTGTGTTTGAGATGTTTGCTGTATCAAGGTCACCATCTTTGTACATTTGAACAGCTGTATCTGGTTTCTTAATTGTTTGAACGTTTACTTTCTTAGTTTTAACGTCTTTTGCATCCCAGTAATATTTGTTTTTCACAAGTGTGAAGTTACCGCTTGTACCGTTCCATTTTGTAACAGTGTATGGACCTGAGTACAAAGCTTTTTCTGATGTTGTACCATAGTCATCACCTGCTTTTTCAACAAATGCTTTACTTTGTGGCATGAAGCTAGCAAATGATAGAAGGCTCATAAATTGTGGAGATGGGTTTGACAAAGTAAAGATAACTTTGTTGCCGTCAGCTTTAACACCAAGTTGGTCAACACCTTTAGTACCTGCAATGACATCTTTAGCATTCAAAACGTGGGCATCTGAAACAAGATATGAGTATTCAGAAGCTGTTTTTGGATCAGCAATACGTTGCCAGCTGTATACGAAATCTTCAGCTGTCAATTTGCTACCATCTGACCATTTAAGGTTATCACGAAGTGTAGCTGTGTATGTTAAACCATCTTTAGATACTTCAACTTTTTCAGCCAAATCAGGTTTCAAATCACCTTTTTCATCAACACGAAGAAGGTTACTTCCTGAGTTACCAATAGCAACTGATGAGTAAGTATCAGTTACTTTTGAAATATCAAGTGTGCTGATTTCAGTTGGTACAAACCAATTGATATCTTTGCTAGCAGATTTTGATGATGAATTATTTCCACCACATGCTGCTAGTGTAGCAGCAGACAACAATGTGACAGCCCCAAGACCGACACGTTTTAAAGTTTTGATCTCCATAATAGATCCTCCTACCATATAACTTTCTTTCGGTATGTTATGTATTATAACACAATATTATCTAAAAATACAGAAAATTTGAAAATTAATTAAAATTTCAAAAAGAGTGCTTACACTCATTTTTCACTCATTTTGCAAACATTTAGACTGATAGAGATGGAAATTGTTCGTTATTTTATAAAAATTCACTTGTTTTGGTGATTTACAATCAGTTTTCTTTTATCATTTTCAACGATTATTAGAGCTTTAATCACTCAAATAATCATACTTTTCAAAGTATTTGTCAGCGTATAAAAGCTGACATCGTTTTGCATATTTTTACACAAAAAGTATAAATATCACACAAAAAATAAGCCCAAACATCAGTTGGGCTTATTTGGTTAAACTAAATTCTAATGCTTACTTTTTATAAGCATGGCTAAAGTCCACTGTTAGACCTGTTGAGTTACGAACAAGGTTTTTAAGATCTGGATTTTGAAGCCATTCAGTACTACGGAAGTAAATTGGATTGTAGTGTGCACCTTCGTAAAGGACTTTTTCAGCTGCTTTATAATCCGCTGCTGCTGCATCAGTATCCAAAGCATCAGTTGTCAAAGCTTTGTTATAAGCTTGGTCAAATTCTGGGCTTGATACTTTACCATAGTTGTAAGCTGATGCTGATGAGAATAAACCATAGAATGTTGATCCTTCTGGATAATCTCCACCCCATGATACAAGGGCAACTTCAAAGTTTTGGTTCTTAGTATCTTCAAGACGTTGTTTGAAGGTAACAAATTTTTCTTCAATCTTCAAGCCTGGAAGAGCTTCTTCCCAACTTTGTTTGATGTAGTCAACAGCTGCTTTTGTAACGGCGTCATCTGAATCAGCAGTCACTGTCAATTTAACTGAGTTTGTACCAAGATCAGCTAAGCCTTCTTTAAATAATTTAGCGGCAGCTTTTTCGTCGTACTTGTAACCTGGTTCAACGTATTTAGAAAGGTCAGTACCATCAGTCAATTTAGCAAGTCCTGGTGTTGCAAGTGCTGTCGCTGGTTTTGAGCCAGTATCAATAGCAGCTTCTACGACACCTTGACGGTCTGTTGCCAAGTTAAGTGCTTGACGAATTTTTTCATTAGCAAGAGAGGCAACTGAGCCCGTTTCGTTATAAACGATGTAAGTCATTCGAGCTTCTGGAACTGGAACTGCTTCTTTGTTGCTCTTGTTTGCTTTATAGATTGATGAGGTTGCTGAGATATTTGCGGTATCAAGCTCACCGTTTTTGTACATTTGAACGGCAGTATCTGCTTTTTTGATTGCTTGAAGATTGACTTTTTCAGTCTTAACGTTCTTAGCACCCCAATAGTATTTATTTTTAACTAAAGTAAAGCTGCCATCACTTCCGTTCCAGCCTTTGATAGTATATGGTCCAGAATAGATTTGGTCTTTAGAAGTTGTAGCATATTTGTCGCCTTCTTTTTCAACAAATGCTTTTTTCTGTGGCATAAAGTTAGAAAAGGCTAGATAGTACTTAAATTGTGGGCATGGACTTGTAAGCTTAAAGGTAATTTTATTACCATCAGCTTTAACACCAAGTTGACTCAAATCAGAGATTTCACCAGTATTAATCTTATCAGCATTTTCAAGATGTGATTCAACAGCTAAATAAGCGTATTCTGAAGCTGTCTTTGGATCAAGCATACGTTGCCATGTGTAGACAAAATCATCCGCAGTCAAATCACTACCGTCAGACCATTTCAAACCATCACGCAAAGTCGCTGTATATGTCAAACCATCCTCAGAAACTTCGACACTTTTTGCCAAGTCTGGTTTTGGTTCACCTTTTTTATCTACACGAAGTAGGTTACTTGATGAGTTCCCAATTGCTAGCGCAGAATATTGGTCAGTATTTTTTGAGATATCCAGTGTCAAAATCTCAGTCGGTGTGTACCAATTAATCTCGTTTTTATTAGCTACAGTTTTATTTTCGCCCCCACACGCAGCCAATAAAGCAACTAAAGCCAAGCTTACCGCTCCAAGTCCAACACGTTTTAAAGTAGACTTATTGTCCATAAAAGTTTCCTCCTACCATAAACTTTCTTTCGATATGTTTGGTATTTTAACACACTATTTTCTAAAAATACAGAATATTTTAAAATTAACAAAAATTGTTTTTTCTTCAAGAAAATCAAAAAAAATCCAGCAGAAGATTCTGCTGGACTTCTCTTTATTCGATATTAAACTTTTTCAAATCATAAATAGTCAACTGACCATCTGATTTTGAATCAAACGTAATTATTTGTTTCAATGTATCGCTAAATACTCTAGATGTCATTGTATAACGACCACCATTTATGAAAATTTCTATTGATGACGTATCAGAAAAAAACTGCAATCGGCTAACCTTATCTAAGGCAATATTTCGCTGTGTACGTCCAAAGCCTGATTCTCCCATTTTTAGCGACAATAGTGAACCATCAAATGTCAAAATAACGTCATCTCTTAAACGAAGAGAAAAACTTTCTGCTGGATTGCTAAATGTGACATTTATTTCAAAACAGCAATTTTCTGTTTGCCACTGCGTAAATTCAGATATTTGACTTTGAAACTCGTTCTTTCTTAGCTTTTCAAACTCCTTCAAAGGTCTTTGATAAACAGCACCATTTTGAAAAACTAGTTCTCTTGGCATTGTCAAAGCATGTCGCCAGTTATATTTTACTGTGGGATCTTCTTGGTATTCTGACTCCATTGGCAGGCCCATCCAAGCCATCAAAATTCGTCGACCACTTTCATCTTCAAATGTCTGCACTGCATAAAAATCAAAGCCATAATCAAACTCTTCAAATTTTCTTACAGTATAATCGCCGTGATTCTCATCTACCAAAAAATAGCCACTCTGAAAAACATTTTGGTACCTAGCTTCTTCTTTTTCAAGTCCTTGAGGTGAAACTGAGAGAATGAGTTGGTTACCTAGTTTAAATAAATCTGGGCATTCCCACATAAAGCCAAATTTTTCACTTGTCTGTATGCGTGTCACATAATGCCAGTGCGATAAATCAGTTGAATGATAAACTAGAGCGCAGCCCTTATCTTCAATACTTCTCGCCCCTAAAACCATGATATATTTCTCACCGTCTTTTAAAATTTTAGGATCTCTGACGTGTGTTGTCATGTCATCTGGATAATCACTATTTGCTAACACAAGTTCTTTACCAGAAAAATGAAAACCGTCACTGCTCGTCAAATGAATAGTATTCTGCTCACGTCCAGTCAAAATGTAATCATAATCACCATCTAACAATTTGACATTTCCAGTGTAAAAATAATGAATTATTCCATCTTTGACAATCGCTGAACCGCTGTAAGCACCGTCGCGATCAAGTCTATTATCCGCAAAAACAAAAGGCTCTTCTTCTTTGTAAGTAAGCCAATCTTTTGTGGTATAATGTCCCCAAGATTTTATTCCCCAACCAGCATCAAAAGGAGTATATTGAAAATAAACATGGTTAATGCCATTTTTTTCAACTAGACCATTTGGGTCATTAAGCCATCCAGCCGGTGCCATCAAATGATAGTTTAAACGATTAACGTCCGAATCAACAAGTCGCCGCATGTCATTATGGATTTGACAATCTTTGGCATATTCTTCTTTCGTGTACATGTTTCCTCCAATAATATAGCCTCCCTAAACAATGTAAGGAGGCTTTGATTTTATTTTTTTATTTTTCTTCTTTGAAGAATGGTTTTAAGATAATTGTAGCAGCTAGCCCAACTCCAAAGCCAATTAAATGGGCAATAATATAATTTAAATAACCATTGTGAGCAGGGTCACAAATAGCAATACCTGGTACTACTGTTGTACCAAAACCGAGTGCGGTTAATTTTGCAAAGTAAACATATGCACCTGCAACTGCACCACCAATACATCCTGCAACTAGTAGGTAACGATAGCGAAGGTTAACACCGAAAATAGCTGGTTCACTAATACCAAACAATGTTGAAGCAAAACTTGGCAAACAAAGTTCACGAGCTTTAGTATCTTTCCAGTGAGTAATCAAATAACCAATAACTGCACCAGATTGTCCAATCAAAGCAACTGACATCAATGGGTTGATGAAGTTATGTTTTGTATCAGCAAGCAATTGTGCTTCTGCTGCACCAATAATATGGTGAAGCCCTGTAATAACCAATAATTGTTGAACACCGGCAAATAAAGCATAACCAACAAATCCTAGATTTTCAGCAGACCAAACCAATCATAAAAGCAACTAAAATACCGCCTTGGAAGCCGACCATTTCAATTGGTAAACCAAATAAATGAATCACTTCAACATGAACAGTTCCAGATGCAGCTGAATAGGCATTTGCAAGTGAAGAATCAAGCATGATAGCCCCAACAACCATACCAAGAACTGGGTTACCGCCGTAGCGTTTAACTGCTGAATAACAAACTATCATTGGTAAAATAGCAAAGATTCCTGTAGATGCAAGACTTGCTAGTCTGTTGATAGCGTATAAAGTTTCATTTCCCTTAACAATGGGGTAATTACTAAGAACACCTGTAATACCCATCAAAAGTGCTGCTGCAAGGATTGCTGGAATAATCGCAACAAATACATCAGATAGAGATTTAATAACTGCTTGAATAGGATTTGCTTTTTTGGCACTTTCTTGTTTAAGCTCATTAAGTGTCATATCTGCTATACCGACATATTTTGAAAAAACCTCATACACGTCATTAACTAATCCAGGTCCAAAAATCAACTGAATTTGATCTCCAGCGACAAATGCTCCTTTAACTAAGTCGACATTTTCAAGTTTTTTAAGATCAGCTAAACTGTTATCTTTTAAAACGATTCTCAAACGAGTCGCACAGTGAGCAACACCTGAAATATTTCCCTACCTCCAACGTATTTTTCAATATCCTGACTAATTTTCTTTAAGTCTACCATAATGTCTCCTTTTTTGTTTTGGAACCAGCTCAAGCAAACGTTTTTCTGCTGCAATCTTATAGACCATACTGGCCCCAGAATTTATTTTCACCAAGTTGAGAGTTTTCTAAAAATGGTTGTGCGCCGTCATCTGGATAAACAGAACTTGAACTAATCATGATATATGTTTCAAATGAGCCTATTGCTTCTACTAAACAAGAAATGTCATTAGCGTTATAAGCTGTCACATCCAAAACGATATCGAAATGGAGACTCTTCAATCGATTACCCAAATCATGTCGATCAGCTTGAATCACAGTCACGCCTTCAACTTATGTCTTGGTATTTCGATTGAGCATATAGACGTCATAGCCTGTTTTAGCAAAATAAGCCGCTGTATATTTACTAACAAAAACTGTGCCACCCGTTACAAGTACTGTTTTCATCCAGAAATCTCCTTTTGAATTATCAGAATATTATGATACTTGCATTGTAGCACAAAAAGACAGCACTTACAAAGAACAACTGTTTTTTAGCTTTTATCTCGCGTCATCCTCTAAAACATTCAAAAACTGCAGCCAGAAAAGCTACAGTTTAACATCTTATTCTTTATAGATTCAATCGTCTGATAAATTACTCGCCTTCATCATCGTCATCTTTGTCAATAAATAGTCCAACCATAACCCCAAAGGCAATACCAAGTGACATCCAAAGTCCAATATTATGTGTTAGAAAACCTATTCCTGCACCAATAGCTACTCCAAATCCCATACCAATTAAGATACCATTTCCTTTAGTCATAATATTGCCCTCCTAAAATCTGAAACTATAAGTGCTTTTCAAATCGAAACATTTCTGAAGCCTCATCATCATTTGGATCTTTGTGATGGCTGTTAAAGAATTCAACAATCTTAAACCCACAGCGATTCACATAAAAATGAATGTTACGTTTTTCAAAATATGGCGTCACGGTTTCCCAGATTTTCACCTGAGGAAACATCTTTTCAATTTGACACCAAGCGCCGTAGCCAACTCCCTTACTGTGGCATTTTGGAGAAACAAAAAGCAAATCCAAATTTCCTCTATCTCCCTCGATACGGACTACAACACCACCGACAACCTTTCCACCATCAAGGATACGGTAGGCTTCTCCACTATCTATGGATTCTTCAATTGTCTCTCGAGAGATGATTTAACCATCTTCTTCAAAATGGTCATCTCGAAGACCAAATTCCTCTAAAGCTCCATAATTAAAAGTTTCTTGGTTATCTTTAATAAATTGTTCACGATCACTTGAAACAAGTGGTTTCAACTCAATCATACTTACCTCTTTTAGTGAAAAATTATTATCCTTCAACTTTTGAGACAAGTTTTAAAAATTTTTTGTCATTCATCTGCTCATTTGTGACATAATCCCCGTTGTAAAAAAAAGCGTAGGTCGTTATGGGTGTCGGCGCAGCTTGCGCTGTTTTCCTATCCGTAATTTGAATAGCCTTAAAAGAAATCCCTTCTTGCTTAGCTGTTTCTTCAAGGATTGGGACATACTTAGAATTGAAAGGACATTGGCTGGTGTAATACAAAACATAACCTGATTTTTCAATGTGAGGGTGTTTGGCACAAGCTTTAAAGTTTGGTACTTTAGCATCATCGGAAAACGGCAGATACCAAAGTTGAATGCCATTATCAGCTTCATCAGCCACCTTAAAACCTTTGTAAGCTAGGTACTTTGGATCAGCAAGAAATGGTTTCTTCTTAGCTGCTGCTAAGATACACAAGCCATTCTTCCCTTTTGCTTTGCTATCAGCGATACAAGCCTCCAGCAAATTAGTCGAATAACCATGACCTTTTAAAGAACCCGAAACCCAGAGACAATCAATATACATGTAATCTTCTGCCTCAATGGGATTCCAAGCCTTTTCTGCAGGGATATACTCGATAAAACACTTGCCACGTTCAACACTTTTTAGAAAAACAAGTCTTTTTAGACGAGACTTGAGCATCTTTGTTGTTAGAAATAGCACAGCAAATATGCTCGTTTTCTAAATTATCTTTTGTCACTTGGATGTATTCCATAATCAATACCTCCTAATCACCCAAGAAAACGTTATCACTCTTTGCTTTCATTGTAGCAAAATCAGATGATTATGACAAAAGAAAAACTAACCTTTAAATGGTTAGTTTCTTTTTTTCTTAGGGGCAGGTAATTCTTCGTACATGGCTTGCAGCAAGCGGCTGAGTAAAGCTTTGTCATCAAGTTGATCGACTAAAAGCATCTTTTTAGCCCCTTCGTAGGGAATCTCAAGACTTGCTTCTGGTAATAAAGCTGTAGCAGACTTAGTTAGTTTAATCAAAAAACGATTGTCATAAATCCCACCAATGACCTTACCACGGTAATAAAGGATGTATTCTCCCATCATTGAACGGTAGGAAATCTCTGGAATTTCTGAAAGTTGGTCCAATATAAAAGCTAAGTATTCTTTACTTGATGCCATATCGTTCACTCCTTAATCACAAACTCTCAAAAAGTTCTTTCACATATAAATCTGGCTGGTTAATCGCATATTGACCGTGAGCCAGACCAGCTTTGATTTCCAAGCGACTGTCTGGTAAAAGATCATGTAAATACCTTGCTGAAGCATGCATCTTTTTAGTTTCTTTTTCTCCCACAATAATGCGAACACGCGCTAACGAATTCTTCAAATTTTTCTTTACTTGATACAAGCTACTTGCTTTTATAAAAGCAATCAAATTTTGCTTAGAAAGTTTCACCGTGTCCCCATAATAATGTTCAAACAAATCAGCTCGAATGCCAAGGTAGCAAAATTGCATCTTTGCAAACCACTTCTTCTTAATCAAAGGAAAACTCATCGAAAATAGCGGAGCGACCAAACCTGCTGTCAATTTATCTGGAATAATGGCAGCACTTTCTACAATAGCGTACTGACAAATATCTTTTCGCAAAGCAAGCATTTCTAAAAGAATCTGACCACCAAGCGACAAACCAGCAATCAGAAAAACTGAACCACCGTAGGTTTTATCAATATAATCCAGAAGTCGCTTAGCATTATCTTCAATGCTTGTAAAATCAGCATCACTTCCAGCATGTCCATCAAGAATTGGCAAAACCACATGATAGTTTTCACACAGCAAATCCATCTGAGCTTGATATTGCCACCAGGAAAAACCTCCACCGTGAAGTAACACGATAACGTCTTGATTTTCTTGACCAACTTCAACAACTTTCATCACAATTTCCTCCCCAAAATGCTAACAAAAAAGACCAAAAGTCCTAGGTAAAATAATAACACAGCACAACTAATCAAGTACCTGTTATCATATTACCATACTTTTGGTTTTATTTGATGGGGGTAATGTTTTTATTAGTAAAGTGAATATGCAAAACTTAAAAAGTTATTTTAAAGACATAAGATAGAAATGTCTGGAAAAAGGCATCTGTACCAGACCTCTGACATCTTTTTCACACCAGTAATCAATCAGCCAGTATGCCCGTTCATCCGGGTTTACCACTTCTAAATTGCGCAGTCTGTTCTTATCTTTCTCGTCAAATTTCCGCTTCATATCGCGAAATGTTAGATTCTTCAATAAATCATTTGTACTTTTATGAACCTGCTCTATGTATTGATATAGCTGATCTAAATCAAGCTTCTTAGAAAAATCCACGAGCTGCTGCCCCTGTAGTTCATTCCCTGTTGTAATAATTGGTGATTTCGTATGTTCCCGGTAATCGTAAAGAAAGAAAATCTCCTCATCACTTTGAATCAGAGAATGAGCCACAATATCCTCTATTCGAAAAATATGCCACAGAGAATATGCAATAGTTTTGCTATGATACCCATTTGCTTTTGGAGAAGGCATCCTGCTAAAATCTTCTATAGAAAGCTCCCGTTTCATACGAAGTATCTCGTCCATCATCTTTCCACGAAGATCAATCAGCGTCTCAATCTCACTCGGAAATGTCTGTTCCTTTCGCAGCTGCTCCTGCATACGCTTATTTAATTCCGACCATTCCTTATTCATGTCCTATCCCAGCACTTTCTGATAATATACGGATTCCTCATCCCGATACATTTCCTCATATCCACACTTCGGATAAAAAGAATTCGTCCTTTGGTTCGAGACCAAAGTTTCCAATCGAAGGATATGGTTTTCGACATCTACTTTTTCAATTTGCTGCATGATTTCTTTCCCATATCCTTTGCGATATTGTAAAGCATCAACAAAAATCCGTCCTACATACACAATATCCGCATCTTTCTCATCCTCAAACATAATAGCCCCACCAACAATGGCTTATCCTTCATAAGTACATATAAATTTCCATTTTTGCACATCTGTCTGTGCCATTTCATACAATCATAATCTGGTAGACCCGCAACTTCACTTGCTCCAACCTCAATATCTGTATCAGACGTTCCAGTGTTCCATCGTTTTCATTATCAATCACCCATTCACCAATGCTATCCGCCTGGATTATAGGTATGCATTTTGTCAAAATATCGAATTTACTCATCCTAATCCTCCTCAGTAACATCAATGCCAAATAGTCTCTGGAACTTATCAAAGTTATAAGGGTAAGAGTTATCGCCATCAAATCTTACTGGCTTATGGCCATTACTATATTCAAATTCCAACTCCCACTGTGTTCCATCAAGTACCATGTATCCGAAGCGTTTAGTTGTATAATGTCTTCGCCACTCACCGATATGAAGTTCCTTAAGTGCCCCAATGAAAGTATCCTTTATAAAGGGCTCTTTATTATCATCCAACAATACAAGTGGTTCTACATCTTCCCATAACTTTGTATAGGCTTTCAATTCTTCGGATAGCTCTACAATATAGGGGCTATAACCGCCAAAGTAACCACCAATGTTAAAGGTGATCTTGCAGATAACATTTATGTTCGCATCAAAATCGGCTGCCTTTTGTTCAGATTTTGATAGAGTATAAGTTCCACCAGCTTCAACATAGGTTTGTTTGGCTTTATCTAAATATTCACGGGCCCAATGAAGGCGAGTATCTTCACTTGGATGCATAACAGTTTTTATGTCACCATGTGGGTTTTCCATTGAATTTTTGAGGTGACCTATTTCCTGCTTAATGCCTCGGATGGCGGTCATTATTTCTTCTTTTGTTTATCCTTTGAGATACTCTTCATAGTAACTTTCCGGACTAATCATCATATTAGACTGCCTCCTCTATTCGTTAGATATTTTTATTTCATTGCCTTCAGGCAATATAAAAGCCTGCTCAAACTTGACACCTAGCACATCAGCGATGGCTTTCAACTCATCCAAGGTTACAGTTTCTCGTTGTAATTTCTTATTGAAATTCTGTGGAGTCTGGCCAATACGTCTAGCAAGTTCAGAAACGCTTATATTCATTTGCTCACACAGTTCTTTAATCATTTCTGCCGTAGTCATACAGTACCTCCAAGTTTACGATAAAAATATCATAAACCCATTTGGTTGATAAATACAATAGATTCAGCGATATTATCATGGTTGTAAAGCCAAAACAAACCCAATAACTCTGCTCTATATTCATTTACTATCAGTATCAATTTTTTCACTCTTTAATTTTAATCTATTTAGAATAATAAGTTTCAAACTTTTTTAAATATTAAATTATATATCTTAAATTACATTACGCAAAAAAATACAAAAAAAATCAAAAATACATTGACACAATTGTTTTTTTATGATATATAATAATTAGAACTTAACACAATAGAGTGCTAATAAAACGTTATAAAAAGGAGTTGATCATTATGGCTGGATTAGTACCTTTTAACAGAAAAAACAAAGAACTATCTACAAACACTGGTAGTGGTGACTTCTACAACTTACTTGATGACTTTTTTTCAAATGATTGGCCATTCAGACGAACACTCTCTTACGACACTTTTAAAGTGGATGTCGAAGATAATGGCAAGGAATACCTCATTGAAGCTGAAATGCCTGGTGTTGATAAAAAAGACATCAATCTTCAACTTAATGATGGAAAATTAACAATTTCTATCATTAGAGACGAAACCAATGAAATACAGGAAAAGAATTATATTCACAAAGAGAGACGTTATAATTCTATGAGCCGTTCAATTTATTTAGAAGATTCCAAACCTGATGCTATTAAAGCAAAACTTGAAAATGGAGTACTAAAAATTATTGTTCCGAAAGAAGAAAAACCAGACAATAGCATTACAATTGAGGTTGAGTAAACTAAAGAAAAAGCACATCGGTCATTTAATCTCGATGTGCTTTTCTTTGTAAAAATTACTTCAGTTTTTCATACTTTAATTTCAATGCCTGATTTCAAGTATATTACAAAGTGGCCACCCTAGACCGTAACATTTTGGATGATCTTCCTTGTTTGTCCATTCAAGCCAAAAGCCATCTTGTCAACTCAGCACATTTTTACCAGCAATCTTATCAACTCACCTAGCCATCAGCAGTACTTCCTGATGGCTTTTTAAATTCACTAATCTTGGATAACTTCCCTCAAAACAAAAATCCGTGATTATGCTTCCGGCATAGAACCAGACTGCAAACCACGGAAAGCCTTTATTTACTTATCTTAATACACCTCTTGACATCAATACTACCGTCTCAACATGGTGCGTATTCGGGAACAAATCTACTGGTTGTACTTTTTGGAGTTTGTAGCCAAGTTCTTGATAAAGTTTGATATCACGCGCCATGGTTGCTGGGTTACATGAGATATAAGTGATTTTTTCTGGCTGCATAGCAACGCTAGCTTTGATGAAGTTTTCTGTCAAACCTTTACGTGGCGGGTCAACCAAAATAACGCTTGGTTTGATACCATCTTTGCTCCAAGTTGCCATAGCATGTTCTGCCGAATCAGCGACATAATGCGCATTAGTGATACCATTTAGCGCAGCATTACGCTTAGCATCTTCCACAGCTTCTTCAATCACTTCAACACCGTAAACGGCTTTAACATTTTTGGCAAATGAAAGCCCGATTGTACCAATTCCAGAATAAGCATCAATCACAATATCTTCAGGCGTCAAGTCTGAAAAATCAATGGCAGTTTGATAAAGTCTTTCGGCCATTTCAGTGTTGACTTGGTAGAATGAAAGCGCTGAGATTTCATATTGATTGCCAAGCATGCTGTCAACAATCGTATCTTTTCCATAAAGTGTTCTAAAGTCATTACCAAAAATAGCATTGGTATTTTTATCGTTAATATTTTGAACGATTGATTTAACCGCCGGAAATTCTGCCACAATTTTCTCAATGATTTGCTCAATACGGAAGACTTTTGGACGTGTTGTCACAAAAACCAGCATCATTTCACCAGAATAATGTCCACGACGAACAACCAAATTACGAATCAATCCAGTTTGCTCTTTTTCATCATAAGGTTTAAGGTCAAAACGGCGAAGCAAATCACGGGTAAAATTAATCAAACGGTCGATTTCTTTGTTTTGAATATAATAATCAGAAATCGGCATCAAATCATGCGAATGTTTACGGAAAAATCCTGTCTCCAACTGACCATTAACACGACGAACTGGCACTTGTGCTTTATTTCGGTAAGCGTATGGATGCGCCATACCAAGTGTTTCTGACACCTCAACATCTGAAATACCAGCTGTTTTATAGAGATTATCCATTACTTGCTTGCGTTTAAATTTTAACTGTTCAGCATATGCAAGATGCCCAAAATCCGCAATTCCTGTACGCAAATAATCCACATTCAAATCTTGATTGCGGTGTTCAGAGATTGTCACATACTCCTCAACTTTACCAAATCCGATGTTCTTTTTCACTTTCAAGATGCGCATTTTGATTTTCTCACCTGGAAGTGCATTTTCAACAAAAAAGACGAAACCGTCAACCTTGGCAACACCTGCTCCTTCGTGTGATAAATCTGTGATTTCAACCTCTACAATGCTATTTTTTTCTAACATATTTTCCTTTCATGCTTGACTTATATAAGCCATCAGTAATATCTTATTCTCGGTTTCTTCCCTATAAAAAATAGAGAAGCTTAACTGCCTCTCTATTATATCATATTATTAACGTAGCCCAAGGTCCTTCAACTCTTTTTGGTATTTATTGAAATCAATGGCAATTCCTAGACCGCCATACATATCATAATCATCTGTCCAGTCGCCTTCTGCAGGAACTGTCTTTTGCTCAATTCCCTTTTGACCACTTGTCACCACTCCCAAGCCTTCTTTAACAAGAAATGGATAAGAGATGTTGGTTGAGGTAAGGGCATAGATTTTGCCGATTGCTGCTGAGCCTGTAAAGAGTTTTGAAGGGTCTTTGATTTGATTGACAATCGCTGAGATGACTTGTTGTTGACGTTGTGTACGACCATAATCGCCGTCATCATCCTTACGAAAACGCGCATAATTTAGCAAAGTCCGTCCATCCATACGTTGTTGACCAACTTCAATGGTCTGATTAGGGACGCTACCATCTGCTTGCATGTTAAGGTCATCAGGCACTTCAACCGATGACACTTCTTGACCATCAACCGTACCAAACTTGGCATCTATCTCAACGCCCTTTGGAAAGAGAGTATTGATAGCTTCTGCGAATGTTTCAAAATCAACCATGACATAATACTTAACGTTAATATCAAAGTTATCCTTCAAAGTTTTACGCATGAACTCAGCACCTTGACGATCATCTTGTTCGCCAATGTTAAAGGCCACATTTAGCTTTTGGTCATTAGCATAGTCATTATAGCTGACACCATTGATATTCACCAAAGTATCACGCATAAAGCTAACTAGTTTAACTTTACCTTCTTTGTTACCAATATTCATCACCATGATGGTATCTGTTCTAGCATCAGATGAGCCTTGCGAAATCCGCTTATCACTACCAAGAATCAGAATATTAGTCCCGTCATGACTATCTTGACCGTTAAAAGGTTCTACTACTGCAGCAGAATATTTCGTCTCGCCACTAGAAACTTCGTGAACCCCATGATAAAACATGTAAACCATGCCAATCATAACGATAATAACTAAGAAACCACAAAATTGCAAAAAATGCTTGAAACGTTTTTTATGGTTCTTCTTTTTGGGCTTCTTTGCTTTGGTCACCTTAGGTTCTTCGTGAGCGATTCCTTCGTAATAATCTAAATAAGAAGTTTGCTTTTTTGCTTTTTTCTTTCGCTTTGAAGTCCGTGACTTTTTTGCCTGCGGATATTTTGGCAAACCTTGTGAGGTCACTTGATTATCATAATCATCATAATCGTCGTATTCATCGTAAGTCACATAGGCATCATAATCATCGGCATAGTCGTCATCGTAGTAATCATAATACTCATAATAGTCGCCATAATCGTCATAACGCTCATAATTTGGCTCTTTATTGGCAGACGAAGGATATCCAGATGACATCCCTTGCATACTCATCTGCTTTTTATGATAGAGATAATCAAATTCTTCCTTTTGTTGTGGATTTAGATATTCTAAATTTCCCAAAAGGTACTCATATCTTAATTCTTCGTGTCGACTTAATTTATCTTGTGCCATATCTCATACCACTCTTTCAATCTAGCTATACTAAAGTCAGTACAAGTTTAACGAAACGACTATACTATTATTATACTAAAAAATGACATTAGAACGAAATCATAACTTGTAAACGTCGTAATTTCCGAGCATTTTATAATCAATGCCTAACAGTCGCAATTCTTCCAGCGCAAAAGAGACCAGAGCTTCATTGGTATTATCAATATCAACGATGAAAAAGTACTCTCCAAGCGCTGTTTTTAAAGGGCGACTTTCAATTTTAGTCAAATCAATGCCACGCCAAGCAAAAACAGATAATGCTTTATAAAGCGCACCAGGCAAGTTATTTGGCAAGGTCAATGCCAATGAAACTTTTTGATTGAGTTTTGCCAAATCAAACGACCGTTTTTGATGGCCTAGTACCCAAAAGCGCGTGTAGTTTTCATCCATTTCTTGAATATCTTGGGCAATAATTTCCAAACCATATTCTTTTGCGGCAGCTACTGGCGCAATGGCAGCAAAGTTTTCCTCTGGATGTTCGGCAATGAAACGTGCGGCGTAAGCCGTACTAGCCGTCATCTCAATTTTTGCTGCTGGATAATGTGCATTAATGTATTTTTTCCCTTGAGCAATAGCCTGCGGATGTGAGAAAATCTTTTCGATTTTCTTATCTTTTGAAGTCGCTAAAAGTTGTTGCTTAATAGGTTGAATCATTTCCGCAACCGCTTCAATTTTAGCTTGATGAAAAAGGTAGTCCAGAGTTTCGTGAACTGACCCTTCAATAGAATTTTCAACAGGAATAATGGCGTAATACACTAGACCTTCTTCGTAAGACTTAATCACTTCTGTGATGTTGCCAAAAGGCACTCGATCAGCTTCTGGGAATGCCTTAACAGCAACATTGTGCGTAAAAGAACCATTCGGTCCTAAATAGCCAACTTTCATCCAATTTCCTCAACAATTTCTTCTGGTGTTTTGCCAGCAACTTCGATAATACGATTGGCTGCAGCCTCATACATCTCTTGACGCCCATCAAAGATAGCTTTGAAATCTTCTTTGCTATTATTGACAAAGAGCGGACGTACAGTTTGGCTATCATTTTTAATGCGGTCGTAAAGCGTGTCAAAATCAGCTTTCAAGTAAATCGTTTCAGGATTTTTTGCCAAAATTTCTCGGTTAATTGGGTTGATAACTACACCACCACCAGTTGAGATAACATGGTCAGAATTTGCCAATTCGGCTAAGACCTGTGATTCAATCTCACGGAATTTGGCCTCGCCTTCTTTCGCAAAGAAATCTGAAATAGACATGCCGATACGCTCTGTAATCAAAGCATCCATGTCGATATAATCTTTATCTAAAAGTGAGGAAATGGTTGATTTTCCAGACCCCATAAATCCAATAATAATTCTAGCCATGTGACAAGACCTCCAAATCACTAAAGAAGCTTGGGTAGCTTGTGTTGATTGCTTCTGCGCGCTCTAACTCAACATCACCCTCTGACACCAAAAGCGCAGCAATTGCCGCCATCATACCGATACGGTGGTCACCAAAAGTATTGATTTTAGCACCATGAAGTGGTGTTTTTCCTTTGATAATCATGCCATCATCAGTCGGTGTAATATCAGCACCCATGGCATTCAAAGCATCGGCTACAACTTGGATACGGTCTGTTTCTTTGACTTTCAATTCTTCTGCATCACGAATGACTGTTGTGCCATTAGCTTGTGTAGCAAGAAGAGCAATAATTGGTAATTCATCAATCAAACGTGGAATGATTTCACCATCGATTTCAGTGCCAGAAAGCTCTGAAGTTTCAACGGTAATCGTTGCTGATTTGGCAACTTCATCAACATCTGAAATTGTCATTTTACCACCCATTGCTTCAATGACATCAAGAATACCTGTACGAGTTTCATTGATACCAACGTTTTCAAGTGTTACTTTAGCATTTGGAACAATAAGCCCTGCAACTAACCAAAAGGCTGCTGATGAAATATCACCTGGAACGACCACATCTTGACCAGTAAATTCTTGACCACCTTTGATGCGAATTTCTTTACCATTGACATCAATTTTTCCGCCAAATTGGACAATCATGTCTTCGGTGTGATTACGTGTCTTTTCTTTTTCGATAATGACTGATTCACCGTCAGCTTGCAAAGCAGCAAAAATCAAAGCAGATTTCACTTGAGCTGATGCCACAGGAAGTTGGTAATGAATAGGTTTTAGATTTTTACTTCCATGCATGGTAAGTGGTGGCAAATCACGCTCTGTCTGACCAGAAACTTCTACACCCATTTGACGAAGTGGAATTGTCACGCGATCCATTGGACGTTTTGACAAACTGTCATCTCCAAACATCTCAACCGTAAAATCTTGTCCAGCCAAAACACCAGAAATCAAACGAATTGATGTCCCTGAATTTCCCATATCAAGTTTATTTTGAGGTGCTTTGAGACCATCAAAACCAACACCTGTAATGGTTACAAGGTCTCCATCATCTTGAATATCAACCCCTAAATCACGAAAAACTTGCATAGTTGACAAAACATCTTCGCCACGTAAAATATCGCGAACAGTCGTTTTCCCCTTAGCAAGACTTCCGAACATGATAGAACGGTGACTGATTGATTTATCTCCAGGAACACGTAACGTTCCTTGTAATTGTGACACATTTGTCAATAATTTCATACAACTCTCCCACGGTTTAGTTTTAATTCTATTGTACCATAAAAATACTGAAAATTTGCACAACTCTCTAACAATTCTCTTTTTATGATGTTTTATGTACAAAATTTACAAGAAAAACAACTGAAAGAAATTCTTTCAGCTGTTTATGTTTTATTTTTTGCTGCTTTCGTCATCCATTGAAAGAACTGACAAGAAGGCTTCTTGTGGCACTTCAACTGAACCGATAGCTTTCATACGTTTTTTACCTGCTTTTTGTTTTTCAAGCAATTTACGTTTACGAGAAACGTCACCACCATAACATTTTGCAAGCACGTTTTTACGAAGAGCTTTGATGTCAGATCGAGCAACAATTTTTTGACCGATAGCCGCTTGAATTGGCACTTCGAATTGTTGACGAGGAATGATTTTCTTCAATTTTTCAACGATTAATTTACCACGTTCATAGGCAAATTCATTGTGAACGATGAAGCTAAGGGCATCGACCTTATCTCCGTTAAGCAGAATATCCATTTTAACCAATTTGGATTTGCGGTATTCTGAAATTTCGTAATCAAAACTAGCATAACCACGGGTTGATGATTTCAACTTATCAAAGAAATCAAAGACAATTTCAGCAAGTGGGATTTGGTAAATGACATTAACACGATTTTCATCGATGTAATCCATTGTCACAAAATCACCACGTTTGCGTTGCGCAAGTTCCATAACCGCTCCAACAAATTCTTGCGGAACCATGATTTGTGCTTTAACATATGGTTCTTCGATACTTGCAACCTTAGTTGGGTCTGGGAATTCAGAAGGGTTTGACACTTCTAGCATTTCGCCGTCAGTCGTATTGACATGGTAAACAACAGATGGCGCTGTCATGATCAAGTCAATGTTAAACTCACGTTCCAAACGTTCTTGGATAACGTCCATGTGAAGAAGTCCCAAGAAACCACAGCGGAAACCAAATCCAAGAGCTTGTGATGTTTCTGGCTCGAATTGAAGACTAGCATCGTTCAATTGAAGTTTTTCAAGTGCTTCACGAAGGTCATTGTATTTATTTGATTCGATTGGATAAAGACCAGCAAACACCATTGGGTTCATTTGTTTATAACCGTGAAGCGGTTCTGCTGCTGGGTTGTTAGCAAGCGTTACAGTATCACCTACACGTGTATCAGCAACTGTCTTGATTGATGCCGCGATATAACCAACATCACCTGTTGCTAAGAAATCACGTCCAACTGCTTTTGGTGTGAAGATACCAACTTCAGTAACATCAAATGTCCTACCATTTGACATCAATTGAATCGTATCACCAGGTTTCACCATACCATTGACAATACGCACTTGCAAAATAACTCCACGATAAGCATCGTAAACTGAGTCAAAGATAAGGGCTTGAAGTGGTGCTTCAACATCACCAGCTGGTGCTGGCACGTATTCAACGATTTGTTCAAGGATTTCTTCAATCCCGATACCAGCTTTTGCTGAGGCAAGTACTGCTTCTGACGCATCAAGTCCGATAACATCTTCGATTTCTTGACGCACACGTTCAGGGTCAGCAGCTGGCAAATCGATTTTATTGATAACTGGCAAGATTTCCAAATCATTATCAAGTGCCAAATACACGTTAGCAAGGGTTTGAGCTTCGATACCTTGTGCCGCATCGACAACCAAAATAGCCCCTTCACATGCCGCTAGAGAACGTGACACTTCGTATGAAAAGTCAACGTGCCCCGGTGTGTCAATCAAGTGGAAAATGTAAGTTTCACCGTCTTTAGCTGTGTAATTCAACTCGATAGCATTTAGCTTGATTGTGATACCACGTTCACGCTCCAAATCCATGCTATCCAAGAGTTGAGCTTGCATTTCACGACTAGAAACAGTCTCAGTCTTTTCCAAAATACGGTCAGCCAAAGTTGACTTTCCGTGGTCAATATGCGCAATAATTGAGAAATTGCGAATCTTTTCTTGTCGTTTTTTTAATTCTTGAATATCCATCTATCCTATAATCCTATACAATTAATCACTATTTCTATTATAACAAATAAACACCTTGGGTGCTATAAAAAGTTTGTAACAAGCGATAAAAGCAAAGAAAATCACTTATTAAAAAGAGCCTCAAATTTCTTTACATTTTGTAAATAAAATCGCTATCATTTAAGTGAAAATTAGACAAATAACTTACCTCCACACTTCATTTTAAACTGTATTATCCTATCTCACACACTTAACCGTTGATAAGGAGAACCTCATGAAAAAGAGAACAATGATTATTGCCTGTGCTTTGGCACTATTAGGATTGTCTAGTTTTTTCATAACAAGTCCACCGCTTGTCTCGCACTCTCATATCGTCTATGCTGCAGCGACTAGTAGCCAGAAAAAAGCTCTAAGCAAGGCTGAAAAGTACTACAAGCTCATGAACATGTCAAAATTAGGGATTTACGACCAATTGACATCAGATGTTGAAAAATATTCTGCCGAAGATACTCAATATGCCGTTGACCATTTGAAATCTAATTACAAAAAGGCTGCGCTTAAGAGAGCAAAGAGCTATTATAAGATTATGCACATGCCAAAACAAGGTATCTACGACCAATTGTCTAACGAAAATGGCGATAAATTCACTGCTGAGCAGGCTCAGTACGCTATCGACCATGCCAAATTAGACTATAAAAAAGCTGCCTTGGAAAAAGCAAAAAGTTATAAGAAAACACTAGACTTGTCATCAGATGAAATCTACGAACAACTCACTTCTGCACACCGCGCAAAATTCACCACCGAAGAAGCTCAGTATGCCATAGACCACTTGAACGACTAGGCCAATCTAACCTAGCAAACCTATGACCCATATAGGAAAAACCACCTGGAAATTTCTAGGTGGTTTTGGTGTGAGAAAACAAAAAAGCAGCCCCAAAGACTGCTTCAAAATATTATTCCCCAAACCAGAGGGCGATTTCACGTTCTACTGATTCTGGTGAGTCTGAACCGTGAACAATGTTAAATATTGCGCCACCTTCGTCTGGTGCTTGAGCATAGTCTCCGCGGATTGTCCCTGGAAGAGCTTCTTTAGGATTTGTCGCTCCCATCATTGTACGCCATGAAGTGACGACTTCATTTCCAGACATAACGCCAGTAATTACTGGACCACTTGTCATAAAATCAACGATTAGTGGGAAAAATGGGCGGTCAACCAAATCAACATAATGTTTTTCTAATAATTCTGGGGTTGCCATGCGCATCTCCAATTTTTCAATTGTAAAACCACGTCGTTCAATACGGTGAAGCACCTCACCAACAAGCCCGCGTTTCACACCATCTGGTTTAATCATAAAGAAAGTTTTTTCCATGTAAACAATCCAACCTATCTAAATAAATTCACTTTCAATTTTACCATAAAAGAAAATTTTTGAAAAACGTTGAAAGACATTTCCACTAAAGTTTTGGTTGATTTTCATGGATAAAAAAATCATCAGAACCATTCGAAACAGCACAGCTCTAAAACTACAACCATTGTGACCACTGTTTTTGCCTTGTTTTGGAACCATTCGAAACAGCACAGCTCTAAAACTATTCATCTTGACGCTCCTTCATATTCTTAGTTTTGGAACCATTCGAAACAGCACAGCTCTAAAACTTAAAAGCTCATCAATCCTCATCTCCCATTGTTTTGGAACCATTCGAAACAGCACAGCTCTAAAACCTGTCACTAACTCACTTTTGAAAGACACTGGTTTTGGAACCATTCGAAACAGCACAGCTCTAAAACAGACGCTGTTTAATTTCAAATATGGTGAAGGTTTTGGAACCATTCGAAACAGCACAGCTCTAAAACAAAACATTAGGCAGACGATTGAGACATTTGGTTTTGGAACCATTCGAAACAGCACAGCTCTAAAACCTGATGCGAACGCATTTGTACGTGTTCATTGTTTTGGAACCATTCGAAACAGCACAGCTCTAAAACTTGACGGTCTTAATAAAAAGATTTACGACAGTTTTGGAACCATTCGAAACAGCACAGCTCTAAAACCATATATTCGCAAAACTATTATATCAGAAAGTTTTGGAACCATTCGAAACAGCACAGCTCTAAAACACAGTTTTAGTACCGTCATCATTGTGCCAAGTTTTGGAACCATTCGAAACAGCACAGCTCTAAAACGCAGCAATGTCTGATTTTGGTGTATTGTCCGTTTTGGAACCATTCGAAACAGCACAGCTCTAAAACCACCTGTTAAATCGGATGCTAAGATACCGGGTTTTGGAACCATTCGAAACAGCACAGCTCTAAAACACTGAGAATAGTAATAACCACATTTTCTTTGTTTTGGAACCATTCGAAACAGCACAGCTCTAAAACAACGATTTCAGATTTTGAAATACTATCAAAGTTTTGGAACCATTCGAAACAGCACAGCTCTAAAACCTTTAATTTCATAATTGTCATTTTCCCAAATGTTTTGGAACCATTCGAAACAGCACAGCTCTAAAACAAAACAGAAGAAAAGAAAGACGGTATATTTGTTTTGGAACCATTCGAAACAGCACAGCTCTAAAACGTTGTTAAGGAAAACCTATTTTCTTACATCGTTTTGGAACCATTCGAAACAGCACAGCTCTAAAACGTTTTGATGTCTATGAAAGTTCGAAACCCAGTTTTGGAACCATTCGAAACAGCACAGCTCTAAAACTATGGTGTTGAAAGTAAAATTGTTAGATTTGTTTTGGAACCATTCGAAACAGCACAGCTCTAAAACTTACCAACTTTATAGATATCCGCTACAGCAGTTTTGGAACCATTCGAAACAGCACAGCTCTAAAACCACGAAATGCTTATCGTGACTAAAAGCGTTGTTTTGGAACCATTCGAAACAGCACAGCTCTAAAACCTTTTGTTCTTTATTTATCTTACATACTTAGTTTTGGAACCATTCGAAACAGCACAGCTCTAAAACGTTCAGGTTTGGAGACGGTCTTAATCCTTGGTTTTGGAACCATTCGAAACAGCACAGCTCTAAAACAAACGTTATCCATATTCCAGAAATCAATGGGTTTTGGAACCATTCGAAACAGCACAGCTCTAAAACAGTCTAACACACACGTAAGGATTTGAACCTGTTTTGGAACCATTCGAAACAGCACAGCTCTAAAACTGAGAAACAACCACTCCACTAGGGCGATTCGTTTTGGAACCATTCGAAACAGCACAGCTCTAAAACTTTCAAGACTGTGACGTTGACCATAATTAAGTTTTGGAACCATTCGAAACAGCACAGCTCTAAAACTTGCTTTGCAATCTCTAGAGCGCACAAAGTGTTTTGGAACCATTCGAAACAGCACAGCTCTAAAACCAAATGCAGCATTCGCCTCTGAATTCAACAGTTTTGGAACCATTCGAAACAGCACAGCTCTAAAACAATTAAACGGAAAAATTGTTGAAGTTTTTGGTTTTGGAACCATTCGAAACAGCACAGCTCTAAAACTGAATATTTTTACCATAGTACAAAATAATAGTTTTGGAACCATTCGAAACAGCACAGCTCTAAAACTTTGACTTTTACTTACCGAAATTAAATGTAGTTTTGGAACCATTCGAAACAGCACAGCTCTAAAACTGGCTTCTAATTCTCGTATATTCTTTTGTTGTTTTGGAACCATTCGAAACAGCACAGCTCTAAAACAGTCCCATAAATTTCCTGCTCTAGCTTACGGTTTTGGAACCATTCGAAACAGCACAGCTCTAAAACTATTTGATTAGTGAAATTTTAATATTATCTGTTTTGGAACCATTCGAAACAGCACAGCTCTAAAACGCTAGGACGTTATCACCTGAAGTCCATGCGGTTTTGGAACCATTCGAAACAGCACAGCTCTAAAACAGACGTTTCTACAGCGATGGCACTGTCAGAGTTTTGGAACCATTCGAAACAGCACAGCTCTAAAACAAATGAAGTTGTAACAAATAAACCACTGAAGTTTTGGAACCATTCGAAACAGCACAGCTCTAAAACGACAACGTTTCCACGATTGGCAGTTGATTTGTTTTGGAACCATTCGAAACAGCACAGCTCTAAAAACTCGTGGACTATTTTTTCTCACGAAATTTCGTAATCGCGCCATTTGTCTCAGCCAGACTTCAGCTTCGAATAGCTCCTTCATGTTAGCTCTATTATACCTTAAAAGCCTTGTTATTTCAATGTTTCTAAGCATTCATATAATTTACAGTTGCAATTTTTTCTCCAAAGCTTGGGTTAAAACTTCTGAATAATTGATGTGTTCACGATCAACTAATCTGACTAACCATTCTGGAACTGTAACATTTTTTCGAATAGCTTTTGAACTTTTTAACTAAGGAGACGGATCTGCCTGAATCAAAGAAATAAACCCGTCAGAAACTGATAGTTCATTCATATCGATAACTTTCGGCAGCGTTAGTCCCTCATCTAAGTAAGCAGCTAGTGAATTTTCTAACATTTCACGAGCATTTTTCATTGCTTCTTCGACATCACTTCCTTCTGTTCCACCACCAAAACCCGGAAATTCAACCCAATAGCTTCCATCTTTTTCTTTATGAAAAATCGCTGGATATGATTTTAACATATAAAAACCTCCATCTAATCCAAATCTTTGAGATTTTTTCTTTCTAAGTCGGCTCCAACGGCCTTATTACCATGAATTGGTATTGTAACAATATAAGCTTTTCCATCTTTTTTAAATTGATGATGGCTTCCTTTTACACGGACTTCCTTCCACCCTTTTGAGATTGCTATTTTAGCTAATTCTTTTCCCGTTAGTGGCATGATACCATTCCCCTTTTAGTTCATACGTATTATGCGTATATGTTAAACAATACACAAAAAAGCGTCTACTACAAAAATAGTAGACGCTTTTATATTCGTTTTTAATTCATATTTTCTGCTAGTAGAAAATAATCCTTATCTAAAACATACTGTGGAAAATCATAAAGCCTGCGTGGTTCTACAAAAAGCACGCGTTGATTAGATAGCTCAATATATTCAATTAGTTTTTGCATTTCTTCCTTGCTTAAATAAGCTCCGCTATTAACAAAAACCAACAACTTCTTTTTACTAAGGAAGTTGAAAATTTGAAGAATTTCAAAGCACTTTTCAAAAATGGTATCGCTTTGAGTTTCAATCTTAACGCCAAGAGCTTTTATCAATTCAAGGATTGTGATTTCATCATATTCCAAATCGAGCTCATTTTCTAAACACTCATAAGCTATCAATTCTGTGATAGTGTTCGCAAGATTTTCAATCATCGATTTGACTTATGGTTTATCATTTAACTGACTTTCTAGGTCAGCATGAATTAATTTGAGCATAGATGAAGAATTGACATCAAAGCCTAAAATATCTGTCACCAAAAGCAGCTCTGACTCTTTCAATGATTTCAATTTCTTGTCAAATAACTTCAACTCACTTTCTTCAGTATAGGAATAAAGTTGTCTAACAAGATTCGAAAATACACTCACGTCCTCAATCGTTAAAATCGTTGCATTACTTAGCTCGATAGGTTCATCCAAAATTAGAAAATTAATCTTCATCACTGTAGTCCTCTCCAAGAAATACTAATCGTCTATCAGAATTAGCAACGCTAGTATTTTTTTCACCGTTAAGGTAAATCATACGAGCAAACTGTTTTTCAGTTACTGTCAAAAGTGTAATGCTTCCCTTTTTAGGATTGTTAGCTTGCAACCTATCGACCATGGCTTTGTTAGCTGAATTATTTAATAATAATTTGCTGTAAACTGAAAATTGATGCATGATAAAGCCTTCACTTAACAAAAACTTACGGAATTTACGATAAGCCTTACGTTCTTCTACAGTTTCTGTTGGCATGTCAAACATTAAAATCATTCGCATATATCGATAACTCATATCCTAAATTCAGGAACTCCTTTCCCGTTATGATTAAGAGCTTTTACTACTTTTTTCGTGTAATCACTAACAATATTATTCAAATACATTTCCTTATTGTTATATAAATAAGTCTCATCAAACATTGTAAACAGTTCTCTTTTAATCTTCACAAAAGAAGAGTTACAGTTTTCGTACACAATTCTATCAACAATTGGACGGAATGGTTCCATTATGTCACTAGCTAAATTGAATTGATTGAACTGATTAGAGTGTTTCAAACCAAATTGAGTCATACAACCACAAACAACTAGCTCACGCGCAAACATACTCAATAAAAGAGTGTAACCATAGTCTAAGCCCGCATTAATGTCATTATCCTGTTCACGAGAAAAATCATTTCCAAACAAGGTATTAAAATATATTCTTGCAGAGTGTCCCTCACGATTGCTAGGATCAAAAGGTTCTAAGCCATGATATAAGTCCATAATAGATTGTGACTTTTCAAAGTAAGAACATTCACCAAGATACATGCTTTGATTTAATATTTTTTGAGCAATTATATTAGTCCAAACATCACACTTAATTTCATCATCCCAAGCAATTTGATTTGTCAGCTGTAGACTAGAATCATGGCGACCATAATAAGGCGTCAGCATTGCAGTTGGCAAACGTTTCTCATCACAAAAAATAATTAAAATATTTCTATCAACCAAACGTTCAATTAACATTGTCGTCAAAATAATATTTGTCGTTTCAAGCAAAAGAATATCAATTTCTTCTAAATGAATCATCTCAGTATGATAAGCATCCTTAAAAATCAAATGATTATTCTTATATGATAATTTCGAATGCTCATTTACAATAACTGTACGCCATCCCATTACTCTTCTCCTAATTTACTTAAATCAATACGTGTTTCATAAAGACCAGTGACAGATTGGTGGATGAGGGTGGCAGATAAACACTCTTTTGTCGAAGTATAGCGCTTACGAGGTATCTTCTCACCTAAGAAATTAAAGTCAGCTGGTGCACCCAATGCTGTTAATGTTAATAAATTAATAAATGATGCTGAAATTTCTTCAAGTGAAAAGTTAGTCATACTTTCAGCAGCTGCTCTAACCTTGCTTAAATTTTTTTCAACATCAACATATAGGTTAGAAAAATTTTCTACACAAGATAAGACTTTTTCGAATTCTTTTTTATGCTCACTTACATATTTTAAATGCTCAGTGCTGTTAAAGCTATCAATTCGATGAGCATGATAAAGTAATTCAACTAAATGAGCTGGAAGCATTACTTCATTTCCTTTTTGCAACTCCGTGGCGCTCGCCAACAAGCGTCTTCTTCCACCTTCGAACTCAAAAAGACTGTATTTAGGGAGTTTGATTAATTTGTCCTCTTGAACATTATGATACCCTTTCTTCTCTAAGAATAAGACAGGATTTTCTTCAAAGGAAGAGCGTTCCATAATAGAAATACCGACTAACTCTTTTACAGTTTTTAATTTCCTTGTTTTGCCTTTTTCGACATCTGCTACAACAAATACAGAATATGCAACTGTTGGGCTATCAAAGCCACCGTATTTCTGCGTTTCCCATTGAAGTTTCTTCGTTTTACGTGGAATTAATTTATCTGAATCTCCTTTAGGTAAGATAGATTCTTTTGAAAATCCTCCAGTTTGTACTTCAACTTTTTTCACAATATTAACTTGTGGATAAGAAAGAACTTTTCGAACAATGTCAAAATCTCTTTGCTTATTCCAGACAACTTCACCATCTGCATTTGTCTCAATATCTGGTCGTTCAAATACTCTACCATCCGCATATTTGACCTCAGTTTTAAAGAAGTTCATCAAATTTGAATAGAAGAAATATTTTGCTGTTGCTTTACCCATTTCAGAATAGTCATCAGAAGATTTGGCAATAAGTTTACGAACATCATATTTTTTATACTCACCGTATACAAATTCTGGTGTCAATTTTGTATATTTTTTAAGCAAAGCTGTTCCAACTACTGCGTTGAGATAAGCATCGTGAGCGTGGTGATAATCATTAATTTCACGAACTTTATAGAATTTAAATTCTTTTCGGAATTGCGAAACTAAGTTTGATTTCAAAGTAATGACTTTTACATCACGAATCACCTTGTCATTTTCATCACGTTTTGTATTAAAACGGGCATCTAAAATTTGTGCGACATGTTTTGTGATTTGACGTGTTTCAACTAATTGGCGTTTAATAAATCCGGCTTTATCAGCTTCAGTTAATCCACCACGTTCTGCTTTAGTTAAATTATCAAATTTACGTTTAGAAATTAACCCTGATTTATACAATTTATACCAGTACGATTTTCTATTACGAACAATTTCAATACTTGGCACATCATCTGACTTACCGCGGTTTTTAGCTGAACTTGTCAAGACCTTATTATCGATTGAATTATCTTTGATAAAAGCTTGAGGGATGATATGGTCAATATCATAATCACTTAAACGATCAATATCAAGTTCTTCTCCTGTGTACATATCCTTACCATTTTGAATATAGTATAGGAACAAGCGATCGTTTTGAAGATGAGAATTTTCAACTTTACTATCAACATAAGAAGGTTTCTTCTTACTAAGGATGTCACTACCAAATTCTTTCAGAGAGTCTTGTAGGCGTTTCAAACGTTGATTTGATTTATTTCTTCCATAACCAGTTGTTTGATTTTCACGCGCCATTTCAATAACAATATTATCAGGGTTATCTCCCATCACTTTAACTAGCTCATCAACGATTTTGACACTTTGTAGAATACCTTTTTTAATAGCAGGACTTCCAGGTAAATCATGAACAACAGCTTCAATATCATCGACATCACCTACAACTTGTGCTTCTTGAATAATAGTTTTAAATGATAATGACTCGTCGTTAATCAATTGCATAAAATTGCGGTTAGCATGACCATCATCAATCAAGAAATCAAGAATAGTTTTGTTATTTTCCTTATTGCGAATTCCATTAATCAGTTTATATGATAGACGTCCCCAACCAGTATAATGGCGACGTTCAAGTTTCTTCAACTGTTGCGAAGTAAAGAAATCACTGTATTTTTGAAGACGTTCATGAATCATATCTCTATCTTCAAATAAGGTCAAAGTCAACACAATATCTTCAATGATTTGTTCATTTGTCTTATCATCTAAGAAAGATTTATCCAAAATCTTTTTCAAATCATGATAAGTTCCAAGGCTTGCATTAAATGATTTACTATCTTTATCAAGACCAATTAAATCATTGATTCGAAACTCTTCGAACTCATTATTAAGATAGCTTAAAAGTTTAGCTTTCGTAACTTTCCGATTTTCTTTAAATACGTGGTCAAAGATTTCTTGCTTCATATTTGCATCGAAGAAAAACGACTCACCTTGTTCATTAACATACTTAATTTTTGTTAATTCATTATAAACCGTAAATGTTTCATATACATGACTGTGTTTCGGTAAAACCTTTTCTTCAGGTAAATATAAATCATTTAAAGTCATTCGTGTGATAAACTTTTCAGCTGATTTTTCTTTATCCACCACTTCATCAAAATTCCACGGTGTAATCGGCTCATCTGAATGGTAATTAGCCCAAGCAAAACGACTATCTTTTCTTGCTAATGGACCTACGTAGTAAGGGATTCTAAAAGTTAATATTTTTTCAATTTTAGCTTGATTTTCTTTTAAGAATGGATAATACTCACCTTGACGTCGTAAAATAGAATGCATTTCTTGTAAATGAATTTGGTGCGGAATCGAACCATTATCAAATGTTCTTTGTTTTCTTAAGAAATCATCACGTTCGATTTTATCAAGAAAATAATCACTATCATCGATTTTAGTGAGAATTGTTTTCAAATATTTATAAAATTCGTCTTGTTTAACACCATTATCGATATGGCCAGCATAGCCATTTTTGGTTTTGTCCTTAAAAATATCATGATAAAGTTTAGGTTTATTTATTTTAATGAACTCTTTAAGTTTTTCTAAATCTTCATGGTGTTCAACATAACGTTTAATCATTGAAGCAGATAGGGGTGCTTTTGTAGAATTATCATCAACAGTTAAAATTCCTGACAACAAAATAGCATCGTATAGATTTTTAGCTGAAATAAATAAATCTGCGTAATCATCTCCAATTTTCCCAAGTAACTCTTCTAAATCTTCTTCATAAGTATCTTTAGAAAATTGTAATTTGGCATCTTCAGATAACTTAAAATTCGTTTTGAAATTTGGTTGCAATCCTAAAGCTAGTGCAATTAGATTTCCAAATAAAGTATTTTTCTTTTCCGTCGGATACTGCTTAATAAGATTTTCTAAACGACGTGATTTACTAACTTTTTCTGTTAAAATACTTGAAGCATCAACTTCAATTTCCGATAAGTGACTTTCATCAACAATCTTATCATATGTTTCAACAAAAACATTGAATAACTTTTGAACATCTGTATTTTCAGCATTCAATTCACCTTCAATCAAAAAATGACCACGATATTTAATCATGTGTGCCAAAGCTAGATAAACTAAACGTAAATCTGCTTTTTCTTGAGAATCAGCAAGATATTTTCTCAAATGGTAAATTGTCGGGAATTTTTGATGATAAGCATCTTCTTCAGCTTTATTTCCAAAAATTGGATGAGAATCAAAAGTTTTATCATCATCTGTCAAGAAAGATTCTTCCAAGCGTTGAAAGAAACTTTCATCAACTTTTGCCATTTCTTTAGCAAAAATTTCTTGTAGATAACGTAAACGATTTTTACGACGTGTATAGCGACGTCTAGCTGTACGCTTCAAACGTGTTACTTCAGCAGTTTCACCGCTATCAAATAACAGTGCACCCAGTAAGTTTTTCTTGATATACTTCTTATCTGTATTTCCTAAAACTTTCATCTTTTTAGCTGGAACTTTGTAATCATCAGTAATCACAGCCCAACCTACACTATTAGTACCTATATCGAGTCCAATTGAATATGACTTTCCCATTTTTTCTCCTTTTTTAATAAAACACTTGCAAATTAATAAATAAAATACTACAATAATTCTGTTGGAACTATTCGAAACAACACAGCGAGTTAAAATAAGGCTTTGTCCGTACACAACTTGTAAAAGGGGCACCCGATTCGGGTGCATTTTTTGTGTTCTTATAAACAATTTCAACAAGACTAAACAAGTTTATTTTACTCCTTAGAACATTAAAAAACAAGCGTTTTCAGACGCTTGTTTTCTAATGTTTTTAATTTTCCCTAACTCACCAACCAGCCCCAGAAAAAGGGGAGGAGAAAGGCGATGATACCTGCGATAACGAAGGTGAAGCGTAGCCATTTTTGAGAAATATCAGCTGATTTTACCCAAAAAGTTATGGCAAAAATCCACGATGCGGCAAATAAAAGCCAGTAATACCATTCAAGAGACATTTTGCTTAGCCTTTCTCTTTACCATGATGTACTAGGCGCTCTGCTAATTGTTTCCTTGCTATGACAAGTAAGCTTAGCATGAGTGCTTCATAAGTTACAAAGAAGATGATAAAGCAGTGCATGAAGTATTCTTCTGGTAGCACCCAGATGATCGGATCTGTTGCTGGGTTAAAGAGCCAACTAGAATCCCCTGGAAATAGCATTTCATGAAAAAGTGTAAAAAATTGGTCAAAACCAATCAAAATTCCCACCACTGCAATCAGAATCGGTAAAATAACTGCAAAAGCAAATGTTTTTTGATGTAGAAAAAGGGATTTGTCAGCTCTGCTATTTTTCCAAAAAAGCCAAGATGGATAAGCCAGTAAGATGAATACTGCTTGTGCTAAATGAAATAGATACTTCACGTCGCCAAAATGCTTAAGCCCACTAGCTGATGAAGAAAAATCAGGCATAGCTAGAGTGTGCGATAATGGATTCGTCAGATATGTCATCAAGACATTGAAGTTTTTTAAGAGGTCAGCTTTTGTTATAGTCACTTGGAGGGTAAGCTTGAGCCAATCCACCTCTAAAGGATAGATTAACCACGCGCCGTAAATAGCTACTAGCACTGCTAAAGATAGCAGCCACAGCCAAGTACCAAAAGTCCAAAGTTTATTTTTCATCAAAATTCCATTCGTCAAGGCTAGCTAGTACGTGGTCAGGTTTTACTGGAAGTGTTGGCACTTCTTCAGGTTTGGTAAATCCTGTTGTCACAAGTAAAGTAGCAATATCATTTTGAATTCCTGCCATGATATCTGTTAGGTAGTTATCTCCAACCATGATAGCTTCTTCACGTTTGACCCCAAGGACGTCCAAAGCTTTGTTCATGATAATGGCATTCGGTTTTCCGATATAAACTGGTTTAACACGTGTTGCAACTTCTAATAGATTGTTAATGGCACCAGCTCCTGGCATCAAACCACGTTCTGTTGGAATATTCAAGTCTGGATTTGTTCCGATAAAGACAGCACCTTTTTGGATAGCTAATGTTGCTACTGCCAATTTTTCATAAGTCAAATCAGTATCAAGTCCAACAACGACATAGGCCGGATTTTCAGTATCTTCGACATAACCTGCTTCAGTAATCGCTGTTTTCAAACCAGTTTCACCAATCACGTAAACCGTTTTGCCACGATTTAAATCATTCATGTAATCAATCGTTGCCATTGTTGCCGTATAAATCGTATTAAGGGGCGTGTGAACGTTGAATTGTGTTGCCAACATTTCTTGTACTTTTTCAGGAGTACGTGTTGAGTTGTTCGTTACCAATACATAAGGAATTTGTCGTTCTTGTAGACGTTGGATAAAGCGTTCCCCAGCTGGAATATGATCTTTTCCTTTATAAATTGTTCCGTCTAAATCAATCAAATAGCCTTTATAAGTCATTCTTTCCTCCATATATAGTAAATGACCTTTCAGGTAAGTTAAAAGGTCATTAAGTCTTACTTCTTTCCTTAATTATTTAAAAATAGCAGAGCGCTTATTTTTCTTTCCATTCAATGCGTGCTTGAGCTCGTACCACACCTTGAGTGACAATTTCATGTTTGGTTGTCAATCCATCACGTTCAACTCGTGACTTAATGTCATGGCCATATTGAACCTCTTTGACATATTTCAAATTGATTTGGTGAGGAATGTATTTTTTCAAAAAATTGACATCTAAAACATCATACATCCATTCAAGGTATTTACTATTATTAACATGACCATTTAAATCAAGATCAAAGAAACGCACATGGTAGAGAGTTTCTTCTGGATTTTCCAAGCCTTCATAACGAGGACCACGATAGATCTTTTTAACTTTTTCTACTTGGTAAACATCCACAATATCATCAACGACAGGATGTACTTTTCGAGTGTCATAATCCATCAAAACAAAGGTCGAATGAATGGTCAAAATCTTCTCACCATCTTCGCCATAGACATTGAAATCACGGTAACAAAAGAGCTTGTTGTAAGCTGTTGGCACCGTCTCGATTACAATGTTTTCGGTATATTTAGGCAAGCGGTCGATCTCAATAGCATATTCTGTGATAATCCAGACAAGATTATAAGTTTGAAAAACATACTCGTCACTCATTCCAAGACTTAACGATTGTTTGCCAGAAACTTGCAAAACAAGCGATAAGAGTTGTGATAATTTCATATTTTGATTAATATCACTTTCATAAAAAGGTACTTGATATTTTTCTTGATAACTTAATCCCATCTTTTTTACTCCAATATAAATCTCTCTGCGACTGTGTCTCCCAAAAACAGTCCTTTTTTGGTCATGCGTACCACCTTATCATCTAGAACCAATAGGCCTTGCTGACAAAGTTCTCTCACGATTTGACCATAACGTTCTTCAAAAGACAAGCCGAATTTTTCTTCAAATCTAGCGATTGAGACACCAGTTTTTTTACGTAATCCTAAGAACAATTCTTCTTCCATCATCTCATCTTTTGTCAATTTTTCTTCTGACAATCTGGCATTACCTTGAGCAACTGCTTTAAGATAATGCTGAATTGGTCCACGATTACGATAGCGGACACCATTTAAATAACCAGAAGCCCCTGCTCCCACACCAAAATACTCTGCATTGTCCCAGTACATCAAATTATGGCGGCTTTCAAAACCTGGTTTGGTGAAGTTTGAAATTTCATAGTGCTCAAAGCCATTAGCTTCTAACTCAGAAATGATGTATTCAAACATCTCCGCTTCCAAATCTTCTTTAGGTAATTGTAATTTACCGCGACGCATCTTATTCATGAAAACCGTATGATGTTCCAGAATCAAACTATAAAGGCTTAAGTGCGGAATATCAAGTGCAATAGCCTTAGCCACATTTTCCTTAACATCTTCCATGGTTTGACCAGGAAGCGCATAAATCAAATCAATGGAAATATTATGAAAACCAGCTTCTTTCAAATTTGAAATCGTTGAATAAATCTGAGCTTCATTGTGACTACGCCCAATTTGCTTCAAATGCTTGTCATTGAAAGTCTGAACGCCAAGTGACACACGATTCACGGCTGAGTGCTTGAGCACTTCAATCTTATCTTCTGTTAAATCACCTGGGTTAGTTTCAATAGTGAATTCTTCTAAAACACTCAAATCCAAGTGCTTAGTCAGATTCGTCAACAAGTACTCCAGTTGTTCTGCCGTAATTGAGGTTGGTGTTCCACCACCAATATATAAAGTACGCAACTTCTTAATATCATAAGACTCAAACTCACGAATAAGAGCCTGCAAATACTCATCGACAGGCTGGTTCTTAATAAATACCTTTGAGAAATCACAATAATAACAAATCTGCGTACAAAAAGGAATATGTACATAAGCTGATGTTGGTTTTGTTAGCATGACGCTATTATAACATTTTTAAGTGAGATAACCAATGAATTATATACAATAAAATCTTAGCAAGCAAAAAAGGAGAGCACCACTGCTCAATCCTTTTTCATTTATTTTAATTAGTCGATTCCAATTTCTTTACGAACGACATCAGCGATAGTATCGACATAGTAGCTTACTTCTTCATCGGTTGGAGCTTCTGCCATAACACGAAGAAGTGGTTCTGTACCACTTGGGCGGACCAAGATACGACCGTTTCCATTCATTTCTTCTTCCATTTTGCTGATGATTTCTGCGATAGCTGGAACTTCCATGGCTTTGCTCTTCATGCTGTTTTCAACACGAACGTTAACCAATTTTTGTGGGTAAATTGTAACTTCGGCAGCCAATTCAGAAAGTGGTTTACCAGTTTCTTTCATGACTTTAACCAATTGAATACCAGTCAATTGACCATCACCAGTGGTGTTATAATCCATGATAATCACGTGACCTGATTGTTCACCACCAAGGTTATAGCCTGATTTACGCATTTCTTCAACAACGTAACGGTCACCAACAGCTGTGATAGCTTTGTTAATACCTTCACGGTCAAGTGCTTTGTGGAAACCAAGGTTTGACATAACAGTTGTTACGATTGTGTTGTGAGCCAATTGTCCACGTTCAAAAAGGTATTTACCGATGATGTACATAACTTTGTCACCATCAACGATTTCACCATTTTCATCAACAGCAATCAAACGGTCGCTATCACCATCAAAAGCAAGACCAACTGCAGCACCTGATTCTTTAACAAGTTCTTGCAATTGTTCTGGGTGAGTTGATCCTACACCATCATTGATGTTAAGACCATCTGGATTTTCACCGATAACTGTAATATCAGCATCAAGATCTAGGAAAATATCACGTGCAGATACAGATGCTGAACCGTTTGCTGTATCAAGAGCAACTTTCATTCCTTCTAAGCTAATACCTGTTGATACAAGGAATTTTTCGTATTTACGAAGACCTTCTGGATAATCAACAAGTGTTCCCAAACCGTCTGCTGAAGGGCGTGGAAGGGTATCTTCTGGTGCATCAAGAAGAGCTTCAATTTCCAATTCTTGATCATCAGCCAATTTGAATCCATCACCACCGAAGAATTTAATACCATTATCTTTAGCAGGGTTGTGACTAGCAGAAATCATAACACCAGCGCTAGCTTTTTCAGTACGAACAAGATATGAAACACCTGGAGTTGCTAAAACACCAAGTTTGTAAACTTCAATACCAACTGAAAGAAGTCCAGCTACCAAAGCTGATTCAAGCATTTCACCTGAAATTCGAGTATCGCGTGCTACAAATACTTTTGGACGTCCTGTTTCATGCTGACTAAGAACATAGCCACCAAAGCGTCCTAATTTGAAAGCTAACTCAGGGGTCAACTCAACATTTGCTTCTCCACGAACACCATCTGTTCCAAAATATTTTCCCATTATTTTTTTAGCGAAAAATTCGCTTCCTCCATTACTAATATTCATTTCCTAAGGGCAAGAAATTTGCTTGCCCAGTATTCTTTAATATATAGTCCTAGCTATTATGAACTATTTTTTTGTCACTGTCAACTGTACCGTCACTACAGAAGGCTCTACTGCCACATTATCTGCTATTAAGTTGACACTCAAATTAGTATCTTTTGTCACATTTGAGACATCGACATTAGCAACCACCTCGTTAACAGCGTTAAGGGCGTCTTGGCTACCAGCAATCGTCACTTGGTCTTGACTGAGACTATAAGAGATATTTGATAGCTTATCATTCATTTTCCCAGTCATCTTAACAGTCACAGGAACGGTTTTGGTCAATCTCTTAACTGTCACTTCAAGTCGAGCTTTTGACGGGTTAATCGCACTAGCAAGAATTGTGCCATCTGAGGCAACAGCTTGTAGGGCTACTCGTCCATTGTAATTGCCATTTAAGACTTCATTTTCAGGCAGCTTAGCAACCACATGATCGATTTGATCAATGATTGATTCTGCACTTGTGACTTCAACTTTAGATATGTCTGTTGACACTTTCTTCAGCTCATAGCCTTTGGCGATTTGATTATCATCAATGACGCCTTGAACATCAAATGTTTTGGTTTTCTTTTTGCCAATAGTCACTGAGATATTATTAGGTGAAGCTGTCGCTGTAACACCTGATGGCAAATTAGTCACCTTAAGAGGCACTGTTTGAGTCCCTTCACCTAAATTTGACAAGTCAGCAACAACCTTGAAACTTCTCGTGTCATTATTGATTTCAGAGTCCAATTTAACACGGTTGATTGATGTTAAATAAACTTCTGTTTCATACGAATAACCACTGATAAAATACTTATCACTATCGTATTTGATATCGATAGGGACATTTGTTAGGGTGTGGGTGAAGGTCTCTGTTGCGCCAGATACCTGCGACCCAACATGCGTATAATTACTTGTTGTGGCAGTCAAAAATAGGAGAATAGAAAAGATAATGGACACAATAACCAACCAGAATTGACTATTGAAAAACTTTTTCATTTTTTCTTCCTCCAAAATTTTTGATACCAATGCTCTTCTTCCTCAACTTTTGTAATTAAGTGGGTGCGAAGAATCGCTTCAAAATTCTCTTTGGTCAAATCATGCAAAAACTCACCTTTTGAAGTAATTGAAATACCACCAGTCTCTTCTGACACAACAATTGTAAGAGCATCTGAGTTTTCTGAAAGTCCAATAGCTGCGCGGTGACGTGTTCCGAATTTTTTTGAAATGGCCATTGACTCAGACAAAGGAAGGTAAGAACAAGCTGTCGCGATTTTATTACCACTAATGATTACCGCACCATCATGCAAAGGTGTGTTCGGGATGAAGATATTAATCAACAACTGACTTGAAATATCAGCATCCAAAGGAATCCCTGTAGAAATATACTCTTGCAATGTTTGCGTGCGCTCGATAGAAATCAAGGCACCAATTTTACGAGGACTCATGTAAGCAACTGATTTTACCAAGGCTTCAACCAGTTTTTCTTCGTCACTAACTTGTTGCGTTTGTGAAAAAACTTGCGTCGAACGACCAAATTTTTCAAGACCAGAACGAATCTCAGGAGCAAAGATAACAACACACGCGATAACACCGTATGTGATAACTTGATTCATCAAATAAGTGATGGTCGTAAAGCCAATCCACTCAGCGACGAATTTCAAAATGATAAAGAAGATAACACCTTGAATCAAGGACATAATCTTCGTGCCAGCTAAGGCTTTTATTAAACGATAAATAAAATATGCTACGATTAAAATATCTAGTAAATGAACAACAATAGTCCATGGATTTTCAACTAAAGTTGCCCAAAATTTGGCATCAATAGCCGCTAAATTACTCATACATACATCTCTTTTCTCTAACTAAATAAAACTACCTTTCTATTATACCACTTTTAAAAAAGATTTTCTTTATTCGAATATTCCTTTTTGTGGTACAATATTCCTATGAAAGTAAACACATTAATGGGAATTACGGCTGGTAAAGCAGCTCACGCCATTCTTTCAAAAATGGGACGTGGCTCAACCTTACCTGGAAAAATCGCCCTCAAATTCGACAAAGACATTTTAGATACGATTGCCAAAGATTATGAGATTGTTGTTGTCACTGGTACAAACGGTAAAACCCTCACGACTGCTTTGACAGTAGGTATTTTGCGTGAGGCTTTCGGTGAAATCGTGACAAACCCTAGTGGAGCTAACATGATTACCGGAATCACATCAACTTTCTTGACAGCTAAAAGAGCTAAATCTGGAAAAAAAATCGCTGTGCTAGAAATTGATGAAGCAAGCCTTCCAAAAATCACAGAATACATCACTCCAAGTCTTTTTGTCTTCACAAATATTTTTCGTGACCAAATGGACCGTTATGGTGAAATCTATACAACTTATCAAATGATTTTGGATGGTGCAGCAAAAGCCCCAAATGCAACTATCCTAGCTAATGGAGACAGCCCGCTCTTCAATTCAACAAACGTCATCAATCCAGTCAAATACTATGGTTTTGATACTGAAAAGCATGCACCAGAATTAGCTCACTACAACACTGAAGGTATCTTGTGCCCACAATGCCAAAGTATCTTGAAATACAAGCTTAACACTTACGCTAACCTTGGTGATTACGTTTGTGAAAATTGCGGTTTCCACCGTCCAAAACTTGATTATGCTTTGACAGATTTGACAAAAATCACGAATACTACATCTGAATTTGTCATTGATGGGCAAGATTACAAGATTAACGTCGGTGGTCTTTACAATATCTATAACGCCCTTGCAGCCGTATCTGTAGCTGAGTTCTTTGGAGTTTCTCCTGAAAAAATCAAAGCTGGTTTTGACAAGAGCCGTGCAGTCTTTGGACGTCAAGAAACCTTCAAAATCGGTGATAAATCTTGTACTTTGGTTCTTATCAAAAACCCAGTTGGTGCTAGCCAAGCTCTTGATATGATTAAATTGGCTCCATATCCATTTACACTATCAGTTCTACTCAATGCCAACTACGCTGACGGAATTGATACTAGCTGGATTTGGGATGCTAACTTTGAATCTATCTTAGACATGGATATTCCACAAGCCTTTGCTGGAGGCGTGCGCCACTCTGAAATTGCACGTCGCTTACGTGTGACAGGTTATGATGAAGATAAAATTACAGAAGCTGAAAGCTTAGAAAATATCATGGCTTTGATTGAAGCTCAACCAACTGACCATGCTTACATCTTAGCGACTTACACAGCTATGCTTCAATTCCGCGAAATCTTAGCAAGTCGTCACGCTGTTGGAAAGGAGATGAACTAAAATGACTTATACTTCACTACAATCTCCTGCAAATAAAGAATATCAATACGAATTAAACGTTGCTCACCTTTATGGAAATCTTATGAATACCTACGGTGACAACGGTAATATTCTCATGATGAAATACGTCGGTGAAAAGCTAGGTGCTAAAATGACCTTTGATATTGTGTCACTTGGTGATAGCTTTGATGCCAATTACTATGATATGGCTTTCTTTGGTGGCGGACAAGATTACGAACAATCAATCGTCGCTAAAGACCTACCAGGCAAAAAAGAATCTATCGCTGATTTCATCAACAAAGACAAAGTTATGCTTGCAATCTGTGGTGGTTTCCAACTTCTAGGTCAATACTACGTCCAAGCAAACGGTGAAAAAATCGATGGTCTTGGGGTTATGGGACACTATACCCTTAGTCAAAATAATAATCGTTTTATCGGTGATATCAAAATTCACAATGATGAATTTAACGAAACTTATTACGGTTTTGAAAATCACCAAGGACGTACTTTCCTTTCAGAAGATGAAAAACCACTTGGAAGATGTGTTTACGGAAACGGTAATAATAAAGAAGACGGTACTGAAGGCGTTCATTACAAAAACGTCTACGGTAGCTACTTCCACGGACCAATTCTTTCACGTAATGCTAACCTGGCTTATCGCCTCGTAACCACAGCCTTGAAAAATAAATATGGTTCTAGTATTGCACTACCAAGTTATAACGACATTCTTTCAAAAGAAGTTGCCGAAGAATATGCCGATACTAAGAGCAAAGCTGAATTTGAAAAATAAGATTTTACAAAAAATGCTTGAAGAAAATTTCTTCAAGTATTTTTATAATCTCTTTTGTGTTCACTTAACCAAGCTATCTTATCGACAATATGTCAATACACTTTTTAAAAACACAAAAAAACCTTAGCCTAAGCTAAGGTTTTTACCTTAATATAATCAGAGATTATTTTTTAAGGTTGTAGAATGATTTCAATCCACGGTATTCAGCTACTTCACCAAGTTGGTCTTCGATACGAAGCAATTGGTTGTATTTAGCGATACGGTCAGTACGTGAAAGTGAACCAGTTTTAATTTGACCAGCGTTAGTTGCAACTGCGATGTCAGCGATTGTTGAATCTTCAGTTTCACCTGAACGGTGTGATACTACTGCTGTGTATCCAGCTTCTTTCGCCATTTCGATAGCGTCAAAAGTTTCAGTCAAAGTACCGATTTGGTTAACTTTGATAAGGATTGAGTTAGCAGCGTGTTCTGCAATACCTTTTTCAAGGTAAGCAGTGTTAGTTACGAAGAAGTCATCACCGACCAATTGAACACGTTTACCAAGACGTTCAGTAAGAGCTTTCCAACCGTCCCAGTCGTTTTCGTCCATACCATCTTCGATAGTGATGATTGGGTATTTGTTAACCAATTCTTCAAGGTAGTCGATTTGTTCTGCAGCAGTACGAACAGCAGCGCCTTCACCTTCAAATTTAGTGTAGTCGTAAACTTTACGTTCTGCATCGTAAAATTCAGATGATGCACAGTCAAATCCAAGGAATACATCTTCACCTGGTTTGTAACCAGCAGTTTCGATAGCTTTGATGATTGTTTCTACAGCGTCTTCAGTTCCTTCAAATTTAGGAGCGAAACCACCTTCGTCACCAACAGCTGTTTCAAGACCACGTTCTTTAAGGATTTTCTTAAGTGTGTGGAAGATTTCAGCACCCCAACGAAGAGCTTCTTTGAATGTAGGTGCACCAGCAGGTACGATCATGAATTCTTGGAAAGCGATTGGAGCGTCTGAGTGAGAACCACCGTTGATGATGTTCATCATTGGAGTTGGAAGAACTTTAGTGTTGAAACCACCAAGGTAGCTGTAAAGTGGAACTTCAAGGTAGTCAGCTGCTGCACGAGCTACGGCAATAGAAACACCAAGGATAGCATTTGCACCGAGTTTACCTTTGTTTGGAGTACCGTCAAGAGCGATCATAGCACGGTCGATAGCTTGTTGATCACGAACATCGAAACCGATGATTGCTTCAGCAATGATGTTGTTAACGTTGTCAACAGCTTTTTGAGTACCAAGACCATTGTAACGAGATTTGTCTCCGTCACGAAGTTCAACTGCTTCGTGTTCACCAGTAGAAGCTCCTGAAGGAACCATACCACGACCAAATGCGCCTGATTCTGTGTAAACTTCTACTTCAAGTGTTGGGTTACCGCGTGAGTCAAGGACTTCGCGAGCGTAAACATCAGTAATAATTGACATTATGTTACTCTCCTTATGAGTTTTTAATATTTTTACACTAAAATAATACCATAATATCGACGCTTAAGCAAATAAAAACGAGAAGTTTTGAAAATCGCTACCAACTTTCATAGCTTTTCACAGTTTTCAATAACAAAACAGCCCAAAACTGACAGTTTAGTAAATTTAACTTATAATGATTGTAAGAACATATGGAGGGCCCTACCATGACCATGACTGATTTAGAAAATAAAGTTTTACAAGCCGCAACAGGCGAAAAACGCTTAAATCCTGATGAACAACGTCTTTATTTTGGAACTTTTGCCGAACGCGTCGTCTTATCAATTCCTCTTGAAGATAGCCGTTTAGAAGAGGTTAAAAATCGTTTTAGTGATATTTTAGGACAATTAGCTAAACAATACGACACAATATTAGTTAAAATTTCTCCAAAACTCTCCGTCTCAAACCAAATGTTTTACATGAAAATCGCTCAAGAACAAAACATGCAAGCAACCATTGTTGATGAAAAGAATGCTCAATCACCTTACGGCATTATTGTTCATTCAACCAAAGCTGAAAATGTAGCTAATCCTCTATTATCTGAACACTTTCCGACTACTCCAGAAAAACCAAAAGAAGCCCCTAAAAAAGGCTTCTGGTCAAAATTATTTAACAAGGATTAAAATCTAGTAAAGCTTAGTAAATTTCCGATGTTTTGGGCGGTGCGTTCCAGATTTTGCTCGACTTTATCAAGGGTATTTTCTAAAGTATCAATGTCAGCAATTATCGGAAAGGCTGCTTGAATGTTAGAAATCGGAAAGCTTGGTAAATCATCTTTGAGACTACCACAGATAGCAATGACTAATTTACCACGAGGTGTGCGCTGTGCTAGACCAACAGGAGCTTTACCTGAAAGACTTTGCTTATCCATTCGTCCTTCTCCGACAACAACGATGTCAGCTTTTTGAACACGTTGGTCAAAATCAAGCATGTCAAGAACAGCATCAATGCCAGAAATGATTTGACCTCCAGCAAAGGCTGCTAAACCTGCTGCCATTCCGCCACCTGCTCCCGCTCCAGCCAAATCCAAAACAGTTGGGAAGAAAGTTTGGTAAAATCTTTCCATATCTTTATCAACGCTTGCAAAGTCATCTTTTGCAAGCCCTTTTTGTCCTCCAAAAATATAGGTTGCCCCATTTGGACCACATAGAGGATTTGTCACGTCAGTGATAACTGTCACCTTAGTTTGAGATAAATCCCAACGACAGCTTTCATAAGAAACCATGGTAATATCACCAAGGTGTTCGCCAACCGCTTCGACTTCATGACCTGTTTTGTCAAAGAAACGATAGCCAAGGCCTGCCGCCATTCCCAGACCACCATCATTGGTTGAACTACCTCCAACACCAATCATGATTTCTTCAACACCAAGGTCAACCAAGTGACCAATCATTTCACCAACACCTTTTGTCGTAAGGGTTAATGGGCTCCGCTGATTCATTGGCACTTTTTCCAAACCACAAATGTCTGCCATTTCAAAAACGGCCAACCGACCATTAGTCGCATAATGAGCTTCGACTGGTTGACCAAACGCGCCAGTAACGGTGTGGCTTTCACGTTTTAAATGAAGACCGTCTGTCAAGGCTTCCAAAGTTCCTTCACCACCGTCACCAACAGGCATGACATCAAAAGTCGCATTTGGCAAAGCTTTTCGAAAACCTTTTTGAACAGCTTTTGCAACTTCAAGTGCTGACAAACTTTCCTTAAATGAATCAGGTGCAATTAATATATGCATAGTACCAACTCCCCCTTACATTTCTTATTACTATTATATAATTTTTTAAAGGAAAGAGGTTACAAAAACATTAATACGAAGCAAAACTCCCCTTCAATTTTAGAAGGGGAGCTCTTTATATAAGGAAAGTAATGTATTTAAATGTTAATGACTTTTTTGACGTCTTTTAACTTCTAACACTGCTAGACTGGCAAGACTTAGAAGACCAACAAACGTTAGAGTTTTACTATCTTTTTGACCAGTTTCTGGCAAGGCAACCGTGCTATTTTCAGTAACAGCAACTTTTTGAAGGTCAGAACGGACTCGAGAAGCAGCTTGATTTCGGACTCCAGTCTGAGTTTTGGCTGGCGCTGTAGCTTTCGACACTTGATTCGAATTAGCTGGCACTTCAGTTTTTGCCACTTGGTCTTGATAAACAATGCCATATTGGCCGAAGTGGTCAACATCAAAGATGACGAATTTAACGACTTGCCCAGCCACTAACTTGCTAACTTCTCTAAAGGCTAGAAGTTGGGGTTGTGCATTTTCTGGAAGATAGAAAACTTCTGCAACAGCTTTACCAGCATCAATTGGTAAGATGACTTGATCTTTTTGAGTTGTGCTAACAACATGGCCATAAGCATCTTCAGGCTTGATATCATATAAATCATAGTCTTTACCTTGCAAGACTGAAGGGATTTGACTGTCATTTGTTTCCTTGTGATGAACTTCAATCTGTGTAATTTCTTCACGTTCACCTGGAGCTAAAATGACACTTACACCACTTGCTTGGTCATAAAGGGTACGTTCTGTTTCTGCATTTTCCTTTCTCAAACGTAGGATTGTTGCTGTTAACGGATTAAGGGTAATGCTATTTTCCGTAAACGCCACACCTTTTGGATTCAAGATAGCATCGACACCTGCGGTATCGGCGTCAGCAAGAACTTCTGCGTTCAACAAAGCTTTGTAATCATCTGACAAGACAAACTCACGCGCTTTGCTATCAGCATTGACAAAGACTGCATAGATGTCACCATTACTTGCTTGTGTTTGGTAAGCGATAATCAAATCTTCTTGACCAACTCCATTTTCATTTGGAATGGTGATGAGTTTGACCTTGCTATCAACATCAGCTTTTGTCTTAAGGGTAAAGGCATCTGTTGAACGACGAAGAGCGATGAGCCCTTTGGTATAAGCTTGCGTTTTGGCATTTTCTGGGTAAACCTTGCCGTCAGTTGCTTTTGCCCAATCAAAATGATTAATAGCATCCGTAGAATCGTAAGAATCACTGATAAAGTAAGGATAAACAAATGGTGTGCCATCAGCGTTTGTTAGCAAATCTGATTTTGCTGGGACTTGATCAGTTGCTACTGGTGTCTTATAAGCTTCATCACGGAATTGTTTGGTACGACCATATTCTTGACCAGAATGGATGAAGGCTGTTCCTTGAGAAGTCAAGATAATAAGATTTCCCAAGCGTTGACGACGTAAAATTTCAGCTTCATTTTCTGCTACTGATGGGTCTTTGTGGATTGATTTAGCAATAATATCGTGAAGGGTTAAATTATCGTGAGCCGCAATGTATTGGATTACATCACCTGGATCATCCGCTGTAAAATTATTCGGCTGAGCCTTTATGCTATTAAAGAGCTCTTGCAAATTTTTAACCCCACCTGTAATAAAGCATGGTGCACCTTCACTTGGATACCCTGATTTAAGGAGATTACGAATATCATCAGAGAATGAAGCCACACTGTCTGTGTGTGCCATCCAAGTTTGGTCAGCAGGTTGACGGCTATCATTGGCATCACCAGCATAAGTAATCCAACCTTCACCAAGCATGATAACATTTGGATTCAAAGCTTTTGCTTTGTCATAAGCCATTTGAACAGTCTCAGCATCCAAGTCACCCATCATATCAAAACGGAAGCCATCCACTTTAAATTCTTTTGTCCAATAAGCAATTGAATCAAGCACCATACGTCGTGTCATATAGTGAGTTGTTCCTGGGCGACCACCACCAAAGCTTGTCTTAGCCTTGCCATCAGCTTCCATGAAGTGATAATAATTTGGTTCCAAATCTTCAAGAATAGCAAGGTCAGCTGTATGGTTATAAACGACGTCTAGGATAACTCCCATGCCACGTTTGTGAATTTCATTAATCAAGTTTTTAAATTCTTCAATACGTTTTGCTGGGTCAGCTGGATTTTCAGAATACATCCCTGTCAAAGCAAAGTAACTTTGTGGGTCATAACCCCAGTTGTAGTTTGTATTACTTGAGGCATAATCTGTTAAGCGCTTGTTATTCATCACTTCGTTAACGTAGTAATAACTCATAACAGGAAGCAATTGAATATGAGTGACACCCAGGCTTTGAAGATAATCCAATTTTTCAGCAAACGCTGCAAAGGTACCAAATTGATTGCGAAGTTCTTCTGAAATAGCTGTATCTGACGTAAAGTCACGCACGTGCGCTTCGTAGATAATAGCATCTTCACGATCTTTGTAGCCCTTGATATCTGCATAAGTCAAGTCTTGATTGCCAATAGCACTAGTATCAACAATAGCTGCCTTAGCCACTTTATAAGATGGATCAGTTCCAATCAAATCACTATTCCACTCAGCTAATGATTTAGCATAAGGGTCAAGTGCCAGAACAGTCTCTTTTCCGCGAGTGATTTCATAGTGGTAATAATAGCCACGATAATCACTAATACCTAAACCAAGACTTGATGTTAAGCTAGCTGACCATTGACCTTTATCCCCTTTAGTCATAGCAATTTTGCCAACGACTTTGGTTTGGTCATTCTTATCATAAAGAACAACAGAAACGTTATCTGCATTTGGTGACCAAACGGTCAAATCAACACGCATTCCATTATCAAAAACACGTGCTCCTAAATCACCATCGTAAGCATACTTAGAATCTGTGTATTGCCAACTTTGCTGTGCTTGGTATTGATCGCCATTGTAGCTTACTGTATAGAGACCGTCACTTGAAAAATCACCTTCGATAATAACTTTATTACTTGCCTTATCGAGAGTAATATCTGTAATAGCAACGACATTGCCAGCTTTATCAGTCACTTTAAGATTTTCTAGAAGTTCAGCTTTATCGGCGTCTGCTAGATTGCTGATAATAGCGACAAGTTCTGATTGACTAATTTGTTGTGCGGATGTTAAGCGAATAGTGCTTACAAAATATGGATTCGTATAAATGGTCTTATCCTCGTCTTTCAAGAAAATTTGTGTTTGATTAGCTAAATCCTTAAAGGTGTAATTGTCTGGTTGAATCTTAGCCGCATCGCCTTCTTTTGATTCATCAAGGAGCAAGAAACCAATCTCATTAAAATCGGCTAGTGGCACATCGATATAAGCACCGTATTTGCCAAAATTTTCAAAATCAACACCATCAGGCCAAGAACCTAAGCGACTAGTAATGGAACTGTCTGCACTTCCCCACAACCAAATTGCCAAATTCTTGTAATTACCATCACTACGATAGTAATTAATACGGATTTTTCCTTTTTCAAGTGGGGCGTAATAGTTAGCATTATAATCCTCATCAAACCAAACTTCATTCATGTCCTGGCTGATAAGATTCACCACTTTTTCCCCTGAAACATTCTCACCACTAGTATTATTGATGAGCAACCCAACTTTGTGACGATTACCATTGACCAATTTCACATCGATGTAATAACCGTAAGCGTCGTGTTTAAGATTAGAAAGATTAATCGCACCATTTGGCCAAGATTCAGAGGGATGTTCGACATCTTCCCAAGTCCACAAACCAAGACTTGCCAAATCATCTGATGGCAAGGTCTTAAAATGAACGCGCAGCGTATTTTCAGCAATTGGCTCTTCTTCTGTCTGAGCGATAAAAGCTTGTGTAATAGCACCTGCAGACACTTTTAGCAACATGGTACCACCTTTTGAAATGGCTGGCGCTTCAATATCAAGATAATACTGACCGTCTTGTCCAAGAAGAACTTGATAAGTCGTTCCTGTGTAATAATCAGTCACCGTTGCTGCCTCAGATAAAAGTAAGTGAAGTTTTTGTGACTGGTCTTTCAAATTATACAAAATATAAGCTGCATCTGAATCATTTGCTCGTTTGGCAAGAAGCCAGCCTTGGCTATCATTAACTGCTACTGTACTGTGACTACCACGCGCCAACAATTCACTGTTATCACGACGGAAGGCTAATAATTTTTGATAGTGTTCTAAAATTGCATTTCCAGCCACGTCGTCCCAGTCGAACTCATAACGATTATCATAATATGGCCAGTTATTAGCACCAGATTGACCTAATTCTTCACCGTAATAAATGACTGGCTGTCCTTTGGCTGTTAGTAAGAGCGTCGCTGCTAGTTTTAGTTTATTTAAATCGCCACCAATACTGTACAAGAAACCATCTTCATCATGACTTCCAAGAAATTGCGCCAAGGTATAGGCACTTGTGAGCGCATCATTTCTGGCAATCAATTCATCATTTGCTTCTTTCAAGCGACCATTAACTAGCAACTTAGCAATATCTTTAAACCCAAAATCAAGCAAACTATCCATGCTACCAGTGCCTAAATCACCCTTGGTATCTTTGTAATTGGCACCCCAACTTTCTCCAACTAGATGGAAATCAGCATCTTTTAGCGCTAGCTCATTTTTGAAATACTGCCAAGTCGTATCATCAACGTGTTTAACAGTGTCGACACGAAAAGCATAAATTCTGTTTCCTTTGGCGGTTGTTGATTTTTCAAGCCAAGCTGTCTGCCAAGCAACTAATTGCTCACGAACAGCTGCATCTTCTGTCTTGAAATCTGGAAGACCTGATTGCGAGCCTTGGATATCATCACCTTTGTCTTCTTCTGGCGTGCGCACCATTCCGGTAAATTTATCTTCCGTACCATAACCCGAATGGTTAAGCACCACATCGACAATGATGTTAATGCCACGTTCAGCAGCTTGGTCAATTAACTCATGGAAATCATCAAGTGTGCCAAGATGCGGATTAAGCTTTTCAAAATCATCTGCCCAATAACCATGGTAGGCATAATATTCTTTACCAGCTTCTGTGCTAACATCTTGCGGAATATTATCCACAATTGGGGTAACCCAAATACTTGTCACACCAAGTTGTTTGAGGTAATCAAGCTTTGCAGTCACCCCTTTAAAGTCTCCACCTTTATAAACACCAGCTTGATTAACTGCGCCAGCGTAATCTTGATGATATGGGTTGTCATTACTTGGGTCTCCGTTATAAAAGCGGTCAGTTAACATGAAGTAAATTACTTGTTCATCCCAGTCTACTTCTCCAGTTTGTTTAACACGTTTCGTTACCGTAACTGATACTGTTGTATCGTAATAACCGTTATCCTTATCAAAGACTCGAACTGGTAAGTCATAAGTTCCTGGCTGAGTATCTGACGTTGCTGTAATTGTGACACGATTGAGCTCTGGCGAAATCTCAATAACCCCACCACCGATTTGTGCGGTATCAATTTGCATGCGTGTAATCTCAACATTTTCTGGATTAGTAACTGTCACATCAATTAAATCAGTTTCATTATAATTAAAAGGACGATAGCTACTTGCTGATACTGAAATATTATGGACTCCAGGTGTCGCTTTTGAAAAATCTTGTCCTGTCACCGTAGCAATATAGTACGGATTGGTATAAACAGTCGCATCATCATTATGCAAGAAAATTTGACTATGAATGTCACGATCAGAAAAACTCATATCAAGCGTTTTATTGCCAGCTTTTTCTGGGTCATTTTGATTGACCAATAAAAAATCAATATTTGAATCTAATAATTTTGACAAAGGTAAGTCGATGTAGCGACCATAAGCACCTTCCTGATTGAAATCAAGAGCATCTGATGGCCATGCACCAAATTGCCCAGCTACATCGCCCCAAGCCCAGAGACCCCAACCGTCATAATTACCATCATCACGCTTATAATTAATCCGAATAATGCGATCATCTGCCAACGGCTTATAGCTGTAAGTCATAAAATCAGACGTAACCCAAACTTCATTTACATCTTTTGATAAAGGTTTAATACTTTGGTCAGAGTCGCTAGTTTTCTCGCCATTTTTAAGAAGGAGGTAACCAATATCACCGTGACTGGCTGCCTGTCTCACATCAATATAATAACCAAAATCATCTTTTTGATTTGCTGAAAATGGCGTTGCCGCTGCAGGCCAATTATTGCCATCAGACGGTTCAGCTACGGCTCCCCAAGTCCACAAGTCATACTGAGTGTAATTATCATCCGTAACTGCTTGGAAATGCATACGAATCGTATCTTCAGCAATTGGAGGATTTGACACCTGATTATCAGGTTGAGAAGATTTTAGGAGATTCACCTGATTGCTGTTTTCAGCACTTGTCACTGTTTTTACATCAGCAATTTCAGCTGTTGCTGCTGTTCCTTGAACCTCTTGTGTCTGTGAAATAACTTCTTGAGGCTGTGACTCTGGCTCAGTTTCTTCTACCACTGGACTCTCTGGCTCAGTTGATTGACTTTCGCTATTATCAACTACGTCAGAAGCATTAACTGTTTCAATCGTTTGATTAACATCAACGGCTTTCTCTGACTCAAGAAGCGCCTCGCTGCTATCATCTGGAGAAGACGTCTCACTGACTACTTCTGAAGTAGCTGCTTGAGCAGTAATCTGATCCGCTGAAACGCTTGTTAATCCAGCACCCCAAAACAAAGCTGTTGCAATTGCAACCGAAGCAACACCAACTTTTAGCTTACGAATCCCAAAGTACTCCCGCTTTTCTGGGAAAGAAAGCCGACTCACCTTTTTCATAGAAGACCTCCGTCTTAAAATTAGTAGTATTTTATGCTTTCAGTATACAAAATACTTTATGTTTTTGCAAGCGTTTTCGTAAAATAAATTTCGTTTTTAGGCAATAAATTCTAGTTTATTCCTAACACATCACCCATAATTAGTGCAATCGATTGCTTTTAAGGATATAAAGAAAAAGTAGGAAATATTTTCCTACCTCTTCTGCTTAGTAATTTGTGATTTCTAGTCGGTCGTGAACGTTACTTTTTTTGCCTTGGCGATCTTTCAAAACAGCTTCTACATCCTCAGTTGTAACACCAGTTTCAACTAGCATGACAGCCAAGTGATACAAAACATCTGCCGTTTCATTTGCGATTTCATCTTTGTCAGCATTTTTAGCAGCGATAACAACTTCAGTTGCTTCCTCACCAACTTTTTTCAAAATCTTATCCAAGCCTTTGTCAAAAAGGTAATTAGTGTAAGAACCTTCTTTAGGATTTTCTTTACGGTCTAAGGCTTCTTTATAAAGTGTTTCTAACATAGTTTTCCTTTCTATAAAATATCATTGAAGAAACAGCTGTAAGCGCCTGTGTGACAAGCTGCTCCTTCTTGTTTTACAGCTACAAGTAGCGTGTCACAATCACAATCGGTTTTAATGGATTTGACGTATTGATAGTGACCACTTGTTGCTCCTTTGTGCCAAATTTCATTGCGCGAACGACTCCAGTAGTGCATTTGCTTGGTTTCCAAGGTCAAACGGTACGCTTCTTCATTCATGTATGCCAACATCAAAACTTGACCAGTCTTATAATCAGTGACAATGACCGGAAGAAGACCATCTTGTTTGGTAAAATCAAGTTTAATATCACTCATCGTCTCACCTCAATTCCAGCTTCAGCCATAGCTGCTTTAGTATCTGCAATCGATACCTCGCCATAATGAAAAATAGAAGCAGCTAAAGCACCTGTAGCCGTTGTCTTTTCAAAGACTTCAACCATGTGCTCAATATTTCCAGCACCACCTGAAGCGATAATAGGAACATTCACCACATCAGCAACAGCGTTTAACATTTCCAAATCAAAGCCAGATTTTGTGCCATCTTTATCCATGCTAGTTAGAAGAATTTCGCCCGCACCAAGACTGACTACTTTTTTAGCCCACTCAATCAAATCAATACCAGTGTCTTTGCGACCACCAGCAACATAGACATGCCAAGTGCCATCTGCTTCCTTACGAGCATCAATAGCTGATACCACACACTGATTACCAAACTTTTCAGCACATTCTTTGATGAGTTGTGGATTGGCAACAGCCGAGGAATTAACAGCTACTTTATCGGCACCTGCTTTTAGCATTTTATTCATATCCTCAACAGAACGAATACCACCGCCGACTGTAAAAGGAATAAAAACTTGGTCCGCAACACGTCTTACCATATCAACTGTCGTATCACGTTTTTCATGCGTTGCTGTGATATCCAAGAACACCAATTCATCACATCCAGCTTCATAATAAGCACGCGCTGCATCAACTGGGTCACCAACATCCGTTAAATTAACAAAATTAACCCCCTTGACCACACGTCCATCTTTGACATCAAGACATGGAATAATGCGTTTTTTCAGCATAAGCTATCCTCCAAAAGCTTTCAATTCTTCAAGACTAATGTTGCCATTATAGTAAGCTTTACCGACGATTGTTCCAGCAACTCCGATTTCCTGCAATTTCACCAAGTCAGACTGTTCAGCAATACCACCTGAAGCAATGACTTTAGCTGTTGTCAACTCAGCCACCAAGCGCTCATAGTGTTCAAAATTAGGTCCTGTTAGTGTCCCATCTCGATCAACATCTGTGTAGACAAAGAGAGTCACCCCAATTTTTTCCATGGCTTTAGCTAAGCTGATGTAATCAACATTACTTGTTTCAAGCCAACCTTCTGTAGCCACCATGCCATTCTTGGCATCGATACCGACAACGATTTTGTCACTACCAAATTTTTCCAAAGCAGCTTTGACAAAGTCTGGATTTTTCACGGCCATTGAACCAATGATCACACGGTCAATACCTACCGCAAGATAATCTTCAATCTGTTCAAGCGTGCGAATGCCGCCACCAACTTCCACACCAAGTCCAGATTCTTTTTTCAATTTGGCAATCAAATCACGGTTTGTAGCTCGTCCATCAAGAGCTCCATCTAAATCAACAACATGAATAAAATCAATGCCAGCTTGCGCAAAGATTTTAGACTGCCCAATAACATCAGGGTTAACAACAGTCTTTTGATTAAAATCACCTTTAAAAAGACGAACTGCCTGTCCTTCTTTGATATCAATCGCTGGAAGAATCTGCATATAAAACTCCTTTTCTCTTTTAAAATGCTACCCAAAAACTGTGAAACTTATTTCTCACACAGTGCAATAAATTTTTTTAGAATTCCTAAGCCCACATCACCAGATTTTTCTGGGTGGAACTGGGCACCATAAACATTGTCCTTGTGAATCATAGCTGGCACATCAATGCCATAATTTGCAGTCACATCGATGTATTCTTTTGGAACATCTGTAAAATAACTGTGAACAAAATAAACAGACTGTCCTTCAAGACCATCTGTTAAAGGACTTTCATGTTTAACTGTTAAATTATTCCAGCCCATGTGGGGCACTGGCATGTTTTTGGTTGCTTTGATTTCTCTACAAACACCTGGAATAAAACCAAGTCCTTTCGTTTCTTGATGTTCTAAACCAACTTCTGTCAAGACTTGCATTCCAAGGCAAATACCAAGTAGCGGTGCTCCTTTAGCAACTGCTTCTTTAATTACTGGAACCAAACCACGCTTAGTCAGCTCTGCCATGGCAGCTGGATACGCTCCAACACCAGGTAGTATGAGACCTCTAGCTGCTAAAATTTTTGTCGGGTCACTAGATAATTCAGCCTGAACACCAATTTTTTTCAAAGCCCTTAAGACATTAGCAGTATTTCCTGCATCATAATCAATTACAATAATCATAAGCTAAGTTATCGAACCTTGTAAACACCACTAAATAAGAGTGTTTCGGCTGATTTTCCTTTCTAGTTTTAATTACAACAAGCCTTTTGTTGAGTTAACCCCGTGAATTTCTGGGTTAATGGTAATAGCTTCGCGAAGAGCACGTCCTGTTGCTTTGAAAAGACTTTCTGATTTATGGTGGTTATTTTTACCGTGTAAAATCTTCAAGTGCAAATTCATCTGAACATTAAAAGCAAAGGCTTGGAAGAATTCTTCCACGAGCTCTGTATCAAAATTGCCAAGTTTTGGATTATCGAATTCACAATCAAAAACAAGGTAACTACGTCCTGACAAATCAAGACTTGCCATTCCAAGTGTTTCATCCATTGGAACAAATGATGTTCCGTAACGGTTAATACCCGCTTTATCGCCCAAAGCTTCTTTCAAAGCTTGACCTAAAACAATCCCAACATCTTCAACCGTGTGGTGACTATCAACATGAAGGTCGCCGTCGGCTTTAACTACAAGAGACATGCGGCTGTGTCTTGCAAAAAGAGTCAGCATATGGTCAAAGAAACCAACACCAGTATCAATAGAAACTGGCTCTTGGACATCAAGATTAAGGCTCAATTTAATTTTAGTTTCAAAGGTATTACGTTCAATCTCTGCTTGTCTCATAACAACTCCTTTTTGATACTCTTATCTATTTTTGACTATCTAAAATATCAATCACTTTATACAAATTTGCTTCATTAATTTGGTAAGGGGCTTCTTTTCGTACAACTGGCTTGGCACAAAAGGCAATTCCGATACCTGCTGTTTTAATCATCGGAAGGTCATTGGCTCCATCTCCCATAGCAATGGTTTGACTTAAATCTAAGTCATTTTCAGCTGCCCATTCGATAAGGCTTGCTTTTTTGACATCTTTGGTAACCACATCACCAAGCACTTTTCCTGTCAAAACGCCATCTTTAACTTCTAAACGATTAGCTTTAACATAATCAAGACCGATGCGCTTAGCCAAGACATCAACAGTTTCATGAAAACCACCCGATACCACAGCAACTTTATAGCCACGATGATGAAGTTCAGCCACCAATTTTTCGGCACCATTTGTAAAATGCATGCGAGCAAGCACTTTATCAAAGATACTTTCTGGCAAACCTTTTAATAAACCAACACGTTCATCTAAAGCTTGTTTGAAATCTAGCTCGCCATTCATGGCACGAGCAGTGATGTCAGCGATTTTTTCACCAACCCCTGCCTCTTCACCTAATAAATCAATACCTTCTTCTTGAATGAGGGTTGAATCCACATCCATTACTAACAAACCATTTACTTTAGTCATGACGCACCTCGATTGCTTTAGCGTGAGCCTGCAAGCCTTCGGCATAAGCAAGCGTCGTAATATCGTGACTAGCCGCATTAACAGCGGCTTTTGAGTATTGCATGTACTGAATTCGTTTCACAAAATCATGCACTCCAAGCGCTGATGAAAAACGACTAGTGCTTGTTGTTGGCAAGACGTGATTTGCCCCAGCATAGTAATCACCAATCGGTTCACTGGTGAAATGACCTAGGAAAACAGACCCAGCATTTTGTACTTTATCAAGATAATCATAAGCATTATCCATAGCCAATTCCAAGTGTTCTGGTGCCACTTGGTTCATCAAATCAAACATAGCATCAACCGAATCCGCAATGATAATGCGACCGTTATTTTCGATTGAAGGACGAGCAATGTTTTCACGTAGCAAACGTTTAAGTTGCTCTTCAATCTCTACCTCAACAGCCTCAGCCAATTCAGCTGAATCAGTTACCAAAATCGCGCGAGCACGCACATCGTGTTCCGCTTGAGAAAGCAAGTCTGCAGCAACGTATTTAGGATTAGCTGAGCTGTCTGCAATCACTCCAATTTCTGATGGCCCTGCAATCATGTCAATTCCAACAAGACCGTAGACCATTTTCTTGGCTGTCGCAACAAAGATATTTCCAGGTCCTGTAATCTTATCAACACGAGGAATCGTTTCTGTACCATAAGCAAGAGCCGCAACCCCTTGAGCACCACCAACTTGAAAAATCTTATCAACACCAGCAAGTGAAGCAGCCACCAAAATAGCAGGTTCAAAATGTTTTTGCGGCGGTGTAATCATGATAATTTCCTTAACGCCAGCAATCTTCGCAGGAATCACGTTCATCAATACTGACGATGGATAAGCTGCCGTTCCACCTGGCACATAAACCCCAGCGCGTTCGATTGGACGAATCAATTGACCACGAATAACACCATCAGTCGGTTGGTCTTCAAAACCTGATTCCAATTGTTGTTTGTGATAACTTTCAATGTTTACTTTCGCATTTTTAAGTGCTTCTAAGACTTCTGGATCAATCTCTTCAAAGGCTTGGTCAATCAAATCTTGACTCACTTCAAAGTCATCCAAAGCAATCTTGTCGAATTTTTCAGAGTAAGCTTTTAAAGCCTTATCCCCATTTTTCTTGACATCTTCCAAAATTTGACGAACCGCATCGTCGACATCAAAGTTTTCTTTGCTTAATTCCACTTGATCTTGATAGAGAATTTTTGAAATGTCTTCTGTCGTTCCTGTTAAAACTTTCATTTAAAAGCTACCTCCTCATTTCCAACGATACTTTCCAATTTCTGGATAAATGGCATGATTTCTGGATTATTTTTCAAAGCTGCCTTATTGACGATCAGGCGAGCTGAGATACGACAAATGTCTTCATAAACCTTGAGACCATTTGCAACCAAAGTATTTCCTGTTTCTACAATATCAACAATAGCGTCTGCTAAACCGATAACTGGAGCAATTTCGACACTCCCTTGAATTGAAATAATTTCAACATCTTCGCCCTTTTTATTAAAATAATCAGTGGCAATTGTTGGGTATTTTGTGGCAATACGCTTGCGCTTGTGATCATGCGGTTTGTAAGCGTCCGTTGAAGCAACAGAAAACTTACACAACCCAAAATTCAAATCAAGCATTTCAAGGTAACCTATCGGATGCTCAATAAGCAAATCTTTTCCGACAACCCCAAGATCAGCAACACCATGTCGAACATAAGTTGTCACATCGGGTGCCTTAACAAGCAAAAAGCGGAATTTCTTGTCCGGACTTTCAAAAATTAGGTTACGTCCCTTATCCGCCATAAAAGACATGTCAAAACCAGCTTTTTCCAAAAGTTTTACGGTATCTTTTTCAATACGTCCTTTGGTCAAAGCAATCGTAATTTGATTTTCCATTAGGCACCTCCTTCTAAACTATCGTGTACTGCTTGGTAAATGGCATCAATATCTACTGCCCAACCAACCGCTGTTAATTTTTTAGCGCCAAAACGTTCAAATAACTTATCGTAGCGTCCACCTGAAGCAAAGGCATCTGGAACTTTGTCCCCAAAGACTTTAAACATCACACCAGTGTAGTATGGCATAGATGGAATTTGAGCCAAATCAATATTGCTTTCAGGTAAAATATCAGATACTTGTGCCAACAAATCTTCCAAATCAGTCAAAGCAGCTAAGACAGACTCATTTTTAACAAGCTTACGAGCTTTACTAAGCACTTGATGACTTTCACCAAAAAGATAAGGCAAGTTTTTCAAGAAATCGTCAAATTCACTTGGATATTTCTTCGTTAACTCATTTAATTGCGTGATATTTTTGTCTTTAAGTGCCACGTCCAATTCTTTTTCCGCTGCAGCTGGTAGGTTCAAATCATCAAAAATCGTTTGTGAAATACCAGCATGTGAAAACTCAAATTGGTAAGATGGGATATCTGCCTTATCAAGCGATGCTTTTGCTGAAGCGATGGCTTCATAAACCGCCTCTTTAGCAGGATAACCAACAATTTCAATCCCTGCTTGTGTGTGCTCGTTCATCAAGCCACGCATTTCTTCATTGTATTTGAAGACCTTGCCTGAATATGAAAATTTAATCGGCGTTTCAACTTGGGTTGAAGCAATCACACGTCCAATCTGACTAGTAATATCCGGACGAAGGGTCAACAGTTCGCCACTTTTATCAAAAAAATTATAATTATTTTTATTAAGCGTATCGCTAAAAACTTCAAAATGTTCCAAGGTCGGTGTTTCAATACGATTAAAGCCTTGACTCATCAAGAAATCACTGATATCTCGTTCAATTTTGTAGGTTACACGTGCGCGTTTGAATAATTTATCGTGCATCCCTACTGGTAAAGTCGTTTTTTTCATTCCATCACTCCTCAAATCATTTCAAACCTACAGCCAAGAATTCTTTAATCGCCTTAAGCACTTCTTCCATTTCATCTTGTCGACCAATTGAAATGCGCAAATGATTTTTAATGCGTTCAACTTTTGGGAAATAGCGAACATAAATATTTTTAGCTTGTAAGTAGTCAAATAATAAGGCTGCGCCGTTATCTGGACATTCTGCTAAGACAAAATTTGTTTTTGATTCTAAAACCTTAAAGTCTAAAAATCTCAACTCTTTTGCAAACCAATCTCTGGTTGCCATGATTTTTTGGCAAGTGTCTTCGTAGTAATCCCAAGATTCAACAGCTGCAAGTGCTAATTTTTCAGCAATCAAATCAACATTATATGGATTAACGGAATTCTTAACCGCATTAATCACTGCCATTAATTTTGGACTTCCCATACCATAGCCAACTCGCAAACCAGCAAGTGAAGCATCTTTTGAAAATGTTCGTGTGATAAAAACATTTTCATATTTTTTAAGCAGTGGCAGAGCTGTTTGACCACCAAAATTAATGTAGGCTTCATCAATAATAACCACCACATCTTGATTAGCACGAATAATCTTTTCAAGCTCATCAAGCGATTTATAAATGCCAGTTGGCGCATTAGGATTTGTAATGATAATTCCACCACTGTCAGCAATGTAATCACTAGAGTCAATCTCAAACTGCTCATTCAATGGAATTTCATGGTAATTAACGTGATATAAATTCGCCCAAACCTTGTAAAATCCATAAGTTAAATCAGGAAACAAAACCGGATCTTCACTATTAAAAAATGCTAGAAATGCCATTGATAAAATATCATCTGAACCATTACCAACGATAATCTGATCAGGATCAAGACCATGCTGCTTAGCAAGCGCAATACGTAATGATTTTTGATCCAAGGTCGAATATTTTCGCAATTGATGGACATCAAACTGTGAAAAAACTTCTGCTACTTTTGGACTTGGTCCATAAGCATTTTCATTTGTATTTAGTTTAATTAAATTTTCACCGCTTGGTTGGCTTCCGGCAACGTAAGGTTCAATTTCTCTCAATCCTTTAATAGTTGTCATAATTAGATCCTTTCTATTTTCTGATATAAAAAAGACGCCCTCGCAAAAAAACTTTGCAAGGACGTTAACAACGTGGTTCCACCTTTGATTCAACAGCAAGTCACCTTAACTGCTCTCATGAAGTACTAGACTTCTAATCCGTAACGTGGATCCATCCGTCGTGCACTACTAGCTAGAAGCATTCGCACACGCACTCAAGAATGTGTCGCCTAAGGATTGCATGCTTTTCTCACCACCAAGCACTCTCTGTCTGTTGTCTTAGGCTTTTTCTATCATCGCTTTTTTATATTAAAGCTATTTTACAAGAAAATTCTGAAAATATCAAGCTGAATTTTTAGAATTTTTTATATTATACCAAAAAATTTAAGCAGACTTAACCAGATACAGAAAATGAGGCACAAAAAAAAGGCTTAGAAAATTTCTAAACCTTTTTCTTATATGACATATCATCTTAGAAACGAATTTGTTCACGTGTTTTTTCGTATGATGATACGAAACGATCCGTTACACCTGGTTCAACTGTTTCAAGTGCATATGAGATTTCATCAAATGATGCTTGATAATTGTTATCTACTTCAAAGAGATGCAAAGCACGTTCAAAGCTACTTTGAACGCTTGGCTCGAAGCTACGGTAACGATTAGAGTATTGTAACAACTGTTCAGTCAATGTTGCATTTTGAACAACTTGATAAGTTGCTTCTTCAAGATTAGCAATTGCTGCAGTAGCAACATCTGTCAAACGAGAAACTGCTTCAATATCAATACGTCCACGGCTAAGCTCATCGATCAAAACTTCCAACTGTTTACTTGTTGTAAAGAATGCGCTCAAGAAATCTTGAGGAATTCCAGGCAAGTTACGTTTTTCCATGTAACGTTTGATTGAGTGCAAACGATTAATGTATTGATCTAAGCTTTGACGAGCAACGCTTTCGATTTGTTCAATATTTTTAACTTGTTCGAAGACTTGCATTTGACCTTCTTCAACCGCATCAAGAGTTTTCAATGTGCGATCAAAAATCAATTGAAGTTCAGAGAATGGTTTGTCTTGGTTATCAAAAACTTCAACAATTGGCAATATTTCTTGTTCGATTTCTTCCAAGTTTTTAGTAAATGAACGAAGGCTCAAGTTTTCATTGTCATTCAAGATATACTTGTGAGACAAGCGTTTGATTTCGTGTTCCAATTTTTCGTTATTGGCTTTAGCGTGTGCCAAATAATCTGGAATAATTTTACTGTCTTTAAGCGCAGCCTTGTGAGCAGCAATTTCACGTTCAAACAATTCATACAATGAATCGATTTTTTCTTGGATGTGTTCATTTTCATCACGAGCACGATCAAGATCCAAAGTCACAAGTTCTGATGAATTAGCACGGATTGCATCACGCACTTCTTGGAAACGAGCTTCAATGTCTTTTTCAGCGAAGTGGTAATTTTGTTCAAGCAGACGACGGTAACCTTGTTCCAAATCATCAAGTTGATCTGGGAAATCATCTTCCAATTTAGCAACGATTGCTGGAATTTGTTCTGAAATTTGACCAAGTGCAATAGTATGTTCTTCAGCACGATCAAGCACTTCAGAGGCTTCAACTGGGTCACCTGTTGAGTTAAGTGTTACAAATTGAGAGAACTCAGCTTCGATGTTCTTCAATTGTTTTTCAATCTCAGGCATTGTTGAACCAAAATTGTCTTCTTTTTCTAAAATAGAAGCTTGAAGAGTTTCATATAAGTCCAAAGCATGCTTCACACGCGCACTGTTCTTTTCTTCTTGTTCTTTCAAAACAGCAAGTGCTTCACGAATTGCATTGATATCTTCTTCAACCAAGTTCAATTGGCTTTCAACATTGTCAATTTTATGTTTCGCACTGATAAACTTGAAGCTATCGTTAAGATCTTCAGCTTCAAAAATATGATTTTCAATATCTGAGAAAGAATTTAATGAAAGGTCAACCCATTTTTGGTTCCATTCACGAAATGTTGTTTGACTTTGCCCGATAAGATGAAGATTTTTAACAGCTTCGATTTCTTCATTGACTGGTAATCCAAATAACGATTGCTTTCTTTCTTCCAAACTTGCAATCAATGAATCATTTCGTTTGCGTACGATGACGCCAACTAGATAAGCAATAATGACTAAAACAACTATTGCTACAAGCAGTAAAATAATTCCGCTCGACATTTAAAACTCCTTATAAATTGTCTTTTTTATCGTAAAAAATAGCTATAACATTACGATTATAACATACTTAGAGATTGTGTGCAGTATTTTTATGTTAATATTCGATTAAATATCAAGCGTACTGTAAACCGCATTTTCTTCAATGAACTCACGACGTGGTTCAACCTTATCTCCCATAAGCATATCAAAAATCTTATCTGCTTCGGCAGCGTCATCAACAGAGACACGTGCCATTAAACGATTTTCTGGATCCATTGTTGTTGCCCAGAGTTGGTGATCATCCATTTCACCAAGTCCTTTGTAACGTTGAACAGATGGTTTTGAACGACCATTGCTGTAGCGCTCAATTGCTGCTTGTAGTTCAGCTTCCTGATTAGCACCAGGTTGGATGTATTCTTTAATTTCACTACCAACTTTAACACCGTAAATTGGTGGTTGTGCGATATATACGTATCCTGCTTCCAATACCGGACGCATGAAGCGGTAAATCAATGTCAGAAGCAGAGTACGAATGTGAGCTCCATCGACATCGGCATCGGTCATGATAACTAGTTTGTGGTAACGAGCTTTTGTCACATCAAAATCTGCTCCAAAACCTGTTCCCATCGCTGTAAACAAGCTACGAATTTCTTCGTTAGCAAGAATTTTATCCATACTTGCTTTTTCAACGTTCAAGATTTTACCACGAATTGGTAGAATTGCTTGGTGCTCGCGGTCACGTCCTGATTTTGCAGAACCACCCGCAGAGTCCCCTTCGACGATGAACAATTCGTTCATTGATGCGTCGTTTGAAGAACAGTCTGCCAATTTACCAGGCAAGTTTGAAATTTCAAGGCCTGATTTCTTACGTGTTACCTCACGCGCACGTTTCGCAGCGATACGAGCTTTAGAAGCAAGAATTCCTTTTTCAACGATTTTCTTAGCAATTTGAGGATTTTCTAACAAGAAACGTCCAAAAGCATCGCTAAACAAACGGTTGGTAATTTTGACAACTTCTGAGTTTCCAAGTTTTGTTTTGGTTTGCCCTTCAAATTGTGGGTTTGGATGTTTAACAGAGATAACTGCTGTCAAACCTTCACGAACATCGTCGCCAGTTAGATTATCGTCTTTTTCTTTAAGCAATTTATTTTGACGAGCATAATCGTTAATCACACGTGTCAATGCTGTACGGAAACCTTGTTCGTGAGTACCACCTTCGTGTGTGTGAATGTTGTTAGCAAAGCTCATCACTGTCTCGTGGTATCCAGTTGTATATTGCATAGCAACTTCTACTGAGATACCATCCATTTCACCATCAGTGTAAATAGGTTTATCAAAGATAACATCTTTGTTTTCGTTGATAAATTCAACGTAACTTGAGATACCACCTTCGTAGTGATAATGTTGCTCTTGTTCAATACCTTCACGTTTGTCAGTGATTGAGATGCGCAAACCACGGTTCAAGAAAGCAAGTTCTTGAATACGTTTAGCCAATTTATCAAAATCAAATACTGTTGTTTCTGTAAAAATTTCACCGTCTGGAGTGAAGTGAACGGTTGTACCGTGACGATCTGTATCACCAATAACTTTCAAATCATCAACAACATGACCACGACGGTATTCTTGGTAATAAATTTTACCATCACGATAAACAGACACATCCAATTGTCTTGAAAGGGCGTTAACAACAGATGAACCTACCCCGTGGAGACCACCTGATACTTTATAACCGCCGCCACCGAATTTACCACCGGCGTGCAATACTGTAAAGACCGTTTCAACAGCTGGACGTCCTGTTTTTTCTTGAATATCGACAGGAATACCACGCCCATCATCGACAACTGTAATAGAATTATCTTTCTCGATAAAAACCTCAATGTGTGTGGCAAATCCTGCCAAGGCCTCATCGATTGAGTTATCGACAATTTCCCAGACTAAGTGGTGCAAGCCTTCTTTTGAGGTTGAACCGATATACATTCCTGGGCGCATGCGTACAGCTTCAAGTCCCTCTAGGACCTGAATCTGACTGGCGTCGTACTCTTTCGCTAATTCTGCTAAATTTTTATTTTCTTCCGTCATTTACTTCACTATCTCCAATAAGGATTTTTTTCCATCAACTAACAAGGTATCAAAGCCAGCAGCCTGACCAGCTTCTTTATCAATTTCACGATCTCCAATAACCAAAGCATTGTCAATCTTATACTTTTCTTTGAGGTATAACATTGACTCTGGACTTGGTTTACGAGCAAAGCCGCTTTCTGATGTCACGACTTCAGTGAAATAAGGAAGTACCTTTGTTTTTTCTAAAATATCAAGGACTTGTTTATTTCGATGAGAAACCAAGAAATTTCTCCCACCGCTAGCCACAATTACCTGCAAAACCTCGCTGGCGCCTGTAAAAAGAACCGGTGTTTTCAAATAATCGGCTTCTAATGCTTTATATGCTTTCAAAAATTGTGGTTGGTTTGGGATAAATTTTTTAATAGCGGCATCTGTTGATTCCTTCAGCTTTTCATAGACATCATCATGCGATGCTTGACAGCTAAAATCAGCTAAAGTTTTCACAAAAGCCTGAGTGGACATTTCGTAATTATCGAGTAAAGTGCCACCCAAATCCCAGATATAATCATGGTAATTCATAACCAATATTATATCACATTTTTACATTTTTTTATAGTCTCTACCTCATCAATTTCCAACACCAGAGAACAAAATTTTCAAATTATTTTTTGACTGGAAAAATAACTTTTTAGCCAATAAAAAAGGCTTGGAAGAATTTTCCAAAACCTTTTTTAATAACGTTCACTTCGTCTGAAATGTTCTTCAACTTCTTGCTCATGGTGCAAATTATTTTGATAACTCATTGAGAGAATCAAACCAACACAAATCAAGTTAGTAATCAATGATGAACCACCCTGTGAGATGAATGGCAATGGAATACCAGTCAAAGGTAAGATCCCAACAGCAGCACCAATATTTTCAAAAATATGGAACAAAATCATCATGATAAATCCAGTTGAAATGTAAGTGTAGAATCGGTTGTTTGACTCAAAAGTCACACGAATCATGCGATAAATCAAAACAAGATACAAGGTCATGACAACAGCACAGCCAACAAATCCAAAATCTTCAGCAATAACTGTGAAAATCATGTCACTTTCACGAACTGGAACAGCAAGGTCAATAACATTAAAACCTTTACCACTAAGCCCACCGCTACCAATTGAAATCATACCTTGAGTTTGTTGGTAAGCAATTGATTTAGCGTATGAAAATGGATCTAACCAAGCTGAAATACGGTTAATTTGATAGGTATCCATTCCCAAGCCATAGAAGATATCTTTGCCATGCGGTGATAGAAAAAGGGCTAGAAAACCTCCAATAATCACTGCTACCGCAATTACAACAGGCAAGATAATCCACCAAGAAATTCCTGACAATAAAATCAAACCTGCTAGAATAGCAGAGAATACCATGGCTGTCCCAAGGTCTTTTTGCAAACCTAATAACACCATGACCGGCAAGGTAATCAAAGCAAAGATTCCAAGAAGCTTCCAATCGTTTTTTAAATTATCTTCTGGTACTTTGTGTCTAAACCAAATCGATGCTCGAGCTAGCATCAAAATGTAAGAGACCTTCATGAATTCGGAAGGTTGAAATAAGGTTACTGACCCAATGGTTACCCAGTTTTTGGCACCGGTTGATTCTACCAATTCTGGACTATAAAAAATCAAAGGTAAAATCATCAAAGCCAGGCCCAAGGCATACAAATAAGGGGTGACTTTCCATAAAAATTCAGTACTAAAGAGCATAACAACAAAGGCAACTACACACCCTAAAAAGATCCAAACACCTTGTTGTGTCATTACTTTTGCAATTGTTCCAGGATAGTCATTTGACGTTGCAATATAAACGGCTACCAAACCAATTAGCAAAAGAAAAAAAACAGGTAAAATTACAGAATAGTCGATTCGACTATCAATAGAATATTTTTTTCTTGCCATCTTACTTCCTTCGTTTCTAGTCAAAAAATATTATATCATTTTTTAATTAGAATTGAGGAAAAAACCTGGTGAAAATACGAGAATTTTTCAGAAAAAATTAAGTTGTATTTTTCAGGGATTTTCCTGTACATTTTCAAGAAAACTAAAAAAACTGAACCCTATTAGGATCAGTCTTTTACCGGTCAAGCAAGTCAATTTAGCTCAGTCTGAACGACCTAAATAAACTCGCCTCTTCTCTCCCCTGCCGGAATCGAACCAGCAACTACTCCTTAGGAGGGAGTTGTTATATCCATTGAACTAAGGGGAGCTATGAAAAAATCTGTCGCAAGGACAGATTTTTATTATCGAATCTTTATCGTCAAAATTAACGACGGATTTCTTTAATACGAGCAGCTTTACCTTGTAATGCACGCAAGTAGTAAAGTTTAGCACGACGTACTTTACCGTGACGAACAACTTCGATTTTTTCTACACGTGGAGTGTGAACTGGGAATGTACGTTCAACACCGATACCACTTGAAATTTTACGAACTGTGTACATTTCTGAGATCCCTTGACCTTTACGTGAAATTACCACACCTTCGAAAATTTGGATACGTTCACGGCTTCCTTCAACAACTTTTGCGTGAACACGAACAGTATCACCAGGTTGGAATGCAGGGATGTCAGTACGTAGTTGACCTTCAGTCAAGCTTTGAATTAATGGATTCATTTAATTATTCTCCTATCTTACTAATCATTAGGTGCTTGTCCCAGCGGATTAGCCGTATTTTAGTGCGTCCATTACACACTCTTCGTATTTTACCAAAAATACCTATAGCTGTAAAGCAAAATGCCTGATTTTTTTGAGCTTTTTTCTAGAAGTCTAGAACTTCTTGTCCTGTGTAAATAGAATGGTTTCGATTAAGACTGTAAGCAAAAATCATAACCAAAGCAAAATATGGTAAATTTGCAAAACCAAAGACTTCTCCACCAATAAAGATTGGAGCCAAAAGCGTATTTGTAGCACTTCCGAAAACACTGATGTAGCCAGCTGCGGCAACGAATTCAACTGGTAAACCAAAGACATTTGCTAAAACAACACCGAGTGATGCACCGATGGCAAAGAGTGGTGTGACTTCGCCACCTTGAAAACCAATTGCCAAAGTTGCCACAGTCAAGACCAACTTCAAAAGCCAATCATAAAAGTAAATGTTTTTCCCAGAAAAACTTGCATCAATCAGATTAGTTCCAAGGCCTGAATAACGTCCATGATACAACATCAAGAAAAGAAGACTAAGCACAATCCCACCAAACAAAATTCGATAGTAGGGATTATCCATAACTTCTTTGGCTTTTTGCTTAGCATAGGCAAGTAAAGCAGCAAAGGCATTGCCGACTAGTCCAAAAATAAGTCCTAGCAAAGCAAGTTTGCAAAACAGCCAAGCATTAAAAGTTAGTGAAACATTGACAAAGTGGGCAAATTTCTCTAATCCTAATGCGTGCGATGTTGCACTTGCCACAAATGAAGCAATTGTCATTGGTAAAAGAGCTGGTAATTGCAATTTTCCAAGAACTAATATCTCAAGTCCAAAAAAGACAGCCGCTAAAGGGGTTTGAAACAAACCAGCAAAACCAGCTGCCATACCCGTTACAAGAAACAAGCGGGAGCTATTTTCAAAAGAGAAAAACTTGCTAAAAGCATGTGAAATCGTCGCCCCAAGTTGGACAGCAACACCTTCACGACCAGCACTTCCTCCAAAAAGATGAGTTAGCCAAGTTGCTACAGTTACCAAAGGTAACATGATCAAGGGAATTTTCTTTTCATCTCCTTGACTCACCGCAAAAAGTAGACCCATTCCTTTGCTAGCTCGACTGTCCGCTTTTTGATAAAGAAAAACAATAACAAGCCCAATTAGTCCCAAAAATGGAATCACATAATTGAAGTTTTCTGTTCGAAAAGCACTAAGCATTAACAAGACGCGACCAAATACAGTATCGACACAGCCTATTAAAATTCCAATAAGAAAACTTGCGCCGATAACTTTTAAGAGGACACCATAAGAATAATCTTGGTTATCTTTTAACTTTTTAATCATTAGAGCTACCTCCTTAATCTAAATCAGCCTTTAATTGTTTAGCTTGATAATCGCGAGAATTTTTTATAATATCCGCAAAAGTATCAACTAATGTTGCCTCAAAAGCTTTATTTTGAACACGACTAGCAACTTTTTTTAAGACAGCATCTTCACGACTGGTATCTAAAATAGCTTTTCCAGTAGCTTTTTTATATGCTGCTACTTGATTCACCAAGGTCATGCGTTTTTCAAGAAGTACTACTAATTCCTGATCCACTTGATCAATTTCTTGACGGATAACATCCAAATCTTTTACTGACATTTTTTCTCTATCCTTATCTTTTTTTGAATTTCTAGTATAAAAATGACTTATTCTTTTTTCGTTTGATATAAGTTCCCAATAAGCTGATGGCAATAAAAATAACAAGCAGTACAATAATCAGTCTTAAATTTCCCGCGACGACCGCATCACCACCTAAGGCGTACAATAAACTACTCGGCAATACTCCGATTGTAACGTAGAGAACCCATCTGCGCCAAGACAATTTGATTTTTGCCACGTGATAATTGATTAGTAGGGTTGGAATCACAGGAATCATGTAACCTAGCATAATGCCTAGTTCTTGATTTTCAACAGCATTGATGACATTTTTAAATCCTGCAAAATGTTTCTTCAACTTGCTATCATTGTCCTTCAAATCAATCATTTCCAGAACTCTGACAAAGAGAAAATTTCCAAGAACATTTGCTGAGAGATTCATCAAAAATCCAATAGCAGGTCCGTAAATCAAGCCATTAAAGATAGCAAAAATCGCATTCGACATAAAAGGAATGACTGCTGTCAGAGCTGTCAAAAATAGCAAAATAGTGATATTCAGCAGATTTTTTGTTCGTAACTGCATCAAAAACTGTGTCAAAGCTGTCTTTGAGCTAGATTGCCAAAAAGAAACGATCAATTGCCAGTGCCTGATGACATAAATCATAAAATAGCCACAAATACTAAACAAACCAAGAATTACTAATAACTTGCGTAGCTGACCATATTTGTACTCATGTTTTTTCATATCGTTTCCATTATAAAGAAAAGTTTATAGCTTGACAAGAAGACTCAAGAGATAAAAAGATTATTTTTTAGAATTTTCAAACATTTATCCAACAGAACCTTCCATACTCATAGTAATCAAACTATTCATTTCAACGGCATATTCCATAGGAAGTTCTTTGGTAATCGGCTCCATAAAGCCATTAACAATCATGGCTGTTGCTTCTTCTTCAGAAATTCCTCGACTCATCATGTAATAGAGTTGTTCCTCAGAAACTTTTGAAACCTTAGCTTCGTGTTCCAAAGATACATTTGAGTTATGAATTTCATTAAATGGGATAGTATCTGAACTTGATAAATCATCCATTAAAATCGTATCACATTCAATGTGTGATTTTGAGCCTTCACTATGCTTGCCAAAGTAAACTGAACCACGATAGTCTGTCTTGCCACCATCCTTAGCTACTGATTTTGAAATCAAGGTTGATGAGGTATGTGGAGCATTGTGATAAACTTTACAGCCAGCATCTAGGTGTTGACCATAATTGGCAAATGCCATGGAAAGCACTGACGTTTTGGCGTGTGGACCGTCTAAAATCGAACATGGATATTTCATATTGACCTTACTTCCGAGGTTACCATCAATCCATTCTAACATGCCGTTTTCTTCGACCTTACCACGTTCAGTTACTAGGTTGTAGACATTATCAGACCAATTTTGCATGGTCGTGTAACGAAAACTAGCATCACGTTTGACAATAATTTCTACCGTTGCTGCGTGAAGACTATTGGTTGTGTAATTGGGAGCGGTGCAACCTTCAATGTATTGAATTGAAGCTCCTTCGTCGACAATAATCAAACTACGTTCAAATTGTCCTGCATTTTCACCATTAATACGAAAATAAGTCTGTACTGGAATATCACACTGCACGTCCTTTGGCACGTAAATAAAAGTTCCACCTGACCAAACAGCACCATTTAGAGCTGCAAATTTGTGTTCACTGTTTGAAACAATTTTCCCAAAATACTCTTTAAATAGTTCAGGATATTCTTGCAAAGCCGTATCAGTATCAGTGAAAATAATTCCTTGTTTTTGGAACTCTTCTTTCATATTATGATAAACCACTTCAGACTCGTACTGAGCTACAGCACCAGAAAGGTAATCACGCTCTGCTTGTGGAATCCCTAAACGCTCAAAAGTTTCTTTAATCTTATCTGGAACATCATCCCAGTCATTAACCTTCTTATCTGCTAGCTTTTGAAAATAAATGACATCATCAAATTCAATTCCAGATAAATCTGGTCCAAAATCTGGCATAGGAAGTTTATAAAACAACTCCAAGCTCTTCAAACGATAATCAAGCATCCATTTGGGTTCATGCTTGTAAGCAGATATATTTCGCACGATTTCTTCTGTTAACCCCTTACCCGTCGAATAAGTCGGAGTAAGATCATCATGAAAACCATAATCGTAATCTCTATTTTTAGTCATAATGACACCTCACTTTATAAAAAATTCTTTATGAAAAGAAGAGAAAAAAGAGATTGGAGCACACTCCAACCTCAGTTTCTTATTTAGTTTACTTTTTCAGAAATAGTTTCTGCGAAAGCTTCTAGATTTGCAATATCTTCATCTTCTGCAGCTAAGTCAACTTTAACTGAATCCGCACCTTTTGTTGCACCAGTCAAGGCAAATTGTGCTTCAAATTCGTCAACCGCTTTACAGAAGTAATCGTAGAAAGTATCACCAGATCCAACAACACCGAAGATTTTATCTGTCAAATCAACATCTGCAAGATCTTCGTAAAAATCAACGATTTCATCTGGCAATTCACCATCACCGTATGTGTATGATGCAACAATCGCAACATCAGCATCTTCAAAATCAGCTGCATCAACTGTTGTACATTCGTCTACTTCGACAGTGTGTCCAAGTTCTTCGAACTTATTTCCAACAATGTCAGCAATTTCTTCAGTATTTCCTGTCATGCTGGCATAGACAATCTTAACTAAAGCCATAGTTCCCTCCAAACATAAATTACCACTATTGTAGCATATTTTTACAGAAATGTTTTATATAAATTGTCAATTTTCGATAATAAATCAGCTTTTTGGGCTTCTGTTGTAAAGGATGCTTGGATAGCATTTTTATTAAATGTTAGGAAATCATCTATACCAACACCAAAGTGTTTGACAAAGAGTGCGTATTCTCTTGTTAAGTTAGTATCAGAAACCGTACGGTTATCAGTGTTAATGGTAATCTTAGCACCAGCATTTTTCAAGGCAAGAAAAGAAAATTCTTCCAAAGATTTCGCAGCTTTGGTTTGGAGATTACTTGTCAAGCATAACTCAGCTGTCACACCTTTTTTGACAAATTCTTGAATCAATTCAGGTTGGTCATAAATAGCTGTGGTATGACCAAGGCGCTTGATATCAAGGGCAATAGCATCTGCAATATAGTGAGCGCAACCACACTCACCAGCGTGAAATGTCAAAGGAAGTCCTAACTCCTGAGTGTGCTTGATAATAGCCTCTAATTCTGCAGGTGGAAAATCTAGTTCATTTCCTGCAAAATCAAAACCAGCTAATCCTTTGTCAGCTAACTGGATAACATGGTCAAAAATATCACGTGTCACATGTGCAGGCGATTGTTTCATGCCACAGACAAGAACCTTAGCCACAATGCCAAAATCTGCTTCTGCCTTTTTAAGACCTGAAAGTACAGCTTCAACGGTTTCAGAAGCTGATAAGCCTTGGTCCATTGAAAATTCAGGCGCAAAGCGAATTTCAGCATAAATCACATTTTCCTGCGCAGCTTGTCTGGCAACATCATAAGCAGCCAAATGAAGAGCTTCTTTCGTCTGCAAAAGCGGACGGACAAAATCAAATGCTTTTAAATAATCCATCAAAGATTCTGCCTCAGCAGGTGCGGTAACTAAGTCTTTCAAATCTTCATCTGCTGCTGGAACAGCAATATCTGCCATATCTGCTAATTGACGAATTGTCTCCAATGAAATCGAACCATCCAAGTGACAATGTAATTCTGTCTTTGCCAAGTCTTTTAACGTTGTTGTATCCAAGTTAGCCTCCTCTAATTAAATTTTTTAGGTACTATCTTAACACATTCTTTTTGTTTTGCAAAAAAATTTTTCTTTAAAAAAAGTCACAGGATTTTTCCTGCAACTTATCCAAGTTTTAGCTTAAAATAGCTGTTTGTAAAGAGCGATTGTTTCTTCCAATGTTGGCATAAATGGATTGCCTGGTGCGCAAGCATCAAGCAAAGCGTTTTTAGAAAGAAATTCGAAGTCGAATTCTTCTTCCTTAATATCAAGTTCTGTCAATTTCTTAGGAATACCAACGGTTGCTGACAATTTTTCGATTTCTGCAATAGCATAATCAGCACATTCTTGGTCACTTTTATCTTCTGTATGAAGTCCTAGTCCTTTAGCCACATCTCGGAAAGCTGCTGGAACGTGTTTGGCATTTTCACGTTCTACAATTGGTAAGATCATCGCACAGCAGACACCGTGTGGCAAATGATAAACAGCACCAAGTTGGTGAGCTATTGCATGCACGTAACCAAGTCCTGCATTATTAAATGCCATACCACCTAAGAAAATAGCATTGACCATAGCTTCACGCGCTTCCAAATCTTCACCATTTTCAACAGCTCGTGGCAAAAATTCTTTGATTAACTCAATCGCACCAACTGAAAGTTTTTTCGTTGCAGCATAAGCACCTGGTGTTACCAATGCTTCGATAGCGTGAGTTAATGCATCCATACCAGTTGCTGCAGTTAATGACTTAGGCATTGAAACCATAAGTTCTGGGTCATTAACTGATATCAAGGCTAAGCTATTTTTATCAACCATAACCATTTTAACTTTGCGTTCTTCATCTGTGATGACGTAGTTGATTGTAATTTCAGCTGATGTTCCTGCAGTCGTATTAATGACTACAACAGGAAGACATTTTTTAGATGATTTGTTAACGCCTTCGTAGTCTTGCGGACGACCACCATTTGTTGCCAAAATTGAAATACAACTAGCAGCATCTTGTGGTGAACCACCTCCAAGTGAGATGATAAAGTCACAAGCATTTTCTTTCAAAGCAGCTAGACCTTCTTCGACATTTTTGACTGTTGGATTTGGATCAACATCGCTATAAACAACATAATCAATATTTTCTACATCAAGTGGTACCGTTACTTTAGGTAAAATATCACTCTTAGCAATAAAATGATCTGTTACCAAAAGAGCCTTTTTGTAGCCTAATTCTTTAATATGACTTCCGATTTCTTTAACCACTCCGCGACCAATAAGGTTTTGAGATGGAACATAAAATACTGACATGAGCACAGCCTCTTTATGATTTTTTGTTTTTTTAGAAAACGTTTACATATATTATTCTAGCACTTTGCTTCTAAAAATTAAAAATAAAACCTTTGATTTATTTCAAAAATCCTCATTACCACCTCGCGGTCATTTCATGCTATAATAGGGTAAATCTCTAGCTTACAAAGGAATTTAGATATGAATACATTTGAAGAAATTTTAGAAAAAATTAAAGCTTACGATACTATTATCATTCACCGTCACCAAAGACCTGACCCAGATGCTCTAGGTAGCCAAGCTGGTTTGCGTGAACTCATTAAGCATAATTTCCCAGCAAAAAAAGTTTTGGCAACTGGTTTTGATGAGCCAACTCTTGCATGGATTACGACAATGGATGAAGTGTCTGATAGCGATTACGACGGTGCTTTGGTTATCGTTACAGATACAGCAAATACTCCACGTATCGACGATGAGCGCTACACAAAAGGCGATTGCCTCATTAAGATTGACCACCACCCTAACGAAGATGTTTATGGTGACCTCTTGTACGTCAATACGAACGCCTCAAGTGCCAGCGAAATCATCTCTGACTTTGCTTTCTCTACTGGCTTAGCCCTTTCTAGCGAAGCTGCCCGATTGCTTTACTCAGGTATTGTCGGAGACACTGGACGTTTCCTTTACCCAGCCACAAGCAGCAAAACATTCATGATTGCAAGTAAACTTCGCGAATATGACTTCGATTTTTCAAGTCTTGCTCGACAAATGGATTCTATTTCATTTAAAATTGCTAAACTTCAAGGCTTTGTTTACGATAACTTAGAAGTTGATGACAATGGGGCTGCGCGTGTTATCTTGACGCAAGAAACCATGAAAAAATACAATGTCACAGAAGCTGAAACATCTGCTATCGTTGGGGCACCAGGTCGCATTGATTGCGTCCAATCATGGGCAATCTTTGTCGAACAAGCAGACGGAAACTATCGTGTCCGCTTGCGCAGTAAAACAAAAGTCATCAACGAAATTGCCAAACGTCATGACGGCGGAGGCCACCCTCTTGCCAGCGGAGCCAATTCTTACAGCTTAAAAGAAAACGAACAAATCTACCAAGAAATCAAAGATTTACTAGCTGAGTAAAAACACGATTGAACCTTACCAGACTAGACTTTATAACAATTACATTTCAATTCAATTATTTTGCACAAAAGTCTTGTCAAAAATTGATTTATTTGATAAACTAAAGAAGTTAAAATAACTATGGTGCGGAAAAGCGCCATGGCAGAAAGGAAATCTTTTAACAATGAAACAAAATATCCACCCAGAATACCGTCCAGTAGTATTCATGGACACAACTACTGGTTACAAATTCCTTAGCGGATCAACTAAGTCTTCTAAAGAAACTGTAGAATTCGAAGGTGAAACTTACCCACTTATTCGTGTGGAAATTTCATCAGATTCACACCCATTCTACACTGGTCGTCAAAAATTCACTCAAGCAGATGGTCGTGTGGATCGCTTCAACAAAAAATACGGTCTCACAAAATAATAAACCGCATTTTACTACAGAAAAAACCAACTCTATTAAGAGCTGGTTTTTTTGTTATATAAAAGACGTTAACTTGAAAACTAACGTCTTTTAACTAATATATGCTATCCACGCTTCATCTTCTGCTAAGATGTCTTTACTTGTATATGATCCGCGGTACTTATTCCAAACATGATTTGGGTCAGTTGTCTGTTCACTATTTGTCTGATTCTCTTCTTCAACAACGACAGGGTCATCATATGTTGTTAAACCGTACTGCTCAATTAGTGCATTTAATTTATCAGCATATGCTGTATCTGTTGCATATCGACCTGTGAGTGCTGCTGTTGCATCCTGATAAGATGTGGTATTTGATTTCCAGGTATCTGCATAAAGATCCCAACTTAACAAATTAGCATAATCATTAAGCGAATCTGACAAGCTATTATAGGAACGAAAATCTTGGTCGACCTCGTAAGTGTAGCCACTACCATCATCTTCCCATGTCTGCATGGTCACTGAATTGCCATTGTAAGCTCCCTTAATACCAAAAAAATTATAATAAGGTTGCTGACTAAGTGCGGATTGACCACTATTTGATTCTAAAACAGCTTGTGCAATCATCACTGAAGCATAAAGATTTCGTTCTTGACCAATTTGTCGAGCTATTTCACCAATACTTGCGATAAAATCTGCCGTTGCAGTTGGCGAAACCTCACCAGACTCAGCAATCACTGCGTGAGCAGCGTGACGAAATGTGAGATTAATCCCAAGAGTAATGCAAGTAACTAAGGTCGAACAAGCTAAAAAGAATTTTGTAACTTGTTTTTCTTTCACGTGGCCTCCTAAAATGTAAGTGCTATCTTGTTTCAATTATAACAAAGATTTCAAGGACTGACAACGTACGAAATTTCATCATCATACAATCAAAAAAGGTCTGAATCAAATGATTCAAACCTTTTAATCTTAATGAGCAACAAGATCTTGAGCAATTTCTTGACCTGATTTGCTTGCTGGGAAGTAAGTTGGCCAGTTATCCATTTCTTTTAGAATAGCTTTTTGGCTAGTGCTCCCCCAGAATAAGTGGAAATGCTCTGCTTTTGTTGATGAAATGTTGTGATCACTAAATTGAATGTACTTAAAGTCACCAGCATTATCATCTTTTGCTTCAAATAAGTAACGAACACCACGATTTCCTTTTTCGTATTTCAAAATTTTGTAACCTACATATTTGTAAATGTACTTGTGTTCTTCACCGTTTTGAACGAATGTAACAGTGTTTTTCTTACCGTCAATAATGATTTTTTCAACATCAGTTTTGTAACCAGTTGTGTAATAATCTTTGACTTCTTGGGCTGTTTCTTCACCTTTTGAGGCATCTGCCTTATATTCCCAAACCTCATCAAGTGTCCCATCAAGCAGATATGGGTAAACAGATTGCCATGTTCCTGACCAATCTGTTAGTTTACGGTCAGTGACGTCTTTATCTTTAAAATAACCGTGCTGAACCGTTTTAGTATCGTCTGTTTCAGCCTTAATTTCTTTACCTTTAACGTCTGTTGTCAATCGCAAAGCTTTTAAGTTATCTTTCATCACAGTGAAGTAATCTTCGCCTGCTTTAATTTCTTTTGTCGTCAAACTTTCAAGCGGATTTAGCACAGCAGTTTTAACTCCAGCTTCGTCTGCTAAAGTTGCTGCAACTTTGCTTGAAGCATTTTCTTCAAAGTAAATGTATTTGATATCGTATTTTTTGACATATTTTGTAAGACTTGCTAGACGTTTGGCTGAAGGTTCAGATTCAGCTGATACACCAGTAATTGGAATTTGGTTCAAGCCGTAATCAAGTGCTAAGTATTCAAAAGCAGCGTGCTGAGTAACAAAACTTTTTTGCTTAGCATTTGATAAAGCATCTGAATACTTTTTATCTAAATTATTAAGCTTTTCAATGTAAGCTGCACTGTTAGTCTTAAAAGTTTCAGTTTTATCAGGATATTTCGCCACAAAAGCATCACGGATATTTTCAACCAATGTGACAGCACGTTTTGGTGATAACCAGACATGTGGGTCATACTCATGACTATGCCCTTCATGACCTTCTTCCTCTTCTTCAGCAATACCAGCCATCAAAAGCATATCACCAGTAGATTTGACAACAGTTAAATCATCAGAATTAATTGATTTTTGAACTTTTTTAACCCATGTTTCCATGCTATCATCCATATAAACAAACATGTCAGCATCAGAAATCGTTGCGACATTTTTTGTAGATGGTTCAAAATCATGTGGCTCAGTTCCTGCTTTAATCAGCATCGACACATCGGCTGAATCTCCTGTGACAGCTTTGGTGAACTCATAGACAGGATAAAAAGTTGTCACAACTTTAATCTTGTCATCTGCTGCAACTTGCTTGATATGGCTAACTTGCCATGCAAACAAAAGTGCAAGTAAATTTATGAACAAAAGAAATTTCTTCTTCATGATAGCTCCTTTTCTTAACTAGTTAAGTTAATAGTTTACCAGTAAAGTATATCTAAACTTTTAGTTTTTTGCAAGCATTTTTTGCTTAAAAAATAAAAATCCCTTGAAAAACTTCAAGGGATTGAACGATTAGTCACTTACTGAGAAACGGTTTGTCATGAGATTGCTTGCATCAAAAAGAATTTTATTCAAAAGATTTTGAGTTTCTTCTTGGATGTAATCACTCATAGCTTGGTTTTCAGCATCGAAATCGACACTTTCACCATTTGCCAAAGCACAATCAACACGTTTGATGCGTGCATGTCCTGCTGCCATTGTTTTTTCAACATAGGCTTCAATATCACCTTCGTGTTGGTGGAAATGTGGATCAGCAATCGCAGCAATCAAGCGGTTTGCCCAGTAGAATGAATCTGTTGAAACATTTTCGCCAGTATTTGCAAAATATTCTGGTGTTGTAGAAATTTGAGTAAAGAATGGCACCATTGTTCCAAAAGGCATTGAGCCATATGCCAACCATTGGATACCTGTTGTGTCGTGTGGTTGATCTGGACGCAATTGAAGAATAGCTGTTTGGCTTGTGCGGTTGATACCGATTGTACGGAAGGTACGTTGGCTAACAGCATCACCTTCTGGTCCATATGGGTCAAATTCAGTATCTTGATAATGATTGCTCAAGACATATTTCACATCTTCGACAGTAATTTTGCGGTATGGTTTTTGTGCCCATGGGATAAAGAAACTGCGTGGGTCTTGTTTGATTTCTGGATTCAAGAAACGTTGCATTGCCCAAGCACGTGGAGTGTTATAATGACGGTCTTTATCACGTTGACTACCAAAGGCATAACGAGGATTGAAATGTTCGTTTGAATAAGTCAAATCCAAGTTATTATCATCAATAAAGTCACGCAAATCACTTGAACACATGTAGTCATCTGGGTTATTAAATTCAAAGTGGTCAATTCCAAGTTGGTTAGGATTTGTCACGTAGCAATCATCTGGCACACGGCGAGCAATCCAGTGGTGACCACCGACTGTTTCCAACCACCAAATTTCATCAACGTCTGAAATAGCAACACCATTTGATTCATAAGTACCGTATTCTTCAAGAATCGCACCAAGACGTTTTACACCTTCACGCGCTGTACGGACATATGGAAGCACCAATGTTAACATATCTTCTTCACCGATACCTGATTCAACGAGCGGATCAGCACCCAAAACACGCGCATTTGTTGTGATTGTTTCTGTCTCGCTCATCGCAACATTAGCTTCGTTGATACCTGCTTCACCCCAAATACCATCTTTACGCAAAGCATCAGGCACTGAAGTGTAGCGCATTGGATTGTCTGGCAAATCGATTTCAAATGAAGATAAAACTGATTTATAGTGACGTGGTTGGTCTTCTGGATTAACCACAATAAATTGTTTCGGTGTAAAATCACCACTTTGTGAATCTTCTGTACGGGCAATCATTGTTGAGCCATCATAAGACGCTTTTTTGCCGACGAGAATTGTAGTACATGCCATAGCAAATATTCCTTCTTTCTATAATTCATTTGCAATTTTATTGATTTTGCGAAGTCGGTGGTTAACGCCACTCTTCGTTAGGGTGCCTTCCAAGTGGTCAGCAATCTGCTGGATTGAGTAGTCTGGGTTCTCAACACGGATTTTTGCAACTTGCTGAAGCTCGATTGGAAGTGTTTCAAGACCAATAGTATCCATGATTTTGATGATGTTATTGATTGTCTTCATGCTGGCTGTTACTGTCTTTACGATATTAGCAGTCTCAGCATTATTAGCACGATTGACATCATTACGTGTCTCACGCATAATCTTGACTTCCTCAAAAATCTCTTTACATTCCATGGCACCAATAACAATCAAGAAATCCATGATATCCTCAGCTTTTTGAAGATAGGTCACTGCACCATTTTTATGCTCAATAACCTTGGCATCAAGGATAAATTTTCGCATCAAGTTAGCCAAATCTTCGGCGTGGTCCTGATAAACAGAAAAAATCTCTAGCTGATATTTCCCTGATTCAGGGTCACGAATAGTTCCCGTTGCAAGAAAGGCTCCGCGCAAATAAGCACGTCCCTTGTCGTCATCATCTAAAATCGTTGGGGTAATCCCCATCTCAATACCAAAGAATGAGTCTGCCAACTGCAAGTCTGTCAAAATTTCTCTGACATTCTCAGCAACAAAAACGTTATAAACACGATTCTTACGGAGATTTGTCTTTTGGTGATATTTGATTTCAGGTTGAACATGATAAATGGTTTCAATCAACTCGTAAATATGACGAGCAACTTTGGCATTTTCGGTTGTGATAGACAAGGTCAAGCCTGAAGAAGTTAATCCAAAACTTCCTGACATTTTGATAATCGCTGACAACTCGCTCTTATCAAATCGCGATAAATTCAACAATTCTTCTTTAACTTTTACTGTAAAACTCATCGCTTCTTAATCCTCACAAGGTCCATTAATTCTTGAACGACATAGTCGCCATTGTGAAAAGCTCCGCTATTTTCCAAACGAAGAAAATCTGATGAAATCACGCGCTTAACTTGCTTACGAAGTCCCGCAAAATCATGCTCAACTTGAACCAAATATTCGTCAAACTTATTGTAATCCATGTAATCTTGCGGCACTTTTTCGATGTTGACAAGAACGGTATCAATCACGTTTTCACCGAGATGTCGATTAAGCACTTCAACGTGATTAGCATCTGTGAAATGCTCGGTCTCGCCGTACTGTGTCATGATGTTACAAACATAAGCAACCTCAGCATCCGTTTCAATCAAAGCTTGCTTGATTTCTGGAATCACTAGATTTGGCAAAATTGATGTAAATAAAGAACCAGGTCCAAGCACAATCATGTCGCTATTCATAATAGCATTGACGACTTTACGACTGGCTGTTGGCTCTTCATTGTTATAAGTATTGGTGACGTAGACATGGTCAATCATGCCTTTGTAATCAGCAATATGACTTTCTCCTACCACCTCATGACCATCTTTAAAAACAGCATGCAAGGTTAATGGATTTTCACTTGCTGGGTAAATTTTCCCAGTAACGTGAAAAAATTTTGTCAAAATCTGCATAGCGCTGTAAGTAGAGCCTTCCATTTCAGCGATTCCTGAAATAATAAGGTTTCCAAGAGGGTGGCCAGCAAGCGGACCATCTCCTTCAGCAAAACGATATTGAAAGACTTTTTCGTAAAACTTAGGCATATCACTCATAGCCACGAGGACATTCCTAAGGTCTCCTGGTGGTGTCAATTGCATGACCGAACGCAAAGCTCCTGAACTACCGCCATCATCAGCGACCGTTACGATGGCTGTAATATCGACCTCTTCGTGCCTTAAACTATTTAAAATAACGGGAATCCCTGTTCCTCCACCGATAACGGTAATTTTAGGTTTTCTCATGAACGGTTCACCGTCTCCTTGCGACGATTTTTATCGCGGTGGGTTTCATTAACCACCCAATCCGCTTTTAACTCTTCAGCTAAGCGATGAGCAAAGGCAACACTTCGGTGTTGACCACCTGTACACCCAATAGCAATGGTCAATACAGATTTTCCTTCTTTTTTGTAGCCTGGCAAAATAGGTTTAATGAGACCAATCAAATGTTGGTAGAAATCTTCTGATTCCTCATGATTCATGACATAATCATAAACATCTTTTTCAAGACCTGTTTGATTGCGAAGTTCTGGTTTGTAGTATGGATTTGGCAAGAAACGTACGTCAAATACCAAGTCTGCATCGAGTGGCAAGCCATATTTGAAACCAAAACTCATGACTTCAATACGAAATGAAGCTTGATTTTCATCACTTGAAAATTGTTCAGAAATTGTCTTACGCAATTGACGAGGGGTTAATTCTGTTGTATCAACCACATTTTGGCTCAAATTTTTCAAAGGTGCCAAGAGTTCACGTTCTAACTTGATACCATCCAAAATACGACCATCAGCAGCTAATGGATGACTACGACGTGTTTCTTTGTAACGTGCCACAAGCTCACCATCTGTAGCATCCAAGAATAAAATCTTGAAATCAATTTTCGGATTAGAATCAATTTTATCAAGGACTGAATTAATTTCATTGAAAAAGAGACGACTGCGCATGTCAACAACAAGAGCAACACGATTATTGTCACTTGTTTTTTCAACTAATTCAATAAATTTTGGCACCAAAGTCGGTGGCATGTTATCGATGGTAAAATACCCTAAATCTTCAAAGGATTGAATGGCGACTGTCTTACCAGCACCGCTCATCCCAGTTACAATAACTAAGTTAATCTCTTTATCAGGCATTTTCTTCGCTCCTTCTCATTTTTTCAATTTGCCCCACTAAACGTGCCTGTTCTTCCTGCATACTCACTAGTTGTTTTGTCAAAGAAGCTAACATTTCCGTTTGTAATTTCTGAATTTCTAGTAAATCCGACTGATCTTGCTGAACCAAGTGATCGAGCTTGGTGTGCAGTAATCGAATTCCTTCTTCTGAGACTTTATTAACATTGTAATCATTCTTTGCTTGCAAGCGATCATAGTCAGAAGCACGGTTCTGGCTCATCATAATCAAAGGAGCTTGAAGCGCAGCTAGTGTTGACAAGACGAGATTTAACAAAATAAATGGATATTTATCAAATACAATGCCAAAAGGCTTCAAAACATTCAAAGCCATCCAAGCTCCCATAAAGCAGATGAAGGTAATAATAAAGGTCCAAGACCCACCAAAACGAGCCACATCATCCGCAATTTTTTGTCCAAATGTGATCTTTCTGTCCAATTGGTCTTGGACATCTAAAGCTGTATAACCTTGGTGCTTAGTCGCGTCGTAGACAGCTTCACGGACGTAGTCATTTTTACGATTAGCTTTATCGATAATCTCCTCTAAAAAAAGAAGACGGTAATAAGTCAGATTCTTATGGCTAATAAAGGCACCACTAGCAATATCAGGATGCTGCTTTTTGATAATCTCTTGTAATCTAATATCCAGAGAATCGATGATAACTCCCTCTTCAATTGGATAATCGCGATGATCAATGCTATCTTGCATTAGCTGTTTTTGACTCATAAGATCCTTCTTTCTGTCTGTTCCATTATACCAGAAATAAAACAAAAAAGCTGACTTCTCAGCTCTTTTCTACTAATCTTCTCGGTCGATGATGACACCCATAACGGTAAGGTGCCCGTTACTAACCAAGGTCAAAACCAAGCGGGCTAATTCTTTTGCTGGCATTGAAAAATTTGACTTAATCCACCAAAGTAAAGTCCCTGAAAAAATACTGGTCAGATAGGCTACGATAAATTCTGTTGGCACTTGCTCGCCAGATTCAGTGACATTTAGTTTTGCAAGCAAATGGTCATATTTTTCATGTACCAAACTTCCAAATTCTTCTTGCATGACTTCCTGAGAGATGCTTTTTAGAACAATTTTAGCAATCGCAGCATTTTTTTCCAATCCATGATAAAACTCCGTTAAAAGTTTCTCAGCTCGCTTAACTTTTACACGTTCACCGTTTGTAATCTGTGCTGCATCAATCATGTCAGACATTTGCTCTAGAACTTGTTGTTGAATACCTTGTTGAAGGTCATCTTTATCAGCATAGTGAGCATAAAAGGTGGCACGATTAATCATAGCCTCATCAGCAATATCTTGTACAGTGATTTTCTCATAAGGCTTCTCACTAAGTAATTTAGCAAATGCATCAAAAATTAATTTTTCAGTTCTCAAATAGCGAATATCAGTAAATTTCACAGCGACACCTCCCGAGATAAACAACAGATTGTCGGGAATGTGTTGTTTAAACAACACAACGCCCAAAATTAGCGATTGCAATTGACAATGAGTGTTTTATAATACTATTATAACAAACACTCTGTTGAATAAGCAACATTCTGTTGTTACATTAACAGTGTGTGAGATAAGTAAGAAAGGATTGAAATAGTGTTAAAGAACTGTCGACGTAACTACATTATTCGTTGCTAGATAATGAGTCATTTTTAGGAATGATATTTATCTACTACCTTCTAACACTTTTAGGTTTTTTATTAATGTATAAAGCAGGTATAGATGTCGGATCGACCACTGTTAAAGTTGTCATTTTCGATGATAATTATCAGTTACTATTTTCACGTTATGAGCGTCACTTTTCAGACGTCAAAACAGCAACTATCAAGGTTTTAAATGAAGCTATTTCTGAAATTGGCGACCAAACTGTCAGTATTGCCATTACTGGTTCTGGGGGTATGGGCTTAGCTGATGTGGCTGAAATTCCTTTCGTCCAAGAAGTTATTGCTGCGACTACTACCGTTGAAAAATTCATTCCACAAACTGATGTGGTAATCGAACTTGGTGGTGAAGATGCCAAAATGACCTTTTTTGGTGATACTCTTGAACAACGTATGAACGGGACATGTGCCGGTGGTACAGGTGCCTTCATCGACCAAATGGCTGGACTTTTAAAAACAGATGCCAACGGGGTCAATGAACTTGCCAAAGGCTATGAAACCATCTATCCAATTGCCAGCCGTTGTGGTGTTTTTGCCAAAACTGATGTTCAACCTTTGATTAACGAAGGTGCTAGAAAAGAAGATATTGCTGCTTCTATTTTCCAAGCCGTTGTCAATCAAACTATTGCTGGATTAGCTTCTGGGCGTAAAATCACTGGAAATATTGCCTTTCTTGGTGGACCGCTCTTTTTTATGAGTGAACTTCGTAAGCGTTTCATTGAAACCCTTGATATCAAACCAGAACATGTGATTTTCCCTGAAAATCCACAACTTTTCGTTGCCATGGGAGCTGCTCTTGATGAGAACCAAACCCAAATCAACTTATCTGGAATCATTCATAATTTAGAAAATAATACTTCAAAATCCCTAGTTCCTAAAAATACTCTTGATGTTCTTTTCAAAGATCAAGCTGAACTGGATGCTTGGCGCGCCCGTCACGATGAAGCTAGCGTTGAATACAAAGACATTACCACTGCTTCTGGGCCTCTTTTCCTTGGTATCGATGCAGGATCAACCACTTCAAAAGTTGTCCTCACAGATCCTAAAGGAGCTATTTTATTCCAACACTATGGCAATAACCAAGGACAACCTCTTGAAAATGTTATTTCTATCCTAAAAGAACTCTATCTCCAATTGCCAGAAGATGCTTTCATTGCTCGTTCTTGCGTGACTGGATATGGTGAAAATTTGATTAAAGCTGCTCTTCACGTTGACTACGGTGAAGTTGAAACCGTTGCTCACTTTAAAGCAGCCAACTACTTCAACCCAGGAGTTGATTTTATCCTTGATATTGGTGGTCAAGATATGAAAGCCATGAGTGTTCGCGATGGCGCTTTATCGAGTATCCAACTAAACGAAGCTTGCTCTTCAGGTTGCGGCTCATTTATTGAAACCTTTGCCAAATCTCTTAAATACGATGTCAAAGATTTTGCCAAAGTTGCTCTTCTTGCTAAGCACCCCGTTGACCTCGGCTCACGCTGCACAGTCTTTATGAACTCTAAGGTAAAACAAGTTCAAAAAGAAGGGGCTACGGTTGCTGATATTTCAGCAGGACTTTCATACTCTGTCATCAAAAACGCCCTTTACAAAGTTATCAAATTAAAACGTCCCGAAGATTTGGGTGAGAAAATCGTCGTTCAAGGCGGAACTTTCTACAATGAAGCTGTTCTTCGTGCCTTTGAACTCGTCAGCGAACGCGAAGTCGTTCGACCAAGCATTGCTGGACTTATGGGAGCTTATGGCTGCGCTATTATCTCTAAAGAAAAATATGAAGATGAACTAGCCAACCAAAAAGCTACTCTTGAAGTCAGCGCGGTACAGTAAAGGAGGGATTGCATGACTGAAACATCACTTACAGCCAATCACACTAAGTCAAGTTTGATGGGGCTTGAAGAACTCGATCAATTTACTACTCAAAAAGAATTCACTCGTTGCGGCATGTGTGAAAACAACTGTGCACTGACTGTTACCATCTTCAACGACGGCTCAAAATTCGTTACTGGTAACCGCTGCGAACGCGGTGCTGAAAAAGTAACTAAAATCAAATTCGACCGCAGCAACCAAAAAGAAAATCTGGTTGATTACAAATATAAAAAACTCTTTAAATTTAAAGCACTCTCAAAACGTGACGCTGTCCACGGTGTCGTTGGAGTTCCACGTGTGCTCAACATGTACGAAAATTACCCACTTTGGCACACGGTCCTTACTGACTTGAAGTTTCGTGTTCAAATCTCACCAAAATCAGACAAACGTTTATTTGAAAAGGGAATCGAAACCATCCCAAGTGATACGGTTTGTTACCCTGCCAAAATGGTGCACGGTCACATTCAAAGTTTAATCGACCGCAAAGTAGATGCTATTTTCTACCCTAGTGTCATTTACGAACAAATTGAAAATAGCAAAGCACCTAACCACTACAACTGCCCAATCGTCCAAAGTTATCCAGAAGTCATTGAAAAAAACATGGACCCTATCCGAAATGGTGAGGTCAAATACTTCCATCCATTTGTTAACTTGGCCGACCATGAATCTGTTGTCAAATCACTTGTCAAAAGCTTTGCTGATTATGATGACATTACAGAAGCTGATATTCGCGAAGCCGTTGAACATGGTTACCAAGTCTTAGCTGACTTCAAGAAATATTTGCAAGACAAGGCAGATGAGCTCCTTAGCAAGCTAGCCCTCAACAATGAAAAAGCGATTGTACTTTCTGGTCGTCCATATCACCTTGACCCTGAAATCAACCACGGGATTGCTAACATCATCACCCAAGAAGGTTTCCACGTTTTAACAGAAGATATGGTATCAGGTTTAGAAGAGGTAGCTGGTCTGCGCGTAGTTAACCAGTGGGTCTACCACTCACGTTTATACGCTGCTGCTAAAGTAGTCTCTAAAAATCCTAATCTTGAATTAGTCCAATTAAATAGTTTTGGTTGCGGACTTGATGCTGTAACAACGGACCAAGTCGAAGAAATCATGCGAGCTCACAACAAACTTTACACTGTGCTAAAAATCGATGAAGGAAGCAACCTCGGTGCTATCCGTATTCGTCTTCGTTCCCTCAAAGCAGCCGTTGAAGAACGTGATAAGAAAGCTAAAAAAGCCAATCTTGACCACATTTTCAACCAAGCACCACAATTTAATAGCTCTGTTGATATTGAAGAAGTTAAAGAACCTGTCTTCACTAAAGAAATGAAGAAAAAACACACGCTTCTAATGCCAATGCTTTCTCCAATTCACCAAAACGGACTTATTGAGGAAGCCTTCAAACAAGCTGGCTACAACGTTGTGATTTTACCAGCTATGGACCGAAAAGCCGTTGATGTTGGTCTAAAATATGTCCACAATGATGCTTGCTACCCTGCTATTATCACTATCGGTCAGCTGATTGAAGCACTTCAAAGTGGAAAATACGACCTCAACAATACCAGTGTCATGATGACACAAACTGGTGGCGGTTGCCGTGCAACAAACTATATCCCACTCTTACGAAAAGCTCTAAAAGATGCCGGATATCCTCAAATTCCTGTTGTTTCTGTTTCTATGGGAAATCAAGGTACAGAAGAAACACCTGGTTGGAATATTACTTTACCATTTGTAAAACGTCTACTTATCAGTGTGCTTTATGGTGACCTCTTTGAGCGTGTGCTTTACCGTGTCCGTCCATATGAAGCCGTTCCAGGTTCTGCCAATGCTCTGTATGAAAAATGGTTAGAAATTGCCCGTAAAAATGTCAAATCAGGCTCATACTTCGAGTTCAATCTCAATATGAAACGTATCATCAAAGAGTTTGACACACTTGAAACCATTGATTTTGGACAAAAACCACGAGTTGGTGTGGTAGGAGAAATTTTAGTTAAATATGCTCCTACAGCAAATAACGATATCGTTGCTATCATTGAAAATGAAGGTGGTGAAGCCGTTGTACCAGACTTGATTGGCTTTATGAATTACTCACTTTTCAACCAGATTTGGAAAGCTGACGAACTTAACATGAGTCAAAAATCAAAACGCTTAGCTAAACTTGGTATCGATGCTATCAATCTTCTTGAAAAACCAATGAATAAAGCTCTTGAAAAATCTGAGCGTTTCGAAGGAATTGAATCCATCTACGATATTGCAAAAGGTGCCGCAAAAGTCGTTTCAATCGGTAACCACACTGGTGAAGGTTGGTTCTTGACTGGTGAAATGATTGAATTACTAAATAACGGTGTTAAAAATATCGTTTGTCTTCAACCATTTGGTTGTCTTCCAAACCACATCGTCGGAAAAGGAATGCTAAAAGAACTCCGCCGACAATTCAAAGGTGCCAATATCTCACCAATCGATTACGACCCAGGTTCATCAGAAGTTAACCAATTAAACCGTATCCGCTTGATGATGACAACCGCCAAAAAAATGCTAAAAGCAAATTAATCAATCTAATGCAATAGAAAAAAGTTCGCCGAGAGAGTAGCGAACTTTTTTCGTGTCAAATAATATTAAGAGAACATCTAGTCGAGATAAGCGATGACTTCAATTTCTACCTTGACGTCTTTTGGCAAACGAGCAACTTCGACAGCAGAGCGCGCTGGGAAATCAGCTTTAAAGGCCGTAGCATAAACTTCATTAAATGGAACAAAGTCATCCATGTCGCTTAAGAAACATGTCGTTTTAACCACATGGTCAAAATCAGTACCTGCTTCTGCTAAAATCGCAGAAATATTTTTAAGGACTTGTTTGGTTTGTTCTTGAATGCTTGTCCCAATAACTTCACCAGTTTCAGGTGACAAAGGAACTTGACCTGAAGCAAAAAGGAAGTTACCAACAACTTTTCCTTGAACGTAAGGACCAATTGCTGCTGGCGCTTTGTCCGTGTGAATTGTTTTCGCCATAAATTTTCACCTTCTCTCAAATAGATTAGGATTATTATAACAAAATATTCTGAAAATTGAAACATATTAATAAATAAAAATGCATTTATTTTCAAATATTTACAAAAAGGCGATTTGTTTATATAATAGAAGGCGTGCATAATCAAAAGTACTACTTTTGGACTGGTTCGAAAACTCCCAGAATAAAAAACTAGCTATCTACAAATTGAGACCTGCTCTTTGTTGAGCGTCTTTTTTGAGTGGCTTTGTTTTTTAGAAAACAAGGTCATTTTTTATTTTCTATAATTATTCTTAAGAAAGGAGGAAAAGATGACTAAGCAAAAAATTATTATCGATTGTGATCCTGGTATCGACGATACACTTGCACTACTTTATGCCCTTAAACATCCAAATTTAGAAGTCGTTGCAATCACCATCGTCGCTGGAAATTGTCCAACAGATATCGGCGTTAAAAATACTTTTACAAGCCTAGAACTGCTTGATCGACTAGATGTTCTTGTCTACCAAGGAGCTAGTACACCGCTAACACGAGATTACATTTCTGCCCAAGATACTCATGGTATGGACGGGCTTGGCGAAAATAATTTCCAACTCAAACACACTCCTCATATTCAAGATAAATCAGCAGAGCAATTTTTAGCCGATTACTTTAAAGCCCCTACAGATACTTCTATCATTGCCCTAGGTCCGTTAACCAATATCGCAAAAGCTCTTGAACTAAATCCTAAGCTCGGCGAAAACTGTCACCGTTTTGTCAGCATGGGAGGAAATTTCAAATCACACGGCAATTGTTCACCTGTTGCTGAATACAACTACTGGTGCGACCCTCATGCGGCACAAATCACTTTTGAACGTTTAGGTCGCAAAGTCGAAATGGTCGGGCTTGACGTCACTCGCCACATTGTCTTAACACCAAATCATTTAGAATATATGAGTCGTATTAACGCTGAAATGACAGCATTCATCACAAAGATTACCCGTTTTTACTTTGATTTTCACTGGGAATACGAACATATCATTGGCTGTGTGATTAATGACCCTCTTGCATTGGCATATTTTGTCAACAGTGAGGTCTGCACAGGTTTTGAGGCTTACACTGATGTTGTTACTGACGGCATCGCTATTGGGCAAACTGTCGTCGATCAATACGATTTTTACCACAAACCTAAGAACAGTACTATTTTGACTCAGGTTAACCCAAGCCTATTCTGGGAAGATTTTCTAACCGTACTTTTAGATGCACAAAAAGACATCATTCAAGATGATCTCAAAAATCTAAAGTTAGAAAGTTAAATTATGAAAAATTCATCAATTCGTATCATTTCTTTTATGGCAATTGCCATTGCAATTAACTATATTGGCGCAAATATCGCTTTATTCTTACGTCTGCCAATTTATCTTGATATGATTGGAACATTGTTGGTCGCTGTTGTCTTTGGACCATGGCTTGGTGCTGGTGCTGCTATTGTCAGCGCATTAATCAGCTGGATGACGACTGATATCTTTGCTATTTACTTTGCACCTGTAGCTATCGTAGCTGCTTTTATTGCAGGTTTCTTAGTTAAAGAAACAAGCAAATCAAAAGACTTAATCTGGAAAAGCTTACTTGTCTCACTTCCTGGAACAGTTGTTTCATCAAGTATCACAGTCATTCTTTTCCATGGTATTACTTCAAGTGGTTCTGGCATCTTGGCACAAATTCTTCACAGCTTAGGCATTGACATGACAGCAAGTTTAGTTTTGGTTCAAGCCATTACTGACTATGCTGACCGTCTCATTAGCCTTGCTTTAGTACTTGCTATCATCAAATCACTCAAAACTTTTGCGCCAAACCTTATGACTGCTAAAAACTAAAACAAAAATCCCAACCAATTAGGCTGGGATTTTAACTTATGTCAAGGTCTGACAAGTAATCGAAGCAATTGCCTCATGCTTCCCTAAATCTGGAAAGTGTTCCTGCAAAGCTCTGATAAAAAACGTTTTACTAAAGAAAGTATCTCTTACTAAGCTTTTAAAGCTATCTGAAAGAGTTTCTTGCCAGATTTGTAAATCATGCTCAACTAAACCTACTTGTCGTTTAATCTGTTCTAGAAGCGGGTGCGACACCCTTTTTAGGTCTAGTGCAATACAAAATGTCTTATCAAAAAAGGTAATTTTCGCGATATAAGTTATCATGTTAATCACCTCTCACAAGAAATTTTAGCAAATATTTCTTAAATAAACTTAAAAATCCTGAACTTTTGAGTTCAGGCTTTAATAATATTTATTAAGGTTTAATACCACTCCTTAGTCAAATCTCGCCTCACTTCGCTCCGCTGATTTGACACGCTAAGCCCTATTGGAACTTAGCTAAAGTACTGACTGGCTTTTAGAATGAAAAAGTTTCGTTTTCATTCTAAAAGCGTCGCGGTCAACTTTCTAAGGTTTAATACGGTGTAGCATACGTGGGAATGGAATTGCTTCACGAATGTGTTTAGTTCCAGCTACGAATGTTACCATACGTTCGATACCGATACCGAATCCAGCGTGTGGCACTGAACCGTATTTACGAAGGTCAAGGTAGAATTCATATTCTGATTTATCCATACCAAGAGCATCCATTTTAGCAACAAGTGTATCGTAGTCATCTTCACGAACTGAACCACCGATGATTTCTCCGTATCCTTCTGGTGCAAGAAGGTCAGCACACAAGACGCGTTCTGGGTTACCAGGAACTGGTTTCATGTAGAAAGCTTTAAAGCTTGCTGGGTAGTTGATAACAAATGTTGGTACACCAAAGTAGTTTGAAATCCAAGTTTCGTGTGGTGAACCAAAGTCGTCTCCGTGTTCTAGGTGTTCATAATCAGCATCTTCATCATTTTCGTGTTCTTGAAGAAGATCGATAGCATCATCGTAAGATACACGTTTGAATGGTTCTGCAATGTATTTTTTAAGCAAATCAACATCACGTTCCAAGATTTCAAGAGCTTGTGGAGCACGGTCAAGAGCACCTTGGATAAGTGCTTTAACATAAGCTTCTTGAAGATCAAGAGATTCTTCGTGTGATAGGAATGAATATTCAGCATCCATCATCCAGAACTCAGTCAAGTGACGACGAGTTTTTGATTTTTCAGCACGGAATACAGGACCAAAGTCAAAGACACGACCAAGTGCCATAGCACCAGCTTCAAGGTACAATTGACCTGATTGGCTCAAGTAAGCAGGTGTACCAAAGTAGTCAGTTTCAAACAATTCTGTTGAATCTTCAGCAGCGTTTCCTGACAAGATTGGGCTATCAAATTTGATGAAACCATTTTTATCAAAGAAATCATATGTAGCGTAGATGATAGCGTTACGGATTTGCATGATAGCCATTTGTTTACGTGAACGCAACCACAAGTGACGGTGATCCATCAAGAAATCAGTACCGTGTTCTTTTGGAGTGATTGGGTAATCTTCTGAATGACCAACGATTTTAAGGTCAGTCACATCAAGTTCGTAACCAAATTTTGAACGTGAATCTTCTTTTACGATACCAGTGATAAGGATAGAAGTTTCTTGGCTAAGGTGTTTAATTGTGTTGAATTTTTCAGTTCCTTCTTCTTCACCGTATTTTTCGATAAAGTTTGGTTTGAAAGCAACTGCTTGGAAGAATGCTGTCCCGTCACGAAGTTGTAAGAAAGCGATTTTTCCTTTTCCTGATTTGTTAGCTACCCAAGCCCCTATTGTGACTTCTTCGCCAACATGATCTTTAACATCAATAATTGATACGTAATCTTTAGACATAATTCCTCTTTTCGAATATTACTCTGACAGTTTTGTCAGTTTAATCTTATTAATTTTAGTTTTTGAACTACTGATAGTAACGCGGTAAGTCAATTCTTTTTTACCGCCTTCCCAATCTTGGCAATAGGTTAAATGAAATTGCGTCTGACCAGCTTTTTTGACTTTTCCGGTCACACGACTGTAGCCACCAGACCCGACTCGATTGTCTTTACTAGGATAAGCTTGATAAACAATATCATCTAAGGTGTAATTTTCCTTATCCACATCACTGGCAGTCCAAGTATAACCAGTCGTGCTGTTGCTAGCCAGATCAATCTCAAAACGCATGCCCTTGGAAGTAACCGAGTAATCCCCCAGTTTGGTTAATTCTGGGGAAGTTGGTTTAAAATGAATGCCAAGTCCAACTGCAACAATTCCTGAAAAAGCAACTAATGCAATAATAAGTTTTCGTTTTTTGGACATCTTATTTTTCCATGAATGCTTTCAAACGTCTTACAGCTTCTTTCAAAGTATCCATATCAGTCGCATAGCTCAAACGAACATTCTCAGGAGCACCGAAACCAGCACCAGTAACAAGAGCTACTTCTGCCTCTTCAAGAATAGCTGTTGTAAAAGCAGTCACATCAGTGAAGCCTTTCATTTCCATCGCTTTTTTCACGTTAGGGAAAAGATAGAAAGCACCTTGAGGTTTAATCACTTCAAAACCAGGAACTTCGCAAAGCAATGGATAAATGGTATTAAGACGTTCTTCGAAAGCCTTGCGCATAACTTCAATAGAATCTTGTGAACCAGTAAATGCTTCAATTGCTGCGTATTGTGACACTGCCGTTAAGTTTGAAGTGGTTTGGCTGATAACTTTTGCCATACCTGAGATGATTTCTTCATTACCAACCGCAAAACCAACACGCCAACCAGTCATGGCATAAGTTTTTGAAGTACCATTTACAACAACTGTTTGATTTCTGATAGCTTCAGAAATTGTTGAAATTGGTGTGAATTCATTTCCATTATATACCAAACGACCATAAATATCGTCTGCCAAAATTAAGATATTGTGTTCAACAGCCCAATTACCAATTGCTTCTAATTCATCACGGCTGTAAATCATACCAGTTGGATTAGATGGTGAATTCAATAAAAGAACTTTTGTTTTATCTGTACGAGCAGCTTCAAGTTGTTCTACAGTAGCTTTAAAGTCATTTGCTTCAGTTGTCGCAACTGTTACAGGAACACCATCAACCATTTTAACTTGATCGACATAAGACACCCAACATGGTGTTGGAATAATAACCTCATCGCCTGGATTAAGAACAGTTGTAAAGAAAGTATAAAGAATGTATTTAGCACCTGTTGCAACAACCACTTGATTACGATTAACTGAGTAACCGTAGAAATTTTCCATGTAATTGTTGATTGCATCCTTCAATTCTGGAAGACCAGAAGCGACAGTGTAGAAACTTGCTTTACCATTTTGAATAGCTTCTATTGCTGCATCTTGGATATTCTTAGGAGTTACAAAATCAGGTTCTCCCAAAGTTAGTGATAGAATATCACGTCCTTGTGCTTTCAAGGCTTTGGCACGCGCACTTGCTGCTAAAGTCACACTTTCTTTCATGTTCAACACGCGATTTGATAAGTTTGTCATATGCCCTCCTTCTTCACGAGCTCACTTGTTTCAAAATTCACAAGATAATAACCATCAGTAGCTGTGACTTCCCAAATTGGGGTCTTGCCTTCAATTCCGTAAACAACTTTTGAAATACCAGTCGCCCCATTTGCTGCAGCTACTTGCTCAGCTTGTTTACGACTAATCCCATCAGTGACAGAATAAACAAATACCTTACCATTGTCTTCACCTACAGCAACAATCTTCTGATCACCTGATGCTGTCGTTCCAAAAACACTATAGTATGTCTTAGAACCATTATAAAGGTCAACAGAAGACGTTTTAACTAAATCAGCTTTTTCAATGGCTACTTGGGTCGCCAATTTTGCTGCTCTCTGTCTTGGTTGCATTGCCAAATCCAAAATAGTTGCAGCAGAAATCAAGAGAACTAATAAAATCAAGCTAAAACCAAGTAAATATTGTTTTACTGGAGTTAATTTTTTCATTTACTTCTCCCTTTTTGTTTATCCCTTTTATTATAGCAGAAAATTCTTTATTTCAGTGAGACTCTTTGAAAATTTTTGATGAGAAATATAAAATTCTTCAGATAATGCATCACTGATTATTTTTCCGTACGATTTTGTCAAAATTCGTGGGTCAAGCAAAAGCACAGCCGAACGTTGATTTTCACGTCTCATGGTTCTTCCAATAGCTTGTTTTAGTTTTAAAATAGCCAACGGTAAAGAATAATCATTGAACGGTGATTTAGCTTGCGCTAGCAAATGATTGCTGATTTTCTGAACGAATAAATCTTTTGGATTTTCAAATGGTAAACGTGTAATGACCTCAATCATTTTATCGGATTGTACAAAATCCACACCTTCCCAGAAAGCACCAGTCCCAAGTAAAATATGACTTTCACCACGTTCAAAACGACGCTTAACATTGTAAGCTGTACCGTTTTTCTCTTGTGTCAGATGATGAAGCTCCACCGCATCCAAACGTTCAGAAACATCAAACATGGCTTTCTTAGAGTTAAATAACACTAGCATTTGCTCATCTAATTGCCTAATCTGATAAATTCGCTCAGCAATCGCATCAGCGTATGCTTCATCTGAAATTTCAGCAACATTTGGCATTTCTTCATCAATCCAAATACGTTGTGACGTTTGCTTGTCTCGCTCAATGCTCATGTAATGGTACTGCTCAAAACCAAGCAAATCTGCAAGACTAACCTGCGGACTGATGTGCAGTGTCGCAGAAACCATGTAAGTCTTGCGTGTTTCTGGCAAGAATTCTTGGAAATTCAAGAGTTCATCACTACTTGCATTCAAATAGGTCTGACGTTTTTTATTTTCAAAACTTGTCTCAAACCAAAAATCCGTAAATGGCTGTGCAAATAGGGATAACAAATCTTCCAAGCACAGATAACGCCACTCAGGATTAAGAGCAAACAACTCTTTAGCAGCTCGTTCTACTCGGTAAGCATCTTCTGCCGTCACATAAATTTCTTGATTTTGATAAAAACGTGTGGCAAGATGACTCAATTGGAAAGAAAGACTCTCAATCAAACGTTTTTCAAGCGTTGGCAGGTCAGCATCCAAATGCTTTTCAAGTTTTTGAACCAATTGCGTTACATTAACACGACGTCGTGAAAATTGTTCTAGGTTCAAAATCAATTTTTGCGCTTCGTCAAATACCAAAATTTTCTTAGCCGCAAAAGCCTTATCATCTTGAACACGTTCTAAGAAATACGCATGATTAATAATTAAAAGCTTACTATGCTTAGCATTTTCATAAGTACGATTCCAAAAATCGACATCCTTATACAAGGATTTTTCACTCAGATTACCATCATGCTTAATCTGTTCAAAATAAGCCTCAAAATGCTGCTTCTGTCTGATTTCATCCAAATCTCCCGTTAAAGTTTCTGTTAACCAGACAAGCAATTTCATTTTATAACGATTAACTAGGCGATTGTCCCCTTCTCGGTGCAAGGTTTCCGCAAAAGAATCCAACTTAATATAGTTGCCAGGTCCTTTGATGGATTGGCAAGAAATGTTAAAGACTTCTTGAATCTTTTTAGCTTCATTGGCCATGATTTGGTCTTGTAAAATCTTTGTTGGCACTGAAACAATAATTTGCTCATCTTGTGCTAGCTGCAAAAGTGGCAAAAGATAGCCATAAGTTTTTCCGAGACCAGCCTGAGCTTCTAAGAATGAGATTTTTGAACTTTGAAAATCATCTTTAACCATTTGAGCAAATAGGCTCTGCTTCTCACGCGCATCCAAGCCTAGAAGTGCCATATTTAACTCAAAATCATCAGACAACTTACGTTCACTGCCAATGGCTTTTGCACGTCGTAAAATCAAACCACCAACGTCTTGGTAATCTTTTTTTGACATGACTTTCGCCTTTTTAAAGCTCTCCTCAACCAACATTCCCGTTTCAAATAAGAGATTATCAGAAAAAGGTAAGAGTTGTTCTAGCAATTCTTTTGGCAGACTTTCCATTTTTTCTTTTAGTTTTAACAATAGCTGAGCAGTCGCATAAGCATCGGAAATAGCCGTGTGCGCATCTGTCAAATCTAGTTGTAAAACATCTGCTAGGTGACCTAGCGTGTATTTTTCAAGGGTCGGATAGAAAACTTGTGATAACTCAACCGTATCGACAAGCGGCGTACGTAGTTCGTATCCTTCTAAGAATAATTTTTCTGCTAAAAGATTGGCATCAAATTTCACATTGTGAGCCACAAATACACAGTCCGAAATCAAGTGATAAATTTCTTGAGCAACTTGTGAAAAATCTGGCGCTTTTGCCAATTGCTCATCTGTTATCCCTGTTAAATGAATAATGTGTTCAGTTAAGGCCTCGTGCGGATTAACATCCGTTTGATAGATCTTCACAATCTGATCATTTTCAATAATGACAATGCCAACCTGAATAATTTCTGCCATTGCGTGGGCACCCGTTGCCTCCAAATCCACAACAGCATATTTTTGAGAATTAACTTGCATCATAACATTTAAATTATACCATTTTTAAAGCCCACATTCACCTAATCCAAAAAATAAGATAGCAAAAAAATTGCGTTTGGCAAAAGAGATTGTATGACTTTTAAAGACTTTTTTGATACACTTTTTTTATGAAGATTTTTAGATTATTAAACCACGTTGCACGTGAAAATACCTACTTATTGGTCAATGACCAAGCTATCATTGTTGTTGACCCTGGTAGCAATACAGATAAAATTAAAGAAAAAATTACGGCTATTGATAAACCCATAGCTGCTATCTTAATCACACACGCTCATTATGACCATATTATGGGGCTTGATGTGATTCGTGATGCTTTTGGACAGCCTCCTGTTTATATCTCTGAAAAAGAAGCGTCTTGGCTTTATTCACCCAAAGATAATTTCTCAGGCTTAGACCGTCATGCTGACATGGATGATGTGATTTTAAAACCTGCCGAGTACCACTTTCAATATCAAGAAGATTATGTATTAGCTGGTTTTCGTTTTCAAGCACGTCAAACACCAGGACATTCATGGGGAAGTGTTTCGCTAGTTTTCCCTGATGATGACCTTGTTCTCACTGGTGATGCGCTCTTTCGTGAAACCATTGGACGAACTGATTTGCCAACTGGTAACGCAGAACAATTACTAAATAGTATCAAAACTGAACTCTTTAGTCTTCCAAATCACTTCACCGTATACCCTGGTCATGGTCGTGAAACGACTATTGCACATGAAAAGAATTTTAACCCATATTTTAACACACTATGAAAAAACTTAAAAAATGTCTACCTCGCTGGGCACTCACTAGGTGGCGTTGTTGCCTGCATGAACGCTGATGCAGCCAAAACAAACGTTACTGGTTTAATTCTTCTTGCAAGCTATCCAAGTGAGAAAATAGACTTATCAAAAGACAAGCTAAAAGTTCTCTCAATCACAGCTAGCAAAGATAAAATCCTTAAATGGAACCAGTATAACAAAGCTAAAAAGAGACTTCCGCAAGATACAAAATACGTCAATATCTCTGGAGGTAATCACAGCGAATTTGGAGATTATGGTCACCAAGCAAAAGACGGAAAAGCAAGTATTTCTCAAAAAGAACAAGAAAAAGAAATTGCTACAGCTATTACAAGCTTTATAAATTAAAACAACTTCTGAAAATCAGAAGTTGTTTTTTTATTAAATTTTAAGATAACGTCTCATTGAGATAACTGAACCAAGTGATCCAATAAGAATACCCACAACGAACATACCACCAATAATCATTGGAAGGAATGTATCCGCAGGATATAGAGTCAATCCTTGTACTTCAAATTGTGGATTTACTGATGCGTAAACGGCTTTATAGCCAAAGTAAATGATGATTGATGGAACAATTGCCCCAAGCAAACCAACCCAAGCACCTTCAAAGAAGAATGGGCCACGGATATAAGAGTTCTTCGCACCAACCAAACGCATGATTTCAATATCACGGTGACGAGACATGATAGTCATACGAATCGTATTTGAAATCAAGAAAATAGCTACAACAACGAGAAGAACAGTACCTGCAACTCCCCATGTGCGGATAAATTTAGAAATCTTGAAGAGTTGATCTGAGTTTGAACCACCATAGTTAACTGATTCAACACCTTCAATTTTAGAAATTTTATTAGCTACTTTCTTAACTTTTGATGCTGATGTCGCTTCTACAACGTAAACATCTTGCAATGGATTTGAATCTCCATCAAACATTGCCCAGTCATCACCATATGTTTCTTTCAACTTAGCTAATTGGTCATCTTTACTTGAGAAAGTAACTGATTTAACACCAGAAAGTGCATTGATTTGGTCATAAACTTGGTGATAAGCATCATTTTGAACAGTTTCACCAACTTCATTTGTTTTTGTTTCTGAATTATCAGCAGAGTTAACATCCAAATAAACACTAATTTGAATATTATTTTCAATACCTTGAGCAATTTTTTCAATGTTCAAGAGCACAGCTGCAAAAATACCAACAAGTGTCAATGTAATCGCAACTGAGCTGACTGATGCAATGGTCATCCAGATGTTTCGTTTTAAACTTTTAATAGATTCCCATAAGTGGCGGAAAAAGTGTCTAATCATTATATCCGTATTCTCCTTCCTCTTCATCACGTACAATACGTCCTTCTTCAATTGCGATAACGCGATGGCGAAGGTTATCAACGATTTGTTTGTTGTGTGTTGCCATTAGAACGGTTGTTCCTTGAAGGTTGATACGTTCTAACAATTGCATGATTTCCCAAGAAATTTCTGGGTCAAGGTTACCAGTTGGTTCGTCAGCAATCAAAACTTTTGGATTGTTAACGATGGCACGCGCAATTGCCACACGTTGTTGTTCACCACCAGATAGTTGATCAGGGAATGAACGCATTTTGTGTTTAAGCCCGACAAGTTCAAGCACTTCAGGCACACGTTTTTTGATTTCACGTGGCTTTTCACCAATTACTTGCATGGCATAAGCAACGTTTTCAAAAATAGTCTTCTTAGGAAGAAGTTTGTAATCTTGGAAGACAACGCCAATGCTACGACGCAAAATTGGGATTTGACGTTTTTTCATTTTTGTAAGGTTAAATTCCCCAACTTTAAGTGTCCCAGCAGAGACTTTTTCTTCGCGGTAAAGCAATTTAATGAAACTTGATTTACCAGCACCAGAAGGACCAACAATATAAACAAATTCACCTGGGTTGATAGATACATTAATATCTCTCAAAGCAGTTGTTGAGCGGTGATACTTTTTAGTTACACCTTTCATTTCAATTAATGCCATTTGTATTTTCCTTTACGATTTTGTTATCCAAAAATTTTACTTTTAAATTAATCAATTCGCCATTTCAAGAAAGCGTCGATGAAGCCATCAATGTCACCATCCATGACTTTATCGACTTGAGCAACTTCATAGCCTGTACGGTGGTCTTTAACCATTGTATATGGAGTGAAGACGTATGAGCGGATTTGACTTCCCCAAGTGATTTCTTTTTTATCACCTTTAAGAGCATCCACTTCTTGCGCTTTTTTCTCTTGTTCTAATTGATAAAGTTTTGCTTGTAACATTTTCATGGCGCGGTCACGGTTACCGTATTGAGTACGGTCAACAGTTGACGCAACAACGATTCCTGTTGGAATGTGGGTCAAACGGACACCAGTAGAAACCTTGTTGACATTTTGTCCACCAGCACCACCTGAACGGAAAGTATCCATCTTGATATCATCATCACGAATTTCAACTTCAACCGTATCATCCAATTCTGGCATTACTTCGACAGAAGAGAATGATGTGTGACGACGTTTAGCTGAATCAAATGGTGAGATACGAACCAAACGGTGAACACCCATTTCTGATTTCAAAAGACCATATGCATTTGGACCTTCAAAAGAAAGAGTCACTGATTTGATACCAGCTTCATCACCAGCTTGATAGTCAAGGGTTTCAACTTTAAAGCCTTTGGCATTTCCATAACGTGTATACATACGGAAAAGCATATCAGCCCAGTCTTGAGCTTCCGTACCACCTGATCCTGGGTGAATTTCCAAGATAGCATTATTACGGTCGTATGGTTCTGATAGAAGAAGTGTCATTTCATAACTTGTCATGATTTTATCAAGTTTTTCAAGAGTTTCTTCTAACTCAGCTTGAATAGAATCATCTTCATCTAACATTTCCAAATATAGTTCTGTCTCATCAGACAATTCTTGCATCTCGTTAAATGTTTCATAGGTTTGTTTCAAACCGTTCAATTCTTGAGATGTTTTCTGCGCTGCAATGTTGTCATTCCAAAAATCTGGCTCAGTCATTTTATTTTCAAGAAGCGCAATGTCTTCTTCCAAACGATCTAAGTCAAAGAGACCTCCTGAAGCTAGTCAACTTCTCTTGATTTTCTACTATTTTTTGGCGGATTTCAGCCACTTCCATGAGATAACTCCTTTATTAAGATATTAAGTTCGTTAAACGAGTATAACAAAAATAGGAATTTTGACGGAGAGCTCTTAAGCTCTAGGAAAAATTATCTTTTTTGCACAACTCGTAGAACGTATTCTGTTAACATAAGATATTAAGTTCGTTAAGAAAGCAAAATGAAAATAGGAATTCAATGCTGTGTCTCATGACACAAGGAGAATTATCTTTTTCACTCTGCTTTTTAGACTTAATTAATCAAATCTATAATCAGTTTATCTTTACTTTTTGACTCTTTTATAGATTTCCTTACTGCCTTTTTATTTTATCATAAAGGCTATAAAATTGCTATTGGCTAACATTAGCAGCTATTTTCTTTACCTAGCTTAGGCTACTATTCCTAAAACAATTACTTTTCAATATGACAATGCCTTTAAACTTCTTTTTCAATTACTTGCACAGCTTCGGTTAAACTATCAACTAAAAGGCTAGCTTGTGATTGATCAATGCCAAATACTTTATCACGAATGGCAATCACTCTCACACCTGCCGCTACTCCAGCTTGAATTCCTTTTTGACTATCTTCAATAATAACAATATTACCTTTATCGAATCCTAATTTAGCACAAGCAGCATTGTAAATTGCAGGATTTGGTTTACCTTCTTTAAAATCATCACCTGTCAAAATGTAGGTAAAATATTCAATCAAACCACATTTCGTCAAAGCTCGTTCAACATCTTTTCGCACAGTGTTTGAAGCCAATGCTAAGACAAATCCTTTTGCCTTTAAATCAGCTAAAACTTTTTTAGCATCTGGAAAAATTAATTGGCTATAATCTGGTCGATGAACATTTTTATAAGCAGTGTACTCTGCTTCCAAAGCTTTTGTATCATAGTCTGAAATCTTGTCGCCTGAAATTTTTTCCCAGAACTGATCCATCCGTCCACCTACAAAAAATTTAGGTGGCAAATGCTTGATAGAAATGCCTTTACTTCCTAAAAATGCCTCACGACGGTCAAAATAAAAATTCTCAGTGTTAAATAAAACACCATCCATATCAAATATAATCGCTTTAATCATGAAAGCCTCCCCAGAATATTCTACCATAAATTTTTCAAAGATTTTCAGAAAGCAAAAAAGCTAGGACAATTTGTCCTAGCTAATAGTTAGCATATTTTAAATAGCTTTTTCATCTTGACCAAGGGCACGTTGGATAGCTTTGACAATTTCTGTCAAAACAACCATGAGCAAGCTTCCGATGATGACTGCTAACCATTGTGTCACACTCAAGTGTGAAACGTGGAATAATTGGTTAAATCCAGGTACTACAATAGTTACCATCAATAGTAGGAAGGCTACTGGAATTGCCCTGTTAAAGGTTCTATTTCTGAAAGCTCCAACTGTAAAGATTGATTGGTAAACAGACTTAACGTTAAAGGCATGGAGCAATTGAATCAAACCAAGAGTTGCAAACGCCATTGTCAAAGCATCTTCGTGCATCATGCGGTTTGAAGCATGTTCTGGGAACATCAATGCCCATCCGTAAACACCTAAAACAAGTAAAGTTTGGAAAATACCTTGATAGATAATTGCGCCCATAACCCCACCATCAAAGAAGTTTGATTTACGTCCACGAGGTTTGTGAGTCATCACATCTGGTTCAGCTGGTTCAACACCAAGCGCAATCGCTGGTAGCGTATCTGTTACCAAGTTAATCCAAAGAAGGTGTACAGGTTGAAGAACATCCCAACCAAATAGTGTGGCAAAGAAGATTGTGAGGACTTCTGCCATATTAGCTGAAAGAAGGTATTGAATTGATTTTTGGATATTAGAGAAGACCTTACGTCCTTCTTCAACAGCGACGATAATCGTTGCAAAGTTATCATCAGCAAGGACCATGTCAGAAGCCCCTTTAGAAACTTCTGTACCAGTAATCCCCATGCCGATACCGATATCAGCTGTCTTAAGTGATGGTGCATCATTAACACCGTCACCAGTCATGGCAACAACTTTACCTTCATTTTGCCAAGCTTTAACGATACGGACTTTGTGTTCAGGAGACACACGTGCATAAACTGAATATTGTTTGAAAACTTTTTGGAATTCTTCATCTGACAATTCATTAAGTTCAGCACCTGTGAAGACGTGGTCTTGACCGTCATCTTCAATGATACCAAGACGTTTAGCAATAGCTTCTGCTGTATCTTGGTGGTCACCAGTAATCATAATTGGACGAATACCAGCTTCCTTAGCAACAGCAACAGCTTTCGCTGCTTCTGGACGTTCTGGGTCAATCATTCCGACAAGACCTGAGAAAATCAAATCAGACTCAACAATTTCTGATTCAAGCGTTGGCACTTCAGAAACATATTTATAAGCCATCATCAAAACACGAAGAGCTTGTTTTGCAAGGTCTTTATTGACTTGCAAAATAGCTTGCTTCTCATCAGCTGTAATATCACGAACTTGACCATTTTCTTCGATACGAGTCACACGTTTAAGCAATTGATCTGGTGCACCTTTAACAGCAACAAGGTACTTACCATCAGCTTCTTTGTGAATCGTTGACATTAATTTACGTTCAGAATCGAATGGTAATTCTGCCACACGTGGTTCTTTTTTAAGAACTTCACGAATGTCAAAACTATGGTCAAGACCAAATTGAACAAGTGCTGTTTCAGTTGGGTCTCCGATTAATTTACCATTTGGATCAATTTTTGTATCATTGGCAAAGTTCATGATACGAAGTGTGTTGTTATCAGCTGAAATTTCGCTAGTAGCATTTTGCAATTGACCATTTGTGTACACTTTTTCAACTGTCATTTGGTTCATTGTCAATGTCCCTGTTTTATCTGAGGCAATGATTTCTGTAGAACCAAGTGTTTCAACAGCTGGCAATTTACGAACGATAGCATTACGTTTGGCCAAGGTTGTTGTCCCCATTGACAAAACGATTGTTACAATGGCTGGCAAACCTTCTGGAATAGCAGCAACAGCAAGTGCAACGGCAACCATTAATCCGTTAAGCGGAGCTTCACCACGAACAAAGACACCGATAAGGAAAGTAACAGCAGCAATCCCTACAATCAAGTAAGTCAATACTTTAGACAATTGGTTAAGGCTTTGTTTAAGTGGTGTGTCTGTTTCATCTGCATTTGCAAGCATATCAGCAATTTTACCAACTTCGGTAAACATACCAGTGTTAACAACCACACCAACACCACGTCCGTAAGTAACATTTGAGTTTTGGTAAGCCATATTTACACGGTCACCGATACCTGCATCAGCTGGAACATCAACAGACAAATCTTTCTCAACTGGAACAGATTCACCGGTCAAAGCTGCTTCTTCAATTTTCAATGATGCAGCTTCTAAAAGACGCATATCTGCTGGAACAACATCCCCTGCTTCAAGCATGACAATATCACCAGGCACTAATTCGCGTGAGTCAATTTCCACCACATGGCCATCACGACGAACACGCGCAATCTGACTAGACATGTCTTTTAGTGCTTCAATCGCTGCTTCTGCTTGACCTTCTTGGTAAACACCAAAGGCTGCGTTCAAGATGACAACAGCAAGAATGATTAAAGCATCTGTCAATCCGTGCATTCCTTCTGTAATAACAGAAAGAGCCGCAGCGACCAACAAAATGATAATCATCAAATCTTTGAACTGATCGATGAATTTCGCAAACAAACCACGTTTTTCACCTTCATCAAGTTCATTGTGACCAAATTCGTCCAAGCGTTTTTGAGCTTCGGCTGTAGACAAACCATCACGTGATGACTTCAGAGTTTCCAATGTTTCATCTTTGCTCTGTGTATAAAACAGAGCTTTACTTTGTTCTTTAGACAAAATAACTTCCTCCTATGGTCTCCTCTATAGAAAAAGAGACCTGTTTTTTTAAAACAAGTCTCGCTGTTTAAGACAGGGCCGGAAATTTCTTTCGTAATGACGACCATGTCACGGGCTTTACCCGTCTGCTACTCCCTTGAATACAAAGTAATCATATCAATTTTAAAACCATTTGTCAACTAAACACATGAGTCTCAAGGCTTGATACATCAAGCTTTGGTTAGGCTTACAACCACTTAATTTCTAGCTGATAGTTCGCAAAAACATTATCTCCTTCAATTTGTTTTAGTTGATAGTGGATTTTAAGATTTTGCTCTTTGGTATCCAACTCATAAACACTGGTTTGTGTTTGTAAATGTTGCATACCAACTGGAGTTGGAATAGCAACTAAAGCTGGCAGTTCGCGATGAAATCGCATGATTGATTTTGGCATTGAAAAACGTGTCATAATCAACTCTTGGTCATTACACTTAAGCATAACCGTTTCTTTTTCTTCATTGGTGTAGGTAAGGTAGATATGACCATTTTTTTCGGTTAATTTGACTGGGTATGATTGCTCAACTAACTCAACTTGTCCATCTAAATCAATTTTATTCTTAATATGAAGTTTCATCTAAGTAAGCTTCTTCCTTTCTCTAAAATTATACCAATTCTTTCTTTGGAAAGCTAATAATAACGCTGGTTTAACGCTTAATCGCTGATGAACGAAGCAAACTTGTTCCAGTAAAAATAGCGATGAAAACAATCAGTATTTTAAACTTATTTATATCCAGCTGACTGAGGAAAAATGCTGCTGTCAAAACACCAAAAGAACCACCAATAATGATACCTAGAACCCCCGGCCAATTCACACGACCAGATTTAATAAATTCTGTCGTACTTGCTGACATGATAACTGCTGCGTCAAGCATCATCACTGGAAGTGCAATCGACGGATTAATCCCAAGCATTGAAAAGAAAATCAATTCTGGAGCATAGTTTCCTAATCCCATGGTCATCAAAATACCAATCGTAAAATTAAACACTATACCAACCAAAAGCCAAATGCCGTGAAGACCGTGAACACCGTCACCCATTCCTGCACTAGGATTTGCAATCATGCGATAAACCATGATAAGCGCAGCAATAATCAACAGCGTTCCTAAAGCTCTTTGAACATGACGTGTGTCCCAGTTTTTCGTAAGACGTGTCCCGACAAGAGCTCCCACAAAAGAAGCCGTTGCCATCGCTAACAAGGTTGGCAATTCCACTTTCACAATCGTGATAAAGCAAAGTGCCTCAATCAAGACTGGAATGACGTGAGCAGTTGATAAGGTCGCAGGAATCTGTTTATCATCCTTGACTAATTTTGTTGCCTTAAAAAGCGCCGTACTAGTCGCAAACGTTCCAATTCCTAAAGTATCTAGTAAGTCTGTCAGATAGCCTATCCATAGACCTGTCCAGAATCTTTCCTTTAAATTAATTTTATTTTTCTTGGCATGCAAGATGATATTTCCAAAAATCCAAATAATTAAGAAAACCAAAAAAATCTGGATTAAACGTAAGATAAGTTCATTTGTCATAGACTCCATTATAAGCAATTTTTTAACTTTCGTAAACAAGATTATTTCAAGAGTTAAACCCTTAGCTTTTTTAGCTTTTTTGTTATAATGAAACTATGAATGAAAAAGTATTTCGTGACCCTGTTCACAATTATATAACCGTCAATCATCCGGTCATTTATGACCTTATCAATAGTAAAGAATTTCAGCGTCTACGTCGTGTCAAACAAGTCTCGACAACTGTTTTCACCTTTCATGGCGCTGAGCACAGTCGCTTTTCACACTGCTTAGGCGTTTATGAAATTGCTAGACGAGTAACTGAGATTTTTGATGCCAAATTTCCAGAGATTTGGGATTCTAATGAAAATCTTTTAACCATGGTAGCAGCCCTCTTACACGATGTGGGGCATGGTGCTTATTCACACACTTTTGAAAAGCTTTTCGATACTGACCACGAAGCTATTACTCAAGAAATTATCACTAGTCCTGACACGGAAGTTAATGCGATTTTACGCGGAGTATCCCCAGATTTTCCTGAAAATGTGGCAAGTGTCATCAACCACACTTACCACAACAAGCAAGTGGTGCAACTCATCTCTAGCCAGATTGACTGCGACCGAATGGATTACCTTTTGCGCGACTCCTACTACAGTGGAGCAAGATATGGTCAATTTGATTTGACACGCATCTTGCGTGTTATTCGTCCAACAGCTGACGGCATTGTCTTTGAATATAACGGCATGCACGCTGTCGAAGACTACATTGTCAGTCGATTTCAAATGTACATGCAAGTCTATTTCCACCCCGCTAGCCGAGCTATGGAAGTCTTGCTGCAAAATCTCTTAAAACGTGCTAAATACCTTTATCACATTGATAGCCACTTCTTTGAAAAAACGTCACCAAATCTCATTCCATTTTTAGCTAATCAAGCTAGTCTAGCCGATTATTTATCGCTGGATGATGGTGTGATGAACACTTATTTTCAAGCTTGGACGGCTGCTGAAGATGACATTCTAGCAGATTTAGCCAGTCGTTTTGTTAACCGTAAGGTTTTCAAATCCGTAACTTTCGAAGAAGAATCTCGTAAGGACCTCAGTCATTTAGTTGAATTGGTAAAATCTGTTGGTTTTGACCCAGACTATTACACTGGTATTCATGTTAATTTTGATCTTCCTTACGATATTTATCGCCCAGAAAAGAAAGAACCTCGCACTGAGATTAACATGATTCAAAAAGATGGTTCAGTTGTTGAATTATCAACTATCTCACCAATTGTCAAAACTTTGACAGGTACCATTTATGGCGATAGACGTTTTTACTTTCCAAAAGAAATGCTCAGTGATGATGACTTATTTACACACACCAAAAAGGAATTTATGAGCTATATCTCAAATGATCATTTTGTCTCACCCAATTAAGAAGTTAGAGATGAAACTAATGACAAATTGTCTAGGTTTCACCTAGCTTCTTTTCTTTTTTTAAAATGAAAACGGTACCTCTTAGAATTCCTTGTGTTCCCCATGACAAATAAGCCACTTTTTAGTAAGATATATAGGTAGAGATTCTTTAGGAGGGGTAAACTAACCTTATGTCTATTAAATTAGTCGCTGTCGACATCGACGGCACACTTTTAACCAACGACCGTAAAGTAACGCCTGAGGTTTTTGAAGCTGTTCAAGAAGCTAAAAAACAAGGTGTTAAGGTCATTATCGCAACTGGGCGCCCAATTCCCGGTGTTCAGCCACTTCTTAACGAATTAAATCTAAGAGAAGAAGGCGATTATGTTATTACCTTCAATGGTGGACTAGTCCAAGATACGTCAACCGGTGAAAACATCATCACGGAAACCATGACTTACGAAGACTATCTTGATATTGAGTTCCTTAGCCGTAAATTAGATGTTCACATGCATGCCATCACGAAAAAAGGAATTTATACCGCTAACCGCAACATTGGAAAATACACGGTTCATGAATCAAGTTTGGTTAACATGCCAATTTTTTACCGCACTCCAGAAGAAATGGGCGATAAAGAAATTATTAAAATGATGTTCATCGATGAACCTGAAATCCTCGATGCAGCCATAGAAAAAATTCCACAAGAGTTCTTTGATAAATACACTATCGTTAAATCAACACCATTTTATCTAGAATTCATGAACAAAAAAGCCAGCAAAGGAAATGCCATCAAACACCTTGCTGAAAAAATGGGGCTTACTCCTGACCAGACTATGGCAATCGGCGATGCTGAAAACGACCGTGCCATGCTTGAAGCTGTTGGTAACCCTGTCGTTATGGAAAATGGTACACCTGAGCTTAAAGAAATTGCTAAATATATTACAAAATCAAACGAAGAAAGTGGCGTCGCACACGCCCTTAGAGAGTGGGTCTTAAAATAATGTATAGCTATAAAATCGGTATCTCAGCTGAAGAACACGATAATTTTGCAAAAGCAAGTAACCAAACTAACCTTTTACAATCTTCAAATTGGGCAAAAATCAAGGATAACTGGGACAATGAACGTATTGGTTTCTACAAAGACGACCAATTAGTCGCTTCCGCTTCTGTCCTTATCAAAGCTTTGCCACTTGGCTTTACTATGCTTTACATTCCACGTGGACCAATCATGGACTACAGCGATAAAGAACTCGTTGCTTTCGTGATTAGCTCACTTAAAAAATATGGTAAAACAAAACATGCTCTATTCATCAAGATGGATCCAGCATTGTTATTAAAACAACACAAAATCGGTGAAGAAGTTGATGAAAACAAAGATACACTTCTTGCAATCGACAACTTGAAAGCAGCTGGTTGCGAATGGACTGGACGCACAACAACAATTGCTGAAAGCATCCAACCTCGTTTCCAAGCCAATGTCTACACACAAGAAGACATGACAACAACTTTCCCTAAACACACAAAACGTTTGATGAAAGACGCCGTTCACCGTGGTGTTATCACTACGCGTGGTACAATCGATGACGTCAAAGCTTTTGCTGATGTCGTTGCCCTTACAGAAAACCGCAAAGGTGTTGCTCTTCGTAACGAAGATTACTTCCGTAAAATGATGGAAATTTATGGTGATGATGCTTACCTACACTTGGCAAAAGTTAACTTACCAAAGCGTTTGGCTGAATACAAAGAACAATTGGCTCAAATCGAGAAAGACTTGTCTGAAACAGCTGAACACCAAAAGAAACGTTTGACAAAACTCACTCAACAAAAAAATTCTGTTACTAAATACATTAAAGAATTTGAAGAATTCGTTGAAAAATACCCAGATGAACTTATCATCGCTGGAATTCTGTCAATATCATTTGGTAACGTTATGGAGATGCTTTACGCTGGTATGAACGACGAGTTCAAAAAATTCTACCCTCAATACTCACTTTATCCAAAAGTATTCGAAGACGCATATGCTGACGGAATCATTTGGGCAAACATGGGTGGTGTTGAAGGAACGCTTGATGATGGTTTGACAAAATTTAAATCAAACTTCAATCCAACAATTGAAGAATTCATTGGAGAATTTAACATTCCAGTAAATGGTTTGCTTTACAAACTTTCAAACTTGGCTTACAATATTCGCAAACAAAGGAGAAATAACCATCAATGAACTCTCTTGAGATTATCGATAAAAAAGTTTTTGAGACTTTTTACAACACCGTCTCTCACAAATCATTTATGCAATCGGTAGAGATGGCGGATTTATTAAAAAAACGTGGGTACCAAGTAACCTATCTTGGGCTAAAAGATGAAGAGACACTGCAAGTTGCTGCCGTTCTCTTTAGCTTGCCAATGACTGGTGGTCTCCATATGGAAATCAATTCTGGGCCCCTCTACCAAGAGGAAACCCTGCTAGAGCCCTTCTATGTAGCATTAAAAGACTATGCGAAAAAGAATGGCGCTATTGAACTAGTTATCAAACCCTATGATAACTATCAAACCTTTGACAGTGACGGCAATCCAATCAGTGAAGAACAGAGTCATTTTTTAGATACACTTAAAAACTTAGGTTATCAACATGATGGTTTCCAAACAGGTTATCCTGAAGGAGAACCTGTTTGGCACTATCTAAAAACTATCAAAGGATATGACACAAAATCTCTACTAAAATCCTTCAACAAAAACTGTAGTCGCAATATTACTACTGCCCTAAACTATGGTATTTCCATCCGAAACATTACCAGAGAAGAAATCCCTCAGTTTAAACAAATTATCGAGGAAACTGGTAAGAGACAAGGTTTTGAGGATAAAAGTCTGAGTTACTACTATGATTTGTATGATAGTTTTGGTCCAAATGCGGAATTCGTAGTTGCTGAGATCAATTCAACAGCTGCCCTTGCTCACTTGGATCAGAAAATTTCCTTGCTAAATCCATCCGCTAAACAATATGAACAACAATTACAAAAACTAGAGAAACAAAAGAATATTGTTCAGGGAACTTTAGCTGGTAAAGAATCTGAAAACGTTCCTTTAGCATGTGCTCTCATAATCTATACCCCTTCGGAAGTCACTTATTTATTTGGAGGATCTTATACTAAATATCAGAAATTTTCTGCTGCTTTCTTGCTTCAATACCATGCAATGAAGCGTTCATTACAAAAAGGGATTACTTTATATAACTTCCTAGGCATTCAAGGAATCTTTGACGGGTCAGACGGTGTTCTTCGTTTTAAACAGAACTTCAATGGCTACATCGTTCGTAAGATGGGAACATTCCGTTATTACCCACATCCACTCAAATACAAACTTATCCATAATCTCAAAAAAATTCTTGGACGTTATTAAAAACAAAAGCTTGGAACATATGTTCCAAGCTTTTTAGCATAAAAAACTACCTGTCCTAAGACAAGTAGTTTTTAATATGACTTCAATGATTCTTGATTATTTTACAAAGTCAAGAAGAGCAAGGAAGCTTTCTGGTTGAAGTGATGCACCACCAACAAGGGCACCATCAACGTCTGGGCAAGCCATGTAAGCTGCAACGTTTTCAGGTTTAACTGAACCACCGTATTGAACGCGAACTTTATCAGCTACTGCTTGACCAAAGTCAGCTGCAACTGTGTCACGAACTACTTTACACATTTTTTGTGCGTCATCTTGGCTAGCTGATTTACCAGTACCGATAGCCCAGATTGGTTCGTATGCAATAACAAGTGAAGAAACTTGTTCTTCTGACAATCCAGCAAGAGCAGCTGAAACTTGTCCACCTACGAATTCAGCAGCTTTACCAGCTTCGTAAGTTTCAAGAGTTTCACCACAGCAGATGATTGGAAGCATACCATTAGCAAAGATTGCTTTAGCTTTTTTGTTGATATCTTCATCAGTTTCGTGGAAGTATTCACGACGTTCTGAGTGACCGATTACAACGTAGTCAGTTCCCATTTCAGACAATACTTTAGGGCTGTTTTCACCAGTGAAAGCACCAGCGTTTTCAAAGTAGCAGTTTTGAGCAGCAACTTTAAGGTTTGAACCTTTAGCTGCAGCAAGAACTGTTGAAAGGTCAAGTGCAGGAGCTGCGATACCAGCTTCAACAAGTTCTGATGAAGGCAATTTAGAAGCTACTGCTTCAACGAATGCTTTAGCTTCTTCTGGATTTTTGTTCATTTTCCAGTTACCAGCAATAAATGGTTTACGTGACATTTCACATACCTCTTCTATTTTTATTTACCCCCTTATTTTATCATATTTTCAGCATCTTTTAAAGGTTCGAGGGGATTTTTACACATAATCATGAAAGAAATTGCAAAAAAAGAGCCCCTTTCGGGACTCTTTCCACAATTACTATCTGACTAATAATTGTTATCTGGGAACTTAATTAATTAACTAAAATTAAGCTTCGATTTCTGAAACGATACCTGAACCAACAGTACGTCCACCTTCACGGATTGAGAATGTAGTACCTTGTTCAACGGCGATTGGGTGAATCAATTCAACTTCGATAGTAACGTTATCACCAGGCATTACCATTTCAGTACCTGCTGGAAGTTCGATTGAACCAGTAACGTCAGTTGTACGGAAGTAGAATTGTGGACGGTAGTTGTTGAAGAATGGAGTGTGACGTCCACCTTCTTCTTTAGTAAGGATGTAAACTTCACCTTTGAATTTAGTGTGTGGGTGGATTGAACCTGGTTTAGCAATAACTTGACCACGTTCGATTTCATCACGTTGGATACCACGAAGAAGAACACCAACGTTATCCCCTGCAAGACCTTCATCAAGTTGTTTACGGAACATTTCAACACCAGTAACAACTGCTTTTTGGCTTTCTTCTTTAAGACCAACAATTTCAACTTCGTCATTAACACGAACAACACCACGGTCAATACGTCCTGATGCAACAGTACCACGACCAGTGATTGAGAATACGTCTTCGACTGGAAGAAGCAATGGTTTGTCAGTGTCACGTTCTGGTTCTGGAATGTATTCGTCAACAGTATTCATCAAGTCCATGATGATGTCTTCATATTTAGAATCACCTTCAAGAGCTTTAAGAGCTGAACCTTGGATAACTGGAATGTCATCACCTGGGAAATCGTATTCTGAAAGAAGGTCACGGATTTCCATTTCAACCAATTCAAGCAATTCTTCATCGTCAACTAAGTCAATTTTGTTCATGAAGACGATAAGGTGTTTAACACCAACCTGACGTGAAAGAAGGATGTGTTCACGAGTTTGTGGCATTGGACCATCTGTTGAAGCTACTACAAGGATAGCACCATCCATTTGGGCAGCACCAGTGATCATGTTTTTAACGTAGTCCGCGTGTCCTGGAGCGTCGATGTGAGCGTAGTGACGTTTTTCAGTTTCGTATTCAACGTGTGCAGTGTTGATTGTGATACCGCGTTCACGTTCTTCAGGAGCAGCATCGATAGAAGCGTAGTCTTTTGGTGTGTTAACTGCGCTTGGAAGACGACGAGCAAGAACTGTTGTAATTGCAGCTGTCAAAGTAGTTTTACCGTGGTCAACGTGTCCAATTGTACCAATGTTAACGTGTGGTTTACTACGATCGTATTTTTCTTTTGCCATTTGGGTAAAAGCCTCCAATAAAATATATTTTATAGATAGACAGTAGGCAATACAGTCTAACTTTACCTTACTATTTTAACAAATTATGCAAGAATTGCAAGTATTTTACTGCTTAATTTAAGATTTCTTCATTTCGTAAGGGTGTGATTGGGTTCAATATAGCTACTTTTAATAAAAACTTCCTTGAAAATACAAAATATTTTCAAGATGACAAACATTATTTTAACTATTTTTAACTTCAAAACAAAAAACCTCCTAAATAATAGGAGATTTTTCAATATATTTAATAGAAACTATCTAAGTCAATGACCTTGTCCTCTTCATATGTTTGGACAACTTGTTGTTTCGAGCGAAGTTCAGCTTCTGCTTCACGATAAATTTCTTCGCGTTTTTCATTAGCATCGATATTCAAAACAAAACCAACCGCTACCGACAAGACCAGGACACTATTTCCTCCCTGCGATAGGAATGGGAAGGTAACCCCTGTAGATGGAATCAAGCCTGAAATTCCACCGATATTAACGAAAGTTTGCATTAGAATCATTCCTCCGATTCCAAGAGCAATCATTGAGTTAAACGGATTTTTAGCCTTAATACCAACATGCATAATGCGCAAGATTAGGAAAAATAGCAAAGCTAGGATAAGGCTTGCACCAATCATGCCAAGTTCTTCCATCACGACTGGGAAAACAAAGTCTGTGGTTGCTTCTGGGAGATAGCCACCTTTTTCGATAGAATTTCCAAGACCACGACCAAACCAGCCACCGTTACTCATCGCATAGTATGAATGCGCCAATTGGTGTCCTGAATCGGACAAGTCTTTAAATGGGTTATAAAAGGCGCTGAAACGTTTAGCAACATAACCAAAGACAGGAACTTTCCCCATCTTATCAACCCCGACAATAGCAATTATGCCAAGAAAGACTGTTGAGAAGGCTGTGATGGTTGCCAGAATAGCTGAAAACCAACGATAACCTACACCACTGATAGAATACATAATCAAACCAGTCAAAACGACGATAGCTGCATTTCCAAGGTCAGGCTGCGCCGCAACCAAAAGAACCATAACTAACGAATACACGCGCCAATCTTTCAAATCGCTAAGCTTAGTTGGCCACCATTTGCGCTTAGTCAAAGCTTGATAGTCATATGTCGAAATCAATTTTTGACGCCTTGCAAAAGTAAATGCTAAGAACCAAACAATGATGATTTTCAAATACTCAGCAGGTTGGAAACTAATAGGACCAATGACAATCCAACCATGGGCACCATTGACGGTCTTGGTAAAGAAACGTGCAATCAACAAGAGCACTACTTCTATCATCAAGGTCATTGTCAAAACACGAGAGTTTTTCAAAAAGTTTAATTTTAACTTATATATAAAACTAATTGCAAATAGACTGATTAACCAAAAAACACCCTGGTTCAGTACTGACATAAAGGGATTCACACCATACTGAATCAGTGTCGCACTAGTTGTTGAATAAACAACAATCAGTCCAATTACTGAAAGGATTAAATAAGGCACTAGGATGGAATAATTTAGGAGATGCCTTTTATCAATTTTCATAGAGTCACCTATAATATCTTCGAATTTATCATATGACATTATATCATCTTTCTGGACTAAAAAAAAGTCAAAGTCTGAGAACTTAATCCCAGACCTTGACCTTGATTAAACATATCAGCCAGAATTACGTAATCCTGTGGCAATACCGTTAATTGTAGTGTGAATGAGTTTTTCGTAATCTTCATCCAACTCATCATGGCGCAAACGTTTAATTAATTCAATTTGAATGTAGTTCAAAACGTTAAAGTATGGAATACGATAATCCAAACTTGCGCGAAGTGATGGATTTTCTTCCAACAAGTTATCATGTTTTTCAATTGCCAAGATAACATCTTTTGTCAATTGCCATTCGTCAAGAATAACATTGAAGACATTACGAACTTCTTCACTTTCAGCCAATTTAGAATATTGGAAAGCAATATTCATATTTGTTTTAGACAATACCATGTCTACATTTGAAAGAAGTGAATGGAAGAATGGCCATTTTTCATACATGTGTTGAAGTTTTTCAAGGTTTCCTTCTTCAGCATCGATGAAATGTTTGAAGGCTGAACCAACACCATACCATCCTGGAAACATGATACGACTTTGTGACCATGAGAATACCCAAGGAATTGCACGAAGACCAGAGATTTCTGTGATTGTCTTACGAGCAGCTGGACGTGAACCAATATTCAAGCTTGATACTTCTTTAATTGGAGTAGCTTCGAAGAAGTAATCGTAGAAATGTGGATTACCAAATACCAAATCACGGTAAACGCCATTTGAGTATGTCACAATGCCATCCATTGTTTCACGGAAAGTATCAATTTCATCTGGATTTGTAATCATACGAGTAACGATACGGCCAACTGTCGCTGAAAGCAACATTTCAAGGTTGTAGTAAGCAACGTCTTTATTTCCGTATTTGTTTTCGATGATTTCACCTTGTTCTGTCAAACGAATGCGTTCTTTAATAGAACCAAATGGTTGTGATGTGATTGCTTCATATGATGGACCACCACCACGACCGACAGTACCACCACGACCATGGATGAATGTCACTTTAATACCACGTTCTGAACCGATGCGAGTCAATTCATTTTGAGCTTTGTAAAGTGTCCATACAGATGATAGGTAACCACCGTCTTTGTTACTATCTGAGTAACCAAGCATGATTTCTTGGTAACCTTTGTTAGCTGTAACCCAACGACGAACGATATCATAATCAAGGAATTCTTCCATGATACCACGTGAGTTTTCAAGGTCTTTGATAGTTTCAAAAAGTGGTACGATTTGAACACGCGCTTTTTGGTTATCAAGAAGTCCAACTTCTTTAAGCATGATAGCCAATTCAAACATATCAGAAACACTTTCAGTGTGTGAAATAATGTGTTGTTTGATAACTTCATCACCTAATTTATCTTTAAGGTAACGAGCTGTTTGGAAGATAGCCAATTCTTTTTGAAGTTGTTCTGATTTTTCGGCATTTGTTGATGACAATGTACGTGGGTCTTCTTGCAATTCTTTAAGAAGGACTTTAACTTTTTCTTCTTCAGAAAGAGCGCTGTAGTCATCAACAATATTTGCTGATTTCAACAATTCTGCGACACAAGCTTCATTGACGCTTGAATCTTGACGCATATCGATTGTTGCAAGGTAGAAGCCAAAGACATCAACAGCTTGAAGCAACTCGCTAAAGTCACCTGTCAAGAGAGCATCGTCTCCATTATCAAGCAATGATTGTTTGATGATGAGCAAGTCGTCTTTAAATTCTTTAGCAGTTTTATAACTTGGAATTTCATCTTGAAGTTCTGATGAAACTTTATTAACTTTGTTTTGCAAATATTTAGCAATAACACTTGCGTTGTTAGTGTTTGCGTAAACGTCTGAACCAAGTTTACTATTTTCAAATGCATGACGTGAAATAGTTGGACCAGCTTTCAATTCAATCAATGTTTGAATCAATTTTGATTGGATATAGTTGAAAGCTTTACGGTATGGTTCATTTTCACGATAAATTGATTTATCGCTTGATAATTCTGCCAAACGTTCAACTTCAGGGCTGATTTTAGTCAACGTTGTTGAAAGTGAGAATGTGCGGTAAAGACCTGTCAATTTTTCAATGTAGTAATTGATGATGACTTCACTTTGAACAGTAGCTGACAAACGAAGAGTTTCAGCAGTTACGTATGGGTTACCATCACGGTCACCACCAATCCACATACCCATTGTGATAGGTTTTGGATTTGTAAGGTCGATACCTTTTTCAGCAGCCAAACGTTTGTACTCTGACGTCAACTTAGTAATCGCTTGGATTAAGGATCCATTGTAATATTCCATTACATTGGTAATTTCATTTTTTACCTTAAGTTTTTTCTCACGAATGATGTCCGTTTGCATGATGATTTCAATATAACGGCGTAAGTCAGTGTACCATTTATCACGATTAACTACTCCTGCTTTCACATCACGGTATTTACGCAAAAGGTCGTGAATATGGTTTGTTAATTCAAGGACCGTTTTACGTTGAACTTGTGTTGGGTGAGCAGTCAATACAGGTACAACATTTACGTTTTCAAGGATTTCTTTAGAGTTTTCACTTTCTGAAACCATGTCAACAGTCATAGAGAGTTTGCCAAGATAATCCTGATTTGTATTATTTTGGTAGTTGATTTCATAAGCAAAGTCAACGTCTTCAGAAATGTTGATTAACAGTGGCAAAATTGAAAAATAACGAGACACAACAACCATCTCTTCGTTGGTCAACTGAGCTACTAGTTCTTCAAGTTTGCCATATTCATCACTTGCTGACAATTTAACAATGTTTTGAATTTTAGCGAATACCTCATCACCAACCATTTGATGGGTTGTTTCATCGAGTAAGCTTTTTAGTACTTTGACTTCCTCGGTAATGATCGACTGGGTATCATTGTTCTCCAGTTTTTGGATTGTCACACTCTTCACTCCTTTTTTGTTCGGATTTTAACCCTTTATTACAAGCGTACTACTTAATCATACCACTTTTTACGGAAAATGTAACCCAATTTCTATAAATTGCACATTATTTTATATAATTTTCTGACTTTTTTAAATAAACTTGTTGGCCAGAATTTCTGACAAAGCTTGTTAGATAAGCAATGTCACCGCTTTACTAAAAAGCAAGCTTGGATTAAAAATTTTTTTAAGAAAAGTGGTGGCTCTCTTTTCAGTTAACCACTTTTTTCTGATATACTGTTCCATAATAATGTTATAAGAAGAGGTACAACCATGGAATTAAAACACCGTTCTGAATTTCCTGAAAATGAACTGTGGGATTTAAGCGCTCTTTACCAGGACCGCGAAGATTTTCTACGTCATATCGAAAAGACACTAGAAGATATTAATCTTTTCACGAAAAACTACCAAGATAAACTTTCAACTGTCGATGACTTTACTCGTGCACTTTATGAAATCGAGCAAATCTACATTGAGATGAGTCACATTGACAATTACGCTTTTATGCCACAAACGACAGATTTTAGCAACGAAGAATTTGCTCAAATTGCCAAAGCTGGAGCTGATTTCTTTACCAAAGCTAATGTAGAACTCAGCTTCTTTGACACTGCTCTTGCTACTGCTGATTCTGATATTCTTGATGCTCTTGAAGCAAACCCACATTTTAGCGCAGCCATTCGTCAAGCCAAAATCAAGAAAAGTCACTTTATCTCTCCAGAAGTTGAAAAAACACTGACTAACCTTGGTGAAGTTTTTAGCGCTCCGCAAGATATTTACACTAAGATGCGTGCAGGTGACTTTGAAATGGACGATTTTGAAGTTGATGGTAAAATCTATAAAAACTCTTTCGTCACTTACGAAAACTTCTATCAAAACCATGAAAATGCTGACGTTCGTGAAAAAGCTTTTCGTTCTTTCTCAGCAGGACTTCGCAAACACCAAAATGCAGCTGCTAGCGCCTATCTTGCCCAAGTCAAATCTGAAAAACTTATCGCCGATATGCGTGGCTATGACTCAGTCTTTGATTATCTTTTAGCTGAACAAGAAGTTGACCGTGCCATGTTTGATCGACAAATCGACCTTATCATGACTGAATTTGCTCCAGTAGCTCAAAAATATCTCAAACACGTTGCCAAAGTCAATGGTCTTGATAAAATGACGTTTGCTGACTGGAAACTTGACTTGGACGCTGAACTTAATCCTGAAGTTACTATTGATGATGCTTATGATTTAGTCATGAAATCTGTGGCACCTCTTGGTCAAGAATACGCAAACGAAGTCTCTCGTTTTAGAAAAGAACGCTGGGTTGACTTTGCTGCTAATGCCAACAAAGATTCTGGTGGCTATGCTGCTGACCCTTACAAAGTTCACCCCTATATCCTCATGAGTTGGACAGGTCGTATGTCTGACGTTTACACACTTATTCATGAGATTGGGCACTCTGGTCAATTTATCTTCTCAGATAATAACCAAAGCTACTTCAACACACATATGTCAACTTATTATGTTGAAGCCCCATCAACTTTCAATGAACTGCTTTTAAGTGATTATCTTGAAAAACAATTTGATAATCCTCGTCAAAAACGCTTTGCGCTAGCGCACCGTTTAACAGATACTTACTTCCACAACTTCATCACACACTTATTGGAAGCTGCTTTCCAACGTCGTGTTTATAACTTGATTGAAGAAGGGAAAACATTTGGTGCTGAACAGCTTAACAACATTATGAAAGATGTCCTAAGTCAATTCTGGGGTGATGCGGTTGAGATCGATGACGACGCTGCTCTCACTTGGATGCGTCAAAGTCATTACTACATGGGACTTTACAGCTACACTTACTCAGCTGGTATGGTGATTTCAACTACTGGTTACCTTAACCTGAAAAACAATCCAAATGGTGACAAAGATTGGCTTAATTTCTTAAAATCTGGCGGTTCACGCACACCGCTTGATACTGCAAAATTAATCGGTGCTGATATCTCAACAGCTCGACCACTGCGCGACACTATCCAATTCTTAAGTGATACTGTCGACCAAATCATCACTTACACAGAGGAGCTCAACCATGACTAATCTCTACGACTTCACCGTCAAAGCTCAGGACGGCACTGATATTTCTCTTTCAAAATACCAAGGCAAGGTTCTTTTAGTTGTTAATACAGCAACTGGATGTGGCTTAACTCCACAATACGAGGGCTTGCAAAAACTCTACGATACTTATCATAACAAAGGCTTTGAAATTTTAGATTTTCCTTGTAACCAGTTTATGAATCAAGCGCCTGGAACTGCTGATGAAATCAACACTTTCTGCACGCTAAATTATCAGACTACGTTCCCACGTTTTGCTAAAATCAAAGTCAATGGTAAAGAAGCCAATCCACTTTATGACTGGCTAAAAAGTCAAGCAAAAGGACCTCTTGGCAAGCGTATTGAATGGAATTTTGCCAAATTCCTCATTGACCAAAATGGAAATGTCGTCAAACGCTTTTCTGCAAAAACAGAACCTGAAACAATTGTTACAGAACTAGAAAGCCTTTTCAAATAACATACCCCAGAAAAGCTTATTGCAAAGGCTTTACTGGCGTTACTGACTTTCGTGATGTCCATAGATAGTTTGTTAAAAAATATGACAAATTGGTTACAAAATGATCATTGTTTTGATTTTTGATTCTTTTTACGCTAAAATATGACTAATGAGAAGACGATTAAAACCAATTGTTGTTGTAGTTTTCTTTGCCCTGTTTGGGCTGCTTCTCGTGATTGGTAAAGCTCACTCTGACGGCTTACGAAAGCAACAACTGGCTTCGGCTAAGGCTTCTATCCCAACTATGAGTAGCTCAAGCACGACCCCTACTACATCAACTTCAGAAACTGATGAAGAATTCGTTCTTAATCCGATTATCGATGTTTCAGGTTGGCAACTACCAAATGAAATTGATTATGACACTTTATCTCAAAATATTTCTGGTGCTATTGTACGTGTCTATGGAGGGTCACAAATCAGTAAAGATAGCAACGCTGCCTATACAACTGGTATCGATAAATCGTTTAAGACACATATTAAAGAATTTCAAAAACGAAATGTTCCTGTAGCCGTCTACAGTTACGCCCTCGGAAAAAGCGTCAAGGAAATGAAAAATGAAGCAAGGACCTTCTACGAAAATGCTTCACCTTACAAACCTACTTTCTACTGGATTGACGTTGAGGAAGCGACTATGTCAGACATGAATAAAGGTGTACAGGCATTCTTAAGCGAATTAAAACGACTTGGAGCTGAAAAAGTTGGTATCTACATTGGTACTTACTTCATGACTGAGCAAGAAATCTCTGTTGACGGTTTTGATGCCGTATGGATTCCTACTTATGGTTCTGACTCTGGTTACTATGATGCCGCTCCACAAACAGACTTGGATTACGATCTTCATCAATATACATCACAAGGTCATCTCGGCGGATTTGATTCTGCTCTTGATTTGAACCAAATCGCCGTTACCAAAGATCGAAAAGAAACGTACGAAAAACTTTTCGGAAAAGCTGATAACAAATAAAGGACTAGCATTTTGATTTTGCTAGTCTTTTTATTTTTCTTTAAGCCAATCAAATTATAATTTAGACATGACAATAAAGAAACATCTCTCTCGGAGGAAACGACATCAAAACTCAGTTTACCTAAACATTTCTGTCTTAGTCATTTCCTTTGCTGCACTTATAATCTTTTTTTCTAAACTATTCTTTTCTGGAATTATTACACACGCGCTTGATCAAGGCTTGGATTTGTCATCAGCTAGCAACTACACTACGTCTCAAACAGCCACTGTCTCAGGCACTAAAGCTAATATTTACACAAAGAATGGCTCAAGCACCAGTCTTCCAAAAGACACCGAGTTATCTATCGATGCTTATTATTACAAAGCTAAAATCAATGAAAAAGAAGTTACCCTTGCAGAATTTGATATGAATGGTGAAACTTACTATATCGACACCAAAGATATTTCACTACAGCAAACAAACGCCATCAACCAATATATTGCTGGGACACTTACCTATTCACACAACGAGATTACAGATAGTATTGAAAAGAGCTTTGAACAAAGCGCTTATAAAACCTCTGATGGTAAACCTCGTGGAATCATTATTCACGATACTGGCGTTGATGATTCAACTATCCAAAGTGAAGTGAACTATATGGTTCAAAATTATGATGAAGAAGGCATTTTTGTCCATTCTTTCATCGACGATGCAACCATTCTTCGTATTGCTGATGAAAATTACGAAGCTCAAGGCGCTGGTGCCAAAGCCAATCCTTACTACATTCAATTTGAATTAACACATGAGGATTCTCAAAAAGGCTTCGCCGAGCAACTAGCAAACGCAGCTTATTATACTGCCTACATGTTCAAAAAATATGACCTTCCTGTAACACTTGGTCAAGAAGATGGCGAAGGAACCATTTGGACACATGAAATGGTCAGCCTTTACCTTGGTGGTACTGACCACGTTGATCCAACTGATTACTGGACAGAAACCGCTAATGATTATTTCGGTACGGACTATGACGTCGAAGATTTTGTCGAACTCGTTCAAGCTTATTATAATGCTCTCTAAAAGGTGCAAACTTGTACCTTTTTTATTTTTTAGTAAAATAGTAATTGACTAATGAATAGAAAGATGGAGAGGGAAAATGGCAAAAAAAGCAAATTTCAAAAAGACACTTGTTGACCAAATTCTGGACAAGGCAAAAATCGAACACGACAGTTTAGTAATCAATGCACTTGAGGGAGACTTACCAGATGACATTGAAAAATCTGATATTTTCAAAACCCTTGCTTTAACAGGTGACAAAACAGGTCCTCTAATCGGAATTGTTCAAATCACCGAACATCTTTCTGAGAAAAAATTAGCCAAAGTTTCTGGCAACAAAAAAGTCAGCATGATTCCACAAAAAAATCTTCAAAAAACGACTGGCTACATTCACGGAGCAAATAATCCTGTCGGTATTCATCAAAAACACAATTTTCCGATTTTCATTGACAACCGTGCTTTAGAAATGGGTACGATGATTGTTTCTGCTGGTGAAATTGGACGTTCTATCCGCATTGACAGTCAAACCTTGGCAGATTTTGTTGGTGCCAGCTTTGCTGACTTGATTGACGATTCACATTAATTTTTAGATTGGAAAGTAACTGATGAAATTTTATTTTGTACGTCATGGTAAAACACAATGGAACTTAGAAGGACGTTTCCAAGGAGCAAATGGTGACTCCCCACTCTTGGAGGAATCCGTCCATGATTTGGAAAAATTAGGTGATTATCTCCAAGATGTTAAATTTGATGCCGTTTTTTCAAGCGATTTAAAACGTGCCAGCGATACTTGCAAGATTATCATGTCACGCAGCCGCTATCCAAAGCCAATCAGCTTTCAACCCTCGCTGCGTGAATGGCATCTTGGAAAATTGGAAGGCAGCAAAATTGCAACGATAACATCTATTTATCCTCAACAAATGCAAGCTTTTCGACATAATTTAGCTAAATTCGATAATGATGTATTTGACGCTGAATCTGTTTATCAAACCACTAAACGCGTTGAGTCATTCATTAAATCAATGAAAAATCAACCTTATCAGAATGTCTTGTTAGTTGGGCATGGTGCTAATTTTACCGCCTCTATCCGTACTTTATTAGGATATGAACCACCCGTTCTCCGTGCCCAAGGCGGACTTGATAACGGTAGTGTGACGATTTTAGAGACCAAGGATTTTAAAACCTTCACTTGCCTAAAATGGAATGACACATCTTATAAACAAAAGAAATCTTAAAGACAAAAAACTCTCCTAAATAGCGTTTAGGAGGGTTCATTTATTAGTTATTTCTTGCGTATTTTAGGCGCAAAACTTTTTCTTGTTGTTTGTCCAAACGAAGCAGGATAACAACTTTATCAATACTCATGTTACTTTCAAGCAGACGTTCTGCTGCCATCATCAATCCGTTATTGATACCCATTTCAAGAATTGGATTTTTCTTGTCATTGACATCAAAGATGAATTTATTATCAGGAAGGTCAAAGAGAACTTTCACAGCTCCGAACAATTGTTCAAAGTTATCAATAGCAACATCATAAACTGGTTTGATACCAGGTTTCAAGCTACGACCACGGTGGTTAAACCACATTGAGTGCCAGCCACCATTGAAAGCACCGACAACGTCATTGTCATATGAATCACCGACGTAAAGTGTTGTTGCAGGGTTCATGTCAAATTGCTCAGCAGCAAGGTTGAAAATCTCTTTTTCTGGTTTTTGGAATCCAGTCGCTTGACTGACAAGGACACGTTTTGGATCAACATAATCATAAAGACCAAGTTTTTTAACTTTTTTCAATTGGTGTTCCGTTGGTCCGTTCGTGATAATTCCCATTGGAATGCCTTTTTCTTTAAGAAAATCAAGCGTCATGCGCATCTCATCAAGCATTGTGATATTTTCCAATTCTTCTTCATAGATTTCTTGAAAATGCACGCCAGTTGCTTCATCGATTTCACGGTAACCAAATTCTAACAAGGTTTCCTTGCAACGCCAAAAACGGAAATACTCAGTTGTCCACTCACCTGCCATTACACGCGGAAATCCAACATCTGAATAATGACGGAAACGAATATAAGCCTGATTGATTTTACTCATATCAAAATCAGGGAAACATTTCTCAACGGCAATGCGATAAGGTGCCTGTTGGTCATAAATCGTATCATCAACATCAAAAACAATTGAAGTAATCATGAATCTCTTTTCTCTCTATTAATTCTTACCGTCACATATTATACTATTTTTTAGCCTTCTTTTCAATCAAAGACAAGAAAACAAAGCTGATACAAAAGTGATTAATCTCTTTGTTTGTGTCGTTATATTTACAAGACATGGTGTTTTGGACTTTGACAAGCTGAAAATAGCCCCGTTTTAAGTCGGCAACAAAAAAAACTTGCTAAAAAATCGAACTTTTTTTCGAAACTACCAATTTTTGTCTGACTCCCAAGCAAAGCACGCAAAAATAAGGTGTATTCTAGCCTCTTTTATGATACAATAGGAAAGAATACTTATTGGAGGAAAACATGTCAAACGAACACATTGAAGAATTAAACGACCAACAAATCGTGCGTCGTGAAAAAATGGCAGCTTTGGCTGAACAAGGCATCGATCCTTTCGGAACTCGATTTGAACGCACAGCTACTTCTGGTCAATTAAAAGAAAAATACGCTGACAAAACTAAGGAAGAATTGCATGAAATTAACAAGACAGCTACTATCGCTGGTCGCTTGATGACTAAGCGTGGTAAAGGTAAAGTTGGTTTTGCGCACATTCAAGACCGCGACGGTCAAATCCAAATCTATGTCCGCAAAGATGCTGTCGGTGATGAAAACTATCAAATTTTCAAAAAAGCAGACCTCGGTGATTTCCTCGGTATCGAAGGTGAAATCATGCGTACAGACATGGGTGAATTGACAATCAAAGCAACTCACATCACTCACTTGTCTAAAGCACTTCGTCCACTTCCAGAAAAATTCCACGGACTTACAGACGTTGAAACAATCTACCGTAAACGTTACCTTGATTTGATTTCAAACCGTGAAAGCTTTGAACGCTTTGTCACACGTTCAAAAATCATCTCAGGAATCCGTCGTTACCTTGATGGACTTGGCTTCCTAGAAGTTGAAACTCCAGTTCTTCACAACGAAGCTGGCGGTGCTGCTGCTCGTCCATTCGTTACTCACCACAATGCGCAAGACATGGATATGGTTCTTCGTATCGCTTTGGAACTTCACTTGAAACGTCTTATCGTTGGTGGTATGGAAAAAGTTTACGAAATCGGACGTGTCTTCCGTAACGAAGGTATGGATGCAACTCACAACCCTGAGTTCACTATGATCGAACTTTACGAAGCATACGCTGACTTCAAAGATATCATGGACATCACAGAAGGTATCATCCAAAATGCTTCTGCTGCTGTTAACGGTAACGGACCTATCACTTACCAAGGTACTGAAATTGCTATCGACCAACCATTCAAACGTATCCACATGGTTGACGCTATCAAAGAAGTTACTGGTGTAGACTTCTGGAAAGAAATGACTCTTGAAGAAGCTCAAGAACTTGCTAAAGAGAAAAATGTTCCAGTTGAAAAACACTTCACTTCAGTTGGTCACATCATCAACGCCTTCTTCGAAGAATTTGTTGAAGAAACATTAATCCAACCAACATTCGTATACGGACACCCAGTTGAAGTATCTCCACTTGCTAAGAAAAATGCAGAAGATACTCGCTTCACTGACCGTTTCGAACTCTTCATCATGACTAAAGAATACGGTAACGCTTATTCAGAGCTTAACGATCCAATCGACCAATTGTCACGTTTCGAAGCTCAAGCTAAAGCTAAAGAACTTGGTGATGACGAAGCAACAGGTGTTGACTACGACTACGTCGAAGCCCTTGAATACGGTATGCCACCAACAGGTGGACTTGGTATCGGTATCGATCGTCTTGTCATGCTCCTTACAGATACAACAACAATCCGTGACGCTTTGTTGTTCCCAACAATGAAATAATTTAGCGAAAAGACTATAGAATAAAAACCACTAGCTAAGCTAGTGGTTTTCCTATACTCAAATTTCCTCCATCACTCTTTCACTTTTTTATCTGTCAGGTAAGCGAGTGGGCTTGTGATGAGAACGATTAGGGATGCGATGATGAAGACTTGGTTAAAGGCTCGGCTAAGATTTTTATTTTTAGAGTCTTTAATCTTTTGGAAGGTATCGGTTAGTTCTTCTTTTTGGGCTAAGAGTTGAATTCCTTGTCCTAGTTGCGCTTGCCCTTGGCTTAAAGGTGTTAAGGCTGAGCTGATTTGTTTTGGAAGATTGGCTACGACTTTTTCTGAGCCTACGACTAATTGACTATTGGCATCATAGAGTTTTCGATAATCACTGCCTTTCTTAGGGAGAGGAAGATTATCAGTCTTTTTAGCCGCAGCTTTGACCTTCGTCAGCATTTGATTTTGTTTTTTAGAAGAATCAGTGGTCTTGCTTGTAGATTCAAAGATTTCTTTGATTTCCATTTTAACGACAGATTTCACCGAGTCAGATAAAACATGCTTATCAATTTGAACATAAGCATAATGTCTGATATTATCCCTAGCCGTGTTAATATTAGCATTCAAAATAGTCACAAGTAATGCCATACCAATCTCTTGCCCAATATATCTTGAAGCGTTGACAATCCCAGAACCAATTCCTGCTTTAATAACAGGAAGGTATCTTACAGAAGCAGTCATAGACATCGCCATAAATCCTAAACCAAGACCAATAATCACATTACAACAAATAATAATAGCTTCTGAAGTTTCAAATTGAACTAAGCTTAGCATAAAAAGTCCAGCTGCTGTGATAAACATCCCAATACCAATAAGAAGTTTCGCAGAAAGTTTTTGGTACATTTTGGTTGCTAGAGGCATTCCCACAGCAATCGCTAAAGAGGTTGGCACGATGAGATAAGCTGAATGAAGAGCGCTATAGCCACGAACATTTTGAAGAAAGTAATTCAAAATCAATGACGGTACAATAATTGCAAAACCAAAAATCATGTAAATGATGCTTGAGGCTGTAAAGATCTTTTCTTTGAACAGTGACAGTTCAATAATCGGTGATTTTACTTTTTCTTCTACAAAAATTAACAAGATTAAGCCAACTAAACTAATGGCAAAGCTTATAAAATGATAGTTGACGTCCAACCATATTCTCTTCCTTCTAGAAGACCAAATGTCAAACCTCCTAAAGCACAAGTCAAAAATACCATACCAAGCCAGTCAATTTCTTTAGCAATACTAAAATCATAAGATTCCTCATTGCCAACTAGAATAAGCACAAAAGAAATCAAAGCAATTGGAATATTAATTCCAAAAATCCAATTGTAGCTTGCCCAATTAATGATAAAGCCACCTATGCCTGGACCGCTTGCTGCAGCCAAAGCACTGAATGCACCTATAACTGCTGTTACCTTACTTGTGTTTGCTTTTCCAAAAAGTGCAATCCCCATTGGTAAAACAATCGGTGTCAAAATTGCCCCACCGATTCCTTGGAAAAATCGGAAAGCAATTAAAAAAACTTAGCGAATTTGCCATCATGCAAGCAAATGAAAAGACTCCAAATATAGCAACACAAATCAGCATAACTAATCTACGACCATACAAATCAGCGAGCTTAGAAGCTGTAATAATAAAAGCAGCCATTGCCAAAACATAAATCGTTGAAACCCAGCTCGTATCTGTCAAACTAGAATTGAGATGCTTCATAATGTCTGGTAAGGCAATATTAACGATAGTAGCATCCAAAGCTCCCATAAACATGGCAAGAACTAATCCGACGAACCCAAATACTTTTCTTATCTTTGACATATTCCTATCCTTTCTTCATAAAAACTCATACCCCATTATGCTTCAAAAAGCTTAATACGATAAGTCAACGCTTTAACATTTTACGAAAAAAATAATACAATATTAACAAATCAAAAACCATGACAGATTTTAATAATGTGTTTAATTAAGGGAAAATTATGACGATTAATCGAAAAACAAGCAGCGTTGAAAGCCTAAAAAACGCCCTTATTGAATTGCTTTTTGACAAAACTTATTCAGAAATCACAGTCGCTGACATTGCCAAAAAAGCTGGTGTTAGCCGCGGAACTTTTTACCAGCATTCTCTTGATAAAGATGACCTAGCAACAACCATCAGTGACGAAACTTCCGAAAGATTCAGGAATATTTTATCCAAAGGAAATCTTGATAAGCCAGATAAAATCCTCGAAAGTCTAAAGTGTATTAAAGATGATGCCAAACACTTCAAAGTCATCTCACAAGCGCCTCATGTGCAATTTTCAAAAACTGTTCGTGTACTACTAGAACGATTGGTCACAACAAATGTTAATCTCAAAAAAAGAATCAAGCAAAAAAGTAAAACAACTGATGATTTGATTATTAAAGCCTTCTGTGCCTCTTTTGAGCGAATCATTTCCGCATGGATTGAAAGTGACTTTAAAAAAAGCCCAGAAGAAATCAGCAATATTATCGTCAAATTGGAAGAATTGTTTTTGTGAGAGAAAGCCACATAAAAACTGCACTTCGATGTTAGAAGTGCAGTTTTTTCATTCTCTCACCCCACCAACTCACTGATATCATTAATCAATTTAGCATTCATGGTGTTAAGGTTTTGGATGTCTTCTTTGCTGTATGGGAAGGTGTTTAGCAAAATGCCATCCATGCCTGCTGCTTGTGCGATTGCCATGTCGCTGGTGAAGTCGTTGCCGACCATGACACTTTCTTTTGGATCAAGCTGATTTTCTTTTAGAACAAGGTTCATAAAGTCAACTTGCGGTTTTTTCATTTTGTGGTCAGACGAGATGTAAATCTTATCCAAAAATTCTCTGCATCCTGTCATTTCAATCTCTGCTTGGGTAAATGCACGCTGAGCATTTGAAAGTAAAATGACCGTAGCTCCTGCTTCTTTTAATGTTTTCAAAGTGGCTAGCGTATTTTCGTAAACTCGCAATTTTTTGCGTGACAGCATTCTAAAGGTCTGAGCAATCAGATTTCCCCAAGTTTCCAAATCAAGAATGATACTATCTGTCGCATGTTTTTGCGGCGCTTCTAACATGAGTTCGATAAAGACATAAACCAAATCAACTTCGACATGTTCTAGTTTTAGTCGCTTACGCAACTGCTCTTCTTGGCGTTTAATCAAAGTATCATAATGTGTCTTTAGAGCTGGTCCAGTATAATCAGCTCCATAAGCACGATAAAGTTCTGCCATTTGCGCCCATAATTGGGGATTTTTCTCATCAGTCTCAATATCAACCAAGGTACCGTAAAAATCAAAAATATAGTTTTTATACTGCAAATTTGCCATTTGTCCTCACCTAAAAATCTTATGATTACGTTTACAAGGGCTATTATAGAGGAAAATGTGGCATTTGACCAGCCTTAATCACAAAAAAACAGCCAACCATTTTGAAAAATGATTAGCTGACTTTTTTATCATGAACGAAAAGCATCCAAAATGATTTTGAATTCATCGTTTGTAAGTGTCACACCTTTGCCCATCTTGCTGTGGTCTGGGCTCCAAGAACGAATATCAAATTTTGGTTCCGCACCATTAAAGCTGACACGGTTCAATTCTTTTGTCCATCCTTTATCGCTTTCTGATAGTGTAAGCAAGTGTTCAACGATTTCAAATTTAAATTCTGACATATTTATCTCCTCCTACTTAATATATTCGTAAAAAATTTCTAAACTTTTGATTATTTATTTTTTTTCTTAAAAGGTGTATAATCATTCTATCAATTTTTGAAAGAAAATACCATGAAAAAATTCCTGCAGATTATACTGGGACATCTCACATCCTTTATTGAGTCCAGTCCCAGGCCGCCTATCGTCAACCATAAAATCAAACAGCACCACCGCCTCATTTCTGAGGCTTTGAAGAAACACGAAGCTGTCCATGTCATCTACCAAGAGAAAAGCTTTACAGGGGATATTGTCAAGTATGACAAAGAAGCCGGGAAATTAATTTTAAATAATTTTAAAAAGAATATGTCTGTGATTATTGCCATCTCAGACATTGATAAACTGACGCTTATCCCGCCAACCATCAAGCAATCTCAAAAATGGACTTAAAAAGACCAAGTAAAACTTGGTCTTTTTTTTGGATTTCTAACACTTTAGAAGCAATCTTTTCCTTACTGTCTGATAAGGTAGTCAAAAGCACCTAAGGCTGCTGTTGCTCCTGATCCCATCGAAATAATAATTTGCTTATAAGCGCTGTCGGTACAGTCTCCAGCTGCGAAAATACCTGGAAGATTAGTCGCTCCGTCTTTGGCAACCTTAATTTCACCTCGCTGATTGAGATCAATTCCTGAATCTTTAAGCCAGTCCGTGCTTGGAACCAGACCAATCTGCACAAAAACACCTTCTAAATCAAGATGATGTTCCTGATTGCTTTCACGGTCAATATAATTAAGCCCACGGACATGATCATCTCCAACGATATCCTTGGTGGCAACATTGGTCAAGATGGTTATGTTTGACAGCTTGGCTGCCCGGTCTTGTAGAACCTGGTCCGCTTTTAAATCAGGCAGAAACTCGAGTACGTAGACATGACTGGCTAGTCCAGCCAAATCAATAGCTGCTTCCAGACCGGAATTACCGCCGCCGATAACAGCCACTTTCTGGTTTTCAAAAAGCGGGCCATCACAGTGCGGACAATAAGTCACTCCCTTGGTTAAAAATTCTTTTTCTCCAGGCACATTGATATTGCGCCATTTGGCACCTAGAGCCAGAATAGCTGATTTGGCTTTCAAAATAGCGCCATTGGTCAGCTCAACCTCAACCAAATCTTTTTTCTGAATGGATTTGGCTTTTTGCGCTTTCATAATATCCACATCATATTCTTTGGTATGCTGTTCCACCTGAGCCATCAGTTGGGGGCCTTCTGTATAAGGTGTTCCAATCATATTTTCAATGCCGACTGTTTCCATGACCTGCCCACCAAAGGTTTCTGCGACAAGACCTGTCTTAATACCTTTACGAGCAGCATAGATGGCTGCACTGTTACCTGCCGGACCGCCCCCGATAACCAGAACGTCAAAGACGCCTTTATCCGCAAAAGCCTCTTCAGACTGAGGACCTATCACAAGCTCTAAGAGTTGCTCCAAACTGGAACGGCCTGAGGTCAATACTTGTCCATCCTTATAGGTTGTTGGAACTGACATGATCCCCTTTTCTTTGACCTCATCCTGAAACATTCCTCCCTCAACCATGGTGTGGGAAATGTTAGGATTTAAGACGGACATGATATTGAAAGCCTGCACCACATCAGGGCAGTTATGGCAGGTCAGGCTGACATAGGTTTCAAAATGCATTGGGGTCTGAATCGCCTTGATACGCTCTGATAGCTCAGAATCAATCTTGGGCGGACGGCCAGACACCTGTAAAAGCGCCAGTATAAATGAGGTAAATTCGTGCCCCAGAGGGAGACCCGCAAATTCAACACCAGATTCTTGACCCTTTTGGGCGACTTGAAAGCTAGGTGTTCGGCTTAAGACTTTGTCTTCCAAGGACAGACGATCAGACATGGCCACAATCTCTTCAAGGAAATCTCTGACTTTTTGAGAATTAGCATCGTCTGCTAAATGTGCCTGCAAGACAATATCAGATTCCAGCAAGGCTAGATATTGTTCTAATTGAGCTTTTATCTCTGCATCTAATGCCATTTGTCTCCTCCTTAAATTTTACCAACGAGATCAAGACTAGGTTTTAAGGTCTCTTCTCCTTCTTTCCATTTTGCTGGGCAAACTTCACCTGGATGCTGGCGCACATATTGGGCAGCGTGCACCTTATCAATCAATGTGCTGGCATCACGTCCGATACCATCCGCATTGATTTCCATCATTTGGATAATACCGTCTGGATCCACAATGAAGGTGCCGCGTTGCGCCAAACCATCTTCGCCAAGAACATCAAACCCTTGTGAGATAGCGTGTGATGGGTCGCCAATCATGGTGTAAGTAATGGTTCCCACAACGTCTGAATCATCGTGCCATGCCTTGTGAACGAAGTGGGTATCTGTTGATACCGAATAAACTTCTACTCCCAGAGACTGCAACTCAGCATACTGCTCCTGCAAATCTCCCAATTCTGTTGGGCAGACAAATGAAAAGTCTGCGGGATAGAAACAAAAGACAGCCCATTTCCCTTTGACATCCTCACTGGTTACCTTGATAAATTCACCATTGCGGTAAGCATCCGCTGAAAATGCAATCATTTCTTTTCCGACTAAAGACATATACTATCCTCCTTCTTTAATGTGCCTCCATTATATGAAAATACTTTCCAAAAGTCCAATTATTTAATTATCAAACAATCTCAGGATATCAAAAGAGCCTAGTATTCTAGGCTCTGATCGTTTCGCTGGACCCATCTTTCTGGTAGAGGTTGATTAAGCCTTCCTTGCAAGCACGAATCATGTCGCCAGGTTGAACCGCTTGTGGGACAGTGATTGTTAGTAATTCCATTGGATTTGGAGCGCGGTCGATTTTGTTTCCATCAGCATCGTGCAAGTCTTTGATAGTTGTTTCAAAGTGACGAAGACCTGGACCGTAAAATTCGACCTTATCTCCTTCGAGGATAACGTTACGTTGACGGATTGTTGCTGTCATTGTGCTTTCATCAAAGGCAACAACTTCTCCGACAAATTTATATTGTGGTATTTTACGACGAGCGCCAAAGAGTTGCTCGTTTTCTGTTGGTGTTTGGTAGTAGAAACCAGTTGCCAATTCACGCTGGGCAACTTTCCAAAGCTCATCAAGCAATTCACCTTTGATTGCTTCAAATTTTGCTGGACTTTCTAGGTAAGCATCAACACCTGCGCGGTAGCAGTTTGTCACTGTTGAAACATAGTGAATTGATTTCATACGACCTTCAATCTTGAAGCTATCAACACCATTATCAATCAAATCTGGCAAGTGTTCAATCATACACATGTCAACTGATGACATTGAAAATGGTTCTGGGATTTCACCTTCAAGGCTCTTGCGTTCTTGACCAAATGGCATATCGTAAAGGTCATATTTCCAACGACAAGATTGTGAGCAACCGCCACGGTTGGCATCACGGTGACTCATATGGTTAGAAAGGACACAACGTCCTGAGTAACCGATACACATAGCTCCATGAACGAAAGCTTCAATTTCAAGTGATGTGTTTTTGCGGATTTCTGCAATTTCAGCAACACCGACTTCACGCGCCAAAACGACACGTGACACACCAATTTCTTCCCAGAAAGCAAAGGCTTCGTAGTTAGTTGTAGAAGCTTGTGTAGACACATGGACTTCTAAACCTGGTGCTTCTGTTAAACAAATTGTAATCATGGCTGGGTCTGATACGATAACTGCATCTAATCCCATATCACGAAGTTGACGGAACCACTCTCCTGCACCGACTTCGTTTCCTTCGTGAGTAACCATGTTAGCTGCGACGTGCACACGAGCACCGCGAGCATGGGCGTAGTTAATCCCTTCTTGCAATTCTTCCATAGAGAAGTTACCAGCACGGCTACGAAGACCGTATTGTTGACCACCTACAAAGACTGCATCTGCTCCGTAATCTACAGCGACTTTTAATTTTTCAAGAGTTCCAGCAGGTGCTAAAACCTCTGGACGTTTAAAATTATTTTTTGACATTATAATCTTCCTATTTTCAAGATAGTAAAAATGATTTTTAATAAACGCTAAGCTTTATCCATTTAACTGTGTTCTTTTGCTTATCATGCCCTGAAATAGTAACTCAATCATGATAAACAGATATTTGCGTGAGCCTTATTTGACTTCTTCTGGATCAAATTCGTAGAATCCAGTTCCTAGTGTACGACCTTTTGGATGCAATTTACGGATTTCTTCATCAAACAAGAAGGCTTGATCTGATGTAAATTCTCCAGCTTCCATCAATTCTTTTGTTTTCACAAAGATTTTTGCGATTTCAACAAAATCATGACCTGGGCAATAAATACCATCTAATTTCCAGTGTGTAAAGTTATGTTCAACCAACTCTGTTATTTTTGGCATCATATCAAGATCGTCAGTATCGAAGATGTGTGTACCGTGTTTGTCTTCGTAAATTGAATAGTGTGAGTCTTTGTTACTTGGTTCAGCAAGGAAAAGACCACGTTCACGTGTTTTTTCATCATCGATGTGTGTAAAATTATAATAATTTTGCAACAAAGGACGTTTTGAATGATGAATAACAGTTGCTCCGTAAACAAGTACTTCAGCTGGGTAGCGAAGATTTTCAGACATTTGGAACAACTCTGCTGATGGGATTTCACGCGCAAGAACTGTTTCACTTGCTCCGTGGTCACCCCAGAAGTTTACTTGACGACTTGATGTCACGAAAACTGAAGCATCGTAAATCATCTTGAAGTTGTAGCCTTCGTGTTTGTTGATGTGGAAAAGTCCAGCATCACAAGCTACCACGTAATCTGCTTTGATTTCTTTCAAGAAATCAAGGTATGGTCGAACGGCACTGATCATGTCTTGGTGTAACAATGCATTACATGCAACCGTTAATTCTTTACCAGCGGCATGAACCATATCAGCAATCTCACGAAGTTCATCATATGTGAAATTGTGCGGCAAACGCAAACTATAATTTTCTTCACCCACATAAATGCGGTCAACACCTGCATCTAAGAGCTCTTTGACCTGCTCGATAGATTCAGCTGTCGCAGTAATAATTATTTTTTCCATAACGTTTTAATTATACCACTCCTATAACAATTCGTCACTCAGATCTCCTCAGAATCCTTTTGTTATAGCTTTCTAAAGTATTTTTATCTAGCTTCAGAATGAGCAAAACTTTATGAGAGGAGAGACTCAAAAGAAATCCTCATTTTGAAACAAAAAAGAGGAACAACTATTTTAAACATATTTTTGACAAAGAGTCAAGAGCTTTTTTTAAAAAAAGGTGACAAATATATTAATTTATGGTATGATATCAGTTGAAATAGAGGAGAGGGATTATGCCAACACCGTTAAAGCAACATAAAGACCTTGAAGAACAAGAACAACATCTTCAGGTAGATGATACCCCTAAATTTTACGAATTTCAGGAAATTAATCACAGAAGCGCTAAGCTCAAGGAACTCATGTTCTTTGCCCGTATCGCTTTATTTGCTATTTCCACTGTTGTGGTATCTTTCTTTTTACTTGTCTTGAATCTGGCTCCAATCTGGGCTTTCTTGTTTGCCTCTCTTATCAGCCTAGCCATTACGTCAGCTGTTTCAAGCATTATTTGGTCATTAAGACATTGATAAACAAAACTCCCATTACTGGGAGTTTTTTAATACGAAAAAAGCGGCCTTTGGACCGCCTTTTTATTATGCTTTAGTATCTGCTTCTGATTTTTCAGCTTCTGCTTTTGGTTCTTCAGAAGGTGCTTCATCTTCTTTTGCTGTGTAGTCAATGATAATATCATCAACTTCAGCTTCCACATCTTCTTTGACATCACCTGCTTTATCAGTAACATCGTCAACGACATCAGATACTTTTGACGTTAATTCTGATACTTTTTCAGTCGCATAGTCAGCTGCTGCTTGACCTTTTTCTTTAACGACTTCAAGAAATTCATCAGTTGTTAATTCGCCTGATTCAAATTTTTCTTTGTAATCGTTAAAAGTGTCAACTGCTAAGTCAGTGTATTCTGTTGCTTTATCTTTAGCTTTTTGATGGTATTCAGAAGGATTTTCTTTGTAAGCTTGATATGCTTTACTTGCTTTTTTCTGTAATTCTTTACCTTTTTCAGTAGATAGGAAATAAGCTGCGGCTGCACCTGAGGCAACACCAATAATCACATTTCTCAATAATTTACTCATACTATTTCTCCTTTTTTAATAGTTTTGAGGCAACTTTACCGACAGCATAAGCTGCACTAGCTTTACCAACATTTGATGTCGCTTGAGTGGCTTTTTGAGAGAGACGACGCGCTTGCGCATTCAAATCAGAAACTGATTCTGAAAGGTCTGCTACTGCGACAAACAAAGGATCAATCGTTGATACTTTGCCATTGACATCTTCTACTAAAACGTTAGCTTTAGCGAGGATTTCATTGGCTTGGTGAAGCGAGACATTCACATCACTAGTCAACACTTTAATCGTTTCTTTTGACTCCTCAATAGTCTCATTAACAACATCAACTGTTTTATATAGTTTAACACCAATTGGTATAAAAACGCCAACCATAACTGCAAAAGCGATGGCAAAAATTAACAAAGCTACTTCTAACATCTTATCTCCTATCTCCTAAGCACTTATTCCTGATAATAAGGAATATCTTTTTGGTTTCTTCTCCAAACGGTCAAGACAATTCCAAGAAGAATTAATACGGCTGATAACCATTGTGACACTCGCATACCTAAGAACATCAAACTGTCTGTTCGCATGCCTTCAATCACAAAGCGTCCGCAACCATACCAAATCAAATAAAAGAACGTCACTTCTCCTTGTTTTAGAAAACGTGGACGGTGTCTCACACTCATAATAATGATAAAACCAAGCAAGTTCCACATTGACTCGTATAAAAAGGTCGGAACGCGGTAACTACCGTCGATATACATTTGATTTTTGATGAAATCTGGCAAGTAGTTAAGACTCTTAACGGCTTTACCATAAGCTTCTTGATTCATAAAGTTTCCCCAGCGCCCAATAGCTTGCGCAATCATCACACCAGGAGCAGCTATATCTAAGAAATCAAGTGGATTAATGGCACGATAATAAGAAAAGACAAAGAGAACAATGGCTCCCGTCAGCAAACCGCCATAGATGGCTAGACCACCATGCCATACTGCAAAAATCTCAGTCCAAGGCTGACTAGTATAATAGTTAAAATCAAATATCACATAATAAAGACGAGCCCCGATAATCGCTATTGGAAAAGCAATTAAAATAAAATCTAAAATATCATCTGGAATAATCTTACGTCGTGGTGCTTCCTTCATAGCTAAATAAACTGCTAGAAGCATACCAGAAACAATGAAAAGCGCATACCAGCGAATGGCAAAGGGACCAAATTGAATCGCGATTGGATTAATCATTGGTTCCCCTCATTCTTTGTAATGAGTTGGGTCAAGCGTTCTTCAAAAGTCTTCGTCGCATCAAATCCCATTTGTTTGGCACGATAATTCATAGCTGCTGCCTCAATGACAACTGACATGTTTCGACCAGTTTGAACTGGGATACGTAGACGTGGAATTTTGACTCCTGACAACTCAAGCTCTTCATTACCATTTCCAAGACGGTCAAAGACTTTTCCTGACTCATAATTTTCAAGGTAAATAGCCAATTGAACTTGTGATGAATCCTTAACAGCACTAGCACCGTATAGGCTCATAACGTCGATAATCCCAACTCCGCGAATTTCTAGCAAATGACGAAGAATCTCAGCTGGTTCACCCCAAAGGGTTTCTTCATCTTTAGCAAAAACATCCACACGGTCATCAGCTACCAAACGGTGACCACGTTTAACCAACTCAAGACCTGTTTCACTTTTACCAATACCAGAGTCTCCTTGAATCAAGACACCCATGCCGTAGATATCCATCAAAACACCATGGACACTTGTACGTTCTGCCAAGCAAGAATCAAGATACCATGACATTTCACCAGACAAACGACTAGTTGGAACGTGACTTTGCAAAATCGCAATGCCTTTTTCCTTAGCAGCGCTAATCATTTCCTCTGGAATAGCCAAATTACGCGCCACGATAATGGCTGGTGTTTCTGGCTTAATCATTTCTCTTAGGACATGACGACGGTTGTGTGAGGTCATTGTCGTTAGATATGACCACTCTTTCATCCCAAAAAGCTGCAAACGCTCTGGTGAATAATAATCAAAATAACCAGTCATTTCAAGACCTGGACGTGAAATATCTGACGTTGTAATCTCTTTTGATAATAAGTCATCATCACCGTAGATAACATCAAGTTTTACCTTGTCGACTAACATTTTTACAGTAACTGACATGTCTCATACCATGAACTTTTTACAAAAATGTAAAATGAATTGAAAACGATAAAAATAGGCTTTTCTTATAGCAAGTCCATTTTCACTAAATTAACAATTCTGTTCAATCCTTTTCCTCTTTTTCATTATTATATCACAATTAGCCTAAAAAGTAAGCGCTCACGCAAGCTTTTGAAAATTAATTCTTAGCTTTTCCAGGCACACGTAAAAAGGCTTGAGACTTTTCCCAAACCTTTTCTTGTTTCATAGACTAGGATAAGTTCCTGTTACACTTATCTAGACATTTTTGATTACAACATTAAAAACTCTATTTGTCAGTGATTACCAGAACCAGCCGTCATTGTCGTCGCCATCGTCAACAACTTCAGCATCCTTTCTTCGACGTGGCCCCGTACCATATTGGTCACGAGTGATATCTTCTTTGTAAGGAAGAAAAATTACTAAGAGGATGTAAAGCAAAATGCCAAAGCCATAAAAGTACATTAGCAATGCTGCTAGGACACGTGTCAAAGGCAAGTCCCAACCAAACTTATCAGCAATTCCGGCGCAAACACCACAAACCAGTTTATTCTTTCGCTGTTTATAAAGAGCTGATTTCATCTTTATCCCTTCCTTCTTTTCTCACTATAATGATTATACCTAATTTCTTTACAAATAAAATCAGCCTTACGACTGATTTTATAATTAGAAAGTCTGTTTCTGATAGTTCTCTAAATTTCTAGACTTTTGATTTCTAAGAGTTTGCCATGGCAGCAGCCACAGCGGTATTTTTTGGTATTGACACGGCGTTCTCTACGATACTCTTGCCCGCACTTTTGGCAACGATAGCAATGATAAGCCGTCTCACTTGGTATAGTCGGTGCGTAGCGGAGGCCATCAACCTTTTGAAGTAATTCTTTAAAATCTGCGTCAGCGTGTTTGTAACCTTTTCCTTCAAAATAAAGATGATAATGGCAAAGCTCATGACGAACAATCTTTCGAAAGCTCTCCAGTCCAAACACTTCAAGGATTTTTGGATTAAAATCTAGATGCCCATCAGCTGGGAAAAATCGGCCGCCAGTTGTCCTGAGACGAGTGTTCCAGATAGCTGTATGTCGGAAGGCTTTCCCAAAATCTTCTTGTGAAACTTCTTTGACGTAATTAGTTAAGTTCACGTAAATCTACCAAAGAAAGGTTAATTTTGCCACGCTCTTTATCGATTTTTGAAACCCACACTGTGACCACATCACCAACAGAAACGACTTGGCTAGGGTGTTTAACAAAGGATTTGCTCATTTGTGAAATGTGAATCAAGCCATCATCGTGAAGACCGATATCAACAAAGGCACCAAAATCGACCACATTTCGAACAGTCCCTTCTAATTTTTGTCCGATTTCAAGGTCAGAAATATCAAGCACATCTTGGCGAAGGACTGGTGCTTCAAAATCATCACGCAAATCACGACCTGGTTTTAAGAGATCAGCAATGATATCTTTCAGAGTTTCTTGACCAAGTCCGATTGTTTCAGCCATATCTTTTACAGACACCGCTTGAAGTTTTGCCTTAGCCGAATCATCCAAATCAGTGATGTCCAGCTCTTTCAGCAAGCGCTCAACTGCCTTATATGACTCAGGGTGAACGCCTGTGTTGTCAAGAATATTTTTAGCACCAGGAATGCGCAAGAAACCAGCCGCTTGTTCAAAGGCTTTAGCTCCCAGACGTGGCACTTTCTTAATCTCTTCACGTGAGCTGATACGACCATGCTCGTCACGGTACTTAACGATATTTTCTGAAATGGTTTTATTTAATCCTGATACGTGTGACAAGAGTGCTGGACTTGCTGTATTAATGTTAACCCCGACTTGGTTAACCACGGTATCAACAACGAAATCTAGGTTTTCAGCCAATTTTTTCTGGCTAACGTCGTGCTGGTATTGACCGACACCAATTGATTTTGGATCGATTTTAACCAATTCTGCCAAAGGGTCTTGAAGACGACGAGCAATAGAAATGGCAGAACGTTTTTCAACCGTCAAGTCTGGGAACTCATGGCGAGCAAGCTCAGAAGCAGAGTAGACAGAAGCTCCGCTTTCATTGACAATAACATAAGAAACGTCTGGAAAATCTTTCAAGACTTGCGCTACGAATGCTTCGCTTTCACGGCTAGCTGTTCCATTTCCGATAGCGATAATTTCAATGCCGTAGCTAGAAATGAGCTCAGCTAAATCTTTTTTAGACTGTTCGATTTTGGCTTGGCTAGCAGGTGCAACTGGGTAAATCACTTGTGTTGTCATGAGTTTACCTGTTTGGTCAACCACGGCTAGCTTGGCTCCTGTACGAAAGGCAGGGTCAAAACCAAGAACCATTTTCCCTTTTAGCGGTGATACTAAAAGCAAGTTGCGAAGATTTTCTGAGAAGAGCTCGATAGCCCCATCTTCAGCACTCTCTGTCAATTCACTGTGAATACGGCGTTCCATAGCGGGAACGATTTTTTTCTTGATGGTTTTTGAGATGACATCGTCGATGTAAGCATTTCTATTTTTAAAACGTGACGCCATGAAACGAATCATCTTGTCAGTATTGTGGTCAAAACCAACTTTTAAAATGCCTAATTTTTCACCACGATTAAGAGCTAAAATGCGGTAGCCTTGCATTTTAGAAACTTTTTCTGAGAAATCATAATAGATTTGGAATGTTTTTTTATCATCAGCAGTTTCATCTTTAACGCTCGAAACAACAGAACTATATGACCAGATTTCATTGTAAACCCATGAGCGAAGGCGATTGTCTTCTGAGAAAGATTCAATCAAGATTTCACAAGCTCCTGCGATAGCTTTATCAGCTGTTTCAAAACCATCACAAATAAAAGCTTGAGCTTCTTTTTCAAGCGAAGCTTTATTTTGTAAAATCAGGCGTGCTAGGGGAAATAGCCCTGCTTCTCTGGCAATGGTTGCTTTCGTACGACGTTTTTCTTTGTAAGGAAGGTAAAATTCTTCAACGTCAGCCAATTTTTCAGCTGCCTCAATTGCTTTTTTGAGTTCAGCTGTTAATTTTCCTTGTTCTTCAATTTTACTTAATACCGTTGCTTTGCGTTCAGCTAAAGCTGTCATGCTTTTATCCAAATCAATGATAGCCTTAATTTGAACTTCATCCAAATTACCAGTCATTTCTTTACGATAACGAGCGATGAAAGGAATGGTATTTCCTTCGCTTGTCAACTCGAGAACTTTGGTAATTTGGTTCTCTTTAATTGTTAATTCTTGAGCAATTTTATGTATATTATCATTTTTCATAGCCTTTCTATTATATCAAAAAACTCTTAAAGATTGGATTTTTATTAATTCTTTTGATGATTTTTAACTTAACTTTTACCGAATTTTATCAAATTCTATCTTATAAATATCCGCTTAGCTTTTGCTGATTTTTTCAAATGATAGTATAATAACTGGTGACTATATTTAGAAAAGAGGTGTCCATCTTATGGCAATCACTCACAAACGTCAGGACGATTTAGAATCAATGTTTGCAAACTTTGCAAGTTTTCCAAAAGTCTCTAGCGACCCTGAAAAAGAAAAGGAAAGTAAGGATAAAAACGATAAGAAAGCGACTCATTAAGTTTTATGGACATTTTTAATCACTTACCAGCAAGTGTCTTACAATGGTTTGCGATTTTTATCTCAATTATCATTGAGGCCTTGCCTTTTGTTTTGCTTGGAACGATTTTATCTGGTTTTATCGAGGTTTACGTGACACCTGATTTGGTGCAACGTTACCTCCCTAAAAATAAATTCCTACGAATTCTCTTTGGAACCTTCGTTGGTTTTATTTTCCCTTCCTGTGAATGTGGGATTATTCCTATCATCACGCGCTTTCTAGAGAAAAAAGTTCCTAGCTACACTGCTGTTCCCTTTCTAGCCACAGCACCGATTATCAACCCTATCGTGCTTTTTGCAACATACTCAGCCTTTGGAAATAGCTGGCGCTTCTTGTGGTTACGACTTCTTGGTGCTGTTGTTGTTGCTATCACGCTTGGAATTATGCTTGGCTTTGTGGTCGATGACAATATCTTAAAAGAAGATATGGCGCCTTGTCATTTTCACAATTACTCTGGTGAACCTTGGTATCGCAAGATTTTCCTCGTTTTAGCACATGCTATCGATGAATTATTCGACACTGGGCGTTATCTGGTCTTTGGGTCTTTGGTAGCTTCGGCTATGCAGATTTATTTGCCAACCCATATCCTAACCAAAATTGGTGGAAATGCCTTAACAGCCATTCTAGTGATGATGCTGTTAGCCTTCATCTTGTCACTTTGTAGTGAAGCCGACGCCTTTATTGGTGCTTCACTTCTCTCAAGTTTTGGGACTGCACCAGTCCTTGCCTTTCTTTTGATTGGTCCAATGGTGGATATCAAAAATCTCATGATGATGCTCAATTCCTTTAAGAAACGTTTTATCGTGCAATTTATTAGCGTTTCTGCTGGGATGATTATCCTTTACTGTCTACTTGTGGGGGTGATTGGATGATTCGATTTTTAATTCTTGCTGGTTATTTTGAATTAACCATGTACTTACAAATTTCAGGAAAATTAAATCAGTACATCAATAACCACTACGCTTATCTAGCATACATTTCCATGGTGCTGTCATTTGTTCTAGCTATCGTACAATTAGTTATCTGGGTTAAAGATTTGAAAATGCACAGCCATTTACATGGAAAATTAGCGAAAATCACTAGTCCAATGATTCTGGTCATTCCAGTACTTATCGGACTTTTAGTTCCAACAGTAACCTTGGATTCTACAACGGTTTCTACCAAGGGTTATCACTTCCCACTTGCAGCAGGGTCAACTGGAACAGTCAGCGAAGATGGCACACGTGTCCAATACCTAAAACCAGATACCAGTCTTTATTTCACTTCTACTGCTTATGATAAGGAAATGCGAAAAGAAATGAAAAAATACAAAGGTTCTGGTGATTTGACCATTACAACGGATAATTACATGGAAATCATGGAGCTCATCTACCTTTATCCTGATGAATTTTCTGGACGTAATATCACTTATACTGGTTTTGTCTATAATGAACCAGGTCACGATGGTTATCAATTTCTTTTCCGTTTTGGTATCATTCACTGTATTGCCGATTCAGGTGTCTATGGGCTTTTAACGACTGGCAATGCTACTAGCTATCCAAACAACACATGGATTACAGCAACTGGTACCATTAGTCTTGAGTACGATAAGACTTTGGAACAAAACTTACCAGTCCTACACATTTCTAAGATTAAAGAAACAGATGTCCCTGATAATCCTTACGTTTATCGCGTCTTTTAGATAATAAAATCCCACCAGACTAATAAACTGGTGGGTATTTTTTAGTTATTTTTCTTGTAAGAAACAGCTAGTCTAATAATGTTAAACAGTGTTAAGATTCCCCAAACCGCCATGATTTGCCACTTGGCTTCAGCAAGATAAATCAGCGTTAAGACAAGCGTCGATGAGGCCAAGAGAATTGTCGATAAATGTGCTTTTACGAAATCAAGCATGTCCTTAAATAATCCCTTCTAGGAGACCACGGATAAAGTCTTCGGAGTCGAATTCGCCGATATCATCAATCTTCTCACCAAATCCAATGAATTTAACTGGGATATCAAGTTCTTGGCGGATAGCTAGAACAACACCACCTTTGGCAGTCCCATCAATTTTAGTCAAGATGAGTCCTGTTAATGGTGTGATTTTTGAGAATTCTTTTGCTTGGCTAAGAGCATTTTGACCTGTCGAAGCATCAAGGGCAAGAAGGGTTTCGTGCGGAGCATCTGGTACCACGCGCTTAATGATTCGACCAATTTTTTCAAGCTCTGCCATCAAATTATCTTTGTTTTGCAAACGACCTGCGGTATCAATCAACAGAACGTCAACATTTTCAGCGACAGCTCTTTCCATACCATCAAAGACCACTGAAGCTGGGTCTGCTTTTTCTGGTCCCGTCACAACTGGGACATCAACACGTCGTCCCCATTCAGCAAGCTGAGCAACGGCACCAGCACGGAAAGTATCAGCCGCAACAAGCATGACTTTCTTGCCTTCATTTTTGTATTTATAAGCAAGCTTACCGATTGATGTTGTTTTACCAACTCCGTTGACTCCGACAAAGAGCATAACAGTCAAGCCATCTTGGAAATTGATTTGTTCGTTAAAGACACCATCTTTTTCATAGATTTCAACCAATTTTTCAATGATGACACGTTTCAAATCATCAGCTTTCTTAGCGTTTTCAAGCTTAGCTTCATAACGCAAGTCTTCTGTCAATTGTGTAGCCACATTAACACCGACATCAGACAAGATAAGCATTTCTTCTAATTCTTCAAAGAAGTCCTCATCCACACGACGGAAGTTTGCTAGAAAGGCATTTAAGCGTGCGCTAAATCCTGTGCGTGTCTTTTTAAGACTGCGATTGTATTTTTCTTCTTCAGTCTCAACAGGTGCATTAACTGGCTCTACTGACTCTTCTTTTACGTCTTCTTGTTTTGTTTCAACAGCTTCAAATTCAACTGTTTCACCACGGTCTAAAGCCTCTTTGGCTGCTTCTTTTTTAGCATAATAATCTGCCATGACTCCTAAAAAATCAGCTTCAGCTGCTTCCTTAGTTTCATCAAGCTGTCTAGCTTCTTCAGAAACTGGAGTCACTTCACTTTCAATCACGTCTTCTGCTTGAGTTTCAACGGCAGCTGTTTCTGCTACTTCTTTACTCTCATCAGCAGAAGTTTCTTCAAGTACTTGAGCAATTTCTTGTTCTTCAATCTGCTCTTTTGTATCCTTTTTCTTTCCAAATAAACGATCAAATAATCCCATATTAAGCTACCAAGAGAACATACTGTCCTCTTATCCTTTCTACTTAGCTTCTAAAATGTATTTTTTAACAGCTTCTGCAACACCCGACTCATCGTTAGTGCGACTTGTCACAGCATCTGCTGTTTCTTTTGCGATTGTAACACCATTTGCCATAGCAACACCTAACCCAGCCCATTTTAACATGGAAAGGTCGTTTTCTTCATCACCCATAGCCATGACATTTTCTGATGATAAGCCTAGGTGTTTAACTAGTTGATTCAAACCAGCAGCTTTATGAACCCCTTTAGGCATCATTTCTACTATGATATCACGTGATTTAAAAATTTCAAAATATTGATGTAGTTCTTTTGGTAATTTTAAGAGTTGTTGATCCAAAAATTCTGGTTTTGTGACACTAACCACCTTGTTGTAAATCACATTTTCAGGAATGTCAGCAAAGCTATCAACCGTTACAAATTCAAGGGTTGGATTTGCTTGCGGGTAGTGTGATTCATTGCCACGACAGGCTAAACTATAAACAATACCATCACTAAGCACATCAAATGGTAGAGCTAAGGGCTCTAGATGACGGTACAAAAGCTGAAGCTGAGAACGGCTGAGCTCGCTCTTAGCTAAAATCTCACCTGTCGTCTTTTGAACCAAGCCACCATTAAAGGTAATCAGGTAATCCTCATCAGAAATCAAGTCTAATTCTTCAAGCAAACCACTGATAGCTTTAAGAGGGCGTCCCGTCGTGATAACCACTTTAACGCCCATATCTCGCGCAGCTCTAAGAGCCAATTTATTTTCTCGTGTGACAACTTTTTGCCTGTTAAAGAGTGTGCCATCTAGGTCCAAGGCAAGCAATTTAATATCTGCCATTAATCAACTAATCCTTCCATATAAGCCATCACCGACTCTTCATCACAATGTCCGATAATTTCGCTAGAAATCTCTTTGATTTCTTGACGAGCATTTTTGGTTGCAACTGCTCTTCCAGCAAATTCAAGCATTTCATAGTCATTGAGGTTATCTCCAAATGCAACAACTTCCGCAGCTGATAAGCCATAAGACTCACAAAGTGCCTCAAGACCTGTTCTTTTGTTGACATCAGAAAGAATGATGTCAATTGATTTAAAGCCTGTTGTTACTGCTTTAACGTAATCAATACGTTGGTTAAACCAAGCTTCACCTTTTCGAACCGTATCTTCTGCAAAGTTAGCTGTCACTTTCAAGATATTGTCAGTAACATTTGCTAGATTGTCAACACGTTGCACATTTTCATAGTAATGACTGATAAATTCAAGGTATTCATCACTGGCTTTAGGATGCAAGTATGCTCCATTTTCACCAGATAATAAGAAATCATAACCTGTCATATAAGGGCTTTCAATTAAGGTATCAGTAATCTCTAAAAATTGTGGTTTCGTTAAACCAGATTCAAAAACTGTCTTTTCACCGACTTTAACAAGTGTTCCATTTTCAGCAATAAAAGCCATTTTATCAGCATGTGGCGCAAACATTTTTTCCAAAGCAAGCATTGAGCGCCCACTAGCTGCCACAAATAACATATCGTTTTTTTCAAATTTTTCGAGGACATTATGGAGGCGTTGATTGTCATAAAAGCCTTTACTAGTCAAGAAAGTGCCATCCATATCTGTCGCAACAAGTTTTACCATTTTTCTCTCCCTCAATATTACATAATTCTATTCTAGCAAAAAACGCCAACTTTTTCCTGCTAATAATCTATTCTTTTCGACTTGTCGCTAGCAAAAAATTTTTTAAATTTTTTTGAAAAAAAGCTAGGTTTTAAAAATTTTTTTCTAATAGATTATTTAGAAGAATATTATTTAAAGGGGTAAACGATGATAAAAAAAACAAATCGCACTTTCTGGATTTATGGCTTATTGGTACTGACTGTGTGTGGAGGGGCTTTGGCTCTCAATCAGCATTCGCAACACAAGCATACAAGTGTAACAGCCAGTCAACACCTTCACCGAGGCACTAAGGGCAAAAGCACTTCATCTTCTGCTAAGAAAAAAGAAGGCGACAAGCGCCTTGATTTATTCCAACTGCCAAATAAAAAAAAGATTACCAACGATTTAGTTAAAGATGGAAAAACTATCGTTGATTCTAGACAAGTTAGCAAAGAAGCTAGTTACTTTAATTTTGCTGCGCTAGCTCAGGGCGATTTTTCAAGTCTTGCTGGAACTTGGCAGGATGCTAACGGCTTTACTTTCGAATTTTCTCCAGAGGGCATTGTCTCAGAAAATGGTAGATTGACTTTGTCTGCTCTCGCTTACGACGATAAAGGCGAAGCGGTTTCTCAAGTCTCTTCTCAAAGAGGTGGTGGTTTCATCTTGTACTACTATGCTGCTGGTAATCAAATTCCAAATTGGCATTTTGATATCACTGACTCTGACCCATCAGACTATGGGCGTGATCGTCTTTTTGCCACACAACTCAGCCGTTTCGACTATGAATCAACATAACAATTCGTAAACAGCGTTTTCTATAAAGTTTCTAACAACTACAGCAAAGTCTCACAAACCGAATCTGAGTCAGCCGAAACTTCAGAAGAAGACACCAAACAAGACTTGCAAAATGCCGAAACTACAACAGATGAGCAAGCTTCTGATACTCAAGAAAATACTCAAAATGATGTAAAAACTGATGAATAACAAACAAAAAGCCCAGCTATTGCTAGGCTTTTAAAATCTGAATTACTATTCTTTTTTCAGAATATCTACCAGATATGGAACAATTTTTTCTCCATCCAAATCATTCAAAACACTTATCCAGCAATAATCAATATGTTCTTCGGGATTTAATGTGACACTTATTTCCTTATTCTTAGGAAGATGAGCAGCATAAACTAATCTAGTGTATACAACACCATTATCTAAATTACTATCTTCATGAATAATATCATCTATTTTGATCTGAAGTCCTACTTCTTCAAGACACTCTCTGATAGCAGCACCTTTCGGTAACTCCTCACTCTCAACACTACCCCCAGGAATATCCTAATAAGACGGATAAACATTATTTCTACCATAGCTTGTTGCAACTCGTTTTATCACTAAGTATTTTTCGTGATATTTTATTAAACTGTGCGCAATTAGTTTATTTACCTTTTTTTACCCTTCAATGATTATTCCACAAGATTTTCAGCATCTTTCAGCTTAACGGATACGATGCGTGAAATTCCTGATTCTTGCATGGTTACTCCGTAAATGCTGTCAGCTGCTGCCATAGTTCCCTTACGGTGAGTAACAACTATGAACTGACTTGATTTATCAAAGCGATTGAGGTAGTCCCCAAAGCGTTTGACATTTGCCTCATCAAGCGCTGCTTCCACCTCATCAAGAATAACAAATGGGATGGTTTTGACGCGAATGATAGCAAATAGCAAAGCTAAAGCTGATAAAGCTTTTTCGCCACCTGACATCAAATTCAACGATTGAATTTTCTTACCTGGTGGCTGCACAGAAATCTCAACCCCTGCTGTCAGCAAGTCACCTTCTGTCAATGACAAATCGGCAGAACCACCACCAAACATTTGCGTGAAGGTTTGCTTGAAGGATTCTCGAATAGCGTTGAATGTCACTTGGAAGCGTGATTTCACTTCATCATCCATCTCGTTAATGGTATCAAGTAGAAGATTCTTAGAATGAACCAAATCTTCTTTTTGACCATTTAAGAAAGTCAAACGATTATTGACTTCATCGTATTGAGCAATAGCATCCAAGTTGATTGGGCCTAATGCCTTGATACGGCGGCGCAAATCTTGCAGGCGTTCGCGAGCAATAGCCACATCTTCCACAACCTGACTAGCTTCTTTGGCTTCAGCCAAGGTCATGTGATAATCTTCTGTCAAATCATGTGTGAAGCCACGCAAACGTTCTGAGACTTGAGCAACTTGGGCTTCAACTTGGGCTTGTTTGCGGATTAATTCTTCATTTTTTTGATTTTCTTTGGCAACTTGTTCTTCGAGTTCTTCAAGATTAGCCTCACAATCTTCCAGTTCAAAACGAAGGCTAACCAAACGTTCTTCTTCGCTTGCTTTTCTTGTCACAGCTTCGTCATGTTTTTTTTTCAGAAGTGGCAAGTTTTCAATTTCTTGATCACTCGCATGAAAGGCAAGTAAATCTTCACATTTTGCCATTTCTGCTTTATTTTCGGCTAAACTGATATCAAGACGTGTCTTGTTGGCAGATTCAAATTTGCGTTCGCTGAGAAGTTCACGCTCTTGAAGTTTTGCTTGTGACAAGTCTTGACGAAGTTGCTCAACTTTTTGCGTAATGGCATTTTTATTTTCTTTGATTTGGTCAATCTGGCTTGTCAACTCTTGCTTACGTTCAGCAACTTTTGTTAACTCAGCTTCAAAGTGAGCTTTTTGAGATTCCAAATCATTTGAACTACTATCAGTCTCACTTTCTTGAAGTTGTTTGCAGAGCTGCTTAACATCGTTCAAGCGTTCAGCCAATTGTTGGTATTCCAATTCAGCTTTTTGTTCTGCAAAACGAGCTTCTTCACCTTGAGCTTTCAGGCTAGCTAATTCTTCTTTGTTAGCTAGCAATGTTTCGTGAAGAGTTTGAACCAATTTTTCTTGTGCGACTTGTTTTTCTTGAAGGTCAATTAATTCAGCCACAAGATTGTCTAATTCTGGTTTGATAAATGTGGTGTTATTTTGACGATTAGCACCACCTGAGAATGACCCACCAGTGCGAATCTCAGTACCATCCAAAGCTACTAAACGCACTTGATAATGCAACGCACGCGCAGCTTTATTAGCATTATCAACCGTATCAAAAACAGCTGTCACACCAAGAAGGTTTTGGAAAATATTGTCCAAGCGTTTATCAAATGATACCAAGTCGCTTGCCACACCAAGGAAGCCTTGACTAGAAGACAAAATAGCTTGATTTTGTTGTGATAAATGACGCGCTTTGATAGTCGTCAGTGGCAAGAAAGTGGCACGTCCTTGACGATTTTTCTTCAAGAAAGCAATTGAGCGTTTAGCAGCTGCCTCATCTTCAACAATCACATGTTGGCTTGAGCCGCCAAGAGCAATTTCAAGGGCCGTTTGATATTTACGGTCAAAGCTTAAATGCTCGCTCACGGCACCAATGATGCCACCAAGTTGGCTAGAAGCTTGCAAGACGGATTTGACACCTGCGTAGAAATTACTGTGATTTCTAAGGATAGATTCAAGACTAGACTTACGAGCTTGCTTAGATTTGATGACATCTAATTGGTCAAACATTTTCGTCTGCTCAGCTTGATAATCTTTTTCAAGTTGACTTGTCTTAGCAAACAACTCCTGATAAGCATCTAGAAGCTCTTTAACTTGTTTGCGTGCTGCTTCAAAGCTTTCAAGAGCATCTTTAGCATCCGCTTTTAACGCTTCCAAGTTAGCCTGTATCTGTGCTAATTCTTCAGATTTTGATTCTGATAATTGTTTTTGATTATCAATATCAGCTTGTGTCATGGTTAACTTGTTAGACAAATCAGCTTCTTCTTGCATCAAGCTAACAAATTCTTCACGTAATTTTTCAATGACTTGATCTGGATCAGTTGAAAAGCGATCCAATTCAGCTTGTAATTTTTGAATCGTTGCTGTAGTTTCGGTCAATTCGTCATCTAATTTTGCGAGCTGACCTTCTTTTTGCTCTAATTCTTCTCGTAAACTTTCCTGACTAGCCTTAAGCTCAGCCAATTGGCTAGTAGCCGCTTGTTTTTTCTCTTCTTTTTGACTTGATTCTAAGGCAATCAAATCCATTTGGCGTTCAAGGTCAGAAATAGCTTTTGTAATATCCACCAAGCCAGCCTGTTTTGTCGCCATTTCTTCAGACAATTGGTGGCGTTTTTCTTTTAAGGCTTGATTTTGTTTTTCAAATTGCTGGCGCTGTTCATAATAAGCTGACAAATCTGACTTGATACTAGCCAAGTCTTCTTTCAAGCTATCCAAACGGACTTTATCAGTTTGAATATCTTCTACCAAGACATTCAAATGAAGTTGCTTGCGCTCATCTTCCAAGCCAATAAACTCTTTAGCGACTTTCGCTTGGCGTTCCAAAGGCTTCACTTGAGATTCCAGTTCGTAGATAATATCGTCTAGACGGTCCAAGTTATCTTGCGTTTGATTGAGCTTAGTTTGTGTTTCTTTTTTTCGTGTCTTGTATTTTAAAACACCAGCCGCTTCTTCAAAAATCGCACGACGTTCTTCTGGTTTACTGTTGAAAATTTCTTCAACACGACCTTGCGAAATCACTGAGAAAGAATCGCGCCCAAGACCTGTATCCATAAACAAATCATGAATATCACGCAAACGCACCTTGCGACCATCAATCAAGTACTCACTATCGCCATTTCGGTAAATATGGCGTTCTACTCGAATCGTCTCTTTAGCATCTTTGATAAAGCCATCTGAATTATCTAAGCTAACAACAACTTGAGCGTAGTTCAATGGTTTGCGGTTTTCAGCTCCAGCAAAAATGACGTCTGGCATCTTGCCACCACGTAAATTCTTGGCAGAAGATTCCCCAAGTGCCCAACGTAAACTTTCGGTAATGTTAGATTTACCAGAACCATTTGGACCTACAACGGCTGTAACTCCCTTATCAAATTCAATTGTCGTCTTGTCTGCAAAGGACTTAAAGCCCTGCATTTCAATTTCTTTTAAATACATAAAATGAGAGATGAAAAGGCAAAGACCTTCCCGAGCTAACAACTAAGAAGAGCTTAACCGACCTTCTTATCGTCTTCTAGGCTACGTCAAACACGTATCATATGACCTAGGCAGGTTGGACATTTGCCTTTACGAATTCCTTTCAAACGTCTTATTGAAGAGTGGCAAGCGCATTTTTAGCAGCATCTTGCTCAGCTAATTTCTTAGATTTTCCGATTCCTTTACTTTTAGCTTCGTCATTGACATACACAGTCACTTCAAAGACTTTGGCATGTGCAGGACCAGATTCACTTGACACACGATAGTCAATAGTGACATCACTGTGGCCTTGCAATAATTCTTGCAATGTTGTTTTGTAATCTTTGACACGTTCAAAGTTACCTTTTTCAACTTGCGGAATCATGACTTGATTCAAAAATTTATTAACCGCTTCAACCCCTTGGTCCATCAAAAGGGCACCAAGAAAAGCTTCAAATAAGTCACCTAAGATAGTGTCGCGGTTACGTCCACCAGATTTTTCTTCACCATTACCAAGTTTGATGAATTCATCAAAACCACAGTAACGTGAAAAACCTGCTAATGATTCTTCACGAACAATAACAGAACGCATCTTAGATAAATCACCTTCTGGTTTCTTCGGATATTTTTTAAACAAATACTGAGAAATCAAAAGTTGAAGAACCGCGTCTCCTAAAAATTCCAAGCGTTCATTGTGTGAAATGTTTAGGAGGCGATGTTCATTAGCGTAAGATGTGTGAGTAAATGCAGTTTCAAGCAATGTTTTATCTTCAAATGCGATACCAAAGTCTCGCTGAAGTTTTGTATCTAAAGCTTGCATAAATAAATCTCCCTTCAAAAATTGGTCTATTTTTAATCAATTAAGCCTTTTCCAGACTAGTTTATTTAAAACATTAATTTTCCTTTTATAGACTATTTTATTATACCAGAAAGTTAGAAAAAATGGGAATTCTCGCTAAAATCCCTGTAATTCTTTTCTATTATAGGCACGTTTTTATGGTAACTATAAAAGCCTAGCGCTTTAGTGCTAGGCCTTTGTTCTTATAGACCTGCTAAAGGCGTTGCTTCATCAGGTGATGTATCAAAAACAGTCATGTCATGACCAACAGCAAAATTGGCTTGCATCAAGTTATTTTCCATGGTCATATGAGCCAATTCTTTGATATTATTTTCTTTACTCAAGTGTCCAAGATAAATTCTTTTTGTGCGATTGCCGATAGTACGAATCATGGTATCAGCACCATCTTCATTTGACAAGTGACCACGATCAGATAGAATACGTTGTTTCAAGCTCCACGGATAAGAACCCGCACGCAAAATCTCAACATCATGGTTTGACTCAATCAGATAACCATCAGCATTTTCAATCACACCCGCCATTCGGTCACTAACATAACCAGTATCTGTCAGAACGACAAATGACTTATTATCTTTCATCAAACGGTAAAATTGCGGATCGACAGCATCGTGACTGACTCCAAAACTTTCAATATCAATATCACCAAAAGTCAATGTTTTACCACGTTCAAAGACATGTTTTTGCCCAACATCAAGTTTTCCAATCATGTTGCGCTCATCAATCATTTGCCAAGTTTTGGCATTGGCATATACATCAAGATTGTATCTGCGAGCCAGCACTCCTACTCCTTTAATGTGATCAGAGTGTTCGTGCGTAATCAAAATAGCATCCAAATCTTCTGGTTTTCGGTCAATTTCAGCAAGAAGACTGGTAATTTTCTTACCAGTCAAACCTGCATCTATCAAAAGACATTTTTGTGGCGTTTCCACATAAAATGAATTTCCAGTTGAACCGGAGGCTAAGACACTGTATTTAAAAGCATTCTCAGACATCTAGTCCTCGTCATCCTCCCATTCATCATAAATATCAGAATCCTTCTCATACGGAAGAACAATTGTAAATGTTGAGCCCTTACCATAGGTACTTTGAGCCCAAATAAATCCTTTATGTTGTTTGACAATTTCTTTAGCAATGGCAAGTCCAAGCCCTGAACCACCTTGGGCACGACTTCTAGCCTTATCAACACGGTAAAAACGGTCAAAGATTAACGGCAAGTCTTTCTTCGGAATACCAAGTCCTTCATCAGAAATCGAAATAATCAACTGAGTTTCAGTTGTCTTCATGCTAACAGTGATCTTACCACCGTCTGGTGAATACTTAATGGCATTATTTAGAATATTATCCAAGACCTGGGTCATCTTATCTGGGTCAATTTCAACCCAGATTGACTTGATCGGATAGTCTCTGACAATTTCGTATTGCTTGCCAGCAACCGTGTGTTGACTTTTAATCTGGTCAAAACGATTCAAAATAGACGTCATAAAGGCTGTGAAGTTCGTCATTTCAACTTCTAATTGCACCGTTTGATTGTCGATTCGAGACAGATTAAGCAAATCAGAAATCATGCGAATCATACGATTGGTTTCATCCAAAGAAACTTTAATGAAACTTGGTGCAATATCTTCTTTCAGAGCCCCTTCATCCAGTGCCTCAAGATAAGATTTAACCGAAGTCAGTGGCGTACGCAACTCGTGACTAACGTTAGAAACGAACAAGCGACGTTCACGGTCTTCTTTTTCTTGCTCTGTCGTATCATGCAAGACAGCAATCAGCCCAGAAATAAAACCACTATCTCTACGATTTAAGGCGAAACGAATGCGCAAAGTGATAAATTCTCCCGTCTCATCACGACGATTAAGCACAATTTCTGGCGTCTTAGATACCAAATCATGGTAAGAATAATCGCTATCATCACCAAGAATGTCAACGATATTCATTCCAAGAGCTTCTTCACGCTCAAGATTTAGTTGCTTTTGAGCGGTCTGGTTAATCATGGTGATATTTCCAGAACGGTCAGTCGCTAGCACCCCATCAGTCATGTAAGACAAAATACTTGCTAAACGATTCTTTTCTTGGGCTAGATTTTCTTGAGCCAAACGAAAGACAGTTGACAAATCATTTAACTGACCAGCCAGCTCTGCTAAATCTCTATCTTTTTCAATGATAATATCTTCTGTGTATTTTCCTGTAATCAGTTCACGAACCTTACCACTCAATCGACGAATATTAACAGACGTTCTATAGTCTCTGATAGCCAAATGAATAAAATAAATGGCTACAAAAGCTAACAAAAAAAGAATGGCTTGTTCAAACAGATATTGATTCTGTACCATTGTATCATTCATAAGACTTCATGTAGTATCCAACACCGCGACGTGTCAAAATATATTCTGGACGGCTCGGAGTGTCTTCGATTTTTTCACGTAAACGACGGATGGTAACGTCAACCGTGCGGACATCACCGAAGTAATCATAACCCCAAACAGTCTCCAAAAGGTATTCACGCGTCATCACTTGTCCCATGTGAGTAGCTAAGTGATGAAGTAATTCAAATTCACGGTGTGTTAATTCAATGTCTTCGCCACGTTTTTGGGCAACAAAGGCATCAGGCAAAATCTTCAAATCGCCGATGGTAATTTCAGAATTTGATGAAGAAGCATTTTCCTCAGCGACAGCTGATTCGATGTTCTCAGTACGACGAAGGTGTGCTTTGACACGTGCTAACAATTCACGATTTGAGAAAGGTTTTGTGACGTAGTCATCTGCACCGATTTCAAGACCGATAACTTTATCGAACTCACTATCTTTTGCAGAAAGCATAATAATAGGAATATGACTCGTTTTACGAACTTCTTTTGCAACTTCAAGTCCATCCAATTCTGGCAACATCAAATCCAAGATAATCAAATCAGGATTTTCTTCTTCAAATTTAGTAATTGCTTCACGACCATCAAAAGCCGTAACAGTTTCATAACCTTCTTTAGTTAAGTTAAATTTAATAATATCTGAAATTGGTTTTTCATCATCAACAATAAGAATTTTTTTCATATGTCACCTCTTCAATTCTATGTCAGTAGAATAAAAAATTCTCAAACAACAATTTCTATGTCATTTTATTTACAAAAATGACCTCTATCCTTAATTATATCAAAATTCAAGATTAATTGGAAACCTTGGATACTTTTGAAACCAGAACGTAACAATTGACCTTAAAATTCAATCTATTTTCCCTTATAACTTATTTAAATTTTCTGAAATATTTGACAGTTAACAAGGTAATGTGGTAAGATAAACTAACCCATCTTGTTAGATGTTAAAAAACCTAACAAGAAATTCTTATCTTTGAAAAGGAGACAAGTGTGGCACTTATTGAATTTAAAAACGTTGAAAAATACTATGGCGACTATCACGCCCTCAGAAATATTAACCTAGAAATCGAGAAAGGGCAGGTCGTAGTTCTTCTTGGCCCATCAGGTTCTGGTAAATCAACTCTTATCCGAACAATGAACGCACTCGAATCAATCGAAACAGGTAGCTTAAAGGTTAATGGACACGAATTAGCTAACGCTTCTGCCAAAGATTTGGTGCAACTTCGCAAAGAAGTTGGCATGGTATTCCAACATTTTAACTTATATCCGCATAAGACGGTGTTAGAAAATGTGACTTTGGCACCAATTAAGGTTCTTGGTAAATCAAAACAAGAAGCTGAAGCTATCGCTGAGCAATACTTGACTTATGTTAACATGTGGGATCGTAAAGATTCATTCCCAGGAATGCTTTCTGGTGGACAAAAACAACGTGTGGCAATTGCTCGTGGTTTGGCAATGCAACCAGAGTTATTGCTTTTTGATGAGCCTACTTCTGCTCTTGACCCTGAAACAATCGGTGATGTTCTTGCTGTTATGCAAAATCTTGCCAAAGAAGGAATGAACATGGTCGTTGTCACGCACGAAATGGGATTTGCCCGTGAAGTTGCTGACCGCATTATTTTTATGGCTGAGGGGGAAATTTTGGTAGATACTACTGATGTCCAAGGTTTCTTTGACAACCCAACTGAACCACGTGCTAAACAATTCTTGAGCAAAATCATTAATCACACAAGTGACACTGTCTCTCAGAAATAAGGAGATGCTTATGAAGAAAAAACTAGGTTTAGCCATTTTAGCCAGTCTGTCACTTATTTTATTGACACTTTTTACTGGCAAAACAACATTTGCAGATAGCGTATCTGAACAAGTCAAAAAAATTCAAGACGCTGGCGTTTTAAAAGTCGGTGTTAAACAAGACGTTCCAAACTTTGGTTATTATTCAGCCGAAACTGGAAAATACGAAGGTATGGAAGTTGATTTAGCTAAAAAAATCGCTAAAAAATTAGGGGTTAAAGTTTCATTTACAGCAGTTACTCCTCAAACACGTGAAGCACTTTTAGATAATGGACAAATTGACATTTTGATTGCAACTTATACTATTACTGAAGAACGTCAGGCTTCTTATGCGATTTCTGACCCTTATTATTATGATGAGATTGGTTTCTTGGTTAATAAATCAAAAGGTTATGATAGCATTGCTGATTTGGACGGCTTGACAATCGGTGTTGCCCAAGGTTCAACAACTAAATCAGCTATTGAAGAATATGGTGAAGCACACAATCTAAGCTTTAATTTTGTTCAACTCGGTTCATATCCAGAATTAGCCATTTCACTTTATGCTAATCGTATCAGTGCTTTCTCTGTTGATAAATCTATCTTGACTGGTTATGTCAGCAAGAAAACAGAAATCATTGACGAAGGGTTCAACACTCAAGAATACGGTATCGCAGCAACAAAATCTAATCAGTCTGTGATTGATTACATCAATGACTTACTTGCTGATTGGAAAGCTGATGGTAGTTTGCAAAAACTTTATGACAAATACGATTTAACGCCTGCAACGGCTGACGATAATTAAGAGAGGAGAGATTGACATGTTTTTATTAACCGAAGCTGCAAGTCCATTTGCCCTCTCACGTTGGGCAGATTTCTTTGCCAATTTTGGTGAATTTGCAAAAGGCTTCTTATATACGTTGGGAATGTCTATTTGCGCCTTGATTTTAGCCTTTGTTTTAGGGGTTATCTTTGGTGCTATGTCATCATCTAAGAATAGAGTTCTAAAAGCAATTGCCCGTGTTTATGTCGAAGTTTTCCAGAATACACCTCTTCTAGTGCAATTCGTTTTCGTTTATTACGGTCTTGCCATTATGACTAACGGTGTTATCATGATTTCCACATTCTTCACAGCTGTTCTTTGCGTTGGGATTTACCACGGTGCTTATATCGCCGAAGTTATTCGTTCGGGGATTGAAGCTGTGCCAAAAGGGCAAACAGAAGCTGCTCTTTCACAAGGATTCACTTATAGTCAAACCATGAGTTTAATTATCCTGCCACAAGCGGTGCGTATGATCTTGCCACCACTCACTAACCAAGTGGTTAACTTGATTAAAAATACTTCTACTGTTGCTATCATTTCAGGAGCAGATATCATGTTCACAGCCAAAGCTTGGGCTTACGAAACAACCAACTATGTTCCTGCATTTGCTGGTGCAGCACTCCTTTACTTCATCATGTGCTTCCCACTAGCAACTTGGGCACGTCGTAAAGAAGAAGAAAACAAGAAATCATATTCACTTTAGGAGGAGAATAAATGTCAGTATTAACACCTACCAACATTAGCTTTATCCTCCAAGGATTGTGGCTAACGATTTATATTTCATTTATTTCAATTGTACTATCAACACTTATCGGAACAGTGCTTGCTGTCATGCGTAACGGAAAAAATCCGATTCTTCGTTGGATTTCAAGTATTTATATTGAATTTGTCCGCAATGTTCCAAACTTGCTTTGGATTTTCATTATTTTCCTTATTTTTCAAATGAAATCAACGCCAGCAGGAATTACTGCCTTCACTGTCTTTACTTCTGCTGCTCTTGCTGAAATCATTCGTGGAGGTTTAAATGGTGTTGACCATGGACAAACAGAAGCTGGTCTAGCTCAAGGAATGACAAACTTCCAGATTTTTATCTACATTGTCTTCCCACAAGCTTTTCGTAAAATGTTGCCAGCTATCATTTCACAATTTGTAACAGTTATTAAAGATACTTCACTTCTTTACTCTGTTATCGCTATTCAAGAATTATTCGGTAAAAGTCAAATCTTGATGGGACGCTATTTCGAAGCCAGTCAAGTCTTTACCCTTTATGCTCTTATCGCTGCCATTTACTTTGTGATTAACTTTAGTATTTCAACGATTTCTCGTCGCTTAGCTAAAAATTGGGAAAAAGCAGCCGAATAAAACAACAAAAAGCTCCAGCTTTAAAGCTGGAGCTTTTTTATTGGAATAAAGTAAGCAAATAGCTAAGTCCTTTGTAACCAATAATCGTATAGAGATAGAGTGTGACAGGTTTTGTAATCAGGAAAATCGTAACGAATTTCTTAAACGACATTTTCGATAGCCCAGAAACCATGCAAAGAAAGTCATCTGGGAAACCAGGTAGAGCAAAAGCAGCTCCAAGAATCATCGCATAAGATTTCCCGTTATTCTTATCCAAATAACCAATATACTTATCGTAAGTCTCTTGGGAAACAAAAGCCTTCACAAATGTTTCTCCGTAACGTCTCGCTAAAGCAAAGGCGATAAGAGAACCAATAAAGATACCGGTGAAGTTATAAACGAATCCCCAAATCGGACCAAAAGCAATATAACCAATCACACTGGTCATCCCACCAGGAACAATTGGATAAATTACCTGAACCACTTGCAAAGCCATAAAAATCAGCGGAGCAAAGAGGCCAAGATTTCCTAAATAACTTTGGAAAAGCCCGCCAACTTGGAAGTAAGCTGGGTGCTGTTTGAAGAAAATAAACAAAGCAATGGAGATAATAAATCCAATTCCAGTTAAAATCTGAATGTATTTTCTCTGTGATCCTGTTTCTGTCATCGCATCCCCTCCCTTAATTGTCGTAGTCTTATCGTCGCCAACTGATGAGTTTTAACCCAAATACTTCTAATAGGTAACTAATCAAAGCAAGTGGCAAAACGATTAATAGCAATATATACATAATCTTCTTTTTCATTCTGATATTACATTCAATTCAGCAATAAGATTGAATTCCTCTTTCATTTCATTCTTTACCAATACCAAGCCAAGGCTTATTTTTTCTTGTAGTGTCGTTCGATGATAGAACCTGAAGAAGCATTGATAGTATAGGCATATGATTTTGAATTTGTTTCTAGTTTAACCACATAAGTTGCTGCTAAACCAGTTCTACTTTTTACAAATTCTTGTGATTTTATATCCTTACTCTTAATTCCTGCGTTTTGGTAAGCAATTTGTTTGATCTCATTTGTCGTTAACTTATAGCCAAATTGATGATAAGCATAAGTTCCTAAAAGCCCCAAAGCAAGTGAACCAAGTAAGACAAGAATAGCCCAATACTTCTTAATTCCTTTCATCTTTTCCTCGCTTCAATATTGTATCCATATTATAACGAAGATTATTTGAGAAAGCTTGGATAAAGTTTCGAAAAGCTGTGGCAAAAGTGTGGCAAGTTTTGGCCTCAATTTAGTTTATCTTATTTTAAGGAATCTCCCGCTTACAAAAGTGTAAGAAAAGAAAAACACCCATCTAGATACTTAATCTAAATGGGGATTTCTCTAATATTGTCGCAGTGGAAGTCTAATGATAAAACATGTTTCTTGGTCATCTGAAGTCACTTGAATCTCACCGTGATGGCGGTCAATGATTTCCTTAGTGATGGCAAGTCCAATACCAAAATGGCCTCCCTCACCTTTATAAAAGCGTTCAAAAAGATGAGCTTTATCCTTATCAGAAATAGCTTTTCCATCATTTGATAAGCGAATTTCAAGCATTTGATTTTCTAACAATTCACAAGAAATGCTAACTGTCTTTTTAGCGTAACGAACCGCATTTGATAAGATATTAGCAATAGCTCGCTCGATAAGCTTTTCATCAGCTTCAATATCTAGATAGTCAGAAGCAAATCGATGTTCAAAGACAAGACCATGCGCATCTGCTTTAGCTTTTAAGTGCCAACTCACATCGTAAAGTAAATCAACCATATTGAAGTTTTCTAGTTTCAAAGGTTGCTGAGCGGATTCCATTTTGGACAAAGTCAAAATACCATCAACCAGCTCTGCCATTTTCCTGCTTTCGTCTAAAATCACACTAGCAGCTTCTTGGTCATCCGCAGCCACTCCTTCTTTAATAGCCTCTGCATAACCTTGAATGGACATGAGCGGAGTGCGCAGCTCGTGAGAAGAATTTTGAAAAAAGAGTTGCTGACTGCGCTGGTTAGCATCAATCATGTCATTCATCTTCTCAACAGTCTGACCAACTTCGTTAAATTCACGGTAAGCAAAATTTTCTGGCTGCAAATCACCTTCACGGTTACCGACGCGTAAAATGTAAGATTTCAAAGCCCCAAAATGCTTATCTAATTTCCGTGAGGTTAAGAAGATGGTTATGATAGCAATCAAACCAACAATCACCATCAGCGAAAGCAGAAGGTAATTGATATAGGTTTCAAAGTCCGCAATCGGAGTGACATTAGCAAAGACAAAGACATAATAGTTTTGCGACTTACTGTCATCACTATCTTGCTTGATATAACTTTCTGAAAAGGTACCAGGATATTCTTGCATCTTAACCATATAAGTTGAATCATAGACCTTGACCTTTTTAAAATGCTGCGAACTATTATCAAATTCATCATCAAACCAATCAATCGACTTGTTATCTGAAAAGTAATCAACGACTTTCTCAGAAATTTGCTTTTCAGATAGATCATAGGTTGATGCTGAAATATATTTGATGTCAAACTTTTCATCAACGATGGCATAAGTAGTTTCAAAGATGTTACCATCTGAAATTTTTGGCAAATCCTCACCGACATAAAGTGCATCTAAAGTATCGTATTGATTTTGAATCGCTGTAAAAGCTTCTTCAGCCAGAAACAACTTTAATAGCACATTAAAGACAAGCAAAATAATAGCAAAGGAAGTAATCAAAATCGTCAGTGGCTGCAAAAATAAGGTCGTTCGAAAACGCGATTGCCACCTTTTCTTCTTTAAGTGACTGTCTTTTTTAGTCTTTTTTCGTGAGCTTGAACCCATAGCCCCAAACCGTTTCAATAAGGACATGACTCTCAACCCCTCTCAATTTTTTGCGCAGGCGTTTGATGGTATCATCTGTCACACGTGTCTCGACGTCACTTTCATAGCCCCATACTTGACGCAAAAGGTCATCACGCGATATTGCCTCCTCGCTATGTGACAACAAAACTTTCAATAGCTCGAATTCTGTATTGGTCAGCTTGATGTGTTTTCCTTGATAAGTTGCAGAGCGGTCCTTATCTGAAAGATCCAAACCTTCATAAGCAAGAGGTTTAGCCTCTTCATTTGTAGCTTCTTTAGCTACTGGTTGACGTGCCAAAATGGCTTTGACACGCAAACTCAATTTCAAGGGTGAAAATGGTTTGGTAAAATAATCATCAACCCCAGCTGAAAATCCCTTCACAAAATCATCATCACTATCACGCGCAGTTAAAAGAATAATCGGCACCTCAGAGCGTTTACGCAACATAGCCGCAATATTAATACCACTTGTTCCTGGCATCATGACATCAAGAATAACCACATCCGCTTCTTCTTCCATAAAACGTAAAAGCAACTGATCACCCGTTTCAAAGACTTCAACTTCTAAGCCTTGATCGCGTAAAAATGAGGCAATCAAATCACGAATATTCTTCTCATCATCTGCTACATAAACCTTTGCCATAGAACACCTCGACTTGCTTAATTTCTTACCTTCATCATACCATAATTCCTCTCAAAAGCTCCAAAGCTAGCTAAACTTGCCACAAAAATCTTACAATTTGAGTCCCTGTTTTTCCTTGATTTCCCTGAAAAAGTAAAATATAATTACCCTGACCTAGTAAGAATTATTAGATTTTTTTAGTATTAGATTTCAGGAGATAGCAAAAATGGATGAAAAAATGATAGCAAATAAGATTTCTGGCTTATCAATCAAAGAGGTTGAAGAACGTCTAAAAAATGGTCAAAATAATAAAATGGTCGACGAAAATGCGGCAACAACAAGCTCTATCATTCGCCAAAATATTTTCACCTACTTCAATTTAATCTTTGCCATTATCAGCTTATTATTGATTATCGCTGGTTCTTTTAAAAGTTTAACTTTTTTACCTGTTATTATCATTAACATTATCATCGGAATCGCTCAACAACTGCGCTCTAAAAAAGTATTAGACCAGCTGAATGTCATTTCAAAATCATCCTACCAAGTTATCAGAGATGGAAAATACCAATCTGTCCCTATTGATGAATTGGTGCTTGATGACATCATTTTACTAGATGAAGGAAGACAAATTCCTGCCGATGCCACTTTAGTCGATGGGAAAGTATCCGTCAACGAATCTCTTCTAACAGGTGAAGAAGATGAAATCGAAAAAGTCATCGGTAGCGATTTAAAATCAGGTAGTTCTATTATCTCAGGAAAATGCCTCGCAAAACTAACCGCAGTCGGAAACGATTCATATGCCGCCAAACTAACACAAAAAGCTAAAGAAGTCAAACACAAAAAAACAGATATGATTCGCGCTATCGAAGGCATCATCAAATTTGCCGGAATTATCATTATCCCCATTGGTATTACCTTATTTAGCCAATCACTGTTTTTAAATCACAAAACATTTAGTGACAGTATCGTGTCAACAGTCGGCGCTCTAATCGGTATGATTCCTGAAGGACTTTATTTATTAGTAACCGTTGCTCTTGCCATCAGTGCAATGAAATTGGCTAGAAAAAAAGTTCTGTTACACGATATGAAAAGTATTGAATCTTTAGCTCGTGTTGACATTTTATGCGTGGATAAGACAGGAACCATCACAGCCAATAAAATGACCGTAACAGACCTTATCTTACCTGAGCATGTCGCACGAAAAGATTTAACCATTAACCAAGAAATTCTTTCTAAATACATCAATACTATCCCTGATTCTAATATTACAATGTTGGCTTTGCGAGAATATTTCATCTCGAAAGAAGCTTTTAAAAATGCTAAAGCGACCCCATTCTCATCCAAAGTCAAATATTCTCAAATCAAAACAGAAAATGCCACTTATCGTTTAGGAGCTCCAGATATCTTACTAAACCAGGACATGCTAGAAGTCAATCAAACCAAACTCACTCAATATGCTTCAGACGGTAAACGCATCTTAGCTTTAGTTGAAATGACCAAAGATCATGCTGTACCACTTCTATTTGTAGCTATAAAAAATGATATTCGAGCAAATGCTAAAGAAATTTTTTCATTCTTCAATGAAAACGACGTTGCCATTAAAGTCATCTCTGGTGATAACCCTCTAACCGTTTCAAGAATTGCTAACCAATCAGGAATTTTAGATTCAGAAAACTACATCGATGCCAGTACTTTAAAAACTAAGGAAGACATTGAAAAAGCTGCGCTAAGTCATACCATTTTTGGGCGAGTGACTCCCGAACAAAAGAAAGATTTGGTGCTTGCCTTCAAAAAGAACAAATACAAAGTCGCAATGACTGGAGACGGTATCAATGATATTTTAGCGATGAAAGAAGCTGATTGCTCAATTGCAATGGGAAGTGGTAGCGAAGCAGCTCGTCAAGCAGCCCAGGTGGTCTTGCTTGATTCAGATTTTTCAAGAATGAAAGATATTGTCTCTCAAGGTCGCCAAATTATTAATAACATCACTCGTTCAGCAACCTTATTCTTATACAAGAATATCTTTTCAATGTTGCTAGCTATCTTTTCAATCATTACGATTTTTACTTATCCCCTTGCTCCTACTCAAGTCTCTCTCATTTCAATGTTCAATATCGGGATTCCAGCATTCTTACTGTCATTAGAAACAAACACTGTCAAGAAAAATCAGAACTTCCTAAAAGAAACTATTCTGACAGCTCTTCCAGCTTCGCTCACTTCATTTTCAGCCATTGCTTGCTTGGTTGTATTCGGTCAATTGTTTGACATTCCGCAAAGCAATATTGGTATTGCTAGTACTTATCTACTTGCTGTTGTCGGTTTCTTGATTTTGAGAAATGTTTCAAGACCTCTCAACAAGTATAAGATTTCTATTTTTATCACTTGCTTTGCTGGTTTCATTATTTGTAGTCTTATTCCATCGCTACGCTCACTATTCATGCTAAATGAATTCAGCAATGAAAGCATGGTGCTTTGCCTCATTTTTGCTCTTGCTGAAGTAACCGTGATGAGAAGCTTGACTTTCTTATTTGAAAATATCCCAAGCGCTCTTTCGAAATGCCGTTTGGCTATTCAAAAACTGTTCGCAGATTAAGCTACGAACAGTTGTGTAAATCTTTTCGAAATCTTTGAATCAATTGTTTTACCATTTGATAGCTGCTACGCCCTTGTCTGGCGTAGTGGCCTTTTTTATTAAAATAGCTGCGCTCCCAATCCATATGACGACGATGCTTAATCCAGAGCGGGGCTAGAAAAGTATTGCCTTGATTGGCTAAAATGCGCTTACGAAAAAATGGGTCATGACGTTTTATCGCTGCAACGTCAAGTTCATAGTGTCTCTGGTCGTTATGATTGGCATAGTTAAAACTAGCTCCGTTAATAATACCATTATGAGTCTGACCTTGCGGATCGATTTCATTAGCAAAATGCCCCCTACTATCTAAGATAAATTCTGTGTGAAAAGCCAGCAAAATTTTTAGATTAATTGGCAGCTCAAATCCTAAAATGACATGTTTAGGTGCTTTATTATGGAGCCTAGCTGATTCTGTCAAATCAAAATCAAATCGCCTCCGCCAAAACCGTCGCTCTTTTTTATCTTTTAAGTAAGCTAACATCGATTGCCAATCTGACTTAGCAGGAAATTCTTCTCTGATCCACTGAGCTTGGTAGGCTGAAATCACATAGCGAAATTGATGAACTTGGTGCGATAATAAATTATCCTCAGTCATGCTCTCTCCTGGGTAAGCTACTTGAACTAGTCTTGCTAACTCACTCCAAAAAAGGTGATTTGGCGAAAGGTTATCCGAAAATTGATTTAAAAGCTTACGAGTCTGGGCAATCTCGCCAGATAATTCTTCTGGCATTTCTAAGATGTCCATTAATTCTTGTAATACAAGTCGTGCTTTGTCACTTGTGCTTGCAGCTTTGCTATTTTCCCAAAAGTAGAAAAAGTCTTTATCTCCGATTTTCATAGGTCAATTATAGCACATTACAGCGCTAACACCTTTTTTAAAGGGGCTTATGATAAAATAGTTATAGATGAAGGGGAATTTATGAAGACATTAACTGAAGAGGCCTTTGCCCGCACTTTAAAAGACATTATGCAGGAAAAATCCTTTGACAAAGTAACTATGACAGAGTTGGTTCAGCGCATGCATGTCAATCGTCAAACCTTTTACTATCATTTCAATGATTTGTATGACCTGCTTGAAAAGATATATATTTCAGATGGTGAGCAAATGATTGGTGATAACCGAACAGACGATTCTTGGGAAAAAGGCATGCTTGCGATTTTTCAATACATTTTAGCCAACAAAGCGTTTGTCTGCAACACCTATTATTCTATCAATCGTAATTATTTGGAGCATTTTTTATATGACCGAGCTTATGACTTAATCAAACCAGTACTAAAAGCCAAAAATCCTGACTTAAGTGGCAGCGAACTTGATTTTAGGGTTCATTTTTGCAAATATGGCTTGGTTGGTTTTATCCTTGATTGGATTGATTCAGGATTGCAAGAAAATCCTGATACCTTAGCCAAGCGTATTTATCAACTTTTGAATCACTAGACAAAGTCAGCTAAGTGTCAAAAATTTAGACAGGAAAGATTTCCTGTCTATTTTATTTTCTCAAAGAAAGCGTTTTAATAAAAGTAATTTTAACAAAGGAGTTGACATGTATGTATTATTCAAATGGTAATTATGAAGCATTTGCTCGTCCTAAAAAACCTGAAAACGTCGATGACAAATCAGCCTATATTGTCGGAAGTGGCTTAGCAGCTCTTTCTACAGCAGTCTTTCTTGTCCGTGATGCCCAAATGCCTGGCGATCACATTCATATTCTAGAAGAATTGAGCCTTCCCGGTAGTGGCATGGACGGTATCAAAAACGATCGCTTAGGCTATATTATTCGTGGCGGTCGTGAAATGGAACCTCACTTTGAAGTGCTCTGGGACTTATTCCGCTCCATTCCTTCCCTTGAAAATCCAGACCATTCAATCTTGGATGAATTCTACTGGCTCAACAAAGAAGACCCTTGTTATGCCAAGACGCGTATCATTTGCAATCGTGGTAAAGCTCTTCCTAACGATGGTCAACTAACCCTTTCTGAAAAAGCTATCAAGGAAATTATTGATTTGATTTTGATGCCTGAAAGCAAACTGGAAAATGTTCAAATCGACCAAGTTTTTGATGACGAATTTTTCAATTCTAATTTCTGGCTCTACTGGTGTACAATGTTTGCCTTTGAACCTTGGTCAAGTGCCATGGAAATGCGCCGCTATCTCATGCGCTTTATTCAGCACGTTGGCTGCCTCAAAAATCTTTCTTCTCTTCGCTTCACCAAATACAACCAATACGAATCTTTGATTTTACCAATCGTCCACTACTTATCTGAACATGGTGTTTATTTTAGTTATGATACTACCGTGACAAATATTTTAGTTAACCGCAAAGGCAATAAAAAAGTAGCAAGCAAGCTTGAATTTACAAAAGCAGGTCAAGCAAAAGAACTCTTTTTAAGTGAAAATGATTTGGTCTTTGTCACAAATGGTTCAATCACCGAAAGCACAACTTATGGTGACAACGACCACCCAGCACCTGTTAAACACGAATTAGGTGCTAGCTGGGAACTCTGGCAAAAATTGGCTGCCCAAGATGAAAGCTTTGGTCACCCAGAAAAATTCTGCCAAAACATTCCAGATGCTAACTGGACTATCTCAGCTACCATCACTTTCAAGGACAAACGTATCGCACCTTACATCGAAGCCGTCAACCACAAAGACCCATACAGTGGCTCAATCGTAACCAGCGGTCCAACAAGCATTAAAGATTCTAACTGGCTCCTTGGCTATTCTATCAGCCGTCAACCGCATTTCAAAGTTCAAAAAGATAATGAACTGGTCGTTTGGCTTTACCCTCTTTACACAGACCGTAAGGGAAATTACATTGCAAAACGCCCTGATGAATGTACTGGTAAAGAACTTTGCCAAGAATGGCTCTACCACATGGGAGTCCCTGAAACTGAAATTGCAGAAATTTCTGATACTGCTTCAACTATTCCTTGCCACATGCCTTACATCACTACTTACTTCATGCCACGTGGCTTAAATGACCGTCCATTAGTAGTGCCAAAAGATAGTCAAAACTTAGCCTTTATTGGTAACTATGCTGAAACACCTCGTGACACTGTCTTTACTACAGAATACTCTGTCAGAACCGCTATGGAAGCCGTCTACACACTACTTGATGTTGACCGAGGTGTTCCTGAAGTCTTCGCATCCGCCTTTGATGTTCGCATGCTACTCAATGCTCTTTACTATCTAAATGACCAAAAATCACTAACAGAAATTGATATTCCTTGAGCAGAAAAAGCCGTCCTCAAAGAAGCTCTTAAAAAAGTGCACGGTACTTATATCGAAGAATTACTCAAAGAATACCACTTGTTATAATCATCCATAACAAAGTTTTTATCACTAAAATAGCTCCTCGATTGAGGAGCTATTTTTTAGATTTTCACAATGCTATGCCAGATTAATAAATATTAAATCCAATTTTGCCAGGAATTTTATTAGCTTGGCAATTAGCAATAATCGCATTTTTAGTATTTTCAACTGACTTGCGAATAGCTGATTGACTGCCAGATGATGGTGTTGTGACAGAACGGCCACTTGGTAATTTATCACCACTCTTACCAGCAAAGCCTTGAACAGCAGACCATGCTTTAATGGTCAATGGTTGAATGTAATAGTTATAACCATTATCAAATGCCACACAGTGGTCTAAATAAGCTGTAACGGAACTGTTGTTATTATCAAAACCTTTTTTAGCTTCATCAAAAGCAAGACAGTGTGACAATTTACGTGTCACACTTGATTTTGAATTGACAGAACCAAGTTTAAAGCTATTTGGATTACCGTCAAATGAATTGCCAGTCCAAGCTGAAAGACTAATCGTACCAGCGTCAGTCTTGATGAAGTTTCCAGTTGGCAAAGCAAATTTCCCTTTTGCGTAATTTGAAGCAAATGAGCCATCCTTAGCTTTGATGAGTTGAACCAGATGAAGATTTTCATCTAAAGCTTTTTTGTGGTCAAAATCATATTTTCCAGTAAAGACATCAGGGTTACCGTTATTCCAAACTGCACAATTCGTGTAAGTGATATCTGGTGTCACATCACCTGCTTTATCAAAGGAATCCCAACCATCATCAGAATTATCCCAAGCATAACAGTAAGTAAAGGTATTGCCGCTACCTGCACCGAGTTTTGGTGCAAAGCCGTCAGCATTTCCGCCGCGAGTGTAGACATCACAGTTACGGTAGCTGTAAACCGCTTCGATCGTATTACGATAAGCACCAGCAGTTACTTGCAAACCAGCATCGTTGTTATATCTAACAATACAATTTGAAACCTTGTTATTACCAGCAGATTTTCCCTTGATTTGGATACCGTTATCTGGCGCATGCTCAATAATCAGATTTTGAAGAGTGTAGTTTGAGCCAGAAATTCTGACACCAGCTGCCGCATCTGATGAAGCTTTACCGATGTATTTTGCCATAAAGTTTGAAAAATCAAGCTCTGGGTAAGAGCCATCCGCATTTTGCACACCGATGATTTGAACATTAGCATTTGCTTTAGACAAAGCAATTTGCCCGTCACAAGCAATCTTGTTTCCCTTCACATAAACCTTTCCGCCACCAGCTTTTTCAACTTTTGAAATAGCAGAGCGAAGATCGTTATAAGTTGAGACTATCACGCCATTTGAAGCTGCTAATGAAGAGGAGATTAAGCTTTCATCAGCACTTTCTGTTTGGGACAAATCAACTTCAGTTGTCTCACTTGAATTGCTAGTAACATCACTTGATTGGCTTTCTGAAACGGCATCATCAGATGACGTTGATTCCACCTGAACACTAAATAAATCAAGGTCAGCATCTTTAGCATATAAATAAAGCTCACCAGCTTCACCTGAATAAGTGTAAGTTACTTCACTGGCTTGCACACCTGCAGTCAGATTGGTTAGGTCTTGACCTTGGCTATCAGCTAAAACGAGATGCCCCTCATTAGTCTGTGAAGTACTTTTCAAAACGACTTTAATCACATCGTTATCTGATACTGAAAATTTCAACGAAGCTTTATCCTTACTACCTGTAGCATTTAACTGCAATGCAGATGTATAATTACTTTCTGAAACATTAGCTTCTTCTGCTTTAATGGACAATGATGACTCTTCATTTGCTAATAAAGTCAACCCATCAATCTTTTTTCAGACTTTAGCTGACCCAAATCTTTAAATGAAGAATCACTAAAATTCCAAGCTACCGAAGAATCAGCTTTAACAATCACTGGACCAGGTCCTAAATGAGACAAAAGCGTAGCTAATGCTATTAAAAGACCAAAGCCAAGCGACAAAAAATGTTGCTTAAAGTTTCGCATATTTTAACTCCCCCTTTTTTTGCGAACGCTTTCTTTATTTTAACATTTCATTTTAGCATTCTTAGTTTTTTGCAAATCTGGAAAAATCATCCGTTAAAAAGACACAAAAAGAAGCCCCGCAGGACTTCTTTTTTACCGAATTTATTATGCAAATATAAGGAATTATTCAGCGTCTGGACGTGATTTACGATCGATGTCAGCAAGGATATTTTCTACAAACTCATCGATTGATTCAGTGTGAGTTTGTTTGCTTCCGTAACGACGAACGTTAACAGTCTTATCAGCCATTTCTTTATCACCAACGATTAATTGGTAAGGAATTTTCTTAGTTTGGCTTTGACGAATCTTAAGTTGCATTTTTTCGTTACGCTCGTCAACGTCAACACGAACACCTTTGTCGCGAAGAACTTTAGCAACTTCCCAAGCGTAGTCAACGTGAGCTTCGTTAGAAACTGGGATAACAGTTACTTGGTGAGGAGCAAGCCATGTTGGGAATGCACCTTTGTAGTTTTCAATCAAGATAGCTGTGAAGCGTTCCATTGTTGAGATAACACCACGGTGAATCATAACTGGACGGTGTTCTTCACCATCAGCACCGATGTATGTCAAACCAAAGCGTTCTGGAAGAAGGAAGTCAAGTTGGATTGTTGACAATGTTTCTTCGTTACCAAGAGCAGTTTTCACTTGGATATCAAGTTTTGGACCGTAGAAGGCAGCTTCACCTTCAGCTTCGAAGTATTCAACGCCCATTTCATCCAATGCAGCTTTCAACATTGATTGTGCATTTTCCCACATTTCATCGTCATCATAGTATTTGTGAGTATCTTTAGGGTCACGAAGTGATAGACGGAAACGGTATTCAGTCAAGTTGAAATCTTCGTAAACGTCGATAATCAATTGAAGAGCTTTTTGGAATTCTTCTTGGATTTGTTCAGGAGTTACGAACAAGTGACCATCGTTAAGTGACATTTCACGAACACGTTGAAGACCTGACAAAGCACCAGATTTTTCGTAACGGTGCATCATACCGATTTCAGCGATACGGATTGGCAATTCACGGTATGAGTGCACGTGGTGTTTGTAAACTTGAATGTGGTGTGGACAGTTCATTGGACGAAGAACAAATTCTTCACCATCACCCATGTCCATTGTTGGGAACATGTCTTCACGGTAGTGATCCCAGTGACCTGAAGTTTTGTAAAGATCAACTGAAGCCAAAGGTGGAGTGTAAACGTGAAGGTATCCTGATTCAACTTCTTTATCAACGATGTAACGTTCCAAAGTACGACGGATTGTAGCACCATCTGGTAACCAGAATGGAAGACCTTGACCAACTTCTTGAGAAATCATGAACAAATCAAGTTCTTTACCAAGTTTACGGTGGTCACGTTCTTTAGCTTCTTGACGTTGTTTAAGGTAAGCTTTAAGGTCTTTTTTATCGAACCAAGCAGTACCGTAAACACGTTGCATCATAGCGTTATCGCTATTTCCGCGCCAGTAAGCACCAGCAACGTTCAATAGGTGGAAGACTTGGATACGACCAGTTGAAGGTACGTGTGGACCACGGCAAAGGTCTGTAAATTCACCTTGAGTGTAAACAGTAAGTCCGCCTTCATCTTCACCATGTTCTTCGATCAATTCAAGTTTGTAAGGATCGTTTTTGAACAATTCACGCGCTTCTTCGATAGAAATTTCTTTACGAACGCATGGAAGGTTTTCTTTAACGATTTTTTTCATTTCTTCTTCGATACGAGGAAGGTCTTCATCAGTGATTTGACCTGATTTGTTATCAGTATCGTAGTAGAAACCATTTTCGATTGCAGGACCTACACCAAGGCAAAGGTCTGGGAAAAGACGTTTTGCAGCTTGAGCAAATAGGTGAGCTGCTGAGTGACGTAAGATACCTAGAGCATCTTCGTGATCAGGTGTTACGACTTCAATGCTACCATCTTCAGTGATTGCACGAGTGGTATCAATCAATTCTCCGTTAAATTTACCAGCCAAAGCTTTTTTAGCTAGTGAATTACTGATACTTTGAGCAATTTCAAAAGTTGTTACACCAGATTCAAATTCGCGCACAGCGCCATCTGGAAAAGTAATTTTAACCATACTATTCTCCTTTAAAAGATTAACATTGTTGAACATTCCTTTTTGGGAACCGGGTAAAAGGAATGTGATGAGTTTACAAGATTTTTTTCCCGAGATAAAAGAAAAACGACGTCCAAAAAGGACGTCGTAACGTGGTTCCACCTTCATTTATCTACGACAAAAAAGAGTCGTAAACCTCAAATTAGCTATATCGTGGCTACCGTTTTATGTTTGCATAAAAACAAGGAAGTAGTATTGAATCAGCCAATCTTGCACCCTTCTCACCAACCGGCACTCGCTCTAAAGATTGAACCCTGTTCAACTTGTCTTCGATAGTTATTATAACACGAATTTTTTATTTTTCAAGAATTTAATCAAGGAAATCTCGAATCGAATTAATCAAGCGTTTTGGAGCCTTAAAAACTTTCGCAGATGTCTTAACCGTTGCTTTAGCTGCTTCTGCTGGTATTTTAATGGCAGAATGCGCTAATTTAACAGAAGTTTTCTCTTTTTGGCCACGAACTGTCAATGAAAATTTTTCTTTTTTCTTGTTCTTAGCAGAAATCAAAACATCCAAATAAAACGCATAAACTGATTTACCAAAGTGTTCAGCGGAGATGGCATACATTTTAGCTTGATAAGCTTTATCATCCAAAGCTGGTGTATTTTTAATGGCATCTAAGATAGCATTTGCCAAATCTTCTTCCTGATAAAAGAGTGTTCCAAACATTTTCTGGTCAATAATATCATCCAAGTAAGGATTCCCGTGTGCGATAACTGGCGTTCCGCTAGCAAGACTTTCCGTATAAGTCAAGCCTTGAGTTTCACTAGTTGAGGCTGAAATGAAGAAATCAGCCGCTTTATAATAAATTGCAGTTTCTTCGTGAGCAACCATTCCCGTGAAAATCACACTATCTTCAATGCCAAGGTCTTCAACCATTTCTTTCAAGGCTGACAAATATGGTCCGTCACCAACAATCACTAGTTTTACACGGTCATTTTGAGCTAAAACATCTGGAAATTGTTGAACAATTGCTTGAATATTTTTTTCATAAGAAATACGAGACAGACTAAGTAACATTGTCTCGTCCTCAGCAATTCCAAGTTTTTCACGAAGCGCTAGGGCATCTTCTCTTGTAATGTCCTTACGTTCATACTCTTCCACACGAATACCTGTCGGAATGACACGTTTTGGAATCTTGATATCATAACCATCAAGCAAATTTAACACAATACGAGATGGACAAATCACGCCGTCCAAGTCATTCATATAACCACGCATGACGTATTTGACCATACCTGGTTTGATGATTTTTCCTTTAGCAATATACCCTACATAGTCTTCATATTGTGTGTGATAAGTGTGGACTACTGGGATACGAAGAGCTGCAGCAATCATTTTTCCAAGCATTCCAACACTAAATTCCGTTTGGGTATGAATAATATCTAGTTTATATTGTTTGGCAATTTTATAAGACGAAATCAATCCACGATAAACAATGCGGCGATCTGTAAATGAAATAAAAGGCACACTAGGAAGTCGGATAATCGTTGGATCTTCATAGCGTTTCACCGCCTTGTCTGTGGTTGTAAAGATATAAACCTCGTGTCCCTCTTTTTCTAATTCTTCCTTAAGGGTGCAAATACTAGTCGCAACCCCAGAAACTTGAGGGAAATAGGTATCCGTGAAAAGACCTACTCTCATTTTACAACTCCATTACTTTGTGATACACATCAACTAATTCATGAGCAACTTTATCGATACTGCGACTCTGAGCAATATGATAACCTGCTTCTTGTTTCTCGCTGTTTCCTGATAAAACCTTGCGAAGGGCTTTGACAAAACCATCAACGTCATCTGCTAATTCAGCACAGCTATTATCAACCCAGCCATGATAAACCGGGATATCACGTAAAACAACATGTTGGTGACTAGCAAACGCTTCAAGCACAACAATACCTTCAGTTTCTTCACGACTTGGGAAGAAGAATACATCTGCTCCGCTCATGGCCCCCTCAAAAACATCACCTTTGATGTAACCAGCAAAAATTACATTATCAGGGTGTTTACGTGTCACAATACTTCTAACTTTATGCGGGATAACCCATTTATTAGTTTCGCCAAACCAGATGAAACGAACGTCTGGCATTTGCTCAGCAACTTTAACAAAGTCATCAATACCTTTACGCATGAAATAAAGCCCTGCACAAATCACAACTTTTTCATCTGGTTTAATGCCAAAATGACGTCTAAAAGCTTCTTCTTTAGCTGGATTTGGAACATAACGAGACAAATCAATCCCATTTGAAACGGCATAAATCGGCTTGTCAACGCCATAACCACTAATTAATGATTTTGAGTATTCAGTCGGTGTAATAATAGCATCCGCATTATTATAGAAATGACAAAGATACCATCTAAAAATTGGTGATATTAAATTAGAGCCGATAAAAGAGTTGCGAAAATCTTCCTCGGTAGAATGACCATGCATCAACACTTTTTTACCCGCTTTTTTGGATTTTTTCAATAATTTCCAACTCTTAAAACCATAAGTATTGATATGAACCAAATCATAGTCATCGTTTGGATTTGTTGTATAATCTTGGCCAACCATGCTAAGAGCACGCTCTTGGTGCTTGATGGCACGACCAATTCCTGATTTTCTTAAATAATTTTCGGCTTCCAAATACAGTAAAACTTTCATAAATTCTATTATAGCTTATTTTGTAATTTTTTTCACTAAGACTAAAAAAAATCAGCCCAAAGACTGATTTTGTCATAGTATCCTTTTTTGGAAATTATTGACGTGTCGTACCACGCAATTTAAGACCATGATTAAGAATAATTTCTTTTTCTTCAAGTTCTTCTTTGTTCATGATTTTAGTCAACATACGCATACTTACCGCACCAAGGTCATAAACCGGTTGGCTAATTGAGCTTAGGTTTGGACGAGTGTATGATGTGATTGGTGAATCATTACTTGTAAGAATTTCAAAGTCTTCAGGAACTTTTTTACCTGCGGCAAACAATCCATTCAAAAGACCTGCAGCTAGTTCGTCTTCAGCAACATATGCAGCTGTAGCACCTGAATTTATCACGCGTTGAGCTAGTTCATAACCATCTTTGTAGTTGTAGTTAGCTTCAAATACGAGTCCTTCTTTGAATGATAGGTTGTTCTTTTCAAGTCCTTCTTTGTATCCTGCAAGACGAACTTTACCGTTAATATCATCGATAAGTGGTCCTGAAACAAAGGCAATATCTTTGTTATTTTTAGCCAAAATATTAACAACATCAGCCACGGCAGCTTTGTAATCAATATTAACACTTGGAAGTTGGTGTTCTAAATCAACTGTTCCTGCTAGAACCACTGGTGTGCGTGAGCGAGAGAACTCTGCACGAATTTTTTCAGTTAAATGGTGTCCCATGAAGATAATACCGTCCACTTGTTTTGCAAACAAAGTGTTAACAACATTAACTTCTTTATCGTTATCTTCATCACTTGATGCAAGAACGATATTGTATTTGTACATTGCAGCAATATCGTCGATACCTTTCGCTAAAATTGAGAAATAGCTATTAGCGATATTTGGAATAACAACACCAACTGTCGTAGTTTTTTTACTTGCCAAACCACGAGCAACTGCATTTGGACGATAGTCTAAACGGTCAATAACTTCAAGGACTTTTTTACGAGTGTTTTCCTTTACATTTTTATTGCCATTTACAACACGACTAACTGTTGCCATTGAGACGCCTGCTTCTCGTGCAACATCATAAATTGTAATCGTATCATCAGTGTTCATTATTGGACTTCCTTTCTATTTGAAAATTTCGCTTTCACAAATATTTTAGCACTTTTTGGAAACACTTTCAAGTGCAAACTTAGAATTTTTGAAAACGTTTAAAGGGTTATTTTTCTCATAAAAGGCTAAAAAAGTCAAAAAGTAGTTATTTTCAGAAAAATTTTCTGCTAACTTTTTAGTGAACTTCTGAAACTCTTTCATCTTTTTAAACTTTTTTAGCATGATTTTATGAAAATTAAGTGCATTTAATTTTTTCAACTTCAACTCTTGATTTTTTGTGATTTTTTTGAAAAAATGGGGGGTGATTAGAAAGAAGGTTTCTCATGTCTAAATTAGATCAAATCCGCTCATATTTGAATCAAGAAAAAGCAAATATCGCTGTTTTCTCTGATCCAGTAACTGTTAACTATTTGACTGGTTTCTTCTGCGATCCACACGAACGTCAAATGTTCTTGTTTGTTTATGCTGACCGTGAACCAGCACTTTTCGTCCCTGCGCTTGAAGTCGCACGCGCCAGCCAAATCGTCAATTTCCCTGTTTTTGGCTACGTTGATTCAGAAAATCCATGGGAAAAAATTAAAAACGGTCTTCCTTCAACAGATAGCGCCAAAATCTTTGCTGAATTTGATAATTTGAACGTTATTAAATTCCAAGGTTTGCAAACTGTTTTTGATGGACGTTTTGAAGATCTGACACCGTTTGTTCAAAAAATGCGTCTTATTAAATCTCAAGATGAAATCGATAAAATGATGGTAGCTGGTCAGTTCGCTGATAAAGCTGTTAAAGTTGGTTTTGATAACATCTCACTTGACAACACTGAAACTGACATTATTGCCATGATTGAATTTGAAATGAAAAAACAAGGTGTTGAAAAAATGAGTTTCGACACTATGGTCTTGACTGGTAATAATGCCGCTAACCCACACGGTATCCCAGGCACAAACAAAATCGAAAACAATGCTTTCCTTTTGTTTGACCTTGGAACAGATATGCATGGTTACGCTAGTGATATGACTCGCACTGTTGCCGTTGGTAAACCTAACCAATTCAAAAAAGACATTTACAACTTATGTTTAGAAGCTCACATGGCGGCTCTAGAGTTCATCAAACCTGGTGTTCTTGCTAGTGAAGTGGATGCTGCTGCTCGTAAAGTCATTGAAAAAGCAGGTTACGGTGAATACTTCAACCACCGTCTTGGACACGGTATTGGAATGACTTGTCACGAATTCCCTTCAATCATGGAAGGTAATGATATAGAAATCCAAGAAGGTATGTGTTTCTCAGTTGAACCTGGTATCTACATTCCTGGCAAAGTTGGTGTTCGTATCGAAGATTGTGGTCACGTCACAAAATCTGGCTTTGAAGTCTTCACACACACACCAAAAGAATTGCTTTATTTTGAAGGATAATTCTCATAAACCAAAAAACTTCCTAGTAGCACTAGGAAGTTTTTATATTGCAGGAAACCTCAATTACTGCTGAAATGAGCCTAAGAAATTCAAAAAGAGGCTCTTATGTTTTATAAAACAATGACTTATTGTCCTGAATGTGAGCACCCTTTAGAAAAGAAATTCTTAAAAGACGAAGGTGACATTCCTTATTGTTCTCAGTGTAATAGCTTTCGCTTTCCTGTCTTTAATACAGCTATCAGTGCCATTTTATTTAACGAAAGTCATGACAAAATTCTCTTAATCAAACAGTACAAGATGACTGAACACATTTTGCTAGCTGGTTATGTGTCACAAGGCGAAAATGCTGAGGCTACTGTCGCTAGAGAAATAGACGAGGAATTAGGCTTGAAAGTAAAATCCTTAACCTTTAACGCCACTAAGTACTACGAACGCAGCAATTCACTCATGATTAATTTTGCTGCAACGGTAACTGAAGCAGTCACTCCCAATCACGAAATTGATGACTGGGACTGGTTTTCAATCGAAGATGCCAAAAAAGCCATCAAAGACGATTCTCTTGCCGAAAGTTTTTTACTAGAATTTTTAGCTAAAATCGAAAAGGATTGAGAAAAACTCAATCCTTTTTTGCATACTTTTCTTGCATTTCTTGCCAAAATTGTTGGACAGTTTCTGATTTATTTGTCTTTAATTTCATCAAAACCATCAGAGACTCTGTCTCAATATCAAGTGGTTGCCAAATAATCTGCTTACCCTCAAAAGGTCTAATCATCTTTTCCATCATGAGAGAAAGCCCTAAATCATTTTCGATAAAATCAATAATTAAATTAATACGATTCCCTTTATAGGTAATCTTGGGATCAAACTGATAAGCATGACATAATTCTAATAGAGGCTGTAATAGCTGCGTTTTCTCGCTAAGTTGTAAGAATTTTTCTCCTTCTAACTCTTTAAGATTGATGCTTTCTTTTCTTGCTAAAGGATGCTGACTTGGCAAAACAACCACCCAACGGTCTTGATCAATGGTGAGCATTTCAACTTCTTTTGGCAATTTAGCATTAAATTGTCTCGCAAAAATAATATCGCACTTGTGTTTAAGGAGATTATCCAACAAGACATCTGCCTCTTCTTCAACGCTAACCTCAAAATTCGTATGGCGTTTTTTAAAGCCTGCAATTTCAGAGATGATGGCATAAAAAGGCATACTTGGAATGCCATGAAGTAAAAGCTCGTTCTCTTTTTCTTCCTGTAACTGCGAAAGCTCCACAGTCATCTGTTGGTAACTGTCTAAAATCCGTCTGCATGAGCTTCAACCACTTGCCCTTCCTTGGTGATTCTGATATGACGACGGCTGCGGTCAAATAGCTGCACCCCGAGTTCTTTTTCTAATGCCATGATTTGCTTTGACACATTTCCTTGGCTAATGTACAAGCGCTCAGCAGTTTCAGTATAATTAAGAGTCTCATACAAGGTTAAAAAAACTTGTAATTTTTGAGGATTCATCAGCAGCCTCCTTTTTATTCCATTTTAGAATATCTCATCACCAAAAGCAATTTGATTTTTGGCTAAATCGTGTTACACTAGTTAATGACCTTATGGTTTCAAGTTAAGTCACTTTGCACAAGTGAGCTTATTTTTTTGTCTTATTTTTACTATCAAAAAGGAGGAATTTTATGCCAACTGGTGTCATCATCAATTCATTTGCCATTATTTTTGGCGGAATTCTCGGTGGAATTTTTGGTCATATCTTGTCCGAGGATTTTAAAAACCAATTAAATCTTATCTTTGGCGTTTGTTCAATGGGAATGGGGATTTCATCCATTGGACTCATGAAATACATGCCTGCAGTCATCTTTGCTATCGTTGTTGGTACAGCTATCGGACTTGCGATTAATCTTGGTGAATGGATTAATAAAGGTGGGGCTTTGATGCAAAAAGCTGTTTCAAAAATCTTGCCACAAAAACACAGCCAACTATCAAACGATGAATTTTTAGCAACTTTACTAACTGTTATCGTTCTTTTCTGCGCTAGCGGTACTGGTATCTATGGTAGTCTTGATTCCGGGATGACTGGTGACTCAACTATACTGATTTCAAAATCAATTCTTGATTTCTTCACCGCAGCCATCTTTGCTTGTAACCTTGGCTTTGTGGTTTCTTTGATTGCAATTCCACAGTTCGTCATTTTTACCGCTCTTTTCTTACTTGCCGGAATCATTGTGCCATTAACAACACCTGATATGATTGCTGATTTTAAAGCCTGTGGTGGTTTCTTGATAGTCGCAACAGGTTTTCGTATGATTCGTGTCAAAATGTTTCCAACAGCTGATATGATTCCAGCAATGGTCCTTGTTATGCCTTTATCGTGGTTCTGGGTCAATGTCATCATGCCATTATTATAAATCCTAATAATTTTAGAAAAATTAGAAAATGAGCTCTATGTTTTTGGAGCTTATTTTTTAATAAAAGTTTTCATATCAACAATTATGAATACATTTTCTCGAGCATATTATTTGTCATTTTATTCTTACTTTTCTAACATATTATCCATAATTAAAAATTAAAGGAGAATTCTATGCCCAATTCTGCCCAAGATTACTTGGACTCTTGTTTGTTTTTTACCGTAAAAAAACTAAATCGAGCACTTGATAGATTAACCGAAAATGCCTTTCAAAAAGTCGGTTTAAATTCATCTTACACTTCTATTCTTCTGATTTTAAGTCATGAAAATGGCAAAATTCAAAAAGATTTGGCTAAAATGCTCTGCATTGCAGCCCCATCTATGACAAGACTTATCGAAAAACTTGTCCACAAAGGATTTGTTAAAGTCGTTTGTGAAGGACGTACCAAACGTGTCTACCTCACAGATAAAGGAAAGGCAATAATTCCAGATATTATTCAAGCTCACATTGAGACACAAGAAGAATTCAATCGTTTGGTAAAAACCGGTTTTTCCGATAATCTTCTTACTGAACTAAACCAAATTGCTAACCAATTACAATAATTTTTTAAGGGTCTTGACTGAACATTGTCATGGCATTTTTAACTTCTAAAATTATGACAGATTTGTCATCTATCTGCAACTGTGTTAAGATAGTCACTGTAAACTTATTTTCAAGGAGATCATCGTGTCCGATAATATTCAAGAGGTATTAGATGGTTGCCTATTATTTTCGGTCAAAAGATTGGATCGCGCTCTTGATAAATTTACGGAAGAAGCTTTTAGAGAAATCGGAATGTCACATTCCTATGCTCTCGTTCTTTTTATTTTAAACCAAGAAAATGGTAAACGTTATAAAGACCTAGCTAATATCCTTTGTATTGCTCCGCCTTCTTTAACAAAAATCATCGATAAACTAGCCACTAGAGATTTTGTCGCTATCGCTCGTGATGGACGAACAAAACGTGTCTATATTACCGATAGAGGAAGAGAAATTGTCCCCATCATTGGAGAAGTCTTTCATAAAACGCGACAAGATTTCATGAAATTGTCTCAACCTTGCGATTTTAACAATCTGATTGACCAAATTAATCATCTGACAAATCAACTAAAATAAAAGAGCTTAAGCTCTTTTTCTTATGCTTGAAAACTGGCTAAAACTAGCTGAAAATGCTATGATAGAAAGAAAACTGGGAGGCTAGCATGAGTAAAGAAGCTATCAAAAAACAAGTTCTCGATGCCTTTGATCATCGAGTTGCAGTCCGTGTCTACAATGACCAAGAGATTTCACGTGAAGATATGGAATTCATCCTTGAAACAGCTTGGTTAAGTCCTTCTTCAATTGGTTTAGAGGCTTGGCGTTTTGTTGTCCTTAATCGTAAGCAAATTGAAAGACTTCGTGATGACTTAAAAGCTGTTGCTTGGGGAGCACAGTCTCAACTTGATACAGCCAGTCATTTTGTTTTGTTACTTGCAGAAAAAAATGCACGCTATGATTCTGATTCTGTCAAAGATAGCCTCGTTCGACGTGGTCTCGGTGAAGGTGATGCCCTAAACAGTCGTTTAGCCACTTACGAATCATTCCAAAAAAATGATATGAAAACTGCTGATAATCCACGCGCCCTCTTTGATTGGACCGCTAAGCAAACCTACATTGCTCTTGGAAATATGATGACATCAGCCAGCATGATTGGTATTGATTCTTGCCCAATCGAAGGCTTTAACTATGACAAAGTCAATGCTATTCTTGCCAAAGCAGGCATTATTAATCCTGATAAAGAAGGCATTGCAAGCATGGTATCATTTGGTTATCGACTACGCGATCCAAAACACCCACGCTCACGTAAACCTAAAAATGAAGTCATTACTTGGCTCGAATAAATAGATAAAGCTTGAACACATGTTCAAGCTTTTTTGCTTACATTAATGCCATTTTTACTGCGCTAAGTAAGCCGCTAGTTGTACCTGGGAAAGCGAAAATCATTTGACTAAGTTCATGTGCTGTGACTTTTTGATTAATTATCAATGTCAAAAGATTGATCATTTCTCCAGCCTCATTACCTAAAAGACTAGCGCCGACCAATTCTTTATTCTGATTAATAATCAGTGTCACATGCGCTTCATCTTCCAATTTTGTCTGGAATTTCAATTGTTGTCCAAACGGAATCTCAACAATGCGGTAAGCATCATTCTCACGAGCCTCAGCAACACTCACCCCAACTTGTGCAATACGTGGAAAAGTGTAAACAAGATTTGGAATAGCTGGGTATTTTATAGCTTCCTGATTCAAACCAAGGATGAAAGCAGCAATATAATCTGACTCAAAACTTGCTGTTGGCGTTAAACGTGGGATTGTTTTATCAATGACATCCCCACTAGCAAAAATATTTGGCACAGAAGTTTGCAGGTGATCATTAACAACGATTCCTGAACGATTGTAGCCAATGCCAAGTTCATCAAGACCAAGATTTTCAACGTTTGGAATGCGTCCTGTTGCATCAAGGACGTAGTCAGTCTCTAATTCCAAACCTTGCGCCGTTGTGACACGTAAACCAGCGGCAGTTTCCTCAACTGCTTGAACTGCTTGGTTGAAATGGAAGTGAACACCCTCTGTTGTCATTTTAGCGACAACACTTTTAACATAATTTTCTTGATAAGCCGCTAAAGCTCTGTCGGCGTATTCAATAACATGCACTTCAGAACCAAGTTTAGCAGCCATAGTGGCAAATTCCATAGAAATGATTCCTGCACCGATAAAGGTGATGCGTTTTGGCATCTTATCCAAATCAAGGAAATCGCGACTATCATGCAAGAATTCTTGTCCTTTAATTTGAAGACGTGCAGGACGTTGACCTGTTCCAAGAACGATGTAGTCTGAGCTGACTCTATCATCATCCACACTAACCGTGTGAGCGTCAACTAATTTTCCGTAGCCTTTTAGCAAATCAATCTGCATTTGCGCAAACATACCTTCCATAAGAGGAGCATAGGTTGGAATTTCAGATTTTTTATAAGCCATAAGCTCTTGCCAGTTAACCTTAGTATTTCCAGTAATGCCAGCCTTTTCATAACGTGAAAGAGCATCGATAAACTCAAATGGACTGTCTAATAAAAATTTGGCATTACAGCCATAATTGGTACAAGTACCAGCAGTAACATCTTTTTCAACAATGGCAACCTTTTTGCCGACTTGAGACAAAGTCACTGCTGCATGCCAATTAGCATGTCCTGAGCCAATAAAAACCACATCGTAATCGTAAGTCATTTTCTTCTCCTTAAAGCTGTTGTGTTAGCCAGTTTTGATAACCAATAGCATCAATCAAATCCAACTGTTGCTGTGTCCACTGCAAATCATCATCTTCATCTTTATAATAATCTTTTAACAAATCGTAAGTCACCAAATCATTAGATGCAGCACCAACCAATGGCAATAATTCTTTCAGTCCTTCTTTTGAAACTTCCAAATCATGTCTTAGCCATTCCAAAGGACTAGCTGGCACTTCAAAGCTTACTTGATTTTGATAGCAAATTTTACCACCCAAATCTAAAATGTGATTAAAGAGTTTTTGTGAAAAGTCACGTTCTTCCAAAGCGTGGCTTTTGTATTTGTCACCAAGTTTTGAAAAAACTTGTGCCTCAAAGTTCAAAGCGACAAGATCATGAATATTTGCTTGATTTAAAATTTTGTTTCCGATTTTTTGTAATAGTTCGATTGTATTTTCCATAATTTCAACCTCTTTTTACAACCAGTCGTGCGCGATTGATTATAGTTTACTACTCCATTTTCAAGTTGTCAACTTTTACATTTATTTTTTTCTATGTTATGATAAGAGCAAGTAAACACAAAGAAAGGGACGTTATGCCAGAACAACATCCTACTTTAACTAGTCAACTATGTTTTGCGATTTATAATGCTAATAGGGTTTTCAATCAATTTTACAAACAAAAACTAGCTAAATTTGATTTAACCTATACACAATATATTGTTCTCTTAGCACTTTGGGAAACTGATAATCTTGCTTTGCGTGAATTAGGAAAACAATTAGACCTTGCTAGTAATACACTGACACCGCTTCTTAAACGTTTAGAAGAAAAAGGTTATCTAACACGGATTCGTCCCGAAGAAGATCAGCGTCAATTAATCGTTTCGCTTACTCAAACTGGTAAAGCACTTCAAGCTGATGTTGAACAAGAATTACACACCTGTGTAGGAGAATTCACTCCTGCTTTACAGGGAAAAATTGAAGAAATGATTGAAGACAATCACATCTTGATTGAAGAATTGAAAAAAATGCTTTAAAAAAGAGTTTGGATTAAATCCAAACTCCTTTTGTTTTATTATCTTGCGTTGAAATTTTTCATTTGACGTTTGATATCACGATCTTGTTCACGTCGCTTAATAGTTTCGCGTTTATCATAGTCGTGCTTACCTTTAGCCACGCCTAGTAAGACTTTTGCAAAACCATTTTTCAAATAAACTTTAAGAGGAATTAGAGTCATCCCTGTTCCTTTTAAGTCATTTGATAATTTTTCAATTTCACGTTTTTTAAGCAATAATTTACGTGTACGCTCAGGCTCTTGGTTCCAGATATTTCCTTGTTCAAAAGGAGAAATGTGGACATTAATCAACCAAGCTTCGCCATTTTTAATTTGAGCATAACCGTCTTTTAGCTGAATACGTGCAGCACGAACACTCTTGATTTCAGTTCCTGTCAAGACGATTCCAGCTTCAATGGTATCAACTATATTATAGTCATGACGTGCCTTTTTATTTTGGGCAACGACATTTCCTTCACCTTTTGGCATATTAAGCTACCTCTCTTGTGTCAAAATTTTTTGGTTAGCAATGAGGCTTGTCACCTTTTATTTTTTAGCTTTACGAGTTTTTTTCTTAGCTACTTCTTTGTAGAAAGGTTTCTTGCCTGATTTTTTAGAAGATGATTTTGACGATTTATGATTGCGTTGTTTATTTGATTTGTGGTCTTTTTTATGGTCTTTGTGATTGTCAGATTTTGGACGACTTTTGTCTTTTCCAGAACGGTCTTTTCGTGATTTCTTCACTTTTTCAATCACATCATAATCACTTGGAATGTATTCAAAGTCAATATCACCAGTTTCTTTGTCGGCACGTGTCAATTTAATCTTGATTTGTTGACCAACGCGGAAGACTTTACCTGATTTTTCACCTTGAAGGGTCAAAGTACGTTCGTTGTAATTATAGAATTCTGGTAAGGTTGTGATGTGAACAAGACCTTCAATGGTATTTGGCAATTCGATAAACATACCAAATTTCACGACACTAGCCACCACACCGTCAAATTCTTGACCAACGTATTCTTCCATGTATTCAGCTTTTTTCATCGCTTCAACCACACGTTCGGCATCAATAGCACGACGTTCGAGAGTTGAAGATGAAGTTGCCAATTCAGGAATAACATTTCTAAAATGTTCGATTTTATCGTCTGTGACTTGTGTGTATTCACGAATCATACGGTGAACAAGAAGGTCAGGATAACGACGGATTGGACTTGTAAAGTGTGTGTAGTACTCAGCAGCCAAACCGTAGTGACCGTGATTGTGTTCAGAATAACGCGCTTGTTGCATTGAACGTAGCAACATCATATTCAATACTTCGGCACCTGGTTTACCTTCTACTTTAGCTATGAAATCTTGCAGAGCTTGCTGGCTAATTTTATTAGCTGTACCATGAATTTGTACTCCAAAAATACTTGCGTAATCAAGGAATTTCTGTAATTTTTCAGCTTTTGGATCTTCGTGAATTCGGTAGATAAATGGCAATTTGCGTTTTGCGAAGTGTTCTGCCACTGTTTCATTAGCTGCCAACATGAAGGATTCAATCATGCGCTCTGCAATACCACGCTCACGAATCATGATGTCAACTGGCATACCTTTGTCGTTGACGATGATTTTAGCTTCACTAGTATCAAAGTTCAAAGCACCGCGACGCACACGCATTGTTTCCAAAATATTATGCAAAGCAGCCATGTGATGAATAGATTCAACGATTGGTTGGTATTTTTCAATCAACTCTTCATCACCTGCGATAATGTCATTGACATCGCTATAAGTCATGCGGAACGTTGTATTGATGACTGATTGACAGATTTGGTGATTAACCACATGACCATTGCGGTCAATTTCCATCAAACATGATTGCGTCAAACGATCCACATTTGGATTCAATGAACAGATACCATTTGACAAACGCTCTGGTAGCATTGGCACCACGCGATCTGTTACATAAACAGATGTTCCACGCGCTACTGCTTCACGGTTAAGAGCAGATCCTTCTGTAACGTAGTACGAAACATCAGCAATGTGAACCCCTAACTCGAAATTACCATTATCTAATAATTTGATATGAACAGCGTCATCCAAGTCTTTGGCATCAGCTCCATCAATGGTAAAGGTGATTTCATTACGTAAATCAACGCGACCAATCATATCTTTTTCAGATGGTGCATCTGGAACAGCATCGGCTTCAGCCATAACGTCTTCAGGAAATTCTGACTTAATATCCATTGATTCAAGGACTTCAAGAACATCAATTCCGACATCACCTTGGTGACCAACGATATCACGAACATGACCAACAAAGTAATCGTGACCACGCGTTGGGTATTTATCGATATCAACATTGATGATTTCAGTTCCATCTAAAACAACAGGTTCTTTTTTGATGTAGATTTTTTGTTGGATTTTTTGATTTTTAGACTTGATGTAACCAGCGTATTTTGGTTTTTCATCGTCTAAGATAAATTTTCCAACGACAGTTTTTAAACTGCGTTCAACGATTCCGACAATACGGACTTCAGCTGCTGTTCCTTTAAGACGGTTAGCAGGTTTCTTAATCACAGCTTCAACTGTATCGCCGTCAACAGCATGACCAACATCATTACGCCCAACAAACATGTCATCTTCGTCCTCATCAACAGACAAGAAACCAAAACCAGCTTTGTTAGCATGAAAGACACCAGTGACTGTAATTTCTTTTTTCTTCTCTACTTTTTTACGAAGGGCGAGGCTACCGCTATCATCAAAACGGAGTTCACCCTGACTTTCTAACTGTGAAATTTCTTTAACAAGCAATGGAAATTTTTCAGCGCCAGTCATATCCAAACCAGCAGCTAAATCATTAATATTAACTTTTCCATGCTCTTTTAAATAAGCAATAATATTTTCATTCATAATTGTGATTATAAGCAAGACCGATTAGCAAAAAAGTCCTGCTATCTTCTATCCTCTCGTTTTCTAGCTTGATGGAAGTTGTGAAAAGTCACTGAATTTCAAATTCCAATCCGCTATTGGACAGACTCCTCACTACTTACTTAATAATAAAAAATGAGCTGAATGACCAGCTCATGAATTTTCGTACAAAATTCAAGATGCGCAGCCAACGTAAGCTAAGATGCAGCTTTCTCGTCAGTTGCTATCTATTTACTTGATAAGATTGCTAGCGCTAGAGCAATTGCTAGCCAAAAGAAAACTAGAACTGCTGTAAAACGTTGCATAAATGCTTCGAAGCCACGCGCTTTAGTACGTTCAAATAAAGCTTCTGAACCGCTGTTATCAAATACGTTGCTACTTGGATTTTTCTGTGGTTGCATAAAAATGGCAATCACGATAATAACAGATAATACCAGCAAAGCTGTCAGTAGTACATTGTACATATGTTTCACTAAGAACGCGTCAGAAGCTTAACTCTGGGAAAAAATCCACTACATTTTGCTTCTGGGTTCTATTTCCTTTCCTACACTATGGTCTTAATTATTCTATCATAAATATCCCTACGATTCAATATGTAGGGTTACTTTTCGCTCTTTGGGACAGTATTTAGGAACCTGAATTTTGTCGGGATGGGTTGCTTTATTTTTGCTTGTTAAATAATTTTTGCTACCGCAGCTACTGCATTTTAAATTAATCTTGACTCTCACGCGATTTCCTTAACTTTCAAATATTTTCTAAAATTGATAAGGCTCCACACAAAGTTTACAAAGACAATCAGACTTGTCACATAAAAGACTGAACGGTATCCCATACCAGTCGCAATGGCAGAACCAACAAATGGTCCAACGACTTGTCCAATATTCATAAACATTTGGTTATAGCTGAAAATACGTGAAATTCCTTCTCTTGGCGTGATTTTAGTCAGTAGTGAGTTAACACTTGGCATCAGCGCACCTGTACCAAAACCGTACATGAAACGCACAATTCCGAGTTCAAGTGAATTTCTGGCAAGGGCACACAAGACGTACATACTAAAGCTATAAAATAGAGCTATCAAAAGTAGTCTATGATTACCTATTTTATCACCAATTTCACCAAGAGTCGAGCTCGATAACATACTTGAAAAACCAAGAGCAGACACAATCAGACCAGAGACAAACATTAGATTTTCAGTTTGTCCAAGATTACGAATGTATAAGGTCAAAATTGGGGCAATAGATTGTGCTGAAATTTGGATAATCATACTTGTTACAAAAAGCCCGATTAGAATTTGCTTGTCTTTAATTGATGAAAAGAGTTCTCGAGTTGACATAGCATTGGCCTTAGCAACAGGTTTGAAATCTTCTTTAATCAAAAAGACTGTCAGAAAATTACAGATTAACAAAATAAAACCGACCAGTAAAAAGACTTGTCGAATACCTAACCATTCAGCCAACACTCCTCCAAGTAAGGGGCCAATTAGACTCCCGCCAATCATCCCAGTCGCCAGTGTCCCAAGAGCATAACCTGAGCGATTTTTAGGAGCTTGACTAGCAATCAAGGCTGTTGAGTTAGGAATGTATCCTGAAAAAAGACCGTTTAATAGCCTCAGTGCTAAAAGCCAAAAGACATTAGGAACAAAAGCCAAGCCACCCATTGTAAAGGTCATGACCAAGCTTGCCCTAACCATCATCGGTTTACGGCCATATCGGTCAGCGAGCCGCCCCCACACCGGAGCAATCAAAGCAGAGGCTAAAGCTGATAAAGATACCGCTAGACCAGCGTACCATTCAACTTTATTTTTAGGAGCGCCTAGTTCTTCTACATACAAAGCCATAAATGGCATAACAAGCGAAAAGCTTGCCCCAGTAAAAAAGTTACCAAGCCAAGCTACTCGTAAATTTTGTTTCCAATTAACTTCGTTACTTATAATTGTTCACCTTCTTTTCAAAAAAACGTCAATTGCTATTATAGCACATTCCAAAAGAATTACTAAAAACTTGCTACACAAAATGTTTTCCTGAAAAATATGCAGAAAATCAGACGATTTTCCAATCATTCATCGCCTATAATTCTTGCAAAAGCTGATTGATTTGTGCTTTTAATTCCGTAAGGTCACCACTGTTATCTAGCAATTTGTCAGCATAAGGCTTTTTAGCTTCTGTCGACATTTGGCTAGCCATGCGTTTTTTAGCTTCTTCTTTTGAGAAATGATTACGCATCACCAAACGCTCCAATTGTGTTTTCTCATCAAGATGAACCAACCAAATATCATCAAACCACTCCATATAATCATGCTCAATCAAAAGCGGAATATCCATGAAAAAGACTTTTTGAGTCTTCGCAAGCTCATCTCGTCTTCTAGCTAATTCTTCTCGGATGATACCATTTTGCAGGCGCGACGACTTTTCTAGCATATCTTTGCTTGAAAAAATCAACTGACCTAATTTTTTACGATCGAGTTCACCATTTTCTTGAAGAATCTCACTGCCAAGCCAGTTGCAAAGGGCTTGATAAAGTTTTCCACCTTTAGCCTGAAGTTCGTGAACCACCTGATCAGCATCAATCACTTGATAGCCATGTTTTCTGATTTCAGCAACAACGGTTGACTTGCCAGAAGCAATCCCGCCTGTAATTCCAATAATTTTTGTCATCGTTTTTGACAAGCAGGACAAAAACGTGTCCCACGACCTCCTACTTTTATTTTTTCAATTGGTGTGGCACAACGCGGGCAGGGCTCATCCGTTTTTCCGTAGACTTGTAAATACTCTTGCATTGTCCCATTTTCACCAAGCGCATTTTGGTAAGTTCGGATAGTTGTTCCACCTTTTTCAATGCCAAGTTGTAAGATACGGATAATCTCATCGTGAAGCAAATTGTTTTCAGCTTTTTGAAGACTATTTGCTTGGCGTTCAGGATGAATTTTAGCTGCCCAAAGTACCTCATCTACATAAATATTTCCAAGACCAGCCACCAAAGTCTGGTCTAAAAGATAAGGCTTTATGAGTTTTTTAGAGGCAGATAGTTTTCGAGTAAATTCTGCCACATCAAAATCTTCCTTAGTCGGTTCAGGACCTAATTTCCTTTTTTGAAAATAAGCTGCAACTTGATTTTCGGCTACCAATTCCATGGTTCCAAATTTCCGAACATCCTTATAAACCAAAGTTGACCCATCATCTAAATCAAAAAAGATATGAAAATGTTTATCCTCAGGAAGCTGATGCTCAAACAGCAAATATTTTCCTTCCATTCTCAGATGAGAAATAATCACTTGCTCATCTAGGTTCAGCAGCAAGTACTTCCCACGTCTACCAATCGACTGAATGGTTTGACCAAGTAAATCAGACTCAAAAGCACTCAAATCCGTTTTAACCATTTTCGGCACACGAACATCAACCGATACAATTTTTCGCCCAACAATCAAACGCTCAAGACCACGACGAACTGTCTCAACCTCAGGTAATTCCGGCATTTTTCTGATACAAAGGACGTAAAAGGCAAAGTAAAATTAGGAGGCTAAAATAAAAGTATTCAACTTCCTTGTAAAAATTACAATACACAGTGATTGAGTGTGTTCTAATACGCTGATAAATCAACTTCTACACCCTACTCAACTGTGCGGGGATGAGAGTAAAACAGTTCTGTGAGCTGTTTTAGGTCAACAACAAGAAACCAAGATTTGCTGAGAAATCGAATTTCTTCGAAATTACCGACTCGCTTTTCAGTTTCTAGACTCATGAATAAAATCTCCACTGGAGATTTTATTTGTCTCACTCCCATATATTTTACACAGCCTTTTGTCCGTGTTCAAAGTAACACGAACATGTCCTTCTCCTTTCTAAATATTATTTGAAAAGAGGAGGCGCTCATCAACAAACACCTCCTAATTAAATGACCTATTAATATTCTTTCTCGTTGTAACCAAAGTCAGCGAGATCAAGTTTTTTATCACGCCAGTTTTTCTTAACTTTAACCCAAGTTTCAAGGTAAACCTTGTCACCAAGCATGATTTCAATATCACGGCGAGCCATTGTACCAATTTTCTTAAGCATAGCACCTTTTTTACCGATGATAATACCTTTTTGACTGTCACGTTCAACCATAATTGTTGCACGAATGTGAACCTTGTCTGTCTCTGGATCACGTTTCATTGAATCAACAATAACTGCAACAGAGTGAGGTACTTCTTGTTCTGTCAACTTAAGAATTTTTTCGCGAATCATTTCTGACACCAAGAAACGTTCTGGGTGGTCAGTGATTTGGTCTTCAGGGAAATATTGGAAACCTTCTTCCAAGTTATCTTTCAAGATATTAAGAAGTTTTTCAACGTTATTTCCTTGAAGGGCTGAAATTGGCACAATTTCTTTGAAATCCATTTGGCTACGGAAATCATCAATTTGTTCCAAAAGTTGGTCTGGGTGCACTTTATCGATTTTATTGATAACCAAAATAACTGGAATGTTAGCTGCTTTCAAGCGTTCGATAATCATGTCGTCACCTTTACCACGTTTTTCGTCAGCTGGGACCATAAAAAGAACTGTATCAACTTCACGAAGTGTGCTGTATGCTGACTCAACCATGAAATCACCAAGTGCTGTTTTGGGTTTGTGAATTCCTGGTGTGTCGATAAAGACGATTTGTTCGGTATCTGTTGTATAGATACCCATGATTTTGTTACGAGTTGTTTGAGCTTTGTCGCTCATGATAGCAATTTTTTGCCCCATAACGCGGTTCAAGAATGTCGATTTCCCAACATTTGGGCGACCTAAAATCGCTACAAAACCTGATTTAAACATAAGATATAAAGGACGTTAAACGTCCCTACTCCTTTCATTATTTGCAAAATATTTTTATCGATTGCCAAAAATCAAGGCAATAATTTTCGGTACAAAAATAATCAATCCTGTAATCACGGCATAAGTTGATACCACCAATACCGCTCCTGCTGCCATATCTTTAGCATTCTTAGCTAGCATTGAAAAGTGATAATCACTAGCAAGGTCAACTACATTTTCAATAGCTGAATTAATCATTTCCAAAGTAATGACCAAAAAGATGGCTAAAAATAAGAATAGCCATTCCATCGCTGATATACGAAAGACAGCACCTGCTGCAGTTGCTAAAATAGCTGAGACCATGTGCTTACGCATATTTCTTTCTTCCTTGAAGGCTGTAACTATTCCAGTGATGGCAAATTCCATACTAGATACCAAGGTGCGATTTTTCCACTTTTTAGGGGAATTATTGTCTCTTAAGTCCATAGGCAGTTAAAATTTCTTCCTGTAAAGTAAACATTTCTTTTTCTTCTTCAGGGGTATAATGGTCGTAGCCATTGATGTGTAGGAAACCATGCACCGCTAAGAATCCCATTTCACGTTCAAAAGAGTGACCGTACTCTTTTGCTTGTTCACGCGCTTTATCAACAGAGATAAAGAGCTCACCGATATAAGCATCGAATTCATCGAGCATTTCAGCTAGCTCTAGATTTTCAGCTAAATCTTCTTCTGAGAAAGTCAAATCTGACTCTGGTTTGTACTCTAAGCTGATAACATCCGTTGGACGGTCTGTGTCACGGTATTCTAAGTTCAATTCATGGCTGCGCTCATTAGTCACAAAAGTCACTGCCATTTCTTTATTTTCTTTACCAGTCTTTTCAGCAGCAAATTGTAATAAATCTAAAGTTTGATTTTTAATTTCTTCTGAAACTTGACCAGTTTCATCTATCATTTCAACGTACATATCTATCTTCTTTCAAAACTAATTATATCAAGGATATTATACCATATTAAGGATAACAGCGCCATTTTAGGCACTAAGAAACTTTTTTAGACATGCCATTTAATCATAAAAAAAGAAGTAGCCTGAGGAATGTTACTTCTTTCTGGGAAAAGGAGTCAGAATTGTGTTAAAAAGTTAGTTATTGACCGACTATTTTAGACCATCTTTATTGTAGTTACCAGATTTCACAAGATCGAATTGGTAGTTACCAATAGTATGCAATGTTGGTTGATATTGATAGTAGCAATTTTTCAAGCTCTTATTACCACCATTTCCAACAACAACTTGGTTAATTGGTGATGTTTGAACACTAGTGTAACCAGCATCCTTAATTGCTTGCATATTATCTTTAATAGTATTGAAAGACCAGCACCATGCGTGAAGTACTGTTCCTTCTTTCATTGAGACTTATTCATCAGCCTTAACAGCATTAGCTTGTGCAAAAGCACCAGCACTGACTGCTGTTAAAATTAATAGAGAGCCTAAACCTTTCTTCATTTTCTTTTTCAAATTTACTTTATTACGAAGTGACATAAATAATCTCCTATAAAGATAAGTTAAAATACGCAACCGCTTTCAGAAATAAACAAAAAATAAAGCAGTATTACGCGTGAAACCTGTCCAATCAACAACATATATCTGCATGTCTAAAAAGTATAGTTATCAGATAATTTTCTTATAGGCATACCTCCAAATTTGATTGCAATCGGTTGCATATTTGTCTATATTATATCACATTTTTTTGGAAGCGCAACCAAAAAATGGCAAATTTTTGACAATTTAATCAAAAAAATGACAAAAATGCTATGAAACCTTTTATTTTAAATAGTTTACCTTTATCATTTTAAAATGCTGACTACTTACCCATTGACCATTAAATTGTTAATCATTAGAAATCCGTTCCACTTCTGTCATTCCGAGTTTTGTCAAAACACGAGCTGAAGCCGGATTTTCAAGTGCACAAAAAGCATGCACTTCCTCAAACCCCAACACCTCAAAGCAAAGTTCTAAAATCTTGGCACTTGCCTCGGTCGCTAAACCATTTCCCCAAAACTTTTTATTGTAATATAACCAATTTCAGCTTCTTTTCCATCCGACCAATTCATCAAATCAATAGTCCCAATGAACTCTGAAGCCTCTTTTAAGACAATTCCATATCGTCCAAGAGGGCTCTTTAGATAAATGTTTTCAATCACCTTTTTAGTTTCTTCAATAGTCCGATTAGCTGGGAAATCCCATTGGTATTTTCGGTATCTGACGTATAGGCAAACATAGCCTCGGCATCTGCCATTGTTACTGGACGAAGTAACAATCGCTCTGTCTCAAGTATGCTATGTTCTTTTAATTGTTCTTCTAGCATCTTTTCTTCCTCAAACTCTATTAAAAAAGCGACCTAAAACAGGTCAACTTAGTTATCTTACTTTTCTTTTGGACTCACCATCTCTTCATCAATATGATTTATCAAATCTTGAAAATCACTAGCCAAATGTTTAGCTTGATCTCCTAGATTTTTTAAAACATCAGCTTCAATTTAAGAATCCAAAGCCTTCAAATCACCTTCTAGTCTTTCAGCTTGACTATTGAGCATTTCGCTCATCTTAGTCAACTTTTCAAGTGACGCAAAATCACACATAAATCTCCTCCTAGTAATTTTTTCAGATAAGACTTGTACTTTTCTGGAAACTTTTTGAAACTTTCAGGTACAATGTCTATATTTATTTTACCTAAAAAAGAGAATTTTACTAGTTTTTTTAGATAATCTGGCATTTCTGTCCAAAAAATCCTAGAATCCTATCAATTTTGACTAAATTTTCTTAGGAGTCATGTAAGACAACAAAGTTTGAAATTCACAAGCTAAATCTTTGACTTCCTCTCCAAATGTGGCAAAAAACTCTGAGCATTTTTCTTGATTAGCTGAAGAATACTGATCAATCAGTTTAAACTTTTGATCCAATTCTTCAGCTTGTTTCGACAATTGACTACTCATTTCTGATAAATTCTCAATCAATTCACGATTATCCATAAAACTTCTCCTTTGATGTGCTTTAACCTATTTCTATCCCTGAAAATATCATGAAAAATTTCAGTATACCTTATTTTACACTAAAAAGCCACCTTAATAGAGAATTCGCAGATATGAAAATCATTTTTTAATCAAAAAAGCCACACCTTGGTGTGACATAAAAATATTATTTTTCTTCTTTGGTGCTAGCTGGTTGACCAATAGTTTCATAGCTTGCAAAACCTGAAGCGCTAGTGCTATCGATAACTTCTTTTTGATAGTGAGCAGTTTTGCGCTCAGCGTCTTTTTCATAAGCATTGATAATTTCAGCAACCACAGGGTGGCGAACCACATCGCTCGCTGAGAAATGAACAAAATCAATTTGCTTGATATGTTTTAGTTTTTCTGTCGCATCAATCAAACCAGATTTGACTTTCTTAGGCAAATCAATCTGGCTAGTATCACCGTTGATAATCATCTTAGAATTGAAACCAAGACGTGTCAGAAACATCTTCATTTGCATGATGGTTGTATTTTGTGCTTCATCAAGAATCACAAAAGCATCATCAAGTGTTCGACCACGCATATAAGCCAGCGGTGCGATTTCAATAATATCACGCTCCATCAAACGTGTGGTTTGCTCTTTTCCTAAAATTTGGTAAAGAGCATCATAAACAGGACGAAGATAAGGATCAACTTTCTCTTTTAAATCACCTGGCAAAAATCCTAGACTTTCACCTGCTTCAACTGCTGGACGTGTTAAAATGATACGTTTGACCTGACCACGTTTTAAAGCTGTAACTGCCAAAGTCACTGCCAAGAAAGTCTTACCAGTACCTGCAGGACCAATCCCAAAGACCACATCGTGTGACTTAACACTATCTGCATAAACTTTTTGTCCTAATGTTTTAACACGGATTGGTTTTCCAGAATTATCTTTGATGATTTCTTCTTCATAAAGGGCAACAAATTTGTCAATAGAGCCATTTTGTGCCATTGAAAGAGCCGTTACCACATCAGATGTATTAACCAACATGCCACGAGAAACCAATACTAACAAAGCTTGAATGGTCACACGCGCTAATTCGACACTTTCTTTATCATCTCCTAAAATCTGTACTCGCTCTGTACGGGCATGAATGATAACCCCTAGATTATCTTCGATTAATTTCAAATGACGTTCATTTGAGCCAAATAGCGCTAGCACATCATCAGGATGATTTAAGGTAATTTCAACAGAATGCTCTTGCAAATAGAGTCCCTCTTTCTTTTGTGTTTGATAAGCCTATTATAGCTTATTTAAAACAAAAAATCACGACTTACCGTGATTTCCTTTTTGATTTAAAGTTAGCTTACCTTAATGTGCCAAATAATCTTCCCAAATTTTATCAAATTCACTGAGGTTAAAAGCAAAGCTAGCCTCATCTTCTAGATAACGACTAATGGTTTCAAAATCATCAGTGTGCTTTGGAAAAGTGGTATCCTCAAAAACAAGGTCAGCTAAAATCGCTACAGGTTCATGACTTTTTGGGTTACGTTGCGTCATTAACCAAGTGTAAAATGACTTTCTCATTTCCAATTTTCCTCCAAAAATGCATGTCTGATAGCGCTGCTTTCAGCGTAGTGCTCAGGATTTTTCTTGTAAAAACCTTGGTGATAATCTTCTGCCACATAAAATGGTTGGACGGGTTCAATAGCAGTTACAATTGGATCTTTGAATCGTCCAGAAGCCTGCAAAGCTGCTTTAGAAGCTTCAGCAATTTCTTTTTGAGATTCATCGCTATAAAAAATAACAGGACGATAATTGTCACCACGATCTTCAAATTGCCCAAAAGCATCGGTTGGATCAGTCTGTGCCCAATAAATCTCTACCAAATCACCATAAGAGATTTTTTCTTCATCAAAAATAATCTCAACCGCTTCAGTATGTCCAGTCTCATGCGCCTTAACTTGCTCATAAGTCGGATTTTCCACATGCCCACCAGTATATCCAGAGTGAACTGACAAAATACCATCTTGTTCTTCAAATGGTTGCACCATACACCAGAAACAACCACCCGCAAAAATCGCACGTTCCATTCTATAACCTCCAAAAATCTAGTGAATCTATTATATCAAAAAAAACAAAAATCGAGTTGTCCAGTGAATACTTTTTTCACGTGACTGGAAATCAAAAAACTTCAATTTTAACTTAAAAAAAGACCACAGCTTTGCTTAAGGCATCACTGTAATCTTTTTATATTTAATCCTCGTTTTCGATTAATTCTGTACCGAATTGGTCTTGTTTGACTTTTCGTGCTTTCATCAAGCCACCAAGCGCTTTTTTAAACTGACCTTTTGAGATGCCAAACGTTGCTTTAATATCAGCTGGCGATGAGTTGTCATTCAAGGTCATAAAACCACCATTTGATTGTAAATACGTCAAAATCATTTGGGAATCATTTTCCAACATTTCAAACGAACGTGGTTTCAATGACAAATTAAGCGTACGGTCAACTTCGCGAAAACCAATGACACGAGCCGTTACTTCTTCACCAAGACGTGGCTCAGCATAACGTTCACTTGGATGAATAAAGCCAAGCATGTTATTATCTGGGAGATAAACAAATGTTCCAGATAGTTTCAAACGATAGACAATGGCGCGCAATTTTTCATTTTGCATATTATTGTAAGCAGGTCCAGCCATTTTTTGGAAAACTTCTGGCTGTGCTGGAATTGCCCAGATACGGTCTTTTTTATCCACGTCCAGATGAACATAGAGTTTATCACCTTTTTTAGGCCACAATTCCTTCATATCTGGCAAGACATCAAGTGACACAACAAATTGTTTGTCAGCAAGACCTGTATCCAAAAAGACACCCAAATCACGACGTACTTCTGTCACGACACCCCAACCATAAGTCGTACGTGTTGTGGCAACTTCAGCTGTTGTCAAACGAGCTTTTTGGTGCACATCAGTATAAGCAAACCCTTTGACCATATCGCCAATCTTATGCTCACCTTCTGCCTTATCTAGCATAAAAGTCACGCCATCTTTTTGCACAAAATACGCTTTCGCATTCTCATCAATCACAAGACCTGTGATAATAGTGGCAAGTAAATTATTCATGTATTCTTTCCTTTATAAAAGGAGGTGGAAAGTCCACCCCCATACCTTCTTTTTGATTAGACTTCAAGCAATTCTTTTTCTTTGTTAGCTGTCATAGCATCGATGTGTTTAACAGCTTCGTCAGTTGCTTTTTGAATGTCTTTTTCAAGAACTTTCAATTCGTCTTCAGTGATTTCTTTAGCTTTTTCTTGTTTTTTAGCTTCGTCCATAGCATCACGACGGATATTACGGATAGCAACTTTAGCATTTTCACCGACTTTTTTCACTTCTTTAGCGAGTTCTTTACGAGTTTCTTCAGTAAGCGCAGGAATAACCAAACGAATCACTGAACCATCGTTAGCAGGGGTAATACCAAGGTCTGAAGCATTAATAGCATGTTCAATATCTTTCAAAGATGATTTATCAAATGGTGAAATCAAAAGAACACGTGCTTCTGGAACTGTGATAGAAGCCAATTGATTAAGTGGTGTCATGGCACCGTAGTATTCTACTTGGATACGGTCCAAAAGAGATGCGTTAGCACGACCAGCACGGATAGCTGCAAATTCGCGTGCCAATGAACTGTGTGATTGTTCAAAGCGTTCTTTAGCTTTTTCGATAATAGCATTAGCCATAGATTTTATTAATCCTCATTTCTTATTTTTTGGAAAATAGCAGAGCTGATAAATTATTTTTTGTGGTGTTCAGTTTTATTTGAAACAGTTGTACCAATGACTTCACCAAAGACAACACGTTTAATATTACCAGCTTCATTCATGTTAAAGACAACCAAGTCAATATCGTTGTCCATTGAAAGTGTTGATGCAGTTGCGTCCATGATTTTAAGTCCACGTTTGATGACTTCACCGTGTGTCAATTCATCAAATTTGACAGCATTAGCATCTTTCTTAGGATCGGCGTTGTAAACACCGTCAACACCATTTTTAGCCATCAAGATAGCTTCAGCGTCGATTTCAGCGGCACGAAGAGCAGCTGTTGTATCAGTTGAGAAGTAAGGTGAGCCGATACCAGCAGCAAAAATCACGATGCGATTTTTTTCAAGGTGACGAAGCGCACGACCACGGATGTATGGTTCAGCAACGTTTTGCATTGGGATTGATGTTTGAACACGTGTATCAACACCATTTTGTTGAAGGCTATCAGCCATAACAAGAGCGTTCATAACTGTTCCAAGCATACCTGTGTAGTCAGCTTGAACACGGTCCATACCAGCTGCAGCAGCTGGTTCACCACGCCAAAGGTTTCCACCACCAATAACCAAAGCAATTTCTACACCTGAACTATGTACTTCAGCAATTTCTTTTGCGATAGTTTTAACAGTTTCAACGTCGATTCCGACACCTTTTTCACCAGCTAACGCTTCACCAGATAATTTAATTAAAATACGTTTATACTTAGGTTCCACTTCAAGTTACTCCTTTTTTTATCTTTATTATTTTAACATAATTTACCTATTTTACCTAGCAAAATTCGTTGAATTTTGAAAGATTAAAAACAGATCAACTATGTGATTCAAACAGATAAATCATTTCCCTTTTCATTTCATTAGAAAGATCACACAGCCCATAAAAAAATCCGTTTCAAAGAAACGGATTTTTCATTAATTTATCAATTAGAATGAGCTTGGATCTACTTTGATACCTACACCTTGTGTAGTAGTGATTGACAAGTTAGTCATGTAAGTACCTTTAGCAGTAGCTGGTTTAGATTTAATCATAACTTCGTGGATAGCTTTGAAGTTTTCAACCAATTTATCTGCATCAAATGATACTTTACCGATGATAGCTTGTACGTTACCTGCTTTATCAGCACGGTAAGTGATTTTACCACCTTTAGATTCTTCAACTGCTTTAGCAACGTCCATAGTTACTGTACCAGTTTTAGGGTTTGGCATAAGGTTACGAGGTCCAAGGACACGTCCAAGACGTCCAACGATAGCCATCATGTCTGGTGTAGCGATAACTACGTCAAAGTCAAGCCAACCGTCGTTGATTTTAGCAACAAGGTCATCTTCACCAACGAAGTCTGCACCAGCAGCTTTAGCTTCTTCAGCTTTAGCACCACGTGCAAATACAAGAACACGTTGTGTTTTACCAGTACCGTTTGGCAATACCATTGCACCACGGATTTGTTGGTCTGCTTTACGAACGTCAATGTTAAGTTTGTATGCAACTTCTACAGATGCATCAAATTTTGCGAAATTAGTTTCTTTTGCAAGAGCTACAGCTTCTTCTACGCTGTAAGCTTTTGTGCTGTCGATTTTTTCAAGTGCAGCACGCATTTGTTTGCTTTTTTTAGCCATTTAAAATTCTCCTTGTAATGTGGTCATATCGATTTGATTTAAAATCTCCCACGTCACTCATCAAATTACGATGAAGTCTTGCGGGTCTAACGTGAATTAATCTCAACGGTACAGTGTGGTTACCTCAATTAATCACAGATTGGGTCACTATTGATTAGTCAACAACAGTGAATCCCATAGAACGAGCAGTACCTTCAATCATACGCATTGCAGATTCAATATTTGCAGCGTTTAAGTCTGGCATTTTAGTTTCAGCAATTTCTTGTACTTGTGCACGAGTAACTGTTGCAACTTTAGTTGTGTTAGGTGTTCCTGAACCTTTTTCAACACCTGCAGCTTTTTTCAAAAGAACAGCAGCTGGTGGAGTTTTAGTTACGAAATCAAATGATTTATCTTCATATACTGAGATAACAACTGGGATAATCATGCCAGCTTGATCAGCTGTACGAGCATTAAATTCTTTAGTGAATCCCATGATGTTAATACCTGCTTGACCAAGAGCTGGACCAACTGGTGGAGCTGGTGTAGCTTTACCAGCAGGAATTTGAAGTTTAACAACTTTTTCGACTTTTTTAGCCATTTATAAAATCCTCCTGTTGTGGTTTTGGCGGTAATTAAGATTTTTACCTCCCACAGATATGCTCAATAGCATACCCTAACATTATACATTAATTCCAGGAAAAAGCAAGGAATTTGCATCAAATATTTCCTAAAAAATGCTTGATGTGACAAGTTTTAGCTTAGTTTTTAAAAGCAAGCACTTTCAACTTTTTGATTCGGCTAAATTTCCTTTACTAGCTTGATCAAAAATTTAAAAGTATTTTTCAAGAAAAATCTTCTAATCATTTACTTCTTCAAACTTTCAGTATAAAATATAAGACATGATGATGTACAAATTATTTTCATTTTCTTTTATCTTTTTAACACCTATTTTTGCTTATATTCTTGTTAAATTTTTCAATTTAAAACGTTTTGGAATTCTCTTTACTGACCTTGCTTTTCCACTTTTTGCGTTTGAGATTGCTTTGGTCGTTAATAAATTTTTAGATAGCAGTGTTTTCTTTTACTATTTAATCTGTTTATCCTTACTGGCGCTTGGCTTAACCGCATTTTTCTTAAAGAGAAATCACTCATTTTCTTACCGTTGTTTTGGTAAATTTTTCTGGCGTTCAGGTTTTATCGTCACATTTATTTTTTACATTATTGTTTTAATTTTAGTTTTTACACTTGCATAATAAAAACGTTAACCTTCTGGCTAACGTTTTTATTATGCTTCTGGAGTTGGCTTTGTCATTAAGACTTTGCGAGGTTTTGTTCCTTCTGCTGGTCCGATGACTCCTGCTGCTTCTAGTTCATCCATCAAGCGGGTTGCGCGATTAAAGCCGACTGACAAACGACGTTGGAGCATTGAGGCGCTTGCCTTTTGAGTTTCAAGAACCAAAGCTTTAGCATCTTCAAAGAGCGGGTCACCTTCTTGCGAAGCACCGCCTCCACCTGATTTCAAATCAGATTCAGACACTTCACCTGGATCAAAACTATCATCGTAATCTGCGTCAGCTTGATTTTTGATAAAGCCAACAATACGTTCAACATCATCATCTGATATAAATGAACCTTGCAAACGAACAGGGTGATTTTCATCAATTGGTTTAAAGAGCATATCACCACGTCCAAGAAGTTTTTCAGCACCATTTTCATCTAAAATCGTACGACTATCAGTTCCTGACGATACGGCAAAGGCTACACGTGATGGCACGTTTGCCTTAATCAAACCGCTGATGACATCTACAGATGGACGTTGTGTCGCAAGAATCATGTGAATACCTGCTGCACGCGCCTTTTGTCCCAAACGAATAATCGCATCTTCCACTTCTTTGCTGGCAACCATCATCAAGTCAGCAAGTTCATCGACGATAACCACGATAAGTGGCAATGGAATTTGTTTTTGCTCTGACTGTGCATTAAATTCTTCAACCTTGGCATTGTATCCTGCGATATTTCGCACACCAAAATGACTGAAGAGTTCGTAACGATTTTCCATTTCATCAACCACTTTTTGAAGCGCACGCGCTGCTTTTCGTGGATTAGTTACCACAGGAATTAGCAAGTGTGGAATGTCATTATAAACAGACAACTCAACCATTTTAGGGTCAATCATCATAAACTTGACTTGGTCTGGGCGTGCTTTCATCAAAATACTTGCAATGATACCGTTGACCGCAACAGACTTACCTGAACCTGTAGAACCTGCCACAAGTAAGTGAGGCATACGAGCGAGGTCAAAGGTACGAGCAGTTCCATTAACAGCCTTACCAAGTGGGACTTCAAGAAGTTTATTTGGATCTGTGTCTGCTTGTTCCCAAAGCTCACGGAAAGTAACTGTGGCAATCTCTGAGTTTGGTACCTCAATACCGACTAAAGATTTACCTGGAATCGGTGCTTCAATACGAACGTCTTTTGCCGCAAGGGCCAGCGCTAAATCATCAGCCAAGTTTGAAATACGGTTAACACGCACACCAACGGCTGGCTTGACTTCGTATTTTGTAACTGACGGACCGATTTCAGCTCGTTCAACCTTGACATCAATCCCAAAACTATTAAAGGTATCTTCCAAGACTTTGATATTTCTACGGACAATGTTTTTTTCTTTTGACTGATTCTTCGGCTTATCAGGTGCAAATAAATCAATGGTAGGAAGCTTATAAAGAAGATTTGCCTTAGCTGTGAAATCAACTTCCAATGGTTCCCCATCATCTTCTTGATCAATCATTTCTTGCTCAGCTGGTGTCACTTCTGGTTTAAGATTTTCTTCAGAAGCTGTTTCTTCCAAACCTTCTGGTACATGCTCATAAGCCAAAATTTCAGGTTCAACTGCAGCATTTTCGACTGGAATATTGTCAAATAATGATGCTTCATTGTCCTCTGGACCATCTAAAATCTCACCAGTCTCTTGATCAACCGTCAACTGAGCCAAACGTTCTTCTTCGGCTTTTTGAGCTTTTTCTTGACGTTTTTGCTCGGCAAGCGCACGTTTTTCCTCACGTTTAACAAAGCGTTTTTGCTTTCTGATTTCATGTTTGGCAGCCCACTCTTGTGATTTTTCTTTGAAGAAATCAATGAGGTCATAAACTTCCCAAGGACTCATCAAAAAGAGTCCAAGAATGATAAAAAGTCCCCCAATCAAAAATGTGCCAACATTTGAAAAAAGAAAAGCAACTGGTTTGTATAAAACAGCACCAAGCATACCGCCACCAACAAATTTAGTGACTTTGAACTTGACCAAATCGCTAAAAATCAAACTAGCTGTTGTGGAGAAGATTTCCTTGCCACGAAAGGCTGATAGTGAAAAAAGGTAAGCATGCCATTCTAATAAGAGACCAATCATGGTCACCACAAAACCTCCAATAAGTCCAGCCTGCTTGTGAAACCACTTAAATCCAAGAAAATAGAGTAGGACTGCAACCATCAAAACGTAAGCCAAGCTTCCTACTGCTAGTCTCACAAGATTGTAAACCGTTATCCCAAAGATTCCCAAGCGAGCCATCGCAAAGAAAAAAATAACCGTTGTCACAATTGCTAAAATAAAGCGTTCCAGTGCCTTTCGTCTTTTTATTTCTGCTATTGTCGGTCGCCGTGTTTTACGACCTTTTCTTCTACTTTTTGATTTTGCCATATCCTTATTATAGCATTTTTTAAGCTTTTAGGTTATTAGCGTAGATTTATGATAAAATGAAATAGCTAAATAACTTCAATAATTTTATTGACACTTTGTCACCATAAGGATTTACTGATATGGCAACTATTTGTCAATAAGGAGGTATCATGAAAAAACTATTGTCACTTGGTTTAACCGTCGTCTGCTTGGCTACTTTATCTAGTTGTAAAAACATGACCCGAGCCATTCGTGGAAATGATTATGTCGATGCTAAAACAGCAGCAAATTCTTCTGCCGCGCAAGCCAGTGCCAGCGCATCATCATCAAAAGCATACCAAAAAGAGATTAAAAAAGCTCTTCAGGCAGATGTATCTGCTTTTCCTCAATTATCAACAGAGGTTGCTCAAAATGAAGCTGAAGTCATCATGCATACCTCTAAAGGTGACATTACCATTAAACTCTTTCCAAAACATGCACCACTTGCTGTGGAAAATTTCCTAACTCATGCTAAGAAAGGCTACTACGATGGGCTCTTATTTCACCGCGTGATTTCTGATTTTATGATTCAGTCTGGTGATCCTAAAGGGAATGGCACAGGGGGAGAGTCTATCTGGAAAGGTAAAGACAAGAAAATCGATTCTGGCAATGGTTTTGCTAATGAAATCTCACCTTACCTCTATAACATCCGCGGTGCACTAGCCATGGCAAATGCTGGCGCTGATACCAATGGTAGTCAATTTTTCATCAACCAAAATCCAGCTGACCAATCTAGTCAGCTCTCAAGCGACAGCTATCCAAAAGCAATCATTGACGCTTATACCAAAGGTGGTAACCCAAGCTTAGATAAAAACTATACTGTATTTGGACAAGTTATCGATGGTATGGATGTTGTTGATGCTATCTCTAAAGTAGATACTAATAGCAACGACAAACCAACTAGCGATATTACCATTACTAAGATTGACATTGTCAAAGATTACAACTTTAAATAATCCCTAAAAAATCAAGCTAGGACTTCCTGCCTTGATTTTTTGCTTGTTTTCCTAAAATAATCCTATAATAACAAGCTTTCCACCTCACGGTTAAAAGATTTTTGCTATAATAGAAGAACAGAAAGCGAGATAAGATGACACCAAATAAAGAAGATTATCTAAAATGTATCCATGAACTAGGAGAAACTAAAACTAAGATAACCAATAAACGAATTGCTGCCTTAATGCAAGTTTCAGCACCAGCTGTAACTGAAATGGTCAAAAAAATGATTGCTGAAGGGCTCATCGTTAAGGATAAAGAGGTTGGCTACTACCTGACTAGAAAAGGCTTATTATTAGTCTCACAACTCTATCGTAAGCACCGCCTCATCGAAGTCTTTTTGGCTAACCACCTTCATTACAATGCCGATGAAATCCACCAAGAAGCTGAAGTCCTTGAACACACGGTCTCAACAATCTTCATCGATCGCCTAGAAGAAAAACTCAATTATCCTGAATTTTGTCCTCACGGTGGGATAATTCCTAAAAAAGGCGAACTATTGATTGAAGTTCACAACCAAACACTCAGCCAGATTGAAGAACTTGGCACTTATCAAATCAGCCGTACTCACGACGAAGCTCATTTGTTAAACTACCTTGAAGAACACGGCTTAGCAATTAACGATACTGTTGAATTGGTTAAAGTTGATGACTATGCTAAGACACATACTCTTGCCTATCAATCACGACAACTCGTGATTCCTGAACGAATCGCTGAACAAATTTATATTCAAAAAGTTGACTAAAATTCCATATTAAAAGCCTGAGGTACTTGCCTCAGGCTTTTTCTGACTTAAGCTAATTTTTCAAGAAATGTCATCAAGATTTTTGCTGATTGTTTACCAGCTTCCAAGATGAATTCATCAAATGTAATATTGGCATCATGCGCAGCCGTATCTGACATAGCACGAACAACGATGAATGGTTTGTGCAAATTGTGAGCAGCTTGCGCAATCGCAGTTCCTTCCATTTCAACAGCTTGAACTTCTGGGAAGCGTGCTTTAATCGCATCGATTTTATCTTGCCCAGCAATAAATGAATCACCTGTCGCAATCAAACCAATTTTGCTATCAATGTTAGCTTCCGTTAACACTTGTTCAAATGTTTTAACAAAATTTTGGTCTGATTCAAAATAAAGTGGTTGCGCAGCCATTTGACCGTAATCATAACCAAAAGCTGTCACATCAACGTCGTGGTAGACTAATTTGTCAGCAACAACAACGTCACCAATCTTCAAGCCAGGAGCTACTGCACCTGCTGACCCTGTATTAATCACAGCATCAACACCAAAATGGTCAGAAAGAATAGCAACAGACATAGCTGACATAACTTTACCAATTCCTGATTGAACAAGGAAAACTTGATGGTTGCCTAGCTTACCTTCATAGTAAGTGTTTCCCAAAACATCGTGTTCTGTTTTGTCACCAAGATTTTCAACAAGAAGTTTTAGTTCTTCTTCCATTGCGGCAATAATTCCAATTTTCATCTCAAAAATACAAGAGCAATACCAACTGTTATTTCCAAAGTTATTACTCCTGCTTCTCCTTCTAATTTTTATAGATTAAATACTGCGAAAAAGAGTGCAATCAATAAAACAAAAACTACAAACATAATCATGTTAAGTTTTCGTTGAAATTTACTGCGTTTCGCATTTTCAATTCGACGACTTTTGTAAACATGCTGATCGTCTTTTTTTCGGTCTTTCCATTTGTCCAAAACACCACGAGAGTCTTCATAATCCTCATAAGGATCATAGCTAGTCAAGGTGTCATACTGGTCTGTTCGGATGACCTTCGTTTCTTTATCATCTTCTAAGTAATTATCATCATAAAAGATTTCACCACGGTTAGCACGTTCGATTATCTCGTCTGTTAAAAGTGGTCTACCCATTTTTTATCCTCCAAAATGCAGAGCATAATATTGAAGGGCTATGATTGTTTTAGCATCTTCGATTGCTCCAGATTTGACCAAATCCATGCATTCTTGATAGCTTAATTCAAGAATTTCTAAAACTTCATCATCATCTTGTGGTCGTGGATTTGGCACTTTTTGCAAATGAGTTGCTTGATAAAGCTTAATTTTTTCATTGCAAAAACCAATGGCAGTGTAAAACTCATGAATTTGTTTTAAATCGCCAGAGTATCCTGTTTCCTCTTCTAATTCACGCGCAGCGGCATCTTTCTCAGAGCCGTTTTCACCAATTTCGAGCTTACCAGCAGGGATTTCATAAGAAACTTTTTCAATAGCCTTACGATATTGTTTAACCAAAATAATTTTATCCTCATCAGTTACAGCTAAAACAGCAACTGCTCCGCGGTGAAAAATCAATTCACGTTTAGCTTGTCCTAGATTATTTGGTAACTCAACATCATCGACAACAACTTTAATCACATGCCCATCAAAAATCTCTGTTCGCTTGAGCGTTTTTTCTTCAAAATCCATACTAAGCAATCTCCCTTAAAATATTTCCACATTAAATTTTACTACAAAGTCCCAAGAATTGCTATTCCAATACGCTTAAACTGCTGAAATATCCGTGAAATCTACTTAATTTTTCTAAAAAATAGAAAAAGAGGGTGAGCTTGTCATCCTCTTTTCAAATGCCAAAAAGTTTAGCAAAAATGATTATTTTTTGTTATTTGGGTGGTGTGGTTTGTTAAGAGCATAACCTGCTTTATTAACTTGACGAGCACGTCCAATAGCAAGAGCATCTTTTTCAACATCTTGGTAAATTGTTGAACCAGCTGCTGTAAGAGCATTGTCACCCAAAGTTACTGGAGAAATGATTGTTGAGTTACTTCCAACAAAGACATTATTTCCAATAGTTGTGTTGAATTTGTGTTGTCCGTCGTAGTTAGCAATAATAGTACCAGCTCCGAAGTTAACATCGTGTCCAGTTGTTGTATTTCCAATGTAAGTCAAGTGACCTGCTTTTGTTCCTTTACCAACAGTTGATGATTTCACTTCAACGAAGTTACCAACGTGAACTTTTTCTTCAAGTGTTGAATCAGGACGCACGTGAGCAAATGGACCAATGGTAACACCATCTTTAACCACTGATTTTTCAATCATAGAGTTTGTGATAACCACATTTTCACCGATTGTTGAATCAACAAGGTATGTTCCATTTGTCAAAACAGAACCTGCACCAATTTTTGTATTTCCTTTAAGGGTAACGTTGGCTTCAATCATCACATCAGGTGCAATCTCAACGTCAACATCAATGTAAGTTGCTGCTGGATTTTGGAAAGTCACACCGTTGACCATGTGTTTTTTGTTGATACGACGACGCATAATGTCTTCTGCTGTCGCCAGTGCCACACGGTCATTAACACCAAGACTTTCATCAAAATCATGAAGCACGTAAGCTCCGACTTTTTCACCATTATTGCGGAAAATTGAAATGACATCAGTCAAATAATATTCCCCTTGGGCGTTGTTAGTGTTGATATTTTTAAGCGCTTCAAAAAGGCGTTTATTGTCAAAGACATAAGTTCCTGTGTTGATTTCTTTGACTTGACGTTCAAATTCAGAAGCGTCTTTTTGTTCAACGATTTTAAGCACTTCGCCGTTTTCATTACGAATGATACGTCCGTAACCAAATGGATTTTCGGCTGTCGCTGTTAAAATTGTGGCAACGTTTTTGTGGCTAACATGAAAATCAATTAATTCTTTCAAGCTTTCTCCAGTGATAAGCGGTGTATCACCAGCGATAACAAGGGTCTGACCTTCAAGACCAGCCAATTCATCTTCTGCCATCATGACCGCATGACCAGTTCCGAGTTGTTCTGTTTGCATGACAAATTCTGATTTGTCAGATAAAACCTCACGAACCATTTCAGCTTTATGCCCAATGACCGTCACATTTTTTTCTGGATTCAAAGCTGATACGGCACGAAAAACGTGTTCTAACATTGTAATGCCAGAAACTTTATGAAGGACTTTTGGCAAGTCAGATTTCATACGTGTTCCCTTACCAGCAGCTAAAATAATTGCATAATTTGACATAACTAATTCCTTAAAAAATAGAGTAGTTCTGTGGGATAAACAAAGTTACATTCCTTTATTTTTCTCACACAAGCTACTCCATTATATCACATTTACTTATTTTGAGCTTAATTTTATGGCAATCAAGGTGCACATTCTAACCATTACAAGCTGTTAACAGCTGCATCCAAAACTTCCATAACGGCACGGCTATGCTCAAGCGCCAATTTTGTAGCCGTCATGTCCTCTTGCTCGATAATGGCTTGGAAAGCAACAAATTCATCGTGCATACGGTGATTTAGTGTGTTTTCATTAATCATTGTCATGCTTTGATCGTTAAGGCTTAGCGATAACTCGGGCATACTGTTGGTTGGACCAAGAACGGCAATCGACCCTTTATTTCCTTGAATAGTTGATTTAATATCCGCAGAGCAATCCTTGGCACCAATACAAGCCGCCTTGAAATTGCCATAATCCATAATCAAGATTCCTGAAGTGTCAACACCTCGTTCCATATTGGCTAAATATTGCACTCGTTCAGGCTTACCAAACAAACCAACGACCAAATGAATATTGTAAATATTTAAGTCACGAAGAGCTCCGCCACCTTTTGCTGGGTCAAAAGCTGGTGCAATTTCACCACGTTTAAAGGCATCGTAGCGTGAAGAATATTGAGAATAGTTACACTCAACAATTTTAATATCCCCTAGTTTTGCAAGATTCGCCTTAATCGAAGCAAAATTTCCTAGATATTGGTTGGTGATTGCTTCTAGCAAAATGCGATTTTTTTGCTCTGCAATTTTTGCCAAGTCTTCAAATTCCGCTAATGTTAACGTAAATGGCTTTTCACAAATGACGTGTTTGCCAGCTAGCAAAGCTTTTTTAGCGTAGTCATAATGCAAGTGATTTGGAAGGGCAACATAAACCGTATCCACATCTGGATTTGCCAAAATGCTATCGTAGTCGCTGCTAGCTTGACTAATCGCATAAAGCTCAGCTAGCTTTTCAGCCTTTTCAATGCTGCGCGGTGTTGATAAAATCGCTGATAATTCGATTCCATTAATTTCTTTTAAAACTGGTAAAACCTCTTCAACGATTTTTCCTGTTCCCAAAATAGCTAATTTCATAGATTTCCTCCTAATTAATGTCTAAGCACAGTTTAGCACATGTTCGTTTTTCAAACTGATACTATAACAAGTAATTGTCATACTAAAGTGTGGGATAGACCACTTCAAATTCTTCAAGAACAATTTGACTATCACCGTTAAATGTCAGACCGTATTCATTGTAATAAGGTTTGAAAAAGTCTTCATGAACTTGCCTCCAGTAGGCAAGAGTTTTATCTCCCTCACCTTCTTTAAAAGCATGTTCCTCAGAAACTTCTTCAAAAGCTACCACAGAAACTTTTTTAATCTGAATAATGCAAACTGCTTGGTCTTTACTGTCTAATACTACATCGTAGGAACCAACTTCAGGTAGCGAATCATTATCAACTGCATATAAGTCATAGGCTGAGGCAGTAGCTGTTTTTGTCCCATCTAAAACCAATTTCGCTAATAAATCTGGCTGTGCTCCAAACTGCCAAGCATCAATGTCATCACCAATTGAGGGATTGATTTGCTTGTATTCATTCCATAGTTCTTGTGCGTTCATGTTTATCTCCTATTCTTTTCTGTCTTACTTTTTCTTACAATCCGTTTGACAGAAATTTCCACTATGGTTTTCTCCTCTTCATTTTGAAGCCTCCTTTTTATGCCTCTACTTCAAACTCCAGCCGCCGTCTATTTTGACAATTTCCCCTTGCATAGATGTGGCTTTTCCTGATGCTAAAAATCCAGTCAGCTCAGCGATTTCCTCAGGATTACTCCAACGTCCGATCGGTGTTTCTTGGGCGACCCAGTCAGCCAAGCCTCCTGGTTCAAAATCGCTAGCTGTCATGGCTGTCTTAACTGCACCTGGTGCGATACCAAACACTTGAAGCTTGTCTTTAGCATAGTCAAGTGCAAGCTGGCGCGTGAAACCTGCAAGTGCATGCTTACTAGCTGTGTAAGCTGCTCCGCCCCCACCTGCAATAAATGAAGCAATCGAGCACATGTTAATGATAATACCTGATTGTCTTTCAACCATTTTAGCTAAATAATAACGAGTGATTTTAACCGTCGCAAAAAAATTTGTCTGAAACACACGATCGAGTTCATCATCTGACACTTCAAGCAAAGGCTTGTAAGCGTCGAGAATTCCAGCGGTGTTACACAAGATATCCACGTCAGATACAAAATCGTAGAGCGCAGCTAAATCCGTCGTCAAATCTAACTGTAGGAAATGAAAGTTTTCATTTTGAATCTCAGGCGCTTGCGACTTATCAACGCCGTATACCGCGCAGCCATTTTCCAAAAAAAGTCGCGCTTGAGCAAGCCCAATTCCTGAGCTGACACCTGTGATAAGTATCTTAGTCATTTACTTCGACCCAATCAGTAGCTAGAACATCGCAAGGTGTTGGTGACCACATTGAAAAGCCTTCGCCCTCACCTGATACATTGATGAGGAAGTATGGTGTCACTGGAAGTGCCTCACCATTTTGCTCGATGCTGTCAAAAAGTTGAACATAATTTTCTGCTCCGCCCCAGCCAGTACGCACATATTTTTTCTTAGCCTTCAAACCAGGCAAAATTTCTTCAAAAGTCATTTCTCTCTCCTTGATAATTAATACCACTAGTATACCAAAAAACGAGCCCTAAGGCTCGTTTTGGTTACCGTCTTAAGATTTTCTTGATTAAAGCTACAACTTTATGAAGTAGTGGGCGTGGGTAATAACGGAAAGTTCCCATTTTGCGGACAATATAGCCATTAAAGTTTTGTTTGAAACGAAGAACACCATCACTACCGTCGAAAATCCCTTGAATACCAAGGAAAGTATAAAAATGAATGCCACGATTTAATGCTTCTGTCATCACGTGTTCTTGCAGAGCAACTGGGGCATAGAATTTGTTAAATTCAGTATATGAACCACTAAAAAGATAAACAGCTTCTTGCGGTGTGTAGACAAAGAGGCTACCTGCTAACACGACATCTTCTGAACCATGTTTTTGAATCAATTCTTTAGCTTCTTTAAGGCGAACATCAAAAGTTGCAATTTGCTTATCCAATTGTGCCTTTTGTTTGTGGACTTTGGCTGAGTTGATGCCGTCAGCGATTTTTTGATTTAAAACAGCTAATTCAGCAGCAATCTTATCATAGCTGTCCTGAAGATTTTTAAGATAATCTTGGAAATTAAGTGTTGCAATCATGAATTCACAATTCTCACCAAAACTATCGTAAAAAGCTTCATAATAATCTAAAGGTTTGTCCATGTATTCTCGTCTAGCAGATGTTGATGCGGTAATGGCTTTAAAAATATGAAGCTCATCACGTTTCAAACGTCGTACTTTAATACCAAATGAATTGGTTTTATTGACTAGCGGACGACCTTTTTTACTAAAGGATTTTTTCAAAGTCTCTGGTACTAGTCCTGTCAAATCCTTCACATAATGCCAATCAGGCTCACCACCAGGATAACCTGTTTGAAGCCCATCAAAATGATAACCAAGCTCAGTCAAACAAGTAATTAATCCTGGTCTTTCATCATCATTTGGCTTTCCGTGACTATCAAAACTTTGATAAGTATCATAAGGTTTAACGATAAGTTCAAAAGCATCATTTGCCTTGGCATAAGCCTTTAATTCTCTATAAAACTCTGAAAGATAAGCGGTGTCTGTTGAAGCTGGTCCAGAATTAATTTCCATATGAAGCCCACCAGTCATTGGCATGCTGTACAAAACACCCGCCACTTGGATAGCTCCATCTGCTTCCAAACCTAAAAAAGTAATGTCAAACCCACGTTTTTCAAGCAAATCCGCCATTTCGACAGATTGCATAAACGAACGTTCTTTAAATCTGGCACTCACTTGTTCATAATCTTCTCGTGATAAGATTTTTAAAGTCATGTTTGTTTTTCTCGATTCTAATTCACCATAATAAAATTCGCCATTAAAAATTATCAAAGGAAACTTAAATGAAAATTAATTGTCATTTTTGAAATTTATTTTCATTTTTTGCGAATTTCTTTTCATAAAAAGACAAGTTAAATACCCAGTTACCATTATAGGTACTGAGTATTTTCATTATCTTTTGTGACAACTATTAACCAATTTGGCTACCGTTTGGCACGCTTGGGTCAACTGTAAGAACAGTCAAGTTACCGTCATGTTCAGCTGATAAAATCATACCTTGGCTAAGAAGTCCCATCATTTTACGTGGTTTCAGATTAGCAACGATTTGTAATTTTTTACCAACAAGTTCTTGTTCGTTTGGATAGAATTTTGCAATTCCTGAAAGGATTTGACGGTCTTCACCATCACCAGCATCAAGACGGAATTTAAGAAGTTTTTCTGAACCTTCAACTTTAGAAACTTCTTTAACTTCAGCGACACGGATTTCTACTTTGTCAAAGTCATCAAATTTGATAGCTTTCTTTTCATTTTTTAGCTCAACATCTGCTGGATTCCATTCTTTTTCTTCTGTCGCAGCTGCTGCTCCACCCATGTTAGCTTTGATATAGTCGATTTCAGCTTCCATATCAAGGCGTGGGAAGATTGGTGTTCCTTTGGCAACAACTCTAACACCTTCTGGGAAGCCTGCAAGGGTAAGATTTTCAAGGTCAAAATCACTTCCTAGACCAAGTTGTTCCATAATAGTGTTTGATGTTGTCATCATAAATGGTTGAATAAGGTGAGCCACCACACGAAGGCTAGCTGCCAAGTGAGCCATTACTGCTGCCAATTCATCACGTTTAGCGTCATCTTTTGCAAGAACCCAAGGAGCTGTTTCATCAATGTATTTATTTGTACGTGAAATAATGCTCCAAACCGCATCAAGTGCACGTGGGTAGTCAACAGCATTCATTTGTTTATGGTATTCAGCAAGTTTTTCTTCGACAACACCTGCCAAATCAGCATCAAATGCTGTGACATTTTCAACGTAAGCTGGAACATCGCCACCGAAATATTTATTAATCATGGCAACTGTGCGGTTAAGAAGGTTTCCAAGGTCATTTGCCAACTCATAATTGATACGTCCAACGTAATCTTCTGGCGTAAATGTTCCGTCAGAACCAACTGGAAGTGAGCGCATGAGGTAATAACGAAGTGGGTCAAGTCCATAGCGTTCGACAAGCATTTCTGGGTAAACCACATTACCTTTAGATTTAGACATTTTACCGTCTTTCATAACAAACCAACCGTGGGCAATCAAGCGGTCAGGCAATTTCATGTCCAGCATCATGAGCATAATTGGCCAGTAAATTGAGTGGAAACGTAGGATATCTTTACCAACCATATGGAAAACTGTTCCCTCGTTCCAGAAATTATCAAAGTTTGCGTGTTCTTCTTGACCATAACCAAGTGCCGTAGCGTAGTTAAGAAGCGCATCAATCCACACGTAAACAACGTGTTTTGGATTTGAAGGCACTTTAACGCCCCATGTAAATGATGTACGGCTGACAGCCAAATCTTCAAGACCTGGTTCAATGAAGTTCTTGATGATTTCGTTCATACGACCATCAGGTTGGATGAAATCAGGGTGTGCATGGAAAAATTCTACCAAGCGGTCAGCATATTTTCCAAGACGTAAGAAATATGATTCTTCTGAAACCCATTCTACTTCGTGTCCAGAAGGGGCAATCCCGCCGATGACTTTTCCATTTTCATCACGGAAAACTTCTTCCAATTGGCTTTCTGTAAAGAATTCTTCATCTGAAACTGAGTACCAACCAGAATACTCACCTAAATAAATATCATCTTGTGCCAACAATTTTTCAAAAACTTCGGCAACAACTTTTTCGTGGTAATCATCAGTTGTACGGATGAATTTATCATATGAGATATCAAGCATTTTCCAAAGTTTTTTAACATCAGCAGCCATACCATCAACGTAAGCTTGTGGTGTGATACCTGCTTCTTCAGCTTTTTGTTGGATTTTTTGACCGTGTTCGTCAAGCCCTGTCAAATAAAAGACATCATAGTTCATCATACGTTTGTAACGTGCTAAAACGTCACAAGCGATTGTTGTATAAGCTGAACCAATATGAAGCTTACCAGATGGGTAGTAAATCGGTGTTGTAATATAAAATGGTTGTTTACTAGTCATTTTCTTTCCTTTCAAATAGGAGCTAATGAAACTCCCTTATTGATAACATCTAATTATAACATAAATTTATAACTGATTATAGGTTAAATGGTCAGGCAATACGAAAAAATCGTATTCAAAAGAGCTTGGAATTTTTATTCCAAACTCTTCACTGTTTATTTTTGATTAGTTACTTCAAACTTAGTCAAGTAATTATCATCTTGAAGTTCACCTTTAAATTCATCCCCAACAGCAAGGAAAGGAAGTTTGTCTGTTGTATCAGTCGTTGCTTTAACTTTGTAAATCTCTCCTGATGATGAGATGTAGTAAACTGTTGAACCTGAAATCATTTGGCTGGCTAATTTATCCACCACTCCAGTAATCACTTTGACTTTTTTGGATTCGCCAGAATTGTCAGCGACACCTGACAAAGCTGAAGTATCTGAATCCGTGAACTTAGCAATCAAAGTCTCGATGTCATTATCAACGGTCACTTGTTGGTAATCTTCTGCATCAACGATAGCGTAAGATTTGACCAAACCAGCAGCATCTTTAAGAGAAACAAGATAGTAAGCTTTGCCGTCTAATTTTACAAGTGTCGGAGCTGTTGCTTCATAATGTTTTTCTTGAACTTCGCCTTCTGCTGATTCTTGCGCAGCAGTTTCAGTCGCTGATGCCAGTTTATAATTTGTCACTTCACGAGTACGCATATTAACCAAAATAAAGCCAAGGTTTGAAGAATCAGCAGTAGCCGATGTGATACCTGTGTAGAGGTAAATATCTGAACCAATTGAGATATAGTTGTAACTATCCGTTGTTTTTTTCACACCTGTTTGGCTAAAGACTGTATTCCAGAAACCTTTTTGATAAGTGTAGTAATCATCGACACGACTAATCACATTATCAGCAGAAAAGACACGGTCAACCCAGTCAGGAATGTCTTTAAGATCATAACGTTTGGTTTCACCAGTTACCACATTAAGTAAAATAGCACCTGTTGGGTCATTTGAGCTCAACATAAACTTAGGTTTATATGTTGTTGCAACATAATAAGGATTTCCTTTGTCATCCACTTCAAAAGATGGATCTCCAAAAATCACCGTTGGGTATTTCAAACGCAAATAGCGAAGGGTATCGCTAAAGAAATATTCAGAATCAGAATATTTCATGCCTTTATCAAGCTTGACTAATTCTGCTTTTCCTGTTGTCTGATTAACCTTGACGTAATAGCCGATTCCTTCTTTATGGTTGGTAAACCATTTCCAGAATGATTTGTATTCTAGAGGTGAGACGCGGTAAGGTTGCTCACCAATTGTAACCTGACGATAATCATCTGAAATACCAAATTGTGAGACTTTATCAATGGTTCCAAGATAAGTATCACCAATTTTCTTAGCTGATGAACGATCCAATAAAACCAAATGAGAAATATTAGTTTCAGGGAAATCAGAAGTAAAATCAGCCTCTTTTACTTTAATCACATTGGCATAACTTTTGGCTCTAAACAAACGAGAGTTAAGGAAAGTTGACGCGCCAAGAATAAGTAAAATCACTGCAATAGCAAAGCTGATAGCAGACAAAGCTTTTCCAAAAGCTGGTTTCGGTGCTGAAACTACTTTTCGAGCACGACTACCTGGCACTTGAAATGTTATTTGTTGGACTTTGCCACCAAGAGACAACAAAGCAATGACTCCAAAGGCTAAACACAAGCCCTCTAAAACAAAAAGCCAAAATGCTACGCTAAAAATATTAATGGGCGGTAAAAAAATCCAATAGCTGATTAGCATTACTAAAAACCATAAAGCAATTAACTAATAGGATACCGTCTTTTTCATCACAATATCTCCTTTAATTTTGTTCTATCATTATAACACAATTAAACAATTTTACAGCTAAAAAACTAGGCAAGTCAGTTTTTAGGCTTTTCGACTAAGAAGAAAAGAGTAAATCATCGGCGCAATAATCATAATAGCAATGACTACTCCCATCACATAAGGCATAGCCACCTGAACAAAACTCTCAAGCAAGATAAGCAAACCACCAAGCACCCAAAGTTTACCTGCCATGCGGTGTGTCTTATGCCAATTTTTGTCATCAGACAACGTCCAAGGAATACGAATACCGATGGTATGATTGCGATGTGTTTTTGGCAAATAATTTCCGAGGATTATAAAAATAATCCCCAAAAAAGCTGTCACAAGAGTCGGACTGCTCTTCACCCAGCCAAGAGCATTCGCATAAATTGACCCTTGAACAATGAAACTTAAAGCTGGAACAATCCAAGCATAGAGCTTTCTCATTTTAGCTGGAACCGTTACTTTCACAGACTCCCTTTCAAGTGAGGCTAAAGCAATGATTTGAAAAAGTATAAATAAAATCGGGAAAGCAACAAGGGTGAAAACTTTACTACTGTAGCCATTAGCTTGCCCATCAATTCCAAAATGAGTTGGTATTTGCTCTGGCAAAGCTTTCCAGAAAAATGCCCCAATCAAAGCTGGCAAAACAATCACAAAACTTGTTAATATAAGTTGTTTTTTATTCATTTTCATCTCCTGATCTCTCCTTTAAAGCCGCAAGCCAAGTCATAATATCTTCTAAAACAGAAGTACACAGCTCATAGTAAATAAAATTTTTCTCACGCCTTTCAACCACTAAACCTGCTTTTTTCAAAATCCTCAGATGATGCGAAATAGTTGCCCCAGCAAGATCGAAATAACTAGCAATTTCACCAGCTGTCAAAGATTTTTCCTTTAATAAGGTCAAAATCTCTCGGCGAATAGGATGAGAAAGTGCCTTGAATGTCTCTGCAAATACCATAACAATCCTCTACTTATCTAAAAAACTATTTAGATTTTTTTCTAAATAGATTATATTCCTTTAAAAAAACAATCACAAGAAAAAAGCATTAAAATCGCATGTCAGTTCATTTTTTGCTAAAATAGAAACTAACGATTAAACTTTAGAAAGAAGAAAAAAGCTTTGTTCACCCAAGGCTTTGGGATAAAAATATGAAACTCATTTCATGGAATATTGACTCAATCAATGCTGCTTTAACTAGTGATTCAGCCAGAGCTGTTCTTTCACGCGCCGTCATTGATACTTTGGTAGCTGAAGACGCTGACATTATCGCTATCCAAGAAACAAAACTCTCAGCAAAAGGGCCTACCAAAAAGCACCTTCAAATTTTGAATGACTACTTCCCAGATTATGACATTTCTTGGCGTTCTTCCGTTGAACCAGCTAGAAAAGGCTACGCTGGGACAATGTTCCTTTATAAAAAAGGGTTAACACCAGAAATCTCTTTTCCAGAAATCGGTGCCCCCGATACTATGGATAGTGAAGGTCGCATTATCACGCTTGAATTCGATAACTTTTACGTCACTCAAGTTTACACACCAAATGCTGGCGACGGGCTTAAACGCTTAGCTGAACGTCAACTTTGGGATGAAAAATACGCCCAATACCTAGCTGAACTTGACCAAAAGAAACCTGTTCTAGCTACTGGTGACTACAACGTTGCCCACCAAGAAATCGACCTTGCCAATCCAAATTCAAACCGCCGTTCTGCTGGATTTACCGATGAAGAACGTGCTGGCTTTACTAACTTGCTGGCTAAAGGGTTCACAGATACTTTCCGTTACCTTCATGGTAACATTCCAAACGTATACAGCTGGTGGGCACAACGTAGTAAGACAAGTAAGATTAATAACACTGGTTGGCGCATTGACTACTGGCTCACTTCAAACCGCATTGCAGATAAAGTAACAAAATCAGAAATGATTGACTCAGGTGCACGCCAAGACCACACACCAATTCTTTTAGAAATTGATTTATAAGTAGTGTCATTTACAGGTTCAGCTGCCCACTGGACTTGACTCGCTTTTCTATTTCTTGGCTCGTGAAAAAACAGTCCTCTGGACCTGACTCGCTTTTCTATTTCTTGGCTCGTGAAAAAACAGTCCTCTGGACCTGACTC